>Ga0299912_10000180_pt1 | contig 66238 bp, 54 predicted proteins | sample RVTome_2_FD_207667 | JGI IMG/M metagenome (GOLD analysis project Ga0299912, IMG submission 207667) | Soil microbial communities from uranium-contaminated site in the Upper Colorado River Basin, Wyoming, United States - RVT95D214 (version 2) ... | reverse complement strand
ATGCGAATGCTTCGGATGCCTACACGGATATTGGGATTAGCGTATGTTATGGGATCCGGAAATTGGATGCGGTGACGCAGTTATATACAACCTGTTACTGGGATAGTGATCTGGAGATGTTCATCAATGATTATCCGGTGGTATTGGGTATTGCTTATGAGGTCTTAGTAAGTACCGACGCGGTATGGACGCCAGATGTGTATACGAACCGTGGTACTGATATTGTTTCGGTGCCGGTCAAGGAGCGGTCGGGTACGATGGCGGTGATCATGGAGCCTGATTGGTCAATGCTTCAGAACGAGGAAAAGATGAGTGTTGTTTCGGATCGTCAGCCGTATTCAATCCGGGGTCGGATCAAGGGTGAGACATCGGGATTGGCGATGCGTTGTTATATTTTGTCCCGTCCGGATGAGTTACTGACCGAGAGCGTACAGGCTTGCGGTATCAGGAGCGGCAATAGAAATACGGTGTGGTGGGCGGAGCTGGGCAATCTGCTGAGTCCGTGGCGTGTTGGGGATGAGGTGGTGGTATTGCTGAGCAAGGAAGGTTATTACGGTATAGTGCGATACCAGCTGGACAACAAAAGCGACATGGTGAAGCTGCCGGACATTACTCTTAGCGCGGTGCCTGAAATTGAGATAAAGCAGAGCGTGGATGGCGGTATGGAATTAAGCTGGCAAGCGGTGAATGATCCATTAGTGATCGGGTACAGCGTGTACCGGATATCAGATGATCAGACCTATGAGCGGTTGAATAATGAGATCATCAAGGGGACGTCCTTTACCGTGAACAATGCGGCGATCGACGGTCGGTTTGAGTTACGGCTTGTGTTTGCGGGTGGCTGGGAGTCGGGCTTTTATACCGCGGTTGTGGATAAGGTCGCAGACGGTGTGCAGACTGATGGTGATGTAAGGATTCCAGTGGCATTTGCGCTAGATCAGGCGAAACCAAACCCCTTTGTCGGTCAGACCGAGATCAGTTTTACGGTGGCGCAGACCCGGTCGGTGGAGTTGAAGGTTTATGATATCGCGGGCAAGCTGGTGCGGACCCTGAAAAACGAGGTGCTGGAACCGGGTTATTATACCTGCACCTGGAATGGCTCTGATGATGCGGGAAGCGCGCTGCCAGCCGGTGTTTATTTCGTTGAATTAAGGACCGGTCACGGAAAATATACAGAGAAAGTGATCATGAAAAGATAGAAACTCCTAAATCACTGCGAAAATCGAAAAGTCCCCTTGGTTTTATGGGGGACTTTTCATTGGTGATCAGTAAATGATTATTTTCCTAAATGCCGACCGGGTAGTTTTGAAAAAATAAACCCCGCGCGGTACATCAGGGATCCTTATTTCGGTGACTTTCTTCCACTGGGTTATCCTCGCGCCGGTGATCGAGTAAAGCGCATAGTCACCCAAAGGCAGTTTAAGACAGGCGCCTTTTTTAATGACCGTCGGCAGGGTGTTCGACCCATTTATTCTTATGGCTGATTCCTCTATGCCGTACCACGGCGTGGCTTCGAATAGCGCGATGCTTGCCGGCGCAAAATCATAAGTCAGATAAGTCCAGCCCTGACGCACGCTGTCCGGAAACATCGTACCATGATCGACAATACCGGTCGTGCCGTTATACGGCGCGGCAAGCGGCGCATTGTTGGTTATGTCGTAATAATGCATGACCACCAGCGTATCTTTTATTTTTAAAGACATAGTGTAGGTGGTATCGAGACTCTTATTGACTATTACCATCGCGTATTTTCGGTCCGAGGACCGTTTTGACGCCCAGCATTCAATGCCGTATCCAGAATTTTTCTGGTTTGAGGATGAATAGATGAGCGTATCACCGAAATAAGTGTTGTACAATTCAAGCACGTGCGATGGCATGCGCCGGCTTACCGTGTCACCGCGGATAATGCCGAAATAAGGAAAATCAGAGCTCGACGGGCTGCCTTCATGGATGCTGTAAACGCCTGCCATTGGAAGCCCGGCGTGCATCCAGTGGCCGATACAATCCGCTACAAAAAGACCGCAGAGGTAGTTCCACCAAAACCGGTCGGGTATCATAATGATGCCGGCGTTATACTCAAGCACGATCGTCTTTATGGAACCGGCACCGATCGCGTTTAAAGAATCGCGGAACATTTGCACATAGGACTCAGCCGGAAAGATCGTATCGGTTCGCATTAACGCTTGAATGTAAGCCGTTGTGTCCATGATCGAATCCCATGCGAAGTAGGGATAATAATGGACGTCAAGGTAATCCAGGCGGTCTATGTTGGGCTGGACGACCGGTCTGACCCAGGCAGGGTTCCCGGCGATCGAAAAAATGAATTCCAAGGGTATGGGACTGTTACTATCCATCTCGTTGGTATACAATGGAATAAGGTCTGAAAATGTCTGCGCCGTCCAGAATGTCGAATCGTCCCATGCCCAGCTGGAAAAAGGTAACAGGAAATGACGGTAAAATGTCCAGTAGCCAAAAGGCGGCACAGGGAACTGCCCACCCGCGATATCCGGTTCGTTGCCAAGGCTCCAGATCTTGACGTTATACGGCGCCGGGTGCCCGCGCTGAGCGCGCAGATGGCCCATCGGGGTGGTCGTGTCGCCGTTAGCGTATTCAACCATCCTCCCCGCGAGGTAGATGTCAGATGTCTGCATGTTCACGGTCAGGATCGGCTCGGCATCGATCGCTTCGCATAACCGCAGGAAAGAATCAACACCAAAATTTACCTGGATCGGAATAATAAAAGTATCGACGAAATCAAGATACATCAGACCGCCGAACGAATCCGCCTCCCAGTTTAGATATTCAGCACCAATACCGCCGAAACGGAGCAGGGATGGTTTCGTGGCAGCGATCAATGGCTGGGTTTGACCGAGGGGAGAGAAGGACGCGGTCATCTCGTCGCCGGATCCGAACACATAACGTGAGATGGGGATTTTCGCCGTATCAGGCCTAACAGCGATCTCGCCTGAAACCTGGGAAAATAGAATGATTGCGACTATATGCGATAGCATTTTATTTTTTTATTGGTCAATTACATAATAACACAATTACACCCTCACCCCTACCCTCTCCCTTCCTAAGGGAGAGGAATAAGGTGAGGGTTTAGTATTCAATGTTGCCTTCGAGGGAGAGGGTAGATTGGGGTTGTATCACGGTCGGTACCGCAGGGGACAGGTCAGGCAGCGGTTGGCTTCCTGGACCATCATGTCTTTTTCCGCCATCTGTTCTACCTGTTTGAAATCTTTCAGGCGTCTTGAAACTTCTCGATGGGGGATCGTCATGCGCGGTTCGTTGTTTAGTTTAAGCATTTTGACCGCAGCCGGAAGGTTCACATCTTTTTGCAGCCACCTGAAAATACCGGGAACCTTGCGAATGTCCTGGTCGATCTGGCGCGCCGCCTCCAGTCCATGCCCCACGGCATGGGCAAGGGTCTGAGGACCAAGCACCGCGTCGCCGCCGGCATAGACTTTTGCATGGTTTGTCCGGTAATTTTTACTGTTGATCGTGACGCGGTCGTAGCTATCGGTTTTCACTAGAGTTTTTAGGAATTCTGTGTCCGGCTGCTGACCCAGCGCGCAGACAATGTTGTCTACTTTTACGCTGAACTCGCTTCCCTTTACGACATTGACCGGTCCGCGTCTGCCATCCGGGCATTCGGTCTTCGCCATCATGATGCTGTCATGGACGCAGCCTACCGGCATGGTCAGTGGTATCACTTCGATGCCTTCATCCATTGCCGCCCGCTTGTTTTCTTCCTCGCTGGGCATATCTTCGACGCGCCGGCGATAGTAGATCTTAACATCATGACCAAGCCGCTTCAGGCTGCGGGCAACGTCGATCGCCGTATTACCGCCGCCGATAACACCGACCTTGCCGAGATCGAACTTTTCGCCGTTCTTGATGCGTTGGAGGATGCTGAATGCGTCGAGTGATTTTTCCTCGCCGGGGACGCCAAGATGCTGTTGTTTCCATGCGCCGACGGCGACAAAGACCGCCTGATAATCGTTCAGGATATTATCGAATGGCACATCCTTGCCGATCTCGGTGTTATAATTGAACTTGATATTTTCGTTGGCCAGTATGTTGATATCTTCATTGAGGACCTTGACCGGCAATCTAAATTCCGGGATAAGGGCAAGCGGTATACCGCCGGCTTTTTTCGCCTTTTCATAAACCGTGACCTCGTAGCCTTTAGTCGAGAGATAATAAGCGGCGCTCATGCCGCAGGGACCGGCGCCGATAATGGCGACCTTTTCCGGCCGTTTTTCTTTTAACTCCTTGACGCCCGCGGGTTCGTCCATGGCCGTGCCATGCTTGAGATATCTTATCGCGACCGAACTGTCAACCACGCGCCGCGTGCATTTTTCCTCGCACGGCGCCGGACAGATCAGCCCCAGTACCTTGAAGAACGGGATGAACGGATATTTCCACGATGCGCCGGATCCGATCTGGTTCAGGTATACCCATGGCGCCACGCCCGCCGGGCATGCTTTTTCGCAGGGCGCCTTGTTGTAGTTCGCGCCCTTGTAGGCGTCGAATATGTTGTACAGCCACACGAGCGCCCAGGCCGCGAGGATCCCCCAGAATCCCTGATTAAGACCGGTCCAGACGATCTTCAGGATGATGATCGTGCCGTAGAAGATGATGAAAAACCAAAGCCCAGTCCAGAACCTGCCGGATATTACTTGTCCTAAGCCGACAATGAAAAACGACAATATCGCGGCCAGCAGTCTTTTGTTGGTGCCGGTGTTATTAGATGCCATATTTCAGCGCCTTTGATGGACATTTGTAAACGCAATCCAGGCAGCGGATGCAATCGATATGATTCTGCTGTTTGTACACAGGAACGTCCATGGGGCAGACGTTCTGGCAGGAGCCGCATTCCCGGCACTTGTCCTTATTCAGTCTCAGTTTCGTGAAACTGAAGCGGTTGAAAACGGAGTAGACCGCGCCGATAATGCACATGGAGCGGCAGAAAAATCTTTTCATTGTGATCGAAGCGAGGATGATAAAGATAAAAATGCCGATCTTCATGTAGTAATGCCAGCCGATCAGCGCTCTTAGATCCCCGGTCTTATCGAATAGGACCAGCGGGAAACCGGCGATCAGGAGACCGTCGGGGCAGAGCTTGCAGAACCATGGTTCGCCGACCTTGTAAACGACCAGCCCGGCGACAATGACCAGGACCGCGTATTTGAAAAATTTAAAGAACACGGGCATCCGCATTTTAAACGACCTGATCTTGAAAAGCAGGTCCTGGAACAGTCCGAAGGGGCAGATCCAGCCGCACGCCATCCTGCCGACCGCGGCGCCGACCGTGCCCAGGATCCCCAGTACAGCCCAGGGAATAAGCTGGAGCCCGATAAAATGCTGCAAACCACCGGCCGGGCAGCCGTACATGGCGGTCGGACAGCCCCAGCAGTTCAGTACGGGCCAGCACACTCTTTTCATTGGACCCTGATATATGCCGCCTTTATAGATAGCCGGGAAATAACCGTTGACTATGAACGTGGCGAGGATTTGTATAATGCGCTTCATGGTTATTCTATCCCCATGCACGAAAGGCACATCACCGACCCGGTCGACTCGATCTCGGTGAACTGGTCGAGTTTGCCGCCATAGATAATGCTTGCCACAAAAATGATCGCCAGGATTATTGCGAAGATGATCCGTTTCATTGAACCTCCGGTTCCTTAAATACTAATACCTAAATCCTAAACAAATTCTAAATTCGATATTCAAAATGCACCCCCTCCCTTGCCCTCCCCCATCAAGGGGGAGGATTGAGGTAGGATTGTTGAGTTTTGGATTTGGTACTTTGGAAATTCGGGTTTGTTTAGTATTTGGTGCTTAGGATTTAGGATTTTCACTGATTCTAATCAGAAGAGACTTGTTAACACGACCTTGATGCCCTTGAACGGCGATTCCCAACGGCATACACCGCCCATGCAGACGAGACCGCCCTTTTCGGCGCCGACTCTGATCCTCAGGTTGTGGCGATTCGATATGTCAATGGACAGCTGGGCAAGGGGCCACTGCGTTTCATCGCTGATCTTTTCGACCAGCCATTCGGGTACGCGATTACGACGCTCATAGCGGAGGGTGAAAGCGAATAATTCAGGTTTGCCAATGGAAAAGGAGATCGCTTGATCATTATAGTCGCTAGTGTCGGCAGTAACCAGGTCGAGCTCATAATCGCCTTCCAGATAGAACGAGCCCAGATCATACGAAAGGTCGACATAGGGCTTGAGCTCGGTCTTTGATTCGACCGGCAGTTCGATGCTGTCTTTTACTAATCGGTCCACGCTGACCGTGAACTCGGTCTGAAGGTTGGGATGCGTGATGATCTTCAGGATCTGTTCATCAACACCGGTCGTCCCGAAACGCCATAAATCGGAAGACTCACCCGTTCGGCTGTGCGTCCTCAGGCTATTGAAATGGAGCTCCCCGGACAGGAATTCGAAGGGTGAAGCGACCAGCGATATACCAAATCCCTTTTCATCATTGCCGCGGTTAACCCCGATCCCTGATTTTATCGGGTTTGGCGGTTCATTATAACGGTAGCCGATACCGCCGACATCGATCGAATCGTAATCCATGTATTGCAGGGTCAGACCGAGTCCGCTGATCGCAAACCCGGCAGAACCATAAAACGCATCGCCTTTGATCCTGCCACCGAAGACCGGCATGCAACCGAGGAGTCGCGCGTATTCAAAATAAACATCACCAGGACCATAGCTCACACCAATATTACCGCCAAAGAGCTCGGTGAACGCCTGCGGCGTCAAGTCGTTCTTGCGGTTGATCCGAACATAGCGTCCGGCAAGAACGGTCTTCGGCAGTAACCGCGTTTCCAGGTTCGCGCCACGTATCTGGTCCGCGGTGACCGTGTCGTTTTTTACCTTATAAGTATTCTGCTCGAAGAAAAGGTTGCGAGGGCGCCCGGTCAGGGCGGTCAGGGTGCTTTTATAGAATTTGATGTCGCCTCTTGCGCCAAACAGTGAATTATCATTCCTGAAGTCCTCGTCAAGAAACTGGTTCAGGCACAATCCGCGGCCAAAGGTCGTATAATATCTTCCATATGTAACGTTGACCGGATCCTTGGTGTAAAGCGCCGTGTAGTCGATATACCCGTATTTTTTTCCGACAAAAAGCGACGGATCCCACTGAAACAGGACGCCTTTGAGCGTGATGTCGCCATAATAAGCGGCTAGTTTCAGCTTATCCTCAAAGTGTTCACGGTAGTTGCTGTCTGCCTGCACGCTCTCCGGCTGGCTTTCCAGGAAGAGCCAGTACTCGGCCCGGTTGGAACCGGTGATCCTTATCTCCTTCGCTGGCGTAAAGGAAATTGCGCTGATTACAGTGATTAGAAACAGAAGATTACAGTGATAAAAAATTCCACGGCGGGATATCATTCCTGCCCGCCGGATTCAAAAAGCTCCCGCATTTTTTCCACAATCTTCTTTTCATCTCCCATCTTATAGCCCTGGTGCACGAACACGATCTTTTTGTCCTGGTTGATGATGAAACTGGACGGCATTGCCTGGACATTGAACAGGTCGCGCATTACATTTTCAGGGTCAAGCACGACTACATACTCCCATTTATGACTCAGCGCGAACGGCTTGACCTTGGGCACGGACTGCGCCTTGTCCTGGCTTATGGCGAGCAGATTGACGCCCAGGGAATCGAATTCATCAAAGTAAGGGATCATCGCATCAAGCTCTTTGATACACATTTTGCACCACAGCGCCCAGAAGCTCATAAAAACGGGCCCTTTGGCGAGCAGGGAATCAAGGATCACTGGATTGCCGTCAACGTCCTGCAGGCTGAAATCCGGGGCGTCGACCACTTCGGTTTCCGCCGCGTACATCACGACTACCGATGCGAACAAAAGAATGATCAATAATTTTTTTGCGATCATTTAATACCTCCTAGAATTTTGTGGTAATAGCCTGTAAAATTTCTTTGGTATCCAGATTTTGCGCGAACGCGACCGCCCTGAGCTTATCGACGATCAGGCTGTGCGTAAAGTTTATGGTCGTATCAAGAGTGTCCGGATACACCAGGTTGAGGGGAAAAGAGAAAAACTGAAAGCACACATAATTGAAGTTCTTCAGGTTGCCGTCGACACTGTCCTGGCAAATGGCCAGGCAACCCACGATATTATTTCCCGGCAGCGTATCCGCTGTTACGAACCTGAGATCGACGCTGCCAAATGCGCTGTCGGCGGCCGCTGTCATCTCAAGGTTAAAAAACGGCGTATCTGTTTTGGCTGCTTCAATGTATGGCTTGAATGTCTCGTAATAGTTCCCGGCTGGATAAATGCTGTCGGTGCCGTCGAATATGACTGCCGGGTCGGACGTGATCGTGTAGAAAGTCCTCCGTTCATCGTTGACCAGTGATGGACTATAGTTGCCATTATATGAGATAAGGGCTAACGACGAATCGGTAAATTCCTTGCTGAGACTATCCAGTGCTTGCTCCGCAAGCAAACAGAACCCTCAGTTATCTTGTGTGAACAGTTCGGCCAATACGACTCGGTCAGTCGGCTCCGGAAAGTCAACCAGCGGCGCTTCCGAGCAGAAGATGCATAGCGTTAGTATCGATATTGGCGCTATTTTCAGTAGTTTTTTCATAAGCATTATTATACTTAAAACTCTTTTTCTGTCAAGGGATATCAAAACAAACGGGACTCCGAATTGGAGTCCCGTTTGGACAATTACCGTTCGTTATTCGTTTATTTCACCACGATCTTGCCCGAGGTCTTGAGCCGCGCGCTGTCAAAGCGGTAGAAGTAAACGCCCGATGTCACGCGCGCGCCGGTATCGTTCCTCAGGTCCCAGGTTACAGTTTCCTGGTTGCCCGTAGCAATACCATTGAACGTGCTGATCCTGCGGCCCATGTTGTCATAGATGTTCAGCGTGTAGGAAAGACCCTGGTACAGCGAGAACGACAGTTTCGCCTCGTTGACGCAAGGGTTAGGCGCCAGCAGCACGGGCGGCCTGAGCGTGATCAAGTTGGTTTCGTCGACGTCGGTCATCAAGTCCGAGACTTTCGTGACGCCGCTTTGCCAGACGTCGATAGTCGAATCCGCAAGCCTGGTATTGCTCTGGAACCAGGTGACGATCTTGCACTTATTCTCATTCCATGCGGCATTTATCGTAAAACTGCGGCTTACTGTTACCGAGTCACCGGCTGCCAGCGTCACCATGGTTCCGCCGGTATCGGGCAGGAAATCACGTGCCACGTGATTATGCCATAAATCACCATTTGGAGACGAGTAATAACAGCTGTCCTCGGTGATGACGAAACGGATCTTGCCGGTTACGGAGGCGGTTGAATCATTTTTGTATTGGGCGTAGATCGCGCCGGAACCTGCCAGAGCGGAATAAGTTCCCCAGGTAGTAACAGTAAAGGACGACGGCTTGTTCATTTCGGTTACGATCTTTGACTGCCACGTTGAATAAGAATAGCCGCCATCTTTGTCGCCATCGATCCAAAGCCACGGTGTCGCGTAATACCAGGAACTATTGTACCAATACGGGGGCGGGTAAAAATGCCAGCGTTGATATGCCTCAGTTGTGCCGAGAGGGTATGATGTATACACGTGCCATTCAATGGCCGCGACCGTGTTTGGGTAATTATTCGCTATTCCGTCCAGTGTACCACTGGCTGCATTACAACTGCCTCAGCCCTCGGAATAGGCAAATTCGCATAACACCATGCGCTGCGCCGCAAAAGCATTGCCAGTCAGCCACAGGCATAGTAAAAGACCCAAGACAAACCTTACTGCATATTTCATAAAACCTCCTTTTTCGGTTTTTGTTACCGCAATCAATGGTAACATTCGTTTACGCAATATTATAATCCCGTTTATATGTCTGTCAAGGGGTTATTCAAAGCAAACGGGACTCCGAATTGGAGTCCCGTTTGGACAATTACCGTTCGTTATTCGTTTATTTCACCACGATCTTGCCCGAGGTCTTGAGCCGCGCGCTGTCAAAGCGGTAAAAATAAACGCCCGATGTCACGCGCGCGCCGGTATCGTTCCTCAGGTCCCAGGTTACAGTTTCCTGGTTGCCCGTAGCAATACCATTGAACGTGCTGATCCTGCGGCCCATGTTGTCATAGATGTTCAGCGTGTAGGAAAGACCCTGGTACAGCGAGAACGACAGTTTCGCCTCGTTGACGCAAGGGTTAGGCGCCAGCAGCACGGGCGGCCTGAGTTCGGTCAGGTTACCTTCATCGACATTGACCAGGCTCGTGACCTTCTGGATCCCGCCCTGCCATATATCTCTGGTCGAGTCGGCAAGATACCCGTTGCTCTGAGCCCAGGTTATAATCTCGCACTTGTTCTCGTTCCAACTTGCTGAAACCGTGAAAGCCCGCGAGACGGTTATGGAGTCACCAGAAGCCAGGGTAAAAGACGTCCCTCCGGTGTCGGGAAGATAATCTCGGACGACATGGTTGTGCCAGGTGTCGCCGTTCGGAGCAGAATAGTAAACACTATCTTCAGTCAGGCAAAACCGAATCTTGCCGGTTACGGTTGCCGATGAATCATTCCTGAATTTAGCATATATAGTGCCTGAACCTCTGAAGGCGGTGTAGGTTCCCCAGGTGGTCAATGTGAATGGCGAAGCTTTATTCATCTCAGCAACGATCTTTGTCTGCCATTGCGAGTATGTGTAGCTGCCATGCTGATCGCCGTCATACCAAAGCCAGGGAGTGGCATATCCCCCACTGTACGGCGGTCGGTAGAAATGGTACCGCTGATAAGCTTCTGCACTATATAGCGGATAGCCGCTGTTTATGTGCAATTCCATAAGCGCGACGCGTCCGGGATAATTTATAGCTATTTGAGCCAGCGTACTGCTGGCTGTAGGGCAAGACGGTCAGGTCTCTGAATACAACTCTTCACAGACCACCACCCTTTGGGCCGCGTGAGCCATGCTTACAAGAACCAGACCAGCCACGATACTTAGTACTATACTAAAACAATGTTTCATAAAGCCTCCTTTTATTGTTTTTTTGTTACCCATATTAATAGTAACACTCAATTATGTGATATTATAATCTCATATCAATGTATGTCAAGGGGTATAAATCCAAACGGGACCCTCCACGGGTCCCGTTTGGATAATTGCCGTTCGTTATTCGTTTATTTCACCACGATCTTGCCCGAATTCTTGAGCCGCGCGCTGTCAAAGCGGTAAAAATAAACGCCCGATGTCACGCGCGCGCCGGTATCGTTCCTCAGGTTCCAGGTTACAGTTTCCTTATCACCCGCGGCAATGCCCCGGAATGTGCTGATCCTGCGGCCCGTGATGTCATAGATGTTCAGCGTGTAGGAAAGACCCTGGTACAGCGAGAACGACAGTTTCACCTCGTTGACGCAGGGGTTCGGCGCCAGCACAACGGGCGGCCTGAGCGTTGCCAGCTTGGCCTCATCAACGTCGACGATCAGGTCTGCGACGTTCTTGATGCCGCTCTGCCAGACATCCCTGGTTGAGTCAGCCAGTAAGGTTGTACTCTGAGCCCAGGCGATTAATTTGCAGCGGTTTTGGTTCCAACCGGCTTGTACCGTGAAACTGCGGCTGGTCGTTATTGAGTCACCGGGAGCCAGCGTAAAGGCGGTACCGCTCGTATCGGGTATATAGTCCCGAGCTACATGGTTATGCCAGAGGTCACCTGTTGGAGCCGCATAGTAGATACTGTCTTCTGTGAGCACGAACCTGATCCTGCCGGATATGGTTGCGGTTGAATCATTGCGAAACTTGGCATAGATCGTACCGGTGCCTTCGGTCAGAGTATAATTCCCCCACATTGTGCAGGTTAGTGGTGAAGGTTTGTTCATCTCGGTGATTGTTTTCGAGCGCCATGTGCCGGTCAGGTAAGCAGGATCCTTGTCTCCGTCTACCCAAAGCCATGGCGTCGCATAAGCCCATACCGAATCCACGCCATTCCAGTAATAATACGGCGCCGGGTATGAAAACCATCGTTGATATGACTCCAGCAGACCCAGCGGATAACTCGTGTACGGGTGCCATTCCACCGCGGCTACCCTTGTGGGGTACAGCACAGAAATTACGTCCAGCGTACAGCTGGCGGCTGCGCAGCTGCCTCAGCCCTCAGAATACGCTTCTTCGCATAATACCACGCGCTGAGCGGCGAAAGCCATATTAGCAATGGCCAGCCCAGCGACGATGCTTAACATTATACTGAAATTATGTTTCATAAAACCTCCTTTTGATTGTGTTGATTTCATCATATATTATAATATTATAATTCATTTTCATGGACTGTCAAGGGGTTTGTTACATCATAGGGGGATAACAAACACATATAATGCTCGCAAAGCCTAACGTACAAGTATGATCTTCGCCGTTTGTTGCCGGCTGTCCGCTTGCAGGCGGACGAAATATACGCCGGCAGGGATTTTGTTGCCGTCTGAATTAGTACCATCCCATGAGACAGCAGTAGGTAGTATGGAGTAGGTAGTAGGTAGCAGATTCTTTGTTAATCTACCGGATGCGTCAAAGATCTTTAATCCTAGATCCTGAACCCCCGGCTCTGCGGTGAAGACAATATTGACCCTGATCCTGGTTACGTTAGGGCTGACCGTCAAAGATAATCGCGTGTCCTGTTCGGTCGGATATGAAGTTTCTTCAGAAATTCCTGTGCCAGATATGCCGAAGAAATGCATTATAGAATCCAAAAGCGCGGCGCGGGTGCTCACGCCCAGACCGTCGATTAGTCCGCCCAGTTCGAACGCGGACCCCACGGTCCGGTAGATCATCGCATCCCATGCGACCGCGCGGCCCACCTGGGCGCTGTCTTTGAAGATCAAGAATGGTTCAGAACCATCCGGTTCGATAATATCCATGAACACGTTTTCGCCGCCATAAGAAAAAGACATACCCCGGGTGAACGTGTTTTCAAGTCCGAAGATCGGCATCATTTCCCCGCCGTCGTCCAGAGCGTTGATGCCGAAAAGCAGGTTGAAATTATAACCCCCGTATGCCAGAGGGTCTGCATACCATACGTTGCCCCCTTCGAGGTAGACGCGTCCCTCGCCACCCAGGTAATTGACAAGGGCTGCTGCTTCGGGGCTGTATTCACTGATAATATAATTACTGCCGTAGACGCCGGCACAAACGAAGACCGCCTTGAACAGATCAATGTCATCTGCCGGCAGGGTCGTGCTGTACATTCCAGTATACCCCAGGGCGGTTAGGATGCTGTCGATCAGTCGGCCCGACGAAGGAGTCAGGTCCGGGTTCCACACGAGGTAATGGTAGTCACCGATGACGATAATGAAATAGAACGTATCAACGAAATCGGCGCCGTCATCCGTTGCGATGAGGCTGAAAAATGCTTGATGCGCTTCGGGCGTGCTTATGTCAGCGGTCAGGGTGAATGGATCGCTGAGGTTCTCTTTCACGCTGTCGACCGGCAGGGCGCCGTAAACCGTGGAATTATCGCTGATCGTAATAAAGGGGTCTGATGTCTGCAGGGTGGACGAGAGGTTCGTGAGATCGAGGCCGCCGATGTTTTTTAGGGTAGCTGTCAGGCTGACCGATTCACCGGGATCCAGATGATTATTGTTGTTGCCGGCCGCGTCATAAACAGCCGTTGATACAAGGTCCAGGAACGGCAGAACACCGGTGTAATTCAGGGCAATGTCATCAGCGAAGACCCTCGCTGTTTCAATCGCCCCTCAGCAGGTGTGCGCCGTCGTGTCAAAAAGCGCGATCTCAATGCTCCGGACCTGCGCCGGGTCAACCCCGGGCAGTTGTGCGAGTTCATTGTCGATCGAAAATGAATACGCGTTCCAAAGCGTGTCTGCGACGCTCACGAGATGAAGGACCGGGCTGTTTTGCCACGGGCAAGGCGTGGTCCATTGGCCGATCCTCGTCTGCCCGAGCACATTCCCTGACTGGTTGACGTACGAGATGACCAGCGCGGCCGCTGCCCAGCACAGCGTATCGGCATTGTTATCGTCAGCGGAAAGTTTCAAAATGGCGGAAAAGTCAAGGGCAGTGACCGGGATGTTGACGCGCTGGTACAGCCGCGGCGAACCGCCATTGGATGTATATACCAGGGCTTCATAATCCGGGTCTGGATCATACCATGTGCAGCGGCTGACCGAATCAGCCGCCCAAAGAGCATGGATCTGCCAGCCGGTGCCAAAACTGCGTTCAAAATCGCCGTTGGTCAAAAGCACCGCGCTGAAACAGATGTGCAGAGCCGCGGTGAGGGTGCAGAAACATTTCAAGGGCATGGTTTATTCCTATAAAATAAATAGGTTTTGTATATTATAATACGTTTCAAAAGCTTGTCAATAGATAAAAGGGTAAAAAAACCGCCCGCTTTTTGAAAGCGGGCGGTTTGGTATTCTGTCCTTGTTTGTTAAGGTCTATTGTGTAAGGATGACCTTTGCGGTTTGCTGCAAACCTCCGGAAGACAAGCGTATGAAATAGATGCCGGCCGAGACCGGTCTGCCCGACTGGTCTTTTCCCGGCCAGGTTATCATACCGCTTACCGCTGCGCTCGACAGATTGCGCGAAAGATCATTGACTACCCTGCCAGCGGCGTCATAGACCTTGAGCTCTGTGCCGGCGGGATGCTTGACACTGTAGGTGATCTGCACGGTGCCATGGCTAATATTCGGTAGTGCGCGCAGGCTGAACCGAAGGCCTATGGCTTGCGTCCCGGCGTCTTCTTTGACCGCCGTGACATGGACGCCGAAGAAATGCATGATCGAATCCAGCAGCGCCGCCCGTGTCGAAACACCGCTCCCGTCTGTAAGGTTCCCGAGCTCGAAGGACGTGCCGACGGTCCGGTAAGTGCCGGCATCATTGGCGATCCCGCAATTGTACGCGTTATCGGTATCCATGAAGATCAGATAACCGGTGCCGGTCGGATCGATGTGGTCCATATAACTATTTTCCCCGGTATACGTGAAGTTCATCTGGTTCGTGAACGTGCCGGTCTGTCCGCTTATCGGTCCCAGGTCGGTGGAACCATCGGCAGAGGCATAGATGCCGAAGATCGGGCAGAAATTGTAGCCGCCGACCAGCGGGTCATAATACCAGCAATCGCCGCCCTCCATGTACATCCTGCCGCCGGAATTGATATGGTTTACAAGGGCTGCGGCTTCCGGACTAGCTGCTTCGATGACCTCGTTGTTCGGGAAGATCCCCAGGAACACCAGGACGGCACGGTATTGAGCTAAGTCGGTCAGGGGCATGGTCGTCGCGTAAACGCCGTTATAGCCGAGCGCCGTGAGAATGTCGTCCGCGGCTTGACCTGGTCCCGGTGTCAAATCAGGATTCCAGATGAGATAATCATACGTGCCGATGACATGGTTGATCGTGAAGGTGTCGGCAAAAGCGCCTTCCTGGACGATGAGCGTGAACACTGCCGCATGTCCCATGGGCGTCGACGCGCTAGCCGTCAGCTCGAACGGATCGGGAATATTCTCCTTCGTGCTGTCGACCAGCAGGGCGCCGAAACTGCCCGAGTTATCCGTGATCGTGATGTACGGGTCCGATGTCTGCAACGTGGCGGTGAGATTCGTGAAATTCACGCCGCCCACGTTTTTCATCGTTGCGGTCAGGTTGACCGTTTCACCGGGATCGATATGATTGTTATTATTACCGCCTGCGTCATAGACCGTGTTCTTTTGCAGGTTTACAAATGGCAGCGAGCCGGTGTAATTCAGCGCGACATTATCGGCGAAGACCTTCGCCTGTTCTGCCGCGCCTCAGCACGTGTGCGCTGCCGTGTCATAGAGGGCGACCTCGACCTTCTTGATCAGCAGGGGATCTACGCCCGGCAGGTTGCCGAGCTCTGAAGTTACGCTGAAGGAATAAGTGTGCCATGATTCGTCAGCTACCGGGATCAGGTGGACCGTGCTCGAACTCACCCAGGGGCATGGTGTCGTGTAACTGCAGATCCGGGTTTGTCCAAGAACCGCGTTGCCTTCGCTAAGGTAGGAAACAATTACCGCGGCCGCGGCCCAGCACAGCGTATCCGCATTGTTGTCGTACGCTGACATGCTGGCTTCGATCGAAAATTGCAGGTCGGTTGAAGGGATGTCCACGGTCTGGGAAAGTCTAAAATATCCACCGTAGGCGTGGAACACATAAGCTTCCATATCGGGATCAGGTTGGTAGTCCGGGCCTCTGAGCAATGAATCGTAATAACCCGGAGCGCTGTTCTGCCATCCGACGGAAAATTCCTGTTCGAAATCACCGTTCGAGAGCAGGGTGGACGCGCTCGCCAGACTGATCATGAGCATTGAGACGATGACAAAATTTTTTCTCATAAAAATCCTCCTTTTTGGTTCTTATGTACCATTGATAATATTATAATTAATAATCGTTACCCGTCAAGGGATAACAGAAGGCAAGGGGATATGAAAAAGATTGAGGATGTGAAGTTATGAGGTTATGAGGATATGATAAAGAAAGTGGATAAGGGTTCATGATAAGACGTGAAGATGGGAGATAACGAGGTTGAGAAGTTAAGATAATGAAGAATCGTAGACGGGTGGGAAATTCTGCTTGACATTGAGTTTCCAGTCGTTATAATTCATTGTTTTGAAGTTGTCGGCTATAAGCTATTAGCAGCATGAAGTGCACGGAGGCGGATAGGTGCTGGTGTGCCTACTGGGCTTCAAACCCAGCTATCCCTCGAAAGGGGGATGGTAGGTTCGATTCCTACACGCCTCCGCCATCATTTAGTAAATAGTAATTAGTCATTAGTAATTTAAGAAAAGTATTCTGAAATATTAAATAACAAAATTACACAATCACATAATTAACCAATTACCCAATTACTCAATAGTTTTTATAGTTTTGCTTTTACTGCGGAGTATTCGGTTTCAAAATACGGCAGATCAATGCCGCCGACAGTTTTTATCTGCTTGTTCGCGTTGTCGATCCGGTCCTTGGCCGGCGGGTGTGAAAGCAAAAGTTTCTCAAAGGCATTGGGCGGTTTGCCCTCAAGCGCCTTGAATTTCTCAAAAAGCTGCACCATGCCCTTGGGATTATCGCCCGCCTTTTTGGCGTACAGTACTCCATAATCATCGGCTTCATATTCATTTTCCCGGCCGTATCCCTGGAGGATCAGTCCCGTGGCTGCATCGACTGCCTGGCGCGCGACTTTTCCTATCTTGTCACCCAGCGCCACCTCCATGACGATGGAATATCCATAGATCGCCTGCAGGCACTTGATCGAATGCCGCGCCACGACATGACCCACCTCATGAGCCAGCGCCGAAGCGAACTGAGCATCGTTATCCAGGTTCTTCAACAACGAACTGGTTTGATCACTACATCGTCTTCGATAATAATGGATTGAAACTTATTGACAGCCCTGAAGAAATTGATAAAATTGTTTATAATGGCTGATCCAATCTGGAATTATGTAATATTGACCAATCAGGAAATCGGGGACACCATTTTTAAAGGAGCAAACAGTAATGAATGTTTATGAAGAAAACAACAAACGGTTGTGGAATGAACTTACGGATGTGCATATCAGGTCATATGGGGTTAGCGAATTCAAAAAAGGCGAATCCACTCTTGATGCTATTCAATTAAAAGAAATGGGCGATATTAAAGGGAAATCATTACTTCATCTCCAATGCCATTTTGGGTTAGATACTTTGTCATGGGCAAGAGAGGGGGTTATTGTGACTGGAGTGGATTTTTCGGAGAAATCGATTGCTTATGCCAACCAATTGAGAGAGGAATTGAATATCGAAGCCAGATTCATCTGTTGTAACGTTTATGATTTAAAAAAGCATTTAAATGAGAAATTCGATATTGTGTATGCATCTCAAGGAGTTCTCTGTTGGTTAAAGGATCTGGGAAAATGGGCAAAAATGATCGAGCATTTTTTGAAAACAGACGGCATTTTTTATATAATGGAGCATCATCCTTTAATATGTATATTTAGTGATTTAAAGAGGGGGGATTTGGAGATTATTCATCCTTATTTCCATGGTGAAAAACCGGCGAAATGGCGTGATGCATCACCCGATTATTCGGACGATACGTATATCCGAAAAAATCCATCATATGAATGGCAATGGTCATTGAGTGATGTTGTAAATTCATTGGTAAGGGCGGGTTTGCGAATTGAATTTATCCATGAGTTTGATAAAATATTCTATAAAGCTTTACCCGACATGAAACGCGACAAAAGTGGCTGGTGGTACTTGCCGGATTATAGAAATAAAATACCTTTGATGTTCACATTAATGGCCAGGTCAAAAAGCAAGATTTGAAAATTAACTGCCAGTTTGTCCTGAAACCCTGACCTCGCCGCGTCTGATAGTTACGCCTTTCGTGTCAAAATAGATGAGCAGCGGCAAAGCGTATTTACGGCTGGTCCCGCCCAGCAGGTCGCGGAATTCAGCGACGCGGATCTCCTTGTTGGTTTTAAGGAACTTGACCAGTCTTTCCCGTGCCTGGTCCACCATTGTCCTGTGCATGGCGATCCCTTCGCCCAGGAATATCACCAGCCCCGTATCGATCAGATAACGGTATGCTTTTTTCACGATATCCTCGGGACCGTGCTGTTGCGCGATGAGCTCGTTGTAATCGGGCGGTTTGTATTCGCTCGTGCAATATAACTTATCCAGTTTTTTAACCATGGTATCAAGCCCCTTGTCCAGCACGACGCCGAAGTCGTGGAGGCTGACCTTGTTATCCGACGCAACTTTAACGATCTTATCCCCGGACATACGTTCCAGCACATAACCAAGCAGCGTGTTATCGAGCCCGCGGCCAATGCCGATGCCGAGGTCGATCTTCGGCATGCCGGTTAGCGTTGGATTGCTTCTGTGATATTCTGTCAGGATCTCCTTGATCCTTGAGCGCATTTTTGTCATGTTCTCGGCCTCGTAATACAGGCCGCGTTTTTCATCGATGCGTACGACTTCGCTGTCTTTTAACAGCTCCTGCACGATACCCTGCACCTGTGCTGCCTGGAGATTGAGGTCATATGCGATCTCGTCGATCTTACGCGGTAGCAGGTAATTTGACATGAGGTTTTCCTTGATCATGATAACGGGATCGCGGTCCTCGATCTTGTGCAGATGTTCGATCAGCTGTTCGTCAAATCCTTTGACCTTTTCCGCCTTGGGTTCAATTATAACGCCGCCGCCGATCGTCATGGGAGGGGAATAAGTTCTTATGACATACCGGTCGCCGACGTCGCAGACCGCCGGCGTTTCCAGACGGAACTGAACCATGCCCTTTTCGCCCGGCGCCAGGGTTTTCTTTTCCAGGATGACGATCCTGCCCAGCACCTCTTTTGTGCCGAAATGAATGCGCAACCGCACCAGGTTCTTCAGCGGTTTTTCTGCCGACTGCAGGATATACAGCGAAGCGTTGATGAAGCTTGATGGCGTGTAAAAGTTGACCTGGCTTATCACGTCGCCGCGTTCCACTTCTTCTTTTTCCACGCCGGTGAGGTTGATCGCCGCCCGATACCCGGTTCCGGCTTCGGTAACCTCATGATTATGGACCTCGATGCCCCGGATCTTTACCTTTTTACCCGAGGGCAGGATCTCGTAGGTTTCGCCAACTCTTACCGTTCCGGACAGGATCGTACCGGCGACAACGGTGCCGAATCCCTTTATCGTGAAGCACCGATCGATCGGCATTCGGAAAACACCCCGGTCTGTCTTGGTTTCCAATTTAGGGATCAGACCGTCGATCATCTTTTTAAGAGTGTCAATGCCCTCGCCGGTAGTATTTGATACCGGGACGATCGGAGCGTTCTCCAGGAAAGTGCCGGCGACATAATCTCTTATTTCTTCCGTGACCATTTCCAGATGCTCTGCGTCAACCATGTCCCGTTTGGTAAGAACGATGATACCCTGCTTTAATTCCAGTAATTTAAGGATATCAAGGTGTTCCGTGGTCTGAGGCATGATCCCGTCGTCAGCGGCAATGACCAGGAACACGAAATCGATGGTGCTTGCACCGGCAAGCATGTGTCTGACGAATTTTTCATGACCGGGGACATCGATGATGGTGACATTGTCTCCGTAGAACGCGAACCCGAGGTCAGTGGTCATGCCTCTTTCTTTTTCTTCCTTGAGCCGGTCCGGGTCAGTACCGGTGAGCGCTTTTATCAGAGCGCTCTTGCCATGGTCAATATGCCCTGCCGTGCCGATGACGATGTGTTTGGTCATGATTTTATAATAACTGGTATCCCTGTGGGATGACGATGTGTTTCCTGATTGGATCGGGCATGGTTATTCGTTGGTTGGCATCGCCGCTAGTATGGTTAAACGTTTATTGTTTTTCGTTCCTTGATAGTACATATAACGATGCCTTAGGACGATACTGGCTGCCATGCCGTACAACTTTCAACTACCAACTTTTTCCCCACCAAGGATCTCATTCAGTGCTTTGATTATGATCTCTTCCTCACCTTCGAGGATCGTCCGGAAATCAAGCAGCAGCTGGTCGGTTTCGATCCGGCCGAAGATCGGCGTGGAGTACGTTCTTAATGCCCGGGCCAGCGTTTCGACCGATATTTTTTCAGGCTTCAGGGCGACCACGTATGTCGGCAGCTCTTCAGTGCTGAGCGAGCCGCCACCGACCTCTGATTTTGAAGGTCTTACCTCGATGCGGACATGACCGGAAAGCGTCTTTAATTGACGGGCACAGTTCTCGGCGTGTGTTTTGATCTCGTCAAGGGGCCGGACGAGCATGGACAGGACCCGGTGTTTCTTCATCAATTGCTCTTCTTTAAGCAGGAAAAGCTGCAGCGTCGTTTCCAGGGCTGCATTGGTCAGCTTGCAGCAGCGCAGCGCCCGGTGCAGGGGGTTTTTCTTGATGAGGTCGATGTATTTTTTCCGGCCAACAATGATACCGCATTGTGGTCCGCCGATGAGTTTGTCGCCGCTGAAGCAGATTACGTCGGCACCGGCTTTTACGCTTTCCTGCACCAGCGGTTCCCGGGGCAATTTATAAGCAGCCAGGTCGACCAGGGCGCCGCTGCCAAGGTCGTCGATCACGGGGATGCTGTATTTTTTTCCCAGGGCGACCAGTTCGTCGAGCGATACTTCCTTGGTGAAACCGGTGATGCGGTAATTGGACTGATGGACACGCAGCAATGCCGCGGTTCTATCATTGATCACGCCTTCGTAATCCTTAAGATGGGTGCGGTTCGTCGTGCCCACCTCGCGCATGACCGCCCCGCTCATCGCCATCACATCGGGGATCCTGAACGCGCCGCCGATCTCGATAAGCTGGCTGCGCGAAACTATGACCTCGCGGTCCTTTGCCAGGGCGCTTAATATCAGCAGGGTCGCGCCCGCGTTGTTGTTGACCATCATGCCCGCCTCGGCTCCGGTCAGGATCTGCAAAAGACGGCTGAGCTTATGATAGCGGTCGGCGCGCTTGCCTTCGTCGTCGATCTGGAGGACCGAGTAACCCGTTGATACCGCGCGCAGCGTTTCAGGAATATCATTGTTGTACGGCGCGCGGCCCAGACCCGTGTGGAGGACGATACCCAGCGCATTTATCGCGTATCGGTAATAGTGGCTGGTCAAAGCTCCGAGTTCATCGCGCATGCTTTTTTTCAAGTCGTCGAGCTTCAGAGATTCTCCGGCAGCAAGGCGTTTACGGAAATCGTCGATTAAGTCCCTGACGACCGTTAGAAGATGCGCGTGTTCAAAGGTTTCGCAGAACGGTTTTATTTCATCCCAGCCCAGCACGGCATCGACGGCCGGGATCTGCCTGAGCGCGCTGCCTTTTTCAGAAGGTGCGTTTTTTTCCTTTATTTTTTTCATGATTGTCTAATTTAGATAAATAATTTTAACTTCGCCACGATCAGGAAAAGTATAGTTAATTCCCTGCTTATGTCAACAAAAGAGATCGGCTGATCAAAGGTGAATGTTTTCATCGGTCGTTATTGAAGTAAAACGGCCTTTCTGGTCATGGCCTTGCCGTTGTGCTCCAGAGAGATGAAGTAGGGACCCGCCGGGACCGTGTTACCGCGTTCATCCTTGCCTTCCCAGGTAACGGTATGGACGCCCAAAGCCTGCCATTCATCGGCGATGGTCTTGACGTGAATCCCCGCGATATTACGGACCGTAATGCGCACCTGCGTACGCGCTGCGAGTTCGTACGTCGCGTTGATCTTTCTGCTCGACGGGTTCTGGTGCACTGCGAGCGCCGCGGAAACCGGGATCGTCAATGAGCACGGCGGTTGGTTATATATATAAGTCAAGAGCGGCTTCTCGCCCGGTCGCAGCGTCACCAGGCACGAATTCGGGATCTCACACCAGGGTCCAGGATCAATGCCCATGGGGACCGAAGCCGCGATCCAAAAATTGGATGGTTCATTTTGCGGAATCGGATAAAAATAGAGAGTGTAATAATCCGGAATTAACCAGCCGTGCCTTAATGCCCAAAGGGTATAGCCGTCGGTCATCAAAAAGTTCAGCTGGGAGGTATTTGCGGGCGGGCCTAAAGCCGAATCGATCTTTGTGACGGCAAGGCGGACGCACTGTTCAATGCTTTCTGACAGATGCGTGTCTATGATCTCGACAATGAACAGGAAATAGAGGTCGGAATCAAGATAGTTGGGGTCCGGATAATCGGGCGGATTGGAGTTGAGATAAGCGGGATCTTCACGCCGGATCAGCTCCAGGAGAGTTTTGGTATCCACCGTACCGTTGTGTGAAAAAAGCAAATTCAGATTCCGACGCAGCGATTTTCTGAAGAAAGGATGGGGATTAGGTATGTCGGTCGGTCCGCTGCTCCGGCTGCGCACGTGGGCAATGCCGGTGTTCTTCAGGAACATGATCAGATCGTTGACCGCAAGTTCGTACCTGGGATCGGACGGCGCGCTGGGTTCGCCGCGCTCGATCAATGGCATGACCGTATCCGGATCGGTGCGCGTGAAAAAAGTGATCCCCCATCCGTCCTTGTTAGAATTGCCCAGGGCGCGCAATGAATCAAGATGCGCTCGCACGATCACTTCCAGACCGTAATACATGGATGACGTGGTGATCCCCCACATGCGGCAGTTGTGCGGCACCGGCCGGCTTGGCTCCGCGTGCCTTGAGATCATGACCAGGACCGCGAATACCACAGGTATTATCAGCAGGCAGGTCTTTAACAAGAAGGGCCTGTATCTCCAGAGCATGCGGGATCTCCTGTTATCCATTCCTCTTAATATTATACGATATATTATACGATCGCATGACCTGGTGTCAAGGGGCGCGGCCGCCTAGATGGACAGAGCGGCGCCCAGCGCGCCGACGTACTGCGGGATAGGTGACTGCATGACCGAATGCAGATTGTGTTCCAATGCTTTTACCAGGCCCGGATTCAGGGCGCCGCCGCCGCAGAAAAGCACCGGATCTTCGATGCCGATCTGGCCGCTTATGCCGATGATCCGGCGGATAAGCGAATCGCAGATGCCGAAAATAATATCCTCGATCCTTTTGCCTTCGCTGACCAGGCTCAGGATCTCGGTCTCGGCCATCACCACGCATAACGAGTCGATCGGCTCGGGACGCCCTGATTTCAGCGCCAGGGCCCCGAACTCTTCGAGCGTCAGGTCAAGCGCCTGCGCCATTTTTTCGATGAAGTTACCGGTACCCGCGGCGCAGCGGTCATTCATCACGAAGCGGTCAAGCGCGCCATCTTTTAATTTAATGACCTTGCTGTCCTGCCCGCCGATGTCAATGATGGTCCTGACCGTCCGGTCGATGTAAGCGGCGCCGCGCGCAAAAGCGCTGATCTCGGTGATGGTGCGGTGGGCGTCGGTCACCAGCTCGCGGCCATAACCGGTGGCGGCGATGAGGTTATATCCCCATAATTCCCTTTTGATCTCCGCGATCGCCTCTCTGGGCCGGTATGAGGTTTTTACCACCACTTTTTTCCGGATCTCACCGTCAAAAAGCACGCCCTTTGAATAGAGCGAGCCCACGTCAATGCCTAATACCAACCGGCCTCCTTGGCAGCCATGACGAACGCGCGGACATTGGGGGATGGCGTGTGAATGGGGACTTCACAACCGGTCGAGGCGACATAGCCCCGCGGGCTGTGCATGGCCGAGCGGACCATCATCGAAGTCTCCCGTGCAATGATATCCGGGGTTGCCTGCGCCAATAGTGACGTGTTGAAATTACCTATGATCCTCATGTCTCTGGATACTTTATCCAGAACATTATCCATGTCAACCTGATCAACGCTCACGAGATCGGCATGCGTTTCGGGCAGCAGCTCCAGGATAGGCGTGGTATCGCCGCAAATATGCAGAACAATGTCGAGGTCATAGCGGTGCAGGAACCTGATCAAATCGGCCTCGTAGGGCAGGGCAAATTCCCGGTAGGTACGCGGGCTGATGACGCTGCTTGATGCCAGCGGATCGACAAGCACGGGCAGCCCTCCGGCGTTGATGATCGCGTAGCAAAATTCCTTGCAGGCTTGCAGGGACAAGTCGAGCAACGCGTTGACCTGCGATCGGTTGCGGATAGTATCGATCAGGAACTGGTCAGGCGCGCCCAGCGACATGGCGGTTGTGAAAGGCGCCGGCACGAAGGCAAGGATCGGCACGCGGTCGGCAACAGCGGCATAGGCATATTCGATCGCTTGAAGGTAGACGGGCAGTCGCACGTCCTTTTCCGGATCCGGCACTTTAATGCCGGCAAGTTTTTTGATCTCCAGCGCTCCTTTTTTTAAGACCGGAAGGTCGTTTTCGGGATAAGTGAACGCCGAACCCATGGCTTCGGCGATGATCCCGACCTCCGAAAAAACAGCGATCGCATCGTGGCCGTATTTTTCAAGGGCGACAAGCTGGGCGCGCGCCATTGCCTCTCCGTTCGTGTAGTACTCCTTGAGCTTGATGCCGGCAACGGTTGCCGCGTGCGACGTGATCAAGGGCATGACATTCACGCGGTCTGGTCTTTCGTCGATGACCAGCAGTCCGAAACGTTCACGCGATGTTAGAACATCTTTCATTGGATGCGAATTGAACGAATGACAGCGAATATCACGAATATCATAGAAAGCGAATCCTGCGAATGATAGCGAATAATTCGAATATTTTTAAAAAGATCATTCGTACCATTCGTGATATTTTTATTCGGAATATTCGTCATCATCATCTCATTATCTCCACGAACGCTTCCAGCCGCGTCCTGAGCTGTTCGGTGACGCCGGAAGGCATGGGTATGTCGATCGACACGACTGGGACTTCCGTTATCATGCTTTCAATGAGCCGCGTCTCCATGGCGCAGTGTGAAGCTCCCAGCATATTGGTGATCAGTACCCCTTTGATCTTGCGTTCGCGCGCCGCCTGCCTGATCCGCTCCACCCTTGCTTGTGTCGAACCGATCAGGGACGCCTGGTAGAACGCCCGCGCTAGCGCTCTGAAAGGTTCGATATTCTCATCGATCGGTACGAGCGCCTGGTTGATGACGTATTCAGTTTCCACGACTCTGCAGCCGAGGTCTTCCACGATATTCAATAGGATGGGATCGGCTGATGGCGTGACCCAGGCGATGGGAATGGTATCAGCGCCGGCAATGCCGGTACCCTTGTCGATCCGATGCGCCACTGTCTCGTAAAGCATTTCGACGATGCTGATCCATTCGTCGATGTCAGCGTACCCGTACAGGTTCCCGAACTCGACCGTCATCATTTCGAGCGCCGGCAGGGGCGGGCAGGGCGCGTTGCGATTCAGATCTTTTATGCTTTCCACCAGCGTCCGGAGCCGGTTAGCCTTGTGTATACTCTGGTGCAGTCCTGAAAAATCGATGTCTTTCGTCCGCGTGAGCCGGATCATGCGGTCCCAGACCTTCTGGTAATCGTTCATCAAGTAATTTTCAAATCGCGCCCGGTAATCGGCTGCTGTTTCAATCGCCGATTCATGGATACGACGTGCGGGGATCTCGAGCCAAAGCAGCTCGTGGCCCATATCTTCGACCATTTGCATCACGCAAGAATAATCATCGCAAGAAGCGCCGGTAGAAGCGATGAGGAGTTCGGGCCTGGGAAAATACGCTTTCTTGTGAAATGCCGAGATCGCGGCCCTGACAAAACATGCCGCTTCTGGCGCTCCCAGCTGCGTGGCAACGTCCAGCAGGTCTGCCGACTCGCGGAAGAACGGCGTCCACCAGATACATTCCGGATAGAACGGAATGCACTCGGGAAAAGCCATGATAATATAAGGAACAATACCCAGGTCGCCCATTGTGGCAACGACCTTTTTACCTGATTGACGGGCGCGGAACAGCCGTTCTGATTCGTTGAACACAAAACCCCACATCCTCAAGGATGCCAGCGAATTGTCCAGGCGCAGGCGTTTCAGTTCGCGAGCGCCGTAGACCATGAAAGTCGCCGGCGGGGTAAGGTAAGTGCCCCATGACTTGTTGCCGTAGTAACAGTACTTCTGGATCAGGTCGTCGCCGATATGGCGGAATTGCTCGCTCCACTGCGCCAGTGATATTTTCCGGGGGGCCGGGTCAATAAAGCGTTTATTTTTTACTGCCATGGCTTGCTCCGATCATTTCGGCGAATGCCTCGATCCGTACTTTCAGCTGGCTGAGATTCTGCGCTGAAAAATCGCTTCGGACCTTGAGCAGGGGAAGGTTCAGCATACGCTCGATCTTTTTCAGCTCGAATTCATAGCTGTCGCAGTAATCAAGCGTATGTGCCACCACGCCCGCGCATTTTAATTCATGCGCGCGCTTGGCTGTCCAATTATAGAAATCCCGGTTGGGGCGTTTGAAGATACAGGGTGGTTGATGGTAATAAGCTTTTTTAAGACCCTCAAGACAGGGATCGGTCGCGCGCAGGCTCAACATCCTGGACAGGCCGCAATTAAAGTCCCCGGCAATTCTCAGGTGTGATTCGAGCAACTCGAGCAAAAAGCCCGATTCGTAGACCAGGGGGCTGCCCAGCAGGTAGACCCGCGGTTTGTCCGTCGGTTCAGGCTTAACGGTCTTGGGGATATCCTGGATCCTGCCTGTGAAATAATATCCGGCAGACCGCTGAAATTCGAAAGTCGAAACGCGGGACGGCAACGCGGCGCGCTGCCCATCGATGTCGCGAAGCTGGTCCCGGGCTTGTTCCCAGCGTCCTATTTCCGGCCTCAATGTCTGGTCATTGATCTCTTTGCCTGAAAGGCGCTGCAATTCCCCAACCAGCCAGTCGATCTCGTCGCTATACATTTGATAATTATCAGTACGCGGGTTGTTCACAAGAAACGTGGGAACACCGATTGCGCGGTCAAGAACATCGAACATGCGGCGCGCCATATCGCAGCCGGTCGTGCCCACGAGCGCGGCGAAGCGTTCACGGTTTTCCAGGATGAATGAAACGTTCGATTTTACCAGCGGGCAGGCGTCGATCCGGAGGCGGTCGTCGCTGCGGCGCGCCAGGTCGATGGTCCCGTGCAGAAGACGGTACGGTTGGTATCCGGTCGCGCTCAGGATCTCGACCGGCGTATAAGAACACGTATATCCGATGAGCTTTACCTGTTCCATGGTGCCAGCTGCAGCGCCTTGACAAAGCGCTGCTGAAAATCCGGCTGCATCGCGAGTTCAATGTGCCGGCTGCGTCCGCGTATGATCTCCGCATCCTTATGCACGCGGTCATCACAGAGCGCGCTGACCGCGCCCTTTAGCGGCAGGTCGCGCTCAAGACGCACTGCTCTTAGACCGGTCGGGATTATACCGATCTGATAGAGCGAGGCAATTCGGAGGTGCGATCCGAATTCACCGGTGATGACGGCATCGGTGATATCACTCGCGCCGACCCCGGCGTGTTCCATGAGGAACTCCAAGCCCGTATGGATGGCGCCGATCGCCAGCTGAAGCTGACGAATGTCCCCCTGTCCAACGCTTATACCGCTGACCTTGACCGTCCTGGTCAATCGTCCGTGTCTGGTCAGCCATCCGCGTCGCAGCAGGACGGCGAGCAGGTCGATCAGCCCGGAAGCGCAGATACCATGCGCCTTTTTATTGCCGATAGTATGGACCCGAAAACACCTGTGCCCTGCATCCGTGATCGCATCAATGGCACCTGGTATTGCCAGGCTGCCGCATTCCAGACCGGCTCCTTCAAAAGCAGGGCCGGCCGCCGCCGAAAGGGCGTGTATCCGGCGTTTTGCGAGCAGGGCGATCTCACCGTTGGTGCCCAGGTCGATGTAGAACGAAGCACCGGATCGTTTGTGCAGTCCGCTGGCGAGGATCCCGGCGATCGTGTCGCCGCCCACGAATCCGCCGATGCTGCCGAAAATGAAAACCGGAGGTTTGTTCCGCCGGATGTTCTTGGTGATGGCACCGGCATACGGGTAGCGCGCCAGTCCCGCCACCGGTTTACCAAGATAGAAGGAGGACATGACCGGATTGCCGGCCACGGCCGTAGGTATGGGCACGGATGCGTCCGCCGCGAACCCGAGTTCTTTCGTGACCGCCGATACACCGTTCAGGAGCCGGCGGCGCAGGATGTCATAGCGACCGCTGAGCGCGGCGCTGATGCGGGTCATGACATCGGCGCCGTCAAAATTTTGGGGATTATAGATCTTGGCAAAGGACAGGACCTCGCAGCGTCCCAGGTCGACGCGTGCACCCTTGATCACGGTCGTGCCCAGGTCCAGGGCGAGACCGCAGCGTCGTATAAAATCCTTACGGGTTAACTCCAAACTGAAAAATTCCAAGCTGGAATCTTTTAAGGATTTCAGGCGTAAGCCTTTTATAAAACCCTTACGGGTAAATTCCAGGCGTGAGCCTTTTATTACGTACTGGCATGCCAGGCGGTATCCCTGCTTTATCATATGCTGTGGTATCAATTTTTTTTCGAGTTGTGTCGGAGCGTTTATCCGGCCTTTCAATTTAACGCGGCACTTGCCGCACCGGCCGTGTCCACCGCAGGCGGCATGGACCATGATTCCTTTTTCAATGAGCAGATCAAGCAGGGTGTTGAAACCCTTACGGGTTAACTCCAGAGAATTCAAGCGTGAGCCTTTTATGGATTTAAGGCATGAGTCTTTTATCACGTAATCTCCCGCGCGAACTGAATCATCGCTTTCACGTTCACCGGGTCAGTCTCTGCCGGCACGTCGCAGGAAGTGCTGATGATCAGCCGGGTATTACCCGCCGCCCGCGAGATCTCGTGTTTGATCTTTTCACGATCGCCCTCATAGATCGTGCTGGTTGACACGCCGCCCATTTTCAGGGTTCTGGTCTCAGGGCTTATATCCTCGACGCTGAGGATATCCGCGCCCACATCGTCAAGCATGGACATGATGGGCAGCGAATTGCCGCAGACATGAATACCGGCATAGCAGCGCCCATTTTTTATTTCTTTGACAAGCATCCGGAGCGGTTCAAAAGCGAACTTCCTGAACAATTCCGGCGAAATGATGCTGGACGATGCCATGGGATCGCCGATAAAAATACCGACGCCCAGCTCGATGAGCCGCGCGATGTACTTATGCTGAAAGTCAAGCGCAACATCGATGAAACGGCGCGCTTTTTCCTCGGCCACGATCAAAAGTTTAAGAAAATGGTCGGTGGTGGCAATGAAAGCGGCCAGTGAAAAAGGACCTTTGACCGAAACGTAAACCGGCACCGGTGCCTTTTTCTTAAGGATCTCGGCGGCGCGAAGGATAACATGCGTGCGGTCGATGCCGCAACTGGCATGGGCGCGGCCGGCGCGGACCGATTTGATCGGCGCGATCGTCTCCACGATCCGGCTGGAAGGCCCGAGCAGTTTAAGGCGGGGACTGAATTCCACGGCGCAACCCAGGGCTTGGGCTTCAACATAGGGATCGGAAAAAATGAGGACCATGTCATAAGCGTATTCCTGGTACGCCTGATAAATGACTCCGGCAAGCTTTTCACCGTCCTGGACAACCTCCTTGAACGGTGTTTTGCATAGCCAGGCGCAGTGATCAGCGCAGACCAGGGGAAAGACGGCGTAATTTTTTTCTTTGTTTATGACCTTGGTGACGCTGTCCATTGTACTGCCAGGGCTTATCCCTTATGCGTTTTGCGGATGATCTTGTCAACGACCGCCAGCGCCTGGATCGCGTCATGTCCATAGCCATCCGCGCCGATACCGCGGGCATAATCATCGGTCAACGGCGCGCCGCCGACGATGACATGCACGGTTTCCCTGATCCCTTTTGCTTCCAGCTGGTCAATGACTCTCTTCATGCCCGTCATGGTGGTGGTCATGAGCGACGACATGGCAAGGATCCGCGGTTTTTCCTGGATCACCGTGCTCACGAATTTATCGCACGGCACATCCTTACCCAGGTCAATGATCTCGTAACCGGATGATTCGCAGACGACCTTGACGATGTTTTTTCCGATGTCATGGATATCTCCTTCCACCACGCCCATGACGATCTTGCCTTTGCGACCGCCGGGCCTATTCTTTTTTATCAACGGCTGGACCAGGTTAAACCCGGCGTAAAAGGCCTCCGCAGCAAGCAGTACTTCCGGCACGTAAAAGACCTTCTCGCTGAAAAGATCGCCGACCTTCTTCATGCCTGGGACCAGTCCATGATCAAGGATCTCTTCGGGATCAATGCCCGAGCCGATAAGTTTTTCCACGATGAGCCTGGCTTTATCGACATCCAGATCGATAATTGCCTGCGTGATATCCGCTGGTGTCATTTTTCTCATCTCCTTAGTTTACCGAGCATAGTCAGAATTTCCGTTTTAGTCAAGTGGCGCAATACGTAAGCAATCCCATGACAAATATGCGGGGTGCGCGTGCGCGCACCCCGCATGAACAAGGTGGTATTGTGCCCGTGTTATTTTTTCGCAATGAACATCCCGCTGCCGACTTTATGCTCTTGCGCTGCTTTGCGCCAGATCGTAACCAGATTCTCGGCAAAACTGTACAGATCAGGGCCGAAATTTTTCATTATGGTCGGTTTCATCTGAACCGTCACCATGTCATGATACTGGTCAAAGCACTTGGCGAAAGACTGAGTGTTATCGATCGCTTCGATATTCTTGAACCCGACTTTCTTGAGCAGCTCTTGATAACCCTTAATACATTCCATGTAGGGGAAAGCCATGGAATCATAGAGGGGTTCGAGCTCTTTGGGCGAAATGTCACCGGTAATTATCCAGTCTGTGAAGCCGATCATGCCGCCTGTTTTCAGAACGCGGTACGCCTCGCGGAGCAACCGTTCTTTGTCCGTGACATAGCACCATGCTTCCTGACCCCAGACGACATCGATCGATCCGGCTTTGAAGGGCAGGTCCATGACGTTGCCTTCGTAAAACTCGATAAATTTCTCAAGACCGGCATCTTTAGTCCGCTGAATGGCCTTTGTCATCATGGTCTTGGTAGCGTCCACGGCTTTGACCGTAACGCCGTATTTCTGGACGATGTGTCTCGCCGGCGCGCCCAGCGCGCTGCACAGGTCGGCGACGACCATGCCTTTTTTCAAGCCCAGTTTCTTCGCCAGGACGTCGGTGGCTTCGGCGCCGCCCGAATGGATCTGCTCGGTCATGACCGCCTCCCAGAGCAGCCCGCCGGGTCCGTCATAGACGTCCTGTACGTCCTTTATCGTGTAGTCTTTCATGTATTTTTCCATAATAACCTCCTTAAGGTTCTTTTGCCAAATCAAAAATCTCCATCCCTTCAAGTGGTTTAGGTGCTACCACCGCTAGTTGCTCCTGAGAAGATGGCTTTCCTATCAGCGAGCCGATAACAAGACCGAGAACTGAACCGATCAATCCAATGATAATGTAACCGAGGTAAGTATCAGCAAACCATTTGGGCTGGAAATTGTGCTTCCAGACATGGTACTCCAAAATATAAAATACAACATTGCCGACAAAACCCATTATCGCGCTCAGGGTCACGCCGAGCTTGTTGGCTTTTTTCCAGAATATCGCGAATGCCGGGATCGCGATCGACGCGGTCAGCACGCCGGATGAGAGGATATAGACATCCATCAACGAAGTAGCGTTGATCGCATACACGAACCCCAGTAATATCGCTATGACAGCAAGAATTCGCGTCCACTGGAGAGCGACAGGTCGCGGTGCTTTCTTGAAGAAAATCGGTTGTATGAGGTCGTACGATAAAGGCATTGCGGTGACATTGGCAAAAGTATCAACCGTTGACATCTGCGATGCGATTATTCCCACGAGCATGAGAATTTGCGCCCATATAGGGAAGTACTTGAGAATTATCGCGGAGATGATACCGGTTGCATCGCTTCCAATCGCGGCAGCGCTAGTTTCCGCACCAGGCGGGAAAAGGACAATTGCGCTAAAGGCGGTGAGCAAAGGGAAAATCAAGACAAAGACAATTATGAGAACGAAACTGAAATATGCCATTCGGTATGCTTGCTTCAGGCTTTTGGCAGCCTGGATTCTTTGCAATAGATCCTGCTCGACCATCCAGCCGGGCAGGTAAGCGAATAGCAGAATAATAGGCATAGCGATGCCGCATGCAAATAACCGAAACATTGATCCCTGTCCATAATAAGGAGTCGCGGTTTCTGCCAGTCGGCCAAGGATGTTTCCCTGGGTAATCCCGCCGGCTGCGCTAAGGCCTACGATTGCGAGAATAACTATGAACGGCGCCATGATAAGGAATTGCGCAACATCGGTGAGCACGTCAGCCCGGAAGCCGCCAAAAAAAGTGTAGAGCATTACTGGAATCACAATGATAATCATGACCGCAACCGGTGAAACGTTGAGGAACGGCGCGCCCAAGTGACCCATCATGTAGAGTTCAGCGCCGGTCCATGAGGTAAAGACAAAGATCGAACAGAGCGCAAAAATATAACGGGTGTCTGTGCCAAACCGTTTTGCCAGTGCTTCGGGCAGGGATATCGCAGGCAGCCGGCGCACGAATGGGACCATCCAGATAATGATGAAGCAGAGTATGAACCAGGGAATGAACAGCATCCAGGCACCGGATAGCCCCATCTGGTACACCATCGACATGCCGTATCCCAGCCAACCCAGCATGAGCCAGCCTGACGTCAGGGATACGGCGAGACGCCAGCCGGGCAGTTCGCGGCTCGCGATCCAGAAATCAAGGATCTGACCGGTCGCGGTCTTGCCACGGGCTTTGTTCCAGCTGACAAAACCCAGTATGATTACTAGCGCTGAGTAGGCGATGGTCGTGATCCAGTAATAAATGGTGTTTCCCATTACTCACCCCCGAACAGGTAATAAATGCCGATTCCACCGCCGCCATAGATGTTCTTCGAGTCGCCGTATGTTTCGACGAGGTCCGCTAGTTCTGAATCGATCAGCATGGCGTAATCGATATCGGCCGAAATCATCAGCCATTTCGCCAGTGGACCCGACGGCGTGAATGTGAGTTTCAGCACCGCGGTTAAGTCGGTGAAGCAGGTTTTGTCAAGACCGTAATAATAAACATTATGATTGCCATCGGCGAATCCGCCTGATAATGTAAGGCTTAATGCTACCGGACCCAGGGGCAAAACCTTGGTGATCGATGGCGAGACATATAGACCTTTGGCTTCCATCACGTCATAGTTTAGGTTCAACGCGGCCTGAAGGACGCCCAAACTGCCTGACACCTTCGCGTAGACCTCGCCGGTTGTCGGAAACGCATCCCCATAAGCAGAGCCCGGATAATTATACAGCGCGAAACCGACAGTGGGTGTCACCGGGCCGACTGGCCGCGTGTAATCGAGGAAGAGTGCCAGATCAGTGAGTGACAGCTGTTTTTCCTTCACGTCGGTCAGGTCCATCGAACCCCACGCGCAGAACGTGAATCCGAACCAGTTGATCCAGGCATCAGGCCAGAGTACCGGATCGGTGTTGAATACGGCGCCGCGCCAGACATACTTGCTTCTTACGGGGATGTCGACACCGACCATGGGCAGCACTGCGGCGCTGCCTATACCTGCCATGACCAGCATGGCGAAGATAGCGTACAGATACTTCCTGCCTCTCATGTTCCTCTCCTTTCCTTGTTGTTTTATCATTTTATTCTTTGTTAATGCAACCCGCAGCGATCGCGGCGCCGATGGCGCCGACGATCTGCGGTTCGTCGGGCACAAGCAGTTTCCTTGCCAGGTTCTTTTCCAATAAAGAAACGATGCACCGGTTCTTTGCCACCCCTCCGGCAAAGACGATTTCATCAAGGAAACCTACCCTCCCGATCAACGCCTGCAACCGGCTCACGATGGATTGATGGATACCCAGGGCGATATTCCCTGGTTTCTCACCGCGCGCCAGCAGGGATACGACCTCGGATTCGGCAAAAACCGTACACATGGCGTTAATACTGACCGGCTTTTGAGCCCGCATTGCTTCAATTCCGAAGTCCTCGATCGTATAGCCCAGAGTGTGCGCCATTACCTCAAGGAACTTCCCGGTTCCCGCGGCGCAACGGTCGTTCATTTCAAAATCCTCGACTTTGCCGTTGATGATCTTAATGATCTTGCTGTCCTGCCCGCCGATGTCGATAACCGTGCGGCAGCCTGGAAACAGAAAGTAAGCGCCCAGCGCGTAGGCTTTGATCTCCGTTATCACCGGATATGCAAAATTCTCGTGAGCCAGGTACCGGCCATACCCGGTCGCGGTTATTCGGTCATAGGGGCTTCCATCCAATATAGTTTTTGCGTTTCCCAGCGGATCAGTGCCGGTTTCCACAACCCGGTAATCGGTTATCGAGTGGTTGTCAAGAACGGCAAATTTTATGGTTCTTGAACCAATGTCAAGGCCAGCGCAGCGGATAGGTCCTCTTAGGCGATTTTTTCCAAAAACGCTTCTACCCGGGTTCTTAACTGCCCGGTATCCTCTTCCGAGTAGTCGGTTTCGATCTTCAGGCTCGGTACGTTATTCTGCTTTAGCATGCCATCTACCCTGATGGCCTCAACGTTATAGGTGTGGCAGTATTGGAGAACATATTGAACGACGCCGTCAGCCTTGAAATCCCGCGCGGTTTTTATGATCTTATCAAGGCGGTCATTGTTCGGCGTGAAACAGGAACAATTGATCTTCAGGTAGCGGTCAGCGATCGCCGCGAGCTGCCCTTCCACGTCAGCTGGATTTTCGTCCACGAGATCATCATAGTAGCGAAGGCCCGTGCAGGTTTCGTCGGCGACCACGGCCGCGCCGGCGTTTTCGATTAGTGAATGAAGTTTCCAGTTACCCATGACCGCGGGACATCCCGAGATCATGATCCGCTTGACACCTTTGGGAAACGGCGAGATCCCCTGCTCGGTCCGCATTTCAAGCTCGCGGTTCAGTTCCTCAAGACGCTGAGTGAACCTCACCGGTTCGTCGTTCAGGGCCGCCTGCATGACGACCAGCGCGTCAAGCCCGCTGATCGGCGGCGGGTTCTGGCTGCGGAGACGGCTCAGACGCTGCAGGCCGCGGCGTTTGTTGTTTATAATCTTTATGGCCACGCCGAGTTTTTCGGCGGTCAGTTTTTTTTCGGCAAGCTGTTCCAATTTGCCGGCGAATTCGTTGACCTCGTTAAGCCAGAGGTGGGTGTCGATGATACCCTTTTTCTGCGGTAGTTCCATGATGTGAAAATTGACTTTTTGGGCAAGAATGTCCCAGGTTTTCTTTTTGGCATCACAGGTCGTCTCGCCGACCGCCATGCTTTTTATCGGAGCGTACGGACACGTTTTGGAAAAAGCCAGGCCCAGCGTTGACTTGATCAGGGGACAGATATCGCGGGGAAACGTTTTTTCCGCGTAAGGTACAGAAAAATTAGTGCCCCCGCACAGCGCGACCGGGACGATATCGACCGCCAGTGCGATCTCGTCGGGTACGTAAATGCAGAAGGTACCGATCATTTTATTGCCTTTTTTCTTTTCTGCTATGATCTCGGCGATCCTGCCGCCGTGTGATTCATGCAGGACAAGGTCAAAATACGCCATGCCCGCCGGCCGGTTTTTCTGGTTGGCAACCGTTTTCCGGAACTGATCGTTGATCGAAGCCAGAACTTCATTATGGAGCTTGACGTCCAGTCCCAGCTCCTGCCACATTTTTTTGTGGTTTTGTACTGCAGGGTCTTTATTCATACCGCCTCCTTAATAAAATCAGTAAACATCATACTTTTCCACTCTCGCACTACCTTATAAGCGCTTTAAATAAGCTGGTTTTTTATGCGGACACAACTCCAGAAGCTGGATCGTATTTTCATTTTTCCGGTAGAAAACGCGCCAAAAATATGAGATCCTGAGGTGCCGGAGATCTGCTTTTTCTTTGATCTGGACATCGCCCAGCCCGCTGGACGGTATCCTGAACACTAATTTAGTCAGCGCATCAATGACCTGTATCTTTAATTCATCGGTTATGCAGTATTTGTTTGTGGATCTGGTGAATCGAGCCGTGCAATCCATGTTCATCGGCGGCTCATTTTTCTTTCGATACTGGACCATCGTCGGAGTGAGTCTGTAATACAGCTCGATGCAGGTGTCAAGATCAGGCCAGGCAGCCAGCACCATGCGTTGGTTGAGTTCTTCATCGTCCGTTTCGTCGTTCCAGCGGATCTTTTTACGACGGGCATAAAGCATGATCTTCACACTTTTTTTCACGGGGTAATCCTGCGATGCCAAGATCGCCGGAATGATCCGGCGTTATCCGGCAACCCTGTGTTTTTAGCTGATGGAAGCTTTATTGGGTGGGCTCGACCGAGCCCCAAGCATTGGCGAGTCATTTGTTGCCCCGCCATTGGGAACTAGTGTCTATATTTTTTGGTTTTTGTATGTGTTTGTTGCTTGGTGTATGGTGCTTGGTGCTTATTGTGCAGACCCGACCGGGTCTTTGTTCCCGGCCAGTCATTTGAGTTCCCCTGAAATAATCAAAATATGCATCTTTACTCTATTCATTAGTAAAATTATATTTATTTTGCGGGCAATGTCAAGAGCGAGATTTCATCGCAATTGTTCAAAACTTAGTTGAACAAATGTAGCCGCAACCTTTAGGTTGCGAAGTCACTTTAAATTTCAATAGATCTTTACGCAGGCTGAAGCCCGCGGCTACAACTCTACCGAAAATTGAATAATTACATTTCATCGCTCTCTAAAATGTACTACCCGGGGTATATCGGATATGCTTGTTCCCCAACCCCGGGTAGACCCCAATGCCACTAACCATATTTAAATACAAGAACCGGGATAAAATATTCCCGGCTCTTGATAAAGGTGAGCTGTCTGTTTATCAGCGCGAGGGTAGGTGCTCCTCGACTTTCCTGATCGATTCCGTCGTAACTTTTGCTTTGGCAAACAAGCCTTCAATGCTGGCGCGGTCAGGAGCGCTCCAACAGCAGATCGCCTGGCCGTGTTCTTCATCAACATAAGCCCTTTCCAAGGTCATACCGCTTCCTACAGAAGCAGCACAGACCGTTTTTCACGTGTTATTTACCATATCTTTAGGCAAGGGTGCGAGGGTTATCAAGTATTTGGGCATACTGACCTCCTCATGGTTTCACGATCAAATGGCCGGCTTTTTCCGATGTCACGCGGCCGATGATCGCCACATTTTTGTCTTTGCAGCTATCCAGAAAGGTGCTGACCTTTTGTTCCGGCAGGACAATAGCCATGCCACCTGATGTCTCCGCCCCGAAGATAATGGAGAATAGTTCATCGTTACCGCTGGCATTCTGCACATTACTGCCGAACGCGTTCATATTCATCATTATGCCCGGTTCCGAGATGCCGCTTTTATAGATCTCCAACACCCGTTCATGAACGGGTATCTTCGAAAGATAAAGCTCGATCCCCGTATTACTGGCCTGCGCCATTTCGACCAGGTGTCCGGCCAGGCCATAGCCAGTGATATCCGTACCGGCATCGGCTTCGGCGCGACGCGCCGCGAGCGATGCTTCGCGGTTCAGTGTGGTCATGGCCGCGACCACGGGCGCCATTTCTTCAAGGGGCAATTTGTCAAGGATGTAAGCATGGAGAATAGTGCCCACGCCGACCGGTTTGGTGAGGAGAATGACATCGCCGGGTTTAGCCGCAGCGTTGGTAATTATCCGGCTGGGATCGATATAGCCGACCACAGACATTCCATATTTGATATCCGCGTTGTTGAACGTGTGACCGCCCACGATCGTGACCCCGGCTTCCTGCGCCTTGTGCTGCCCGCCCCGCAGTATTTCGCCGAGGTCCTTGGGATCGCCATTCATGGGAAACCCGATGATGTTGAGAGCGATCTTCGGATCACCGCCCATCGCGTAAACATCTGAGATGCAATTGGCCGCCGCGATTTGACCGAAAATGAACGGATCTTCCACGACCGGCGCCAGGATGTCGATCGTGTACACAAGGGCCAGTTCATCGCTGATCCGGTAAACGCCCGCGTCATCGGCCGTGTTCAACCCGACCAGAAGATCAGGATCTTCGATCTTGGGAAGCGCGGATAGAGCCTGCGCCAACTGCGCAGCCGACATTTTGGACGCTCAGCCGGCGCATTTGATAAAAGATAATATTCCTTTAGGCATGCGATTGTCTCCTGTTTTACTGATAACCTTTCTGAGTAGAGTATAACAAAATACCGCGTTAAGTCAAGCAATCGAAACAAACCTTTTGCGGAGCGTCTGCCCGCATGGCTCTTGACGAAAGAAACTTTCTGGTTATAATGCGCTGTGGCGGAAACAGGAAAGAAGGTGATCATTGTCGAATCACCGACAAAAGCGAAGACCATTAAAACCTACGTGGGACGCGCGTTTACGGTTGTTTCATCCAAAGGTCATGTAAAGGACCTGCCGAAGTCGACGCTCGGCGTCGATGTCGATAACAACTTCGAGCCGCGTTATATCAAGATCAAAGGAAAGTCCAAGATCATCCAGGAGATCAAGAAGGCGTGCAAAAAATCCACCGAGATCTTTATCGCGTCCGATCCCGACCGCGAAGGCGAGGCGATCGCTCAGCACCTCGCCGAGGAACTGAATTCACAGGCCGCCAATATTAAGCGGGTTTTATTCTATGAGATAACGCCGGATTACGTCAAAAAAGCCCTGCGTTCGACGACTTCGATCAACAAGAACCTGGTTGAAGCCCACAAAGCGCGGCGCGTGCTTGACCGGATCGTCGGTTACTACACGAGTCCGATCCTGTGGAAAGTGCTCAAGCGGGGGCTTTCCGCCGGCCGCGTGCAGAGCGTCGCACTGCGCCTTATCTGCGAACGGGAAAACGAGATCCGGGCATTCGTGCCGACGCCCTACTGGAATGCGGTCGCCGAGTTCGAGACCGATAAGAACGAAAAATTCAAAGGGACGCTGTGGCGTATTGACGGCGCGGTCCGCAAGATCGCCAACAAGGACGAGCTGGCAAGGTTTGAGAGTTTTCTAAAACAGGATACACGGTTCCCGGTCGTTACCTTCCGAAAAACGAATCCGGAACGGGTTCCGCCGCCGCCGTTCATCACTTCGAGCCTGCAGCAGGAAGCTTCGCGAGAGTGCAATCTCCCGCCGGCGAAGACCATGAGCATCGCCCAGGGTCTGTACGAAGGCGTGAAACTGCCGCAAGGAATGATCGGTCTCATAACCTACATGCGGACCGATTCGGTGCGCGTCAATGCCCAGGCACTGGAAGAATTACGGGAATACATCGGCGGCAAATACGGAAATGAGTACCTGTGCAAGGAGATAAGAACCTACAAGGACCGGAAAAATACGCAGGCTGGTCATGAAGCCATCCGGCCGACCAAAATGAATCTCGAACCGGACACGATCAAGGAACACCTGACCCCGGATCAGTACGACGTGTACAAGCTTATCTACAACCGCTATGTCTGCTCGCAGATGGCCGCCGCGCGGTATGCCATGAAGGAGGCGATCCTGGAGCACATGGGTATTGGTTTCAAGTCGGAAGAGATGAAGCCGGTGTTCCTGGGCTACCAGCTCCTATCCGGAGACCCGATCGATCGCGGGTTCGTGCCCGAGCTCAAGGTCGGTGATTCAGTGCGTCTCTGCGAAGTGACCTACGAAGAAAAGCAGACCGAACCGCTGCCGCGGTTCACCGACGCGAGTTTAATTAAAAAACTTGAGGACAACGGGATCGGCCGCCCGTCCACCTATGCGCACATCCTGCAGACCTTGTTCTACCGCCGCTACGTGACCAGGGAGGCCGGCAAGATCGTTCCCAGCGAGCTGGGATTTGAGGTCTATAAGATCATAATACCCAAACTCTCGAATATTTTCGACGTTTCGTTCACAGCCCGGATGGAAGAGGAACTTGACCAGGTGGAGAATGGAAAGAAAATCTGGCAGGACGTGGTGCGGGAATTTTACGACCCGTTCGTCGTGTCGCTTGAAACCGCAAAAAAAGAATCCGAGAAGGTCAAGGACAGCATGACTCCGGTCGTTGATAAGCAGTGCCCAAAATGCCAGAAACCGCTGGTTGTGCGCTGGGGTAAATACGGAAAATTCCTCGCCTGCTCCGGGTTTCCGGAGTGCAAATATTCCGAGAACCTGGCGGTGGAGAAAACCGATCGGAAATGCCCGAAATGCGGCCGGGACCTGATCGTCAGGCACGGCCGGTTTGGCGAGTTCCTGGCATGTTCCGGGTACCCGGACTGCCGATACACTGAGAATAAGACCCACGGCACCCCCTGTCCAATCTGCAGCGGCGATGTTTCCGTGATAACCGGCAAGCGGGGCAAGCTGTACCGCTGCAAGGCCTGTGGTTTTTCTTCGTTCTATCCACCGGTTGACGAGAAGTGCACGGTCTGCGGCAAGGGTCTTATCCAGAAAAAAAATAAGCGGGTCTGTCCGGTCTGCAGTGTGAAGAAGACAAGCGAAAAACCGCCGAACGCTTCCTGACCCATTGTGGTGAATTCGTCCCATTCGGTATCATTCGTGTAATTCGATAAAAGTGATCCGTTTTGGTTTTCATATTTCGATCGCCCAGGGGTTTGCCCGCGTCACGGCACGCGCACTGGAGCGCCAGTGCCAAACGGTCCAGATCTTTTCACGCAACCCCCGGGGTTGGAAATATAATGCCCTGAACCGCGAAGATTGCGCGGTGTTTGTAAAGGACCTGGCGCAGGCATCGATAGCGCCGGTGTTCGTTCATATGCCGTACCTGCCGAATCTGGCGATCCCAGAATCGAAATTTCATGACCGCGCCGCTGACTCGCTGCAGGAAGAACTGCGCCGGGCTGAGATCATTGGAGCCGGATATGTTATCATGCATGCCGGATCGTCGGTCGACCTTAAAGCAGGGATCAGGCAGATGATTTCAGGCATAAACCGGGTTCTTGAAACGGTCAGGAACAAAGTAGCGGTACTGATCGAGAACACTGCCGGAAGGGGAAATGAGATCGGGCATCGGTTTGAACACCTTGCCGAGATCACCGGTGGCATCAAGGACCGTTCGCGCATCGGCATAACGCTGGACACGGCGCATGCCTTCCAAGCCGGATATGACCTGCGCTCGAAGAACGCCGTGGATCGCACATTGAAGGAATTCGACCGCGTGATCGGTTTTGAAATGCTCGAACTTGTCCATTTTAACGATTCCCGGACCGCGCTTGGGTCCCGCCATGACCGGCATTGGCATATCGGCAAGGGTGAGATCGGAAAAGGCATGGGCTATATCGCGAACCACCCGGGCCTGAACGGCAAACCGTTCATCATGGAAACTCCGCGCATGACTCTCAGCGATGACCTCATGAACATGGCAGCGGCAGGAAAATTTGTTAATAGGCGCGCGAAACCATGAACCGACCGCATCAGTATCAGCAGAACAGGTCTTGACCGGCGTTCAAATTTAGATATAATAATGATAGACTTGAATTTATGCTGCAAATTCTCACCAAGCCGTCCATATTCATGATTTTTCAATGATTTGGCAGCGGGTGAGCCGAAGGGTATTGATGAAAATAAGCGTCGACGTCCACAAGGCAGCTATGGCGATGACGAGAAGGAGGTTTCATTGGCCCATGCATATACACCGGGATTAAAAGTCCTGGCATATACGGTACTTGAAAAACAAAGACGTCTGCCGTTACCAGGAGATATTCTTGTTAAACCGGGGGAGAAAGTTAACGCTGAAAAGATCGTGGCGCATACTTCCCTGCCCGGCAATGTCCAGACGCTCAATGTCGCCGGCTTATTGGGAAGCCTGCCTGACGAGATCGATGATGTCATGCTCAAAAAAGTCGGGGAAGACATAAAAAAAGATGAAATTATCGCCCAGAATAAAGGGCTTTTTGGTCTGTTCAAATCTTCCGTTAGAAGTCCGATAACTGGAAAAGTAGAGAGCGCGTCCAAGATCACCGGTCAGGTTATACTGAGGGAGCCGCCGATCCCGGTCGAGGTCATCGCGTATATCGACGGCGAGGTTTCGGAAACCTACAAAAATGAGGGCGTAACCGTACGGACAAAGGGGAGTTTTGTTCAGGGGATCTTCGGTATTGGCGGCGAGACGATCGGCGAGCTCGCAATGGCGACGGATAAACCGGATAAAGTGCTGACGGAAAACGACCTGAGCGAGATCTTTCGGGGTAAGATCGTCATCGGCGGTTCGATGATCACTTATGACGCAATGGTCAAGGCGCGCACGGTCGGCATCAAGGGCGTGATCGTGGGCGGTATCGAAGACAACGATCTGAAAAAATTCATGGGTTACGATATCGGCGTGGCGATCACGGGTTCTGAAAAGGTCGGGCTTACACTGATCGCGACCGAGGGTTTCGGAAAATTGAACATGGCCGACCGCACGTTCAACCTCCTTAAGTCGCTTTGCGGCAACAAGGCGTCGATCAACGGCGCGACGCAGATCCGCGCCGGCGTGATGCGACCGGAAGTGATCGTGCCCCTCGAAGAGCGGGCGGACCGAAAGACATCGCATATCTCAATGGGCAGCGGTATGGAGATCGGCATGTCAGTGCGGATAATCCGGGAACCGTATTTTGGCGCCATTGGAAAAGTCGTTAACCTTCCGGTTGCCCTGGAAATTATCGAAACTGAAGCAAAGGTAAGGGTCCTGGAAGTCGAACTCCCCGATAAAAAGCGGGTGGTCCTGCCCCGGGCTAATGTCGAGATAATCGAGGAGTAATTGAACCATGAGTATTCTGTTGTGCCTGCTTATTGCCAATGCCGGCGTATCGTCGTTGCTTATGCCAGCGTCGCCGGCCGGCGTCATCACCGCATTTTCCGCATCAAGCGGCGGTGAGGCCGTTTTTTACAACCCCGCGCACCTCGTCGCGGGCGATGATTTCCGTTTAACCTGCTACTACAATCATCTTTACGTGGGGATGAAAAGCATATCGCTCGCTTTGTGCCGGCGGTTCAATGACCGCGATTTTGGCCTTTCGATCACAAATTTCGATTACGGGGATATCGAACAGCATCCTTATTATCCTTCCGATGATTCAATGGCATACTATTCGGCGAATGATTTTTCGCTCGGCATCAGCGGCAGCACCAGGGTTTCTTCAAAGGGCAGGGTCGGTTTGACGGTCAGGTATATCGCGGAAAATATCTACGTCTATGGAGATCAGACCCTGGCATTTGACGGCGCGTTGGCGTACGAGGGAACGGGGTTCAATTTTGGTTTTGGTGCGACCAATATCGGATATAAATTGACGATCAACAACGAAGATGTGAACCTGCCCGCGAAACTGAGCGCGGGCGGTTCCGTGAATGTCAAGAAGGCGGTAGCCTGTTTTGACGTGCATTACCTGATCAACAGCGGGTCGTTCGAATTCGGTCATGCCTGGCGTATCCCGGTGGTGCCGGTCATGGAATGCCGGGTCGGGATCAATTACCGACAGCGTTTTTATCCCGGTTTCGGTGTCGTCGTCACGGCGGGCACGTTCACGGTCGAATACGGCGCTGCTTTGTACCCATACAACCTTGGATTGGTTAACACGGTGGGCGTCGGATTATCCTTTTAAAGGGAATGAATGCTACGAATGAGTGAACGAGTAAGACGAATGACGGCGAATGAATTTTGTCACTCCTGTCCCGTATCGCAGTACGGGATAAATTCCAACAGGAGTCCAGGAACAAAAGACTGGATTCCCATTTTCATGGGAATGACAGGCAACAGCGAGATAACGTCATGAATGGTCTGTGGCTGGATTTTGAGCGCCCGATAATCGAACTGGAGACCAAGATCGCCGAGCTTGAAAAACTGCCGGGCGTCGATGATGAGATCGAGCGGCTCAGGGCTCAGGCCGACCGGTTGCGCAAAAAGATCTACTCCAACCTTACCCGCTGGCAACGCGTTCAGCTGGCAAGGCATCCAAGACGGCCCTATGCTGCTGACCTGATGAAGCTCATTTTCAACGATTTTATCGAACTTCACGGCGACCGCAGGTTCAGCGACGACCCCGCCATTATTGCCGGCTTGGCGAAGCTTGATGCGCACAGCCTGATCTTGATCACCCAGCAGAAGGGCAGGGATACCAAGGAGAAGATAAGGCGCAATTTTGGCAGCCCGCACCCCGAGGGGTATCGCAAGGCGCTGCGGCTTTTAAGGTTTGCCGGTAAATTCAACCTGCCCGTTATTACATTCGTGGACACGCCTGGCGCGTATCCGGGCAAAGGCGCGGAAGAGCGCGGACAGGCAATGGCGATCGCCGAGAACCTTCTGGAGTTCGCCGCGGTGCGCGTGCCCGTGATCGTTACGATCATCGGAGAAGGCGGTTCGGGCGGTGCTCTGGCCATTGCTCTTGGCGACCGTGTGCTGATGCTGGAGAACGCGGTCTACTCGGTCATTACGCCTGAAGGGTGCGCTTCGATCCTGTGGCGCGATTCGTCGCGCAACAAGGAGGCCGCCGAAGTGCTAAAGACCACGGCTCAGGACCTTAAACGATTCAATGTTATCGATGAGATCGTTCCGGAACCGGTCGGTGGTGCCCATTTTGATTTCGAGACCACCGCGCGCAACATTAAAAAGGCATTGGCGCGCAACCTGGAAGAATTGAAAAAACTGGCGCCGGATGATCTGGTCAAGCAAAGGATCGACAAATACCGTCAGATGGGAGTTTACAAGACCTAATGGCACTCGAAGGCAATTTAGAAGATTTTGAGCTGACCGACGTCTTCCAGCTGATCCAACTGGGAGCCAAGGACGGCAGCCTGCGCATCCAGACGTTCGCGGACGTGGGCGTCGTTTACTTTAAGGGCGGCATGGTCGTCCACGCCAAGACGAATACGATCAAGGGGGAGCCCGCGATCGACACGATCCTGAGCTGGAAGCGCGGAAGGTTCGTGTTCAATCAGAGCGAGGAGAGTTTTGAACACACGGTCGACCTGCCCATTCAACAGGTAATACTGGAAGCCGCCCGGCGGATCGATGAGTTGAACAAACTGCAAAAATTGATACCTTCGTTCGACGTCGTGGTCAGGATCGTCGAGGTTCCGGATGCGGGAGTGGAGAAGATCAACTTGAGACCTGAAGAGTGGAAGGTCCTGGCGTTCGTGGACGGTACATTGACGATCAGCGATATTGCCAGGCGCGTGAACATTTCCGAATTCGAAGCTTCTAAAGTCCTTTATGGTCTGATCTCAACCGGGCTGCTCAGGATCGTACCCAAGACAACGGAAGAGAAAAAGTCAACGGTCGCCGCGCCCACGATCGTAATTCAGAAAGACAAGGAAGATGACGACAAAAAGGGCGGTCTGTTCGGGATCTTTAAGAAAAAATAAACAGGGGGAACGGATCATGGAGAACGAAAAAGGTCTGGTAAAGATTGTCGGCATCGATGAAAGCCGGATCAAACAGCATTCGACCAACCCCCGGTATATAGAACTTCCTTTCACATTGACCGGGAAACCGGATGAATTGTGGATCGGGATCTGCGTCAAAGAGTGCGAACGGGTGCAGCAGCAGAACAAGCGCCGGATGTTCATAACCGACAACCTATTCACGATCGTCGTGAACATGGATGACGACCTGGCAGAACAGAAAAGGATCGCTGAACAGATCGTCAAGGAAGCCAATACAAAATACACGGACCTGCTGCAAAAAACCAGGGAGCAGGAAGAGCAGCTCAAGCAGGAAACCCAGCGCAATGAAGCCATGCTCGTTGATTTCAAGAACCGCGCGAAAAAACTGTTCCCGCAATGATCGCGCGCGAAGAAACGATGGTAACGGGGGCATGAAAACCCCCGTTTTTCATGTCTGACCGTTCCGTATGGTCCTAAAAAAAGATACGGCGCTCAAGTTCCCTCACTTGCTGGTCATCGACGCGTCGGCCGGTTCCGGCAAGACGCACACGCTGACCCAGCGGTATGTCCAGTTCATTTTGTCGCGCGCGGTCGCGCGGCATCACAGCGACCTGGTCAATATCCTGGCCATTACCTTCACCAACAACACCGCCCGGGAGATGAAGCAGCGGATCATCGGATGGCTGAAAAAGTGCGCCTTCGATACCGACAGCGTCGAAAAGCAGCAGACCCTCGACCTGATCACCATGGAGAGCGAACAGCTGGTGAAAAAGGCGGGACAGGCCCTGGAGATGATAATCGACCGTTATTCGGATTTTCATGTTCAGACGATCGACAGCTTCATGAACCGCATCCTGCGCAGCTCCGCTGACGAGCTCGGCATTCCGCCGGACCACGATATCACCGATTCCTATACCAAGCTCGTGGAGGAGACGGTCAATACCATGCTCTCCATGACCGGCATCGATATTCCGTACCGCGCGATCGATGATTTCCTCGAGCTCCTAAACCAGTTTTCCAGCACCTATATCTGGAATCCCTCCTCGTACATCAAGAAACAGTTCGAGTTATTCCTAAAACAGGAGGGCAAGGTTCTCGAAGAGATTCAGTTCCCGGACCAGGGGCAAGCAAAAAAAAGAAAATACGAAGAACTTTACGGGCTGTACGAACAGGTAAAAGGCTTCGGATATACGGAAGACGATCTTTACGTGGACGCGGTGCGCTCGTTTGAGCACAAAGACCATGTCCGGTTCGATCTGAACAGGTTTTTCAAGGGTTATCGCGCTGAGAACGCGTGGATCAAGTACGGGGCCAAGCGGATGTTATCCTCGCGCGAAGGGCAGGAACTTGCCAGCCGGATCCGGACCGCGGTCAGCGAAATAACCGATATCATTTCGCTTGAGCAGTATGCGTCCTACGGCAGCCTGTATCGCCATTTTAAAACTTTGCTGGAAAAAGTTAAGCGCCGGAAAGCACTGCTTCACTTTGACGATATCAACAAAAAGCTTGTCCGATATATCGACCAGGGTATTATCCCTGACATCTACTGCCGGCTCGGCGACCGGCTCTACCACTTCCTGCTTGATGAATTCCAGGATACCGACCGGGTCCAGTGGCAGAACGCGATGCTGCTGCTGGATGAGGCTTTTGCCAAGGGCGGAACGCTGTTCGCGGTCGGTGACCTGAAGCAGGCGATCTACCAGTTCCGCAAGGCTGACTACCGCATCATGCGCCACGTGATCCGCTGTATCACGGGCGCTGAGCACGAGCAGTGCCTTTCACCGAGCCTGACCGGCAGCATGGAGCTTAAGTCGCTGGATGAAAATCACCGCAGCGACGGTGTTATCCTTGACTACGTGGATCTATTATTCAAGGACCGGCTGAAGAAACAAGTGGGCACCGAACTGTTGCCCGAAGACCGGACCGGACTGACCGGATACCGGCAGCGCGTTGAACCGGCAAAGGCCGGTCTTGGTTATGTCCGGACCGTGGTAATCAAGGAGACCGAGGAAAGAGAGGAGAAACAGGTCCTGCTCGACATCGTGAAAGACGCCGGTCAGCGTCATGCTCTGAAAGATATCGCGGTCCTGACCTACGCCAACTGGGGCGTGGAAGAGATCGTCGCCTGGCTCACCGAAGCCAGGATCAATGCGGCCTCGTACAGCTCCCTGAGCATCAAGAAACGTAAGATCGTCATGGAGATCATCGGCTTACTGCAGTTCCTCGATTCGCCGGTCGATAACCTGAAATTCGCCGAATTCATAACCGGCGATATCTTCAGCCGCGCCGTCCAGGGCAGCCACGGCAAGACGGCCACGGACCGGATCCGTGACATGCTCGTCGAAAAAACTTTAAGCGGAGACGACACCTATTTCTATACCTGGCTCCGCGAACATGATGATTTTAGGGGATTGTGGGATCTTTATTTTGAGCGGCTCTACAAGATCGTCGGTTACTATCCTTTATACGATCTCGTTATCGAGGTCTACCGGACGTTCCGGGTGCTGGAGAATTTTCCCGATGAGACCGGATTTCTGGTGCGGTTCCTCGAGGCGATCGTGACCCTCGAAGGCCAGGGCATGAACGACATCAAGCAGTTCGCCGAGCTCGTGGCCGAAGAGGGTCAGGAAAATATATTGAATATCATGCTGCCTGACTACCTGGACGCGGTCAAGGTCATGACCTTTCATAAGGCAAAGGGACTGGGGTTCCCGGTGGTGGTCAATCTGTTCAGTGACAAAGGCGGCTTCAGCGACTGCATGTACTTTGACCGCGAAGGTGAAAACCTGCTGGTCAGGTATATCAATAAAAAGATGCAGGAACACAGCCCGCGTCTCACGAAAGTCTATTACGAATCGACACTGGACGAACGCATCCAGGAATTGAACGTGCAGTATGTCGCGCTCACGCGGGCAAAGAACGAACTGTACAACATTGTGGTCAGGGCGATCGAGGACGTATCTGTTGATGAGCCCGGCGGCAGCGCCGCGTCCGAAGTCAAAAAAGAGAAAGAAAAGGGAAAGAGAAAAACAAAGGCAAAAGCGAAAGTTGAGGAACTGGGCCCGCTCGACCTGTTCGAGACCTGTGAATACGGCAAGAAGGCTGCCGCTGCCGGCCCCAAAGCAGCATTGCCGCCGGCGCAGCCCGTAAGCGTGATCTTGCCGAAAAGAGGTGGTTTTGAATTCACGCAGTATCAGGAAAAAGGCTGGACCGTGGGCCGCAGGCAGGACACGGGCAAAGGCGATCTGATCCATGCGGTCCTGGCTGAGATCGAATACTTTGATGAAAGGACAGAAAAGTCATTGCCGGATCTGGTCAAGGATGTCCTTTGCCGCGGTCCGGAAAAATACGACCAATCCGAGTTCTCAAATGCGATCCGCATCTTCTTGAACATGCCCGGCGTGAAGCCGTGGTTTGAGAACGCAGAGGGACGCGCAGTACAGCGCGAGGCCGAGTTCGTCGGTCCCGATGGATCGTTATGCCGGATGGACAGGGTCGTCATTGACAGGGATAGCGTGACCTTGATCGATTTCAAAACGGGTGATAGAGGCGAAAAACTGGGCTATTACGAAAAACAGCTCAGGGATTACGGTTCTTTGCTCAAAGCCGTTCATGCCGGCAAAAGTATCCGCTTGCTTTTAGCGTTCGTTGATACCGGCAGGGTAGAGGAAGTGGCGTGAACCAGCACTATCGTCTTTCCCCGGCGGTCGACATGGTCGAATTCATCGGCCAGGCATTGCTGGCAAACCCGCCTTTTGAGCGGACACTGATCGTGTTCCCGGGGAAGCGACCCGGTCATTTCCTGTACAAGTACCTCGCTGATCAGCTCAAGACCGCTTTTAAACCACCCGGGGTCATGTCGGCGGATGAATTTATTGATCACCTGCTGGACGAATGCCGCATTGCCCGGCGCATGGTGGAGGCGATCGACTGCGTGGCATTACTGCATCGTTTGAACCAGAACGAACCGAGCCGGGTCATCGGGCAGTCCCAATCCGCCATGGTGCTGGATGAATTCCTACCCTGGGGCTTCAAACTTTTTTCGGATTTCGAGGAACTGATGATCAACGAGGTCCCGGCTGATAGTTTGAAAACAGTGGAGACGCTTGTCTCCGAAGGGCTGCCGGCAGGGATCAGGGCCAGACTGATCGCCCTGTCCGGACTGTACGAGGCTTTGTACGAACAGCTGGAAAAGCACGGGCTAATGACCCGTTCGCTTAAATACCGGCTGGCAGCACGGCACATGGAGAACGTCAAACTATCAGGATATGACCGTATCATACTCGCCGGTTTTTTCGCACTCACTTTAGCGGAAAAGAAGATCTATATACATCTCGCCCGAGATCCGCGTGCGAGCTTCATATTCCAGGAAGGACCGGGCATAGACGCGATCATCAAGGATCTTGGTATTACACCGATGGAAACCGGTGGACCTGCGGCTGAGCCGCGGATCGAATTTCACAAAGCCATGGACAGTCATGCCGAGGTCTTTGGTTTGAACCAGCTGGTGAGCGCTCAAGAAAAACTGGGCGAACGCGACGTGGTCGTACTGCCCCGGTCTGAGACCCTGTTCCCGGTGATCAACTGCACGCTCGGGTTCGTTGAAGAACACAATATTTCCATGGGTTATCCGGTTTTCCGGACGCCCATGAACAGCCTGATCACGGCCCTGGGCAGGCTTCTTTCAAACCAGCAGGAACGCGGCAGGGACGCTGGCGCGGAGCCGGAGTACGAATCAGCGGATTACCTGCGTTTGGTTCTTCATCCGTACATCAAGAACCTGAGCTTTGAAGGCGCCAGCTATCCCACCCGGATCATGTTTCACGCGATCGAGGAAATTCTCGTCGGCAAGAACCAGCGGTTCATCTCGCTTGTGGCCATCGAGCAGGATCAGGAGATCATCAACCGGTGCGCCGCGCGGCTGAAAGATCACGGGAATGGACCGGTCGCGCGGGGAAAGATAAAAGATCACCTTAAAAAGATCCATGACACGCTGATCCGGTCTTTCACCGGGGTTGCGAGCATCGCCGGCTGCACTGAAAAAATCCTGGATGTCATCTCGCTCGTATCCCTCCAGAGCCCGGCGAACGAACACGATTACACCGCGCCGTTCATAAAGACCGTGATCGACGGATTGTACGATCTGGCCGTCTCGGACCTGGGAAAAGAAAAACTGGCATCGCTTGATCAGTATTTCCACCTGATCCAGGGATACCTGGCATTGATCAGCCATCCTTTCAAGGGAACGCCCGTGCGCGGCCTGCAGGTCCTGGGGTTTCTGGAGACGCGGAATATCAAGTTCGACAAGGTATTCCTGCTGGACGCGAACGAAGGCGTCATTCCGAATACAGCAAAAGAAGACACGACCCTGCCTTACGCCGTGCGCAAAGCCCTGGGGTTGATGACGCACGAGGAACGCGAAAAAATATTTCGCTATTATTTCGACACGCTGATAAAATCCTGCCGGACCGCTGATATTTTCTATGTCGAGGCCGCCGATCTGGAAAAAAGCCGCTTTGTGGAACGGCTGATCTGGGACATTCAGAAACCGTCAAAAAGCCTTGAATACCCGGCTTCCGAGATATTCTTTCCGGTGGACTTTACCCAGCCCGAGGTGATGCCCGCAGCAAAAAGCGCGCGGATCGCCGCGTATTTGGCGAGCGAGAAATCCCGTATCTTTTCGGCTTCCGGCCTGAATGATTATCTCAAATGTCAATTGCAATATTACTACAAAAAGATCCTGGGCATCAAGGAAAGAGAAGAAATCAGCGATGAGCCAGATCCGATGGGCATTGGCAACATCGTGCACGATATCCTGCTGAGGTTCTTTGTTCCATGGATCGGCGAGCCGCTCGATCTCTCCGCGGCTGATTCGAAGGCGATGGACCAGGCTGTGGATGCCGTTTTCAAGGAACGCTACCGGGATATCGACCGGGGTCCTATTTACCTCATCAGATCGCAGGTCAGGCGCCGGTTGCGGAACGTGGTCGATTTTCACAGAAATATGACCGGCATCAAGATCCTCGAGTGCGAGAATATCACTGAATCGGGATCGATACCGGATAAGTTCAGACTGAAATACGCGCTGCTTGAGATCTCCGGCGGCCGCAGCGTGACCATCTGCGGCCGGCTCGACCGGGTCGACGAACGCCAGGGTTCGATCCGGATCGTGGACTATAAGACAGGTACCAAAAGCGATATGCCGAGTTCCGACAAGTTCGATCTTACGCTGCGCGACGAATGGTCCGCGACTCTCAAGTCAGTGCAGCTGCCTTTATACATCCATCTTTACCTGGAAGAAATGGACCGGGATAGCAAAAAGTTAGTGCGACCGGGTACGAAGGTTCAGTTAAGCGGTATCAATCCGGGGTTGATGATGATCGGTCTGAAAGAAGGTATCAAGGAGCAGTGGCTTTTCAAAGAGAAAATGACCGAAAAAGACCGCGGTCAAGTTTACGGGGATTACAAAAAGGCGGTCATCCAGCTCATTGAAGAGATCCTGGACCCGGAGCATCCGTTCATGCCGCCGCCGGACGATAAACCGTGCGTAAATTGCGCTTATAAGACGTTCTGCGGACGTCAGTACGTCGTGAAAACCTGGTAAATTTCGAGTATTTACCGGCATATCATACCGGTTTGTCTAACCGGACCGACTGATTAACGCACCTTGATGATTTTCCGGATAATTTTTTTGCCGGTACGGTCGGCGATGAAATAAATACCCGGCTTTGCCGATCCCGTCATTAATTTCCGTCCTGAAATATCGAATACCAAACAGCCCGAATCAATAAATGCGTTCAAGGAACCGCACCGGATCGTGGGACCGGGTGGCTCAGCGTTATTCGCGCGGCGGGAATTTTCCTCATGGATCATTAGCAGCTCTTGATCCGCGTTGCCATAGATATCTGATGTGGTGCCGGTTTGACCCCAGGTGATCAGGTAATTGCTGTCTGAAGACGCGATCGCCGGGAACCACCGCTGTCCGGCAGTATTGGCGGAGACCTGAAAATTGCCGTTAATCATGGTCCCGGCAGCTGAAATCGCCTGTGCCCAGACATATTGCGATGACGGGCTGTTTGCGCCCTTTGTCCAGACGACCACGTACTGGTTCCCGTCGAAGATGACATCGGGCCACCGGTTACAGTCGCTGTCCGTTGTCACGGTGATCTCCGATCCCAGGGGCACGCCGGACCAGGATATCATTCGTGCCTTGATGTCAAGAGCCGGATACGTGCCCGTGAACCAGGCCACGAGATAATTCGTGCCGTCGCAGGCGAGAGCCGGGCCTGATCCGTTTTGGGCAATATTGAATACGGTATCTTCTGGCAATCCCGCGCTGTTCACAAACCGGCCCTGGATATAGTAACTGGATTTGGGCCAGACCGCGAGGCACCGGCTTCCGTCATACGCGATCCTGGGCTGGTATTCATAACTTCCCGCCCCGGTTGAGATGCATGTGCCGGTATCCAGCACTGCGCCAGTCGGCGAGACCCTGCCTGCGGTCACGTAATACTCTCCGTATTTCTCGTCACTCCAAACAACCACATAATTTTCACCGTTGAACACCAGATCAGGATAGCTCTGGATGATATCTTCCTGCGCCGGGTTGCAGATCTCGAATAAATCCAGTATGGCCATGGCCGGCGTGACCCGCACGCCGATGACGTCGCCCTTGGTTCAGCAGTGGTTGCGGGTCACGACCAGGAAGTTCGTGCCATCGAACGCCACATTGCAGCCATAACCCGCGCTGTCGTTGTACACCTGGATGCCGGAAGGATCAAGGACCGTGCCGTCGCGCGCGACGCGGGCGCCGTATATGGCCATGTTCGGTGAGGTGCGCTGGTCGATCCAGAACACGTAAAACCGGTTGCTGTAATAACAACCGGTCGGGTAACCGCTGAAGCCGGCGGCCGGGCCGATCGGAAAATCGGCCTGCACCAGGAAAACCGAAAGAACGACGGTCATGAACATGCGACCTCCTAATGTTTATCCGCTTAGGCGGACACTTTCAGGCCACCCCTTACTCGTGGCTGACGACCAGCGACCGGCTGTTTACGAGGATCCCGGCGCGCAGGCTCAGGATATATGTCCCGGCAGCGACGCGGCGGTTATGCTCATCAGTTCCAGACCAGGCTGCGGTATGGAACCCTGCCGGTAGATAACCGTCAACAAGGCTTTTAACCAGCCTTCCCTGAATATCGTATATTGAAAATACGACGGACCCGGTACTCGCCGTTTGGAAGCTTATCCTGGTACCGGATACCGTGGGATTCGGGGATGCGCTCAGGATCGCGTGCCGACGGTTGCTGGTTTCTTCGATCACGGACGGGCTCATGGGCCAGCGGTAAATACCGTCGTCCCGGGTGCTTGCGAAAACATAGGCGCCGGGATACGCGCCCAGGGTATTGATGCGGATATCGCGCAGGCCGGTATTCATTTCGCTCCAGCTGTCGCCGCCGTTCGTGCTTTTAAACACTCCGTAATCCGTGCCGGCGTAGACGATATTGGCGTCATCGCGGTCGATCATAACCGCGCGCGCGGCCGGGCAGCTTTTGTTGACCCAGGTCGCGCCGGCATTGGTCGATTTGAATATGCCGGCGGCGTTCGCGGCGTATAATATATTGGGGTTGGAACCGTGCATGGTGATCTCATGTATCGTATCGCCGGTCAAACCGGTCGAAGAAGAAAACCATGTCCCGCCGCTGCTGGTGGTTTTGTACACGGCCGCCGCGGTGCCCTCACAGCCCGCAGCGTAGACGACATTCGAATTTCCCGGACAGACGGCAACGGAATATGTATAGCCGTATCCGGCGGTAAGGTTGGATCTCTGCCAGCTGGCGCCCAGATCAGTGGTCCTGGAAACCGACATGACGTAGGCCGTGGCGTTGTTATATGTGCCGCCGCTCCAGAAAATCGAATTATTGTTGGGATCAGCCGTTATCTCCCCGCCATCTTCATAATAACTGTCCACCGAATCCCAGACGGACCCGCCGTCTGTGCTCTTGTAGAGCTGGGCCTTGCCTCAGCCCGAGCCTTCCAGCCCCATGACCAGGTCAGGGTTTGTATTATGAATGGCAAACTGGCACACGAGTCCGCATTCCAGGGGCGTGGGCAATAATGACCAGCTCGCGCCGCTGTTCGTCGTTTTGTGCACGCCGACGCCTTCGAATTCGGTATACATGATCCAGGGCACGGACGGAGCATTAGCGAAATTCGTGATATGGGCAAGGGTCATGCCATGGGTGCTGTTGATCCACGCCGATCCGCTGTTGGTTGATTTATATACGCCGCGGTTGTCGCCCGTATATAAAACCGTGCCCAGGGCCTGGCTGACCGCAAGTGCGCGGCCGACTTTATAAACACCGGCATAACCGGTACCCGGCACGAACCATGATAATCCGGAATTGGTGCTTTTATATATGAGCGTGTCTTTGCCGGCATAAACAGTATTGGGTGAAGCCGGGGAAGCACCCAGGCATGAAAAAAATGCGCTGGTGAAAACTAAAGTCCAATTTGTTCCGCCGTCGGTGGTACGGTAAATGCCTTCATAAAAGTTGGTCGCGTAAATGACGCTGGGGTTTGTCGGGTGTACCTTCAATCCATTGACCGCGTACCCGCTTGGTGACAGTCCAGTGGAGACATCGGTGAACGTTGAGCCGCCGTTCGTGGATTTGTATACTTTTGATTGATTGGGTGTACCCTGGATATATCCTCCGAGGTATATGGTATTGGGGTTGGTGGGATCTGAGGCCAGCGACTGAACAGCGCCGTTATTAACCGTGTGCAAAGGCATTGCCGTCCAGTTGACACCAGCATCGGTGCTTTTGAAAAAAGCCATCACGGTATAGGCGCTGTACGGCATTTTACCCGCGGCATACACGATGGACGGTATTGTCGGGTGCACTGCCAGGCCGTATATATCGGAACCGCCGACCGCGTACGCGGTCCAGGTGCTGCCCCCGTCGGTCGATTTGCAGACGCCGGTATTGGTGCCGGCAAATAGTACATTCGGGTCCAGCGGAGACACGGCAAGCGACAGGCAAGCGGTGGGGACGGCGCCTCTTTTTTCCCAGGTTTTAGCTGTATCGGAAGACCGGCAGATTGTCGCGCTTGCCGGATTTATAAGAGGGCTTGCCGCCGCATATACGATACTTTCGTTTGAAGGAGCGATGGCAATGCCGCCAACGGGCCCGCCAAACGGGCCAATCGCTTCCCAATCGGCAAAGGCGCTCAAGCAGCAGGCTAACGTAACCGCGATCGCCGCCATTAATAATGATTTTTGTTTTTGCATATCAAACCTCCTGGATGTGCGGTATTTTGTTCTATTCATTATTTAATTTATTTGGTAGTTCAGTTGGATCATATTTATTTTACCAGGATCAATTTCTTGATAATGGGTGCCTGGTTCGATGCTGATAGTTTATAAAAATAAACTCCCGCAGCGACGCGCTGGTTGTTGTCATCAAAACCGTTCCATTGTGCCGAATACGAACCGGGGGCTTGCCGGTCAGCGCGAACCAGGGTTCGCACGTGCCGGCCCTGGATATCGTAGATACCAAACGCAACCATACTTTCCCGGGTGATGATATAGTCGATCCGGACATTACTTCGCGCGGGATTGGGGTAGGGCTGCGATACCACGCACGGGTAGGCTGGATGTGTTTCTTCAGCGCCGGTATTGATCAGCCAGCAGTACATGCCCGAGCCATATGTGCCCGCGTATAGGTTGCGGTCGGAGTCGATCCCGAGGTCGGTTACGACCGGGGAACCGAGGCCTTCATTCATCTGCGTCCACGCTCCGCCGCCCGAGGCGCTGACATAAACGCCGGTCGCAGTGCCGGCGTATACCGTATCCGGAGCATTGGGATCGATCACGATCGAATTGACATTGTTCAGTCCCGTGTTCGTCCAGGTATTACCGCCGTTGGTCGACTTGAAAACGCCGTCTGCCTTGCACGCGTAGGCGATATCGGGATTGGCCGGGTGGACTGCCAGGGCGTATATCGCGCTGTCGCCGTTCAATCCCGCGAGCGTGTCCCAGGAAGCACCGCGGTCCGTGCTTTTGAAAAACCACGGGTAACCGCTGTACGACGAACCGCCGGCATAGACGACATCAGAATTGGATGACGCGACCGCGATCGCCAGGCAGTTGCCAAGCATGGAAAGCAGGTATCGGTTCCAGACCACGCCGCTGTTCAGCGTTCGCGCGACGGCGAATGCAAACTGGAACGATCCGCCGCTCCACAGGATATTGTCGTTGTTGGGATCGGCGATGATGGTGCTGCCGTCGGAAAAAGGGCTGGCTATTTGATCCCAGACGGACCCGCCGTCTGTGCTCTTGAAGAGCTCGGCATTGCCTCAGCCCGCACCTTCCAGCGCGTAGACCGTATCCGGGTCCGCGTTGTGGACGGCGAACCCGCAGATCATGCCGCAGCTTAAAAAATCGGGCAGCATGGTCCAGGATGCGCCCTGATCCGAGGTCTTGAACTCGCCCACATCGTTCACCTCCATGTAGATGGTCGACGGGGATTGTCGGGAGACGGCAAAATTATGCGCCACGGTGACATTCATGCCGTTATTTGATCCCAGCCATGACAAGCCGCAGTCCGTCGTTTTAAAAAACCCGGTATTATTCCCCGCGCAGATATCGACTGACTCAGTCTGGCTGATCGCCACGTTGCGGATCTCCGAGCCGTAAAGATAAGGACCCGAACCAGACCAGGACAATCCTGCGTCCGTGCTTATATAAACCGTCGTGTCCGCACCGGCGGTGACCAGGTTGGGTTCATCGGGAGAGGTAGCGAGGCTGTAGGCATGCCGGTAAGCGCTGACGTTAATCCAGGTGTTGCCGCTGTCGGTTGACCGGTATATACCCGTATCCGTGGTAAAATATACGATACCGGGATTTGTGGGGTGGATCGCGATGGCGCATGCCGTGCTGCAGGGAGTGAACCCGCTTGAGACGTCATTGAAGCTCGTGCCGCCGTCGGTTGACCAAAAGACCAGAGGGCTTTTAAGCGAATCCATGACTGAACCGCCGACATATAATATCTGGGGATTTGCCGGGTCAATGGCGATACAGTAGCCGCAAGTTTTTTTGTTCGTGACCAGCTGCCTGCTGATCCAGGTAACGCCGCCGTCGGTACTGCTGAAACACGCCAGGTAATAATAAATGCCGATCTTGACGGCACCAGCGGCCCGTACGACCAAAGGCTGTGACGGGTGGATCACCAGGTCATAAATGTTATACCCGGAAACCGGATGGCTGTTCCACGCTACGCCGCCATTAGTCGACTTGTACACGCGGGACGAACAGCCGGCATAAATGATATCCGCGTTTGATGGATCAATCACCAGGCAATAGATAAGATCCGGCACCATGCCGACGTTTGTCCAGGAATCGCCGGTATCAGTGGATTTCACAACATGCGATGGATTAGTAAAGGAAGCCGCATAGATGACCGACTCATTGGACAGCGCCCTCGCCATTGCCCGCAGATTGCCGCCGGCCGGACCAATCGTTTCCCATGATGCTCGGGCTGGCGAAAGTGCCGTCAGAACCGTGAAAAGTGAAGAAAAGATCAGTTTGTTAACGATGTGGTTAGACATGATAATATATTATAAGCGGGCGGATGTGTCATTCCCTTGAAAAAAACCGGGATATCTCTTGATTTTTCGGAAGATTTCGATGGTTTACGGCGCGTATTGACAATTTGTTCATTTTTATCTATAATGTTATAATGCCATTAAACAGAGAGACTGGCTTACTGCTGGGAAAAAGGGTAAAGGCCGTCAGAGAGTACCTCAGGATCGGCACGCCCCTGCGGAAGATCGCCCTGCACCTGGGCGTTTCGCACGCGACTCTCTGGCACTGGGTCAAGCGCTATGAAAAACACGGCGCCCGGGGATTGCAGCCGGGATCAGCAGTCATCCGGAATCGGCGCGTCGGAAAAGATGTCGAGATACGGATAATGCGCTTGAAAGAGCGCTGGCCGGGTTTGAGCATAAGAAAAGCGCGGACGATGATGCTGGACCAGGCGGGGTGCGTCCTATCAACCTTCGTGATCTGGCGGGTCTGGCACGATTACGGGTTCATCCGTAAAAAAAATAATGATCCGCTGGAGCTGTTCATTCAATCTACGCCAGCCCTGGATCAGATATTGGATACTGCCCGGCAACACGCTGAAAAAAAAGACAACCAGAGGGCGGCAATGATCTTGAATGGTTTACCACGCGTCCCCAGAACGGAGATCCTGAACCAGATTCCGGAGAGGTTTTTGTCGCCGCGCCGGAAGCTGGACCTCTTATGTCTGGAACGCAGGTCTGGATCATACGAAAATTTCGCCGAAAGAGCCCGGCAGACGGGCAAGATCCTGGAAAAGCACAAGTTGTTTTATTCCTCCATTATTGCCAATTTTCTCGAACTTGATGCACTGGATATCATTGGCCGGCCCGAACAAAAGGCAGAGGTTCTGGACCGGATGGCGGCGAAGATGCAGGGCGTAAAAAGCTATTCGCTCCGATTCCTTTTCGCTTTTGAACAGGCATACACAGCCGTATACCTGCTGCAGATCAACCGGGCCATGCGGTTCTTGGAAACATGCCGGCGGCTCGTGTACTGCCTGCCCTATCCTCATTATCAGGAGCTGTTCGGCGCATTATTGGTGCTGGTCGGGAAATTCAGGAATGCCGGACATTTCTACAGGAAGGCGCTGAAAAAATCGGCCCAGCCTGACCGGACAGCGGGTCTGATCCTTCAGATCGCCCGCTATACTCATTGTTATGCTGGAGAATATGCCGCCTGCCGCAGCATGATGGCGGCGGTGAGGAAGGCTTGGGATCAGAAGGCGCCGCCGTCGCTCGGATCGGCTTATGACCTTACAAATGCATATCTAAGCTATGGCCAGGGGTATCTGGCAGAAGCCACGGATTCATTTGTAAAATCGCTGGAAACCGCGCACCAGGGAAAACACGTCAACCGGATCTATGCCGCGTCGGTGGGCCTGGCCGGAGTTGCCATGGCGCTGAACAACAAAACTGAAGCAATGATATATCTGCGGAAATACCTTCCGCTTATGAGAAAAAACCATTTGCTGCGCGAAGAACTGTTGCTGAAATGTTTTTTAAACCGCGATGCCGTCATTGCAGCAGAACTGAAGCAGACACCGCCATTTTGCCTTTTGGACATGCTCAAGCTTGCGGACCAGTCGGGAAAGACCGGCGATTATCGCAAGAGCGTCATGTTCGCGTCAAGGCACGGGCTTGAAGGTTTGTTCCACCGCTGGATCGTTTTTTATCCCGCATCGGTCGTTCACCTGATGGACCGGGGTAAGAAAACAGGGTTGCCCAGGGCGATCCTGAACTTTCCCGTGTTCAACCAGAATATTCCGGTGTATAACATAAAGTTGCTGGGCCGCATAGCGCTGGCCAGAAACCAAACGCATCTGAAAGCCCGCTTTAGTCCCCAGGAAAAAGCTTTTTTGATCCACCTTGCATTACGGGCCGATGCGCCGGGAAAGTCGATAATTATCGACGAGCTGTGCAGGAACTTCTGGCCTAAAAGCCCGGGTTCGGCCGCGTTGTTGTCGCACCTGCTGGTGCGGCTAAAGAAAAAACTGCGTCTGGCCAGCCATCTGCTGGTCGTGTCATCGGCTAAAGGCAGCGGCGAATCGCGGCTCATCAATAACGGGATTTATTTTACGACCGATTATAACGAATTTAAGGCATTGCTGACTCAGGCAAAGACCTTGGACCTGTCCGGCGAATGGCAGTTTGCCCGGCGCGAATATCTGCGCGCTTTCGCGTTGCTCCGCAGTGAACCGTTCAAAAAAATGTATGACAACTGGTCCGAGACCATGCGGGGGATCATTTTGAACACGGCCGAAGACCGGATATTGGATTTTGCTCGTGAATGCGCGGAACAAGGCCGCAGGGCAGAGGCGACCAGGATCCTGGTGAGGATCACATCGATCGTTCCCGGTTCAGCGGCGTTGCGGGATGCGCTTTTAAAATTGAACGGCTGATCCGACGGGGAAATGCGTGAATATTGACTTTTCCGCCCCGCCCTGCATTCCATATCAGCCCTACTTGCGTGCACTCTTTTGGACAGTCCGGTTTTTGTTTCTGTTTCTGAATTATCTTATCATGACGATTTGTTTTGTAAGTGTAAACTCAGATGTCTCAAGTCGACAGAAATACGCTCCGTTAGGGACTTTTCTATCCAAGTTGTCCGTACCGTCCCAGGTAATGAGCGTGGGGTGTGGAGCGTAGAAAGTAAGGCAAGAAAAATCTTTAACTAAACGACCCGTAATATCATATATTTTAAGCGATGGCTTTTGATCCATGTCTGATATCTGGAACCTGATAACCGTTGTCTGTCTGAAAGGATTTGGATAGAGTTGCAGAAATGAAGCAACGCTATTGCCCTTGTTTTCTGCCACAGCATTGCCGGTATTGAACAGTATCGTGATGCTGTTTGAACTGTAATTTGCGCACGCGATGTCCAGATCACCATCAAGGTCAAAATCGGCGGACTGAATGCCCCAGGGATAACTTCCAACTTGATACGCTGTTGGACCAGCAAAGGTGCCATCGCCATTATTGAGTACCACGGCAACCGAATCTGCACTGCCAATACTGACTGCCAGGTCAATATCACCATCGCCATCGAAGTCGCCTCCCGCGATCTCCCTCGCGATGGAACCGGTGGGATAGTCCGCCGGGCTGGAAAACGTGCCGTTACCGTTGTTTAAAATCACCGTGATATTATTGCCGCCATAATTGGCGGTTGCGATGTCGGCATAGCCGTCACCGTTAAGGTCATTTCCGTAAACCGAATTCGGGCTATTCCCGACCGGAAAGTTTACCAGGTCCGGGAAATTTCCATCACCATCATTTGATAATATCGAGATGTTATTATTCCCGGTATTTACAACGGCGATATCCACGGCGCCGTCATTATCAACATCTTTCGCAATCACGCCATGCGCCCAGGTTCCGGCCGTGTAAATATCGGGTCCGGAAAAAGTTCCATTGCCATTGTTTGACATGATATAAACATTATCTGCAGAACCCCAGTAACTTGATAAAACCAGATCCACATCGCCGTCACAATCAAAATCCGCTCCGGAGATGGAATTGCCCATAACCGAAAGAGCGTATGTCGCTGTCAGCGCAAATACGCCATTGCCGTTATTTTTGAGAATATCCAAATTAGCGGATCCCGGTCGGTTGTTTATAACGGCAAGGTCTAGGTCACCGTCCCAATCCAGGTCAGCGCCGTATAACGCTATCGGCTCAAGCGAACATGTATAACTTGCCGGGCTCGAAAACGTGCCATCGCCGTTATTGAAGAATACGTAAATATCGCCGTTATTTGCAGTAACTGCCAGGTCGATGTCTGCGTCAGCATCGAAATCGCCGGCATATAATCCGCGCGGTTCAATCCCGGTTGAATAATCATGACGATTGCTGAAAGTTCCATCGGACGCAGTGGTGATCGCAGCGGAAAAATCCCAGGAAAACCCTTTCAAATAAACACCGTTAGATGCCTGGATTTCTTTTGTCAAAATGGCAGTTACTACTTCTCCATCAATAAAATCGATAAATGGATCGAGTGTCGCAGTTGATGTTGCGCTGTCATAATCAATTACGCCTTGATGAGGTCCGGTTTGCACGCCAAACAGGATGACAGTGGAAGCGTTGATCGTCGGAGCGTTTAAATCCATATTGAAAGTACCGGAAACATTGGTGGATTTTGGCACCTGGAGCTGGTATTGAGAGGGATCGGTCAGGACAACCAGGAGCGCATTCTCGTTTAAAAGTATAGTAAGGTCGGCGGTATTATAATTGGCTGTGCAGAGGTCAATATCGCCATCGCCGTCAAAGTCACCGCCCGCTATTGAATAGGGGTTATCCCCGCAAGGATAGTTGTTCGCCCCGCCAAATGAGCCGTCGCTGTTGCCAGGAAGCACAGAAATGTTATCTGAATTTCCATTTGATACTGTCAGGTCAAGATAACCATCACCATCAAAATCGGATGTGCATATTGCGTAAGGGACACTACCAGCAGGATAGTTGGTTGGCGGACCAAACGTGCCATCGCCATTGCCCGAAAGGACAGAGGCATTATTGGAACCGCTATTTCCTACTGCCAGATCAAGGTCGCCATCACCATTAAAGTCGCCGGCACACAGCGAATGGGGAGAGGTGCCAACGGAATAGTTCGCAGCGATACCAAAAGTGCCGTCGCCATTACCCAGGAGAACGGAGACATTATTGGAACCGCCATTCGCGATTGACAGATCAAGGATACCATCGTTATCAAAATCACCTGCCCAGATCGAGTATGGCGAGGCGCCAACCGGATAGTTTGTGGCTGAACCAAAAGTGCCGTCGCCATCGCCTGGTAGTATCGAGATGTTATTCGAACTTGCGTTCGCCACGGCAAGGTCAAGATCGCCGTCTGAGTTGAAATCACCACTGCAGATTGCGTTTGGAACCGCACCCGCAGAATAGTTGTTTGCGATACCAAAAGTGCCATCGCCATTACCCATGAGGATGGAGACATTATTGGAACCGCCATTTGCCGCTGCCAGATCAAGGTCGCCATCACTATCAAAGTCGCCGGCATACAGCGCACGGGGAGAGGTACCAACAGAATAGTTTGTGGCTGAACCAAAAGTGCCGTCGCCGTCGCCTGGTAGTATCGAGATGTTATTAGAATTTTCATTAGCCGCGCCCAGGTCAAGGTTGCCGTCAAGGTTGAAATCGCCAGCGATCACTGAATTAGGATTGCTGGCCGCGCCGTAGTTAATCGGCGTTGCATAGACAGCCGAGCCGCCCGCTGCTTTTGCGTTAAACTGCCAGACATAACCGGCAAGTGAATCGCCATAAATAGACTGGATATTCTTGGTTAGCACTGCGGATACCATTTCGCCGCATCTAAAATCATCAGTAGGATTAATAGATACCATCTTCGCTGAACTGTCATAGGTTACAATCCCGTTATATGACCCAGCCAGGGAGCCGTTAAGTTTGAAGGTAAGAGGAGTAAGCGTGGATGCATCCATATCCACGGTAAAAACTGCGGAAACATCGGCAGTGTACTGGATATTCAGTTCATTTTGAGACGGTATCGTAAGACTAACTTGAGGAATAGTGACCGCGGCTCCCGGCCCGCCATAAGCCCCCATATCATTCCTTGTGCCATCGGGATCATGATACACCGGTGCCGGGTTACCGGCATCGATACAGGGTGAACCTGCCTGGAGATGATAATCACCATTTGACTCGTCCACATAGAAAGGGTCGGCGGATATATCGCCAGGACCCGGAGAACAATTGTAATAGTTCTGGCCATTACCCCAAACATCGTTGTATGAAAAATCAGTGGGAACGCTATTATTGATACAGCCTATCCCTCTGCTGGAGTTTCCGGTTACGATGTTATTCATTATTACCGGACCGTATCCGCCACTATCATATATGCCGTTTGAGTTATTCGCAACGGTATTGTTGATTATATCTGGTTTTGAAGATATGTCTATTCCAGTGTAGGTGTTATCCACGACTACATTGTTGTGAATAAATGGCGCCGCGCCGTTCCAAGTAGCAATACCGGTACTATTACCTTCAACTCTATTATTACAAATTTCCGGCGAGGCACCGCTATTACAAAAAATTCCTCCACCGCCGGGCATGCCGCCGTAAATAGCGCCCCGGACAGTGAATCCTTGGAATTTTGTATTGCTGGTGATGGCGTTACCAACCGCTGTTACCACATCACCTTGGTTTCCTCCGCCATCGATTATTGACAGCCTTTCTCCTGTTCCTATTACCGCTACATCCGCTTTCAACGATATCTCTTCGTAGTATATCCCCGGAGCCACCATTACAATGTCACCAGGATTTGCCGCGTTTATTCCCTGTTGTATAGTTGGATAATCTCCCGGAACATGTATTATTATCGCAAAAACCTGTCCTACAAAAAGGAAGATTGTCAATATGAACGTGACCATAAATCTATTCATCTGTGCCTCCATTCGCTGCTTTATTATACGAGATTTTCAACTGAAGTCAATCTTTTTGCCGCGTACCTTTCATAGCAGTTTATATGTTTTCGCCAACATGTGGTGTATTTTGATATGTTCTGTTTCAGCGTCCATTGGACAATATGCATTTAGTCGTCGGGAGACTTGAGTGGTTGTTTCCGACCATAAACCTGGGTATAACTGTTATCTTTCAGCGTAAATTGGATATTATAACTACTGGGCGTCGGATTTTCATTCGCAATAATCGACCGATGGAAAAGGGCATTACGGTCTTGCGAGCATGCAAGAAAGAGCCAAATTGATCGGCGGTATCCTTGGTATTATCAGTAAACCTGATTCCGATACCGTCGTTACCGCGGAAATACGTTCCAAGTAGTTAAACCCGGTTCAAACCATTCTATATGCGTAATAATACCTATTCGTAAATAGGTAGACTGTCATATTCCCCAATATCCAATAATAATATATAATTTAATAAAGGGGACGTATGGCTGAAAAAAAAGGAGAAAGCACAGTCCTGAAGTGATGAAATCGGTCAATAGGTAGCTCAAAGCATCACCGAACGCGAGGAGACAGAAAATGTTTTGGGAAAAAAACTATAAAAAATCCGCGGATGAAGCCGGTGAATTCGCCGAGAGCGTCATCAACACCGTGCGGGAACCTTTGATCGCGCTGGATCAAGATCTCCGGGTGGTTACGGTCAGCCGTTCCTTCTATGAAGTCTTCAAGGTAAAGCCTGAAGAGACCGTGGGACAGCTTATCTATGATCTAGGCAATAAACAGTGGGATATCCCCAGGCTGCGGGAACTGCTGGAAACCATCCTTCCGCAAAAAACGACCTTTGATAACTATGAGGTTGAACACGATTTTGCCACCATTGGCAGGCGCATCATGCTTCTGAATGCCCGGCAGATCCAAAGAGTGTTGGGAAAGGCTCGGATCATCCTCCTGGCCATTGAGGACATCACCGAGCGCAGGGAGATAGAAGCCGGACTGGAAAAGACCCGAAAAGAACTGGAGGTTATTAAAAAATCCGCAGATGAAGCCGGTGAATTCGCTGAGAGCGTCATCAACACCGTGCGGGAACCTTTGATCGCGCTGGATCAAGATCTCCGGGTGGTCACGGTCAGCCGTTCCTTCTATGAAGTCTTCAAGGTAAAGCCTGAAGAGACCGTGGGGCAGCTTATCTATGACCTGGGCAATAAACAGTGGGATATCCCCAGGCTGCGGGAGCTGCTGGAAACCATCCTTCCGCAAAAAACGACCTTTGATAACTATGAGGTTGAACACGATTTTGCCACCATTGGCAGGCGCATCATGCTTCTGAATGCCCGGCAGATCCAAAGAGTGTCGGGCAAGGAAAGAATCATCCTCCTGGCTATCGAGGACATCACCGCGCGTAAGGAGATAGAAAGTGGACTGGAAAAAGCCCATGAAGAGTTAAAGGATTTAGCCGTCAAGTTAAAGCGCGCCGCGCAAGTAAAATCCGAATTTTTGGCCAACATGTCGCATGAACTCAGAACCCCGCTT
>Ga0299912_10000179_pt1 | contig 66265 bp, 60 predicted proteins | sample RVTome_2_FD_207667 | JGI IMG/M metagenome (GOLD analysis project Ga0299912, IMG submission 207667) | Soil microbial communities from uranium-contaminated site in the Upper Colorado River Basin, Wyoming, United States - RVT95D214 (version 2) ... | reverse complement strand
CCCCTATATGGGGCCGGCCAAGGCAGGGCCGAAGGCCCTGCCTTGCCCGGCCAGAAAAAAGCCATAAGGGATTGGGGGTGGGCGATTGGGTGAGGGGGCAGGGCCTGTGGCCCTTAGCCCCCTCCCCCAAACTGCTTCCGGCTATTGACAAAGCTAGTGGCCGCGCATATAAAAAACAGGTGTTGGGGGATCGTCCAACGGCAGGACTGCAGCCTCTGGAGTTGCCTATCTAGGTTCGAATCCTAGTCCCCCAGCCAACCACACTCCCCGGTAGCTCAGCTGGTAGAGCGGGTGGCTGTTAACCACTTGGTCGGCGGTTCGAGTCCGTCCCGGGGAGCCAGCGAATAAAAAACCCCTTGAGATTTCAAGGGGTTTTTTAGTAATGAGTAGATATGAATAGGCTATTTTGATAATTGCAGAGCCTCTTGCGCTTTGCGGGGCAATTGGACGACAATGAAATAGGAGTGGGGATAAAGATAATCTTCACCTGATTCGTCAATAACCCTGATATATCCCTCCTTTTGGGCCTCCTCATCCGGGAGCATCTGATAAATCTTGCGTTTTTCCAGATCCTCACAGTCCTTATTTTCAACGCAGAGAGCAAAGCTATAATTTTCTTTTGGTTTAGTCATAATTTTAATCCAAGAACCTTTTGATTTTCATCTTACTTTTGCCGATTCCGTGGGCTTCATACCAGTGTAATTCAGCTTGACGGATATGGCCGCTTTGAAGCCTCACCCTAGCGAAGCCTTTAATTTTTCGCCATCTGCCACGACCGAACTGTTTCTGAAGCCGCATAATATCGCGGATACTTCCCCCGATGGCCATCGTTTCAATTTCCTCGATTTCACCAATTATCTCAAAATGCACTTAAAATTTCACCTTTAAATTATTTTCACGACTAACATAGCTCAGTAGCGCACTGCTAGCGTGGTCTCATTAAACACCGGCTTGGGCGGCAGCATCATCTTGGAGCGTTACAAGCCCCCCAATAATAAGCCGCCATTTCCACGTCGGTGGGACGCCAGTTTTTTTGCCCTCCGGTTGCCGCGCATTGATAAGGGGCTGGTATTGCGTTTAGGGTGTTGGCAATGGAGCGCAACCGCGGCAAGTAAACAATAACGAATTCGTCCCGGTTTCGGGTATAAGTATAAGAAGCCTTGGGGTATATGGCTAAACGAGAAGTCGTGTCCGGGCCATTCAACCATTCCCGCCGGAAGTTGGTAGTCTGGTCTCGGTGCCCTTCGGGGGTAACGAACGCCAGCGAATTGAAAAAGTAAGATGTGTGGCGATCAACCGCTGCTCCAACTGTGGGGCGGCAAAATCGGAATATCTTGCTGGCGATTACAAGACTTATACCGGGCAAGCTGGAAAGGGCGTCGATGGCATTGGCGGGGGCATCAGGGGCGTTGAATAATTGAAGCGAATTGAGCATTCTTACTCTGACATCGGGAGGCGCCTGAACAATCTTATAATGTTTCCGGTTGCCAGCCCACTCAGAAACCTTTGCCACGATACGGTGAGCGTTTTCCTCGTTTAATGCCTGCATCCGCCCAGCTACGTCTGCTTCAAGAGTCAGGATGGTTTGCTGGCTTTCCCCTGCACCTCTGTCGGCAGGCCATTCGTAAAAACTACGCGCCTTAACGAGTAATTCCACAAGAGCATCCGAAAGGGAAAGAGAGCCTTTAGGGAGTCTGTATGCCTCAATGCCATTCGGTAGTGTATAATCATTCGGTGGAGGCATAGAAATCCTTGTGTAACTCCGTTTTTATCCGGAGACTATTTGATGCTTGATGCATATTATATATCAACTGTGCCTGTTTGGGGCATTGTGCCGAAAAATATAAGAATCCCTGGAGGCGTCTCCCCAGATGGCTGCAGATAGAGCAAGCGAAGTTTCTCTCTATAAGGAAATAGACCAGGCAAGTTTATCCCTGGACAGCCGTTTTAACTTCCATTGCCATGCGGGCCTTTCCTGCTTCAATCAATGTTGCCGCACCCCCACCGTCATCTTGAGTCCTTATGATATCCTGCGTCTGCAGCAGGGTTTGGGCCTCACCTCCGGGGAATTGCTAGCGCGCTACACCCGGCTGGAAATCGAAGATTGGTCCCGTCTCCCCCTGGTCTTTATCGACCCCTACCGGTCTCCGGAGGCCGGCTGTCCTTTCCTCGGACTGCAAGGTTGTACGGTCTATCCCTACCGGCCGGCGGCCTGCCGCTTCTTTCCCATTACCATGGGCAGCCAGGCCACCGGCGGGGGCATCGTGGATTATTACTTTTGCCGCAAATTAGATTATTGCCAGGGCTTCGCCACGGACGCGGAGTGGACGGTGGCGTCCTGGAAGAGCAACCAGGGCCTGGATGCGTATGAACAGGGGCGGCAGGGGTGGCTGGAAATCTTTTTGAAAAAAGGGGTTATGGGGCCGATTCCGGGAGAAGCCCAGGCAATCGATCTCTTTGCCGCCCTGGCCTATGACCTGGAGCAATTCCGCCGGTATCTCTCCGGGCCGGAGATTCTCCGGGCTGACGCCTTTAAGGGCCAGGACCTGGAGGAAATCAAAAAGGACGATCTGGCCCTGCTCCATTTCAGCTACCGGTATTTTCATTTGCTGCTTTTGGGCGAGGACGCCGGCACGAGCCCCAGGCCCTGATGGGCACAGGCCCCGGACCAAGGCGAGCCTCAAACCCCGGCGGGCGGAGCTGTCCCGGGCAGGGCGCTATCTAACTCTTCCCGGGAAAAAGGTGGTGGAAGTCCTGCCTGCCGCGGTGAGTCAGGGGGGAGGGATCCGGGAAATTAGGTTATCATCTGGATTTTCGGGATTATTTTCGGTATATTTTTTAGATGACGATGTCACTGATGAATGCGCCTTCGAGATTCTTCAGGATCAAGGGCTGACCATCAAGGCGGGTTCAACCAAAGAGGGGGCCGGGACCGCGTTTTCCCCGGCCCGCCCCGCCACAGTCCGACAGTTGCAGGCCCAGCTTGCCGCATAAAAACATGAAAAAACCTATGCTTCTAGCCGATCAACCGGCCCTGAGCCCTTTCTGGTTCCGGGAGTGTTTCATCATGTCCAGCCCCCTGGGACTGAAGGCGGTCAACCTGCGGGAGTTGCTCCAGGCCTTGCACGAGGTGGATGAGGCGGTGATCCACTACCATCTCTTCCAGTCCCGTCTGGCCATCGGTCAGCCGGAGGTGGAGTACCCCAACGACTTCGCCCTCTGGGCCGCCAATTCCTTGCAAGACGCCAAGCTGGCCGAAAAGCTCAGCTCCTTCGACCCCTTTGATTATGAGAACTTGGGTGAGGTGCGCCAGGCGATCATCGACCTGTTGGAGGAGTATCTCTGGGATCTCCCTTATATCCCCTGGGCCCGCCCCGGCCTGGAGCTCCATTTCTGCGAAGCCTCCACGGTGGTGATGCGCTCGGATATCTGCGCCCATACCCTGGGGGAATTTTGCGACTCCCTGAGCCAGGTGGGCCTGGACTCGGTCTATTACCATTTCTTTGAAGCCCGCCTGCGCCTGGAAGAGAAGGGGGTGGACGACTTCTCCTACTGGATCGAGACCAATTTCGACCTACCGGATCTGGTGGAGGCTATTCGCGGCATCGACAGCTATTTTTACAATTTAAAGGAGATCCGGAGCGCCCTTTTGGGACTGATCAAGCCTTATCTGGGAGATGATTGTGGCCGGACTGAGTGATTACGCGCCCATCGTCGGTGCCGAGGTGATCGGCCAGTTGGAGCGGCTGGCGGAGCGCCTGGGCCCCCGCTCCCTGGTCCACATCAATTCCACCCGGAGCGGCGGCGGGGTGGCGGAAATCCTGCACCGGGCGGTGCCGCTCCTCCAGCAACTGGGACTGGAGACCTCTTGGGAGATCATCCAGGGGGACCCCTTTTTCTTCGCCATCACCAAGACGATGCATAACGGCTTGCAAGGCGAAAAGGTGAACTTCACCCAGGCCATGATGGACCATTACCTGGAGGTCAACCGGGAAAATGCCCGGAGCTTCAAGTGGAACGCGGAGTTTGTCCTCTTGCACGACCCCCAGCCCGCGCCCTTGATTAGGGAAATGCGGCCTCAAGGCAAATATTGGATCTGGCGCTGCCACATCGACGCCTCCCGGCCCAATTTCCAGGTCTGGAGATTCCTCCGGGAAATCGTCAGTGAATATGACGCCTCGGTCTTCTCCATGTCCCAGTTCGCCCAGGATTTGCCGCACCCCCAGTATCTCATCCGGCCGTCCATCGACCCCTTGAGCCAGAAAAACCGGGAGCTGACAGAGGAGGAGATTAAGGCGGTACTGGACCGCCTGGAGATTGAAAGGGACAAGCCCATCATCCTGCAGGTCTCCCGGTTTGACTCCTTTAAGGACCCCCTGGGGGTAATCAGCGCCTTCCGGATGGTCCGGCGGCACACCCCCTGCAAGCTGGTGCTGGCGGGAGGGGAGGCCACCGACGACCCGGAGGGAGCCCGTATTTTCGCGGAAGTGCAAGAAGCGGCCCAGGGAGAGCCGGACATCCAGGTCTTGCTCCTGCCGGCCGATGCCCACCACGAAATCAACGCCCTGCAACGCGCAGCCGACATCATCGTCCAGAAGTCCACCCGGGAGGGATTCGGGCTCACCGTCACCGAAGCCATGTGGAAAGGCAAGCCGGTGATCGGCGGCGCGGTGGGGGGCATCGTGCTCCAGCTCCAGGACTATAATACCGGCTTTTTGGTGCATACCCCTGAGGGCTGCGCCTTTCGCATCCGCTACCTCCTGCATCGCCCGGAGATGGCCCGGCGTCTCGGGCAGCTCGCCCGGGAATTGGTCCGGAGCCATTTTCTCATCACCCGCACCCTCCGGGACTACCTCACCCTGATGATCCTCCTGGACAATCCGGGCAAACGCCTCATCGAACTATAAACCCTTCACCGGAAGGCCTGGATGCTGGGGAACGCCCAAAGGCAACGGACCTTTGGCCCTCCACGACTCACTGCACGATAATAATCCCGGCCAGGGTGCCCTTGGGGATATCTTCCGGCTTATCGTCGCTGCCGATGGGATAGATGTCCCAGCCCGCCTGGGCCACCATCTTGTACACGTCGATGCCCACCGCCTCCATGGAGGGCCGGGAGCGCAGGGAAAACCGGCATTTCTTCCCCTCCATGGCCTGGCAGTTCTCCATCTGGCCGCAGAAGGTGTGGCGGCAGGACCCCGCGCCGAAGCCGAAGGCCAGGTAATGGCCGTCGTGGAAGGCCAGGGACTCCACGTCGTTGACAATCTTATAGACCTCCTGGTAGGCGGCCACCCGCTCTTTGATGGTGGCCTTGTCCCGGACGATCACCTCCGGGGGCACCTCTTTGATAAAAAAGACGGCGTAGTGGAACTTTTTCAGGAGCTCCCGCAGTTCCTCGGGCTTCAGGGTGTTGGGAGGGCAGTGGGCCCCGGCGCCGTAACCGAAACAGCGGGGAATCTGGCACTTTAGGGTCACCCGCTCATCCACCGGGATGTCCCCGGTTTTGATGACCGCGGCCCGGGTGGCGCCCAGCTCCAGGGCCTTTTGGCGGTACTTCTCCAAATCTTCCTGGAGGCGCCCCGCGTTCATGTCCACCCTGATTTTTTCTATTTTTCTCGCCATGGTTGTCCTCCTCGCCCTCCCCTCCCCCCTAAAGGTGAAAGGAAATAGGAAGTTAAGCCCCTTATTTAATAAATCATGTGAGGGATGGGGGGAGGGAGCCCGATGTAGGGGGAAGAAGCTCGTGGCCCCTGGCCTCCTCCCTCGCTAGCTGAATTATACCATAAGGAAAGGCGGCGGAGCCAGGGGATGGCTTGGCGGTGCGGTTCCGGTTAGGCGGCCTGAACAAATTTTCCCCCCGGGGCCGGGGGGTCGAAAAACCGGGAGGTAAATGGTATAAATAGTTGAATATAGTTTAATGGTGTCCAGGGAAGGCGGGGCCAAAGCCCCGCCCTTCCTGGACCATAAAAACCATAAGGGTTTGGGGGTGGGGGTTTGGGGGTGGGGTCTAAGGTCCACAGGCGGGACGCCTGTGCTACTGCCCCTGGCCTCCTCTCCCAAATCTACTCCCCCTGGAGAACCGGCATGCCCAGCGTCAAGGTCCTGGCCCAATTAGTTAAAGAGCTGGAGGACCAGCTCGCGGCCTGCATGCGCTGCGGCCTGTGCCAGGCGGTCTGTCCGGTCTTTGCCGAAACCGGCCGGGAAGCCGACGTGGCCCGGGGAAAACTGGCGCTGTTGGACGGCCTGGCCCGGGAAATCTTGCACAACCCCCAAGGGGTGCAGGACCGGCTGGCCCGCTGCCTGCTCTGCGGCACCTGCGCCGCCAATTGCCCTAGCGGGGTGAAGGTGCTGGACATCTTCATCAAGGCCCGGGCCCTTCTCACCGGCTACCTGGGGCTCTCGCCGGTCAAGAAGGCGGTTTTCCGGGGCCTGTTGAGCCAACCCGGGTTATTCAACCGGATCATGGACTGGGGAGCGAGATTCCAGGGCATTTTCGTCAAACCGGTGGACGACCTCTTGGGGTCTTCCTGCTCCCGGTTCCTCTCCCCCCTCCTCAAAGGGCGGCACTTCAAACCCCTGGCGTCGGCGGCCTTCCACCGGCTGGTCCCGGCCCGGCGCACCGCGCCCGGGGCTGCGGGAATAAAGGCGGCCTTTTTTGTGGGCTGTCTCATTGATAAAATCTTCCCGGAAGTGGGGGCTGCGGTCCTGAAAAGTCTGGAGCATCACGGCGTGGGGATTTACCTGCCGCCGGACCAGGCCTGCTGCGGCATTCCGGCCCTGTCCGCGGGGGACACCGCCACCTTTGACAAACTGGTGCGGCACAACTTGAGACTATTCGGCTCCGAGCCTTTTGATTTCCTGGTCACCGCCTGCGCCACCTGCACGGCCACCATGAAAAAGATGTGGCCCCTCATGGCCCTGGAGTATTCCGAAGTGGAAAAGGCCCAAATCGAGGCGATGGCGGAAAAGGTTATGGATATCAGCCAGTTCCTGGTGGATAGGGTGGGCCTGGCAGAGATAAGCCCCAGAGGAACTGAGAAGCAGCCCATTACTTTTCATGATCCCTGCCACCTGCAGAAGTCCCTGGGGGTGGCGGCCCAGCCCCGGGCCCTCCTCCGGGCCAATCCCCGCTATGAGTTCAGGGAAATGCCCGAGGCGGACTGGTGTTGCGGTTGCGGCGGCAGCTTTAACTTGCAGGAGTACGAGATCTCCAAGGCCATCGGCCGGCGCAAGCGGGAAAACATCGCCAAGTCCCAGTGTGAGGTGGTGGCCACCGGCTGCCCCGCCTGCATGCTGCAAATCACCGACATGCTCTCCCAGGCCGGGGACCGGGTGCGGGTGAAACACGCGGTGGAAATCTACGCCGAGGCCCTGGGGGAAAAGCTTGGGGGAGCAAGGACCTAGGGGCGGGGTTTCCCGGCCCGGCCTGCTCCTTCTCCCCTCCACAACCCGCATAAGTATTAAAATTCATCCCTTTCCTGGTCTTGCAAATCCTCTTCACCCTCCGTATAGTTGGTTAGCTTTCCATGTTTGTGACTTTAATTCACCGGGTACCGTCGCCCTAAAGCCTGCGGCCCAGGAGAAACTTATGACCAACCAACCCGTCCCGGCGGTGACCCGGGGCCAGATTGCCCTGCGTCTGCTCATTACCCTGCTTTTCCTGCCCATCAACGGCATCGTCAACGCCACCATCGTGTTGACCACCCTGTTCCAGTATGTTTACCTCTTAATCACCTTACAGCACAGCGAGCCGGTCCGTGCCTTCGCCAATAAAGTTATTGGTTACGGTTACCGGGTCTGGCGGTTTATTAGCTTGAATGAAAACCGCCGCCCCTTTCCTTTCAAGGAATTTCCCGAAGAAATGGAAGCCCCCGAAAGGGAAGTCAGTTTCCAGTAAAACCCGAAAGCGCCGCTATGACCGAGTGCCCCGAGCTGACCCGGGCCATGCTCCCTAATCCGGTGGATCTTATCATCCAGGACGAAGCCCTGGATTTTCTCCGGGCGAAAAAAGCCGCGGACCAGCGGGCCCGGGAGCTCTGCGCCGAGCCCCTGCTGCTGGCCTGGTTTGACCGGGCTGCCGGCCGGTATTCCCCCAACATCGTCTGCTGCCGGGAGGACCTGCCCACTTGGCTGGTTTACGCCTTAAGCCGGGGCGGCGACCTGATTATCGATATTAACGCCGAGGCCTTTATCTTTGTCTATCTGCGGGGCTGAAAGCCTTTTCTGGGAAATTGACAATCAGAAAAATCTTTACTTTATATGAAAATACATTTCACCAGTAGCATTTGGAGGCGGCCAGAGACGGCCGCCCCACCAAAAACCTTTTTTATGGTGGGGCGGGCCTCTGTGCTGGTGGGGCGGGCCTCTGTGCCCGCCATCCTTACTTTTTATTTTTTCCTGCTTCGTTGTGGCCTTTAGGTCATGATGTTCGCTTAGAATTACATTTTCTGCCAAAGGAAATACTCAGGAGCTAAACATATGAGTGCCGCTGAGACCACCCCGCCTCAGGATTTTATCCGTCAGATTATTGCCGATGATCTCAAAGCCGGGAAAAACGAGGGCCGGGTCATGACCCGCTTTCCCCCGGAGCCCAACGGCTATCTCCACATCGGCCACGCCAAGTCCATCTGTCTCAATTTCGGGGTGGCTGAAGAATTTGGGGGCCTTTGCAACCTCCGCTTCGACGACACCAACCCCACCAAAGAGGAGTTGGAATACGTGGAATCCATCCAGGCGGACGTGCGCTGGCTGGGGTTCGACTGGGGGGAAAGGCTATATTTTGCGTCCGATTATTTTGAGGAGCTGTACCGGTACGCGGTGAAATTGATCGAGACCGGCAAGGCCTACGTCTGCGACCTGAGCGCCGACGAGATCCGGGAGTACCGGGGCACCCTGACCCAGCCCGGGAAGGACAGCCCCTACCGCACGCGGCCGGTGGCAGAAAATCTGGACTTATTTGAGCGTATGCGGGCCGGGGAATTTCCGGACGGGGCCCGGGTGCTTAGGGCCCGGATCGACATGGCCTCCCCCAATTTGAATATGCGGGACCCGGTGCTGTATAGAATCCTCCACGCGGAGCATCACCGCACCGGGGACCGGTGGTGCCTCTATCCCATGTATGATTATGCGCACCCTTTATCCGACGCCATAGAAGGCATCACCCATTCCATCTGCACCCTGGAATTTGAGGACCACCGGCCCCTGTACGACTGGACCCTGGACCACCTGCCGGTGCCCTACCGGCCCTACCAGTACGAATTCGCCCGCCTCAACTTGAGCTACACGGTGATGAGCAAAAGGAAGCTCCTGGAACTGGTGAACGAAGGTCAGATTAAAGGCTGGGACGACCCCCGCATGCCCACGCTCTCGGGGATGCGCCGCCGGGGCTACACCCCCGAAGCCGTCCGCCATTTTTGCGAAAAAATCGGCGTGGGCCGCCGGGAAAACATCGTGGACCTGGCCCTTTTGGAATACTGCGTCCGGGAGGATTTGAACCGCCGGGCCCCCCGGGTGATGGCCGTGCTCCGGCCCCTGAAGGTGGTCATCGAGAACTACCCGGAAGGGCAGGTGGAGGAGCTGGACGCGGTGAACAACCCCGAGGACCCCGCCCAGGGGACCCGGAAGGTGCCCTTCTCCCGGGAGCTGTTCATCGAGGCGGAAGATTTTCTGGAAGAGCCCCCGAAAAAGTTCTTCCGCCTGGCCCCGGGCCGGGAGGTGCGGCTGCGCTACGCCTACTATCTCAAGTGCGTGGGGGTGGTGAAGGACGAAGCCAGCAAAGTGATGGAACTGCGCTGCACCTATGACCCAGAGACCAAGGGCGGCCATGCCCCGGACGGCCGCCAGGTGAAGGCCACCCTCCATTGGGTCTCCGCGGCCCAGGCTATAAGCGCGGAAGTGCGCCTCTACGACCGCCTCTTCACCCAACCCGCGCCCGGGGAAGAGCACGGCGGCGATTTTAAAGCCGACCTAAACCCCCACTCCCTGGAGGTCTTACGAAATTGCCGCCTGGAGCCGTCCCTGGCCGCAGCCCGGCCCGGGGACTTCTTCCAGTTCGAGAGAATGGGCTATTTCTGCGTGGATAAAGACGCCGCTCCCGGGGCCCCGGTCTTCAACCGCACCGTGACTTTACGGGACCCTTGGGCCAAGATTCAGCAGGCAGGGAAGAGGTGAGTAGTTGAGGGAGGGGGCCAGGGTCCGTGGGCCCCTGCCCCCTCCCTCAAAATGCCTTTTCTTAATCCTCCCCCTTGTCCCGGTAGACCAGCACCGGGCGGGTGGTGAGGCGGGCCAGGTTCAGGGCCTCGTCGCTGATCATCTTCAGGTATTTGGGGCGCTGGTGGCCGTAGGCTCCCAGGACTATCAGGTCGTATCTTTCCACGGCCACGTCTTTCAAAATCTCTTCCACGAAGTCGCCCTGGGCCAATTTTTTGATGGGGGAAAACCCGAGTTCTTTCAGGGTTTCCTCCCCGGTGAGGACACAGGCCTCGGCGAATTCCGGGCTTTCCCCCCGCTCCGTTTCCTGGACGTGGAGGATGGTGATTTCCGGCTTTTTCCGGGCGAAGAGGGGGGCGATGAACTGCAAGGCCCCCTGGTCGCACTGGGAGCCCCGGTAGGCCACCAGAATACGCTGGATTTCCCGGAAATTGCGGACGATGAGCACGGGCTGCCGGGCATGGTGCAGGATTTTGGCGTGCACCGCGCCCAGGAAGAAACCCCGGAGGGAGGAGCGCCCGTGGGACCCGAGGACGATGAGGTCGTAAAGGCCGTCTTCCGCGACATTGAGAATCTCTTCCGCGGGGTCCCCCCCCTCCACAATCTGGGGCTGGCAGGGAACCTTGCCCCCCAGGCAGATCTCGCAGGCTTCGATGATCTCATCTTCCACCTTCCGGGCCTCACTATCAATGGAGCGCTCCACGTCCCCCTTGGTGAAGAAGGGAGCATAGGCGCCCTCGGCCGCCATCTCCACCACGTCGGGCTTGACGTAGAGGGCGTCCACATCGGCGTCGAAATGCTCCAGCAAATGGCAGGTATAGCGCAGCGCCATCTGCGATTCCGGGTTCTTGTCCACGGCCACCAGCACTTTCATATCGGTCTCCTTTAGCGCAGCACCAAAACCGAGGTCCGGCACTTGCCGACGATGCGCCCCACCCAGTCCCGGGGGAAGAAGCGACGCAGCAGGGATTTTTTTCCCATCCACAGGGCCAGGAGGTCCTGGCCCACTTCCTTGGCGATGAAGTCCTCAAACTCGGCCACCGCGGTGAGGCGGGTGGTCACTTTCACCTGGCGGTCGCTGTAGTAGTCGCCGATCTCAATCAGGCGGGTGTACACTTCTTTTTTCATGCTCCCTTCCTGGCTGAGGCCGATCAGTTCCAGCTTGGCCCCGTGAATGGTGACCATCTGGTTGATCATCTCCAGGGATTCCTGGCTGATGTAGCTCTGGTCCAGGCAGGCCAGGATGCGGGTGATGGGCTGGTCTTCTTTAACCAGGAGCACCGAGCAGTCCGCGTCGTTCACCACTCTCTGGGGCACCGGCAGGGCGTTTTGCCAGAGGCATTGCTCCCCCTTGGTGCAGCCCACCACCAGGAGATCGCCTCCCCCTTTTTGGGCTTCCCCCAGGATCTCGGCGCTCACCGTCCCCACCCGGAGGCGCACCTGTAAATCTTTCTTATCACCCCGGCAGACCAGCATCTCATCCCAGCCCCCGCCTCTTAGAGGCAGCCAGGCATGCTCGCATTTTTTGGGGGCATAGGGGGATTCCTCTTTCTCCCAGCTATTGAGAAAGTCCTCCCGGTAGCGTTTAAGGGCCAGGTTCAGGGGATGGTTCAGGGGCCACGGGGGGGAATCGGCGCCCTCCCCGAAGGGCAGCTCCGGGAGGACGCCCAGAAGGGTGACGTCCGCCCAGGTGTGCATGGCCAGCCGCGCCACTTCTTTCAGGGCAAAGGCGCTATAGGGATGTTCATCTCCGGCGAATATGATTCTCATGTGGACCTTCCTCTCTCTGATGTCATCAATAGAGCACCAGCAGCAGTGGTACTTTCACTTCACAGAGCCAGTTGAGTGCGGGATTGTCTTTCTTGAGCCCTTTTTCCAGGGCCAGGGCCACCACTCCGAACTGCCGCAGGAACTCATCCCCGGGCGGCTCCGGGAAATAGGGGAAGGCCTCTTTGAGGGCCACCCGGCAGCCCGCCCCCTCCAGAGTGGTTTTGGCTTGGGAGGCTTCTTGCACCAGGGCCCCGTCCGCCCCCCCGGGCACGGCCAGAGACACGGGGAGGGAGCAGCCCGCCCAGAGACGCTGAAGATGTCCGGCGATGGCCCGGGTGCCGGGGACGTCCAGGCACAGGACCAGGAGGTCTTCCAGTTTTCTCAGGACCCGGGTCAGGCCGATGGGCACGTCGGCCCGCTGCAACAGGCGGGAATGCAGCTTTTTATAGAGCATGGGCGGGGTCCAGGGAAAGCGCTCCCCGTCCACGTAGAAGTCGAAGGCTTCTTTCTCCATGACCCTGGTGAGCTCCGTTTCCCGGTCGCCGTAAACCACCCGGGATTCCTTGAGCACCGGGCAGTAATCGATCTCCGAGTAAAGCAGCTCGGAAATCTCCGCTTTGCCCTGCTCCACCATGTCCTTTTCCCAGGACCGGCGGGCCCAGCCCGCGCCGATGGCCATTTCCTGGGGCGGGGCCTCCTTGATGTACACCGGATGAATCTCCATCTCGATGAAGTTTCCCAACTGGCAGGCAAAACGGATGGCCCGGCTGGCGGCCAGATCAACCTCAATGGATACCAGGGTCTTGATCACGTAAGCTTCCTCCTTGTCTCTCGTCCCGCATCCTTAAAGGATAGCGGGCCAGAGCCTTTCGTTTATACCGAATTCCCTTGGAAATACCGGCAAATGACCTTTTCATCCATGATTAGCCGCATACTTTTGACAGAAAACAGAAAACAGAAAACTGCCATCAGGCGGTGCCCCGGATCTTGGCCTCCGCCCGCATCACCACCCGCTGGATCTCGCTCAAGTTGAAGGGCTTGGCGATGAAATCAAAGACCCCCTTCTGGAAGGATTCCTTAGCGGTCTCCATGGTGGCGAAACCGGTGATGACGATCACCTCCGTCTGGGGCGCGATTTTCTTGGCCTCCTGGAGGAAGCGCATGCCGTCCATCCCCTCCATCTTCAGATCGGTGATGATGATGTCATATTGGGTCTGCCCCAACTGCTGCATGGCCTCGAAGCTGCGGGTGAAAGCGTCCACCTCGTAACCCACCTTCTCCAGGGCCGGCTTCAAGCGCTTGCAAACGATGGGCTCATCATCCAATATCAGGATTTTCAGTTTGTTCCGAACCATCTGTTCCTCCTTGGGCCGGGTCCGAGCCCCCCGGGGGCTGGTGACGTTGAAAAAAGGCCTCCATAAATTGGGGGATGTCCTCATCGGCCCGCAACTGGATGTCCAGTTGCCGGGTGAAGCCGATGAGTTCCCCCAGAACCTGGAGGCGGCGTCCGATTTCTTCTTGGGGCAGATGGAGGACCCGGGCCACCACCAGGTCTCCTTTGGTGTCCACCTTGAAGTGGTACCGGGACAAAATCTGGGCCAGCAACTGGGCCCGGCGGGAACGGCGGCTGATATCCGTGACCCCCCCCACAAAGCGGAAATAGATATGGTTGTGGTGCGGGTCTTCTTCCATGCGGGCGTCAATCAGGTTGAGGTGGTAGCCCAACCTGAGGTGTAGATTCATGTAAGTGGCGTTGATCACCGCCAGGTTGAGCCCGGTGTAAGGGGAGACGCCCGAGGTGTCCCCCAAGGGCCGGGAAATGCTGGACATCAGGCCCTTGAAGTCCACCTGGATGGGCTCCGTAGTCCAGACGCCCGGGCGGGCCACGCCTTCCCACAGAGTTTTCAAGGGCAAGGAGAGAATCTGGTGGATGCTCACCTTGCTCCCCTGGGCCTGGGGGTCGATGCCGCCCCCCAGATCCCAGATTTTTAAACCCATGGGCACTTCCGAGACCAGGGTCCAGATAGGGGCTCCTTTAAAACGTTTGAGGAAACGGGGGAGGTCCATCAACTCCTGGACGGCCTTCTCATGGACGAAGCGGATGACGTCATGGACGGACTGACACCCCTGGGGGGTGAAGTCCGGGGCCTGGGGGTCAATAAGGTGCAGGGGGGCGATGCGTTTCTGCAGCCGCCGGAGCAGGCGGAACTCCGGGGCGTCTTCGAAGACCGTGGATTGAATGAGCTCATAGCGGATGAGTTCCTTCACCAGGCCCCCGTAGATGATGCGGTTATGGGTGTCCACCGTGACTTCGGTCTCATTTTGCAAGAGATCCGCGGCCCCCTCCACTCCCACCAGGGCCGGCACCCGGAATTCCCGGGCAATGGTGGCCAGATGGCCCGCGGCCGAGCCCCGCTCGGCGACGATGGCCGCGGCCCGGGGCACGATGCGGGCCAGCCAGGGGGCGGTATAGCGGGTTAAGAGGACGGCCCCCTCGGGAAACCGCTCCATGTCTTCATCGGATTGCACCAGGAACACCTGGCCCGCGCCCACCCCGGCGTGGGCCACCACGCCTTTATCCTTGATGAGGATGGGATAATGGGCGCAGGACTGGCAAATATCCACCTCCAGGGGCGCGGCGGTCTTGGGGCAGACCAGGCGCCGGGACTGGAGCACCCAGGCCCGGCCGGCGGCGTCCACCGCCCATTCTATCTCCTGGGGCCGCTTAAAGTACCGTTCCAGGGCCAGGGACCAATGCACCAGAGTCCGGATGGCCTCTTCCCCCAACGCGGGGCGCTCCCGCTCCTCCGGGGCCACGGCCGCTTCCTCTTCCCCGCCGCTGGCCCCGGGCCGGAGGAAGGTCTCCTTGACGGCGATGGCCGCGGACTTGAGGGCGTGGGGGTCGTTTCTTTCCACCTCGTAGCGGTCCAATCCGGCCCGCCCCTCCATCACCATGCGGCCCAACCCCAGGGAGGCGAAGAGGATGAGACAGTCGGACTCCGGGTTCTCCAAATCCAGGGTGTGCACCACGCCGCTGGCCCGGCTGGGGACGATCTCCTGGCAGAGCACGGCCATGGCCGCCTCCTCGCCCATCATGCCCATCTGCCGCCGGTAACTCAGGGCCTCGGGGGCAAAGAGGCTGGCCAGCACCTTTTTATAGGCCTCCGGCAGGGCCTTGGCCGGGACCTGGAGCAGGCTTTCATGGAGCCCGGCAAAGGAGAGATCCTCATCTTCCCCGTAAGCGCTGCTGCGCACGGCCCAGAAGGGGGCCCCCTTTTCGGTGCGGCGCCGGATGTCCCGGGCCACGTCCTGGGGGATGACCCCGGCCAGAAGGCTGTATTGAATCTGGCGGGCGGTCTGGAGGGCGTCGGTTTTCCCGGACATCCAGGACTCCAGCAGGGAGTGGATCCTTTCCTCCAGTTGGTTGTGCTCCAGGAAACGGCGGTAGGCCCGGGTGGTGATGACGAAGCCGGAGGGCACCGGCAGGTGCAGGCGCTGGATGATGGCCGCCAGGGCGTTGGCCTTGCCCCCCATCAGTTCCGGGTGGTCCAGGGGAGCGTCTTGAAGGGGCGCCACGTAAGGCATTTCCTCGGAGAGGCTCAGCCGCCCCCGGAGTTCCGCCTCCAAAGGCAAAAAGATGCGGTCCAGGGTGGAATAGAGTTCCAGATAGCGATTGGAGGCAATCAGGTTCAATCCCTTCACCACCCTGAGCAACAGCGACTGGAGTTCGTTGACCACGTCCACCAGATACTTGCGGTCGAAGATGTAATCACCGCCGGATTTTTCCCCGAGATCGGCCATCAGCTCCATGGCCTGCTGATGATCCTTAAGGAGTCCCTGGAAGTGTTCGAAGATCTCCGGAAAGGCAACCAAATCCTGCTTGGAAGGAAATATCTTGTGCCAGAGATCTTGCAGCCGGAGCAACACTTCCTTAACTCCCGTGAATCAGGTTTTTATTCTGTTAAAAATTTAATAACTCCACCGGGTCAGGGCAATCCGCGGGCCGCCATTATTTTCCTTATCCTCAATGGGCGGCTTTGCCTTTAAAGAGATAGCCCATGACGAAGCCGGTAATGATGGCGATGACCACGGCCAATATACCATAAAGGCCCCCGTGCTCATAAGCGAGGGCGCTGAGCATGGCGGGGAACCCCACCATCCTGACCTGGAGGGAAGCCTCTTGGGACTGCGGCGGACCTCCATTCGGGGGAATAACCGAGAGCCGGACCCGGTAAGCGCCCGGGACGATCTTGGCCGGGAGTTGCATGGTTCCCCGGACCAGGGCTTTGCCGGCAGGGCCGGGGGTGATCTTCAGGCCCCCGGGGGCCATCCCGTAGAGCCCGTCGCTCTCCTTGAGCTCCAGGAACTCCCGGAAAAACCGGTCGTGTTCATTTTCCTGGAGGAGGCCGGAGAATTTCACCCTTTGCTGCAAGGCCTGATAGCCCCAGGGGGCTTCTTTGGCGCCGGCGGCCAGCAGGTCCGGGGCAGTGCTCAAGACCAGGTAAAAAGTGGGGGCGTGTTGCACCTGGATCTCCCCCACGTTCATCCACAGCCCCCCCCGGCGGCCCTTGCGGAGCAGGTGCTCCACGGTGGGCTGCCCCTCCACTTCCAGGACCGCCTGGGCGCCTTGGGGGATCTCCCCGGAGACGGTCACCGGCGCGCCCTCAAAGAAGGTGCCGATGTCGATGACGGCTGGGGAAACCGTCAGGGAAGGGGCCGCGGCCCGGGCCAGGAAAGGGGAAGCCAAGACCAACAACACTACCCCCAGCCAACAAAACCATAAGTGGCGAGAACCCATGCTTTTCATTCAGTGCCCTGCCTTGTATCCCAAAAGAAGATGGGGGGTGAGAATGAGGCCCACCAGAATCTGCACCATCACCACTATGACGATGGAGGCCAGGAGGATCTTCAGCTGGTCCGCTTTCAGCTTGCGGCTCAATTTGGCGCCGATCTGGGCCCCCAGGGTGGAGCCCACCAGCAGGATAATGGCCAGCACCAGGTCCACGTTATGGTTGGTCAGGGACTGCATAAAGGTGACGTTGATACAGGTGAAGAGGATCTGGAAGAGGCTGGTGCCCACCACCACGTGCATGGGCATGCGCAGCATATAGACCATCACCGGCACCATGATGAAGCCCCCGCCCACCCCCATGATGGCGGCCAGGATGCCCACGAAGACTCCCAGGATCAGGGGAAGCAAGGCGGAAAAGGTCACCCCGGATTTTTCGAAGGTCGTCTGCCAGGGGAGGGCCTGGATCATGCGCACGTAAATCGTGGGTTTGCCGGGTTCCAGGCGCTTTGCCTCCGCCACTTCTTTCTTGCGCATGCTCTGGAGGCTCTCCGCGAACATGTAGAAGCCCACCACCCCCAGCATGATCACATAGGTGATTTTGATGACGAAGTCGGCGTTGCCCAGGGCCCGGAGGATCTTGATGATCTGGACCCCCACGGTGCCTCCGGCCACTCCCCCGATGAGGAGGAAAAGCCCCATCTTGAAGTCCACGTTGCCCATACGGTAGTGGGCAAAGGTGCCGGAGGTGGAGGCGGCCACGATCTGGTTGGAATCCGAGGCCGCGGCCACGGTGGAGGGAATGCCCGCCATGATCAACAGGGGGGTCATGAGAAACCCCCCGCCCACCCCAAAGAGACCGGAGAGAAACCCCACCGCCCCCCCCAGGCCGAACAGGAGCAAGACATTGATGCTGTTACCGGCGATGGGCAGATACAGGTTCCACATTTTCAGCTTTTCCTTTCTTTAGGTGGTAGGGGGAGATCATGGAGAGAGGTGATTTTCCCCTGCTCCCGGACCAGGAGGATCTCCCCCGGAAAAACGTGGTGGATACGTTTCAAAGCTGCGTCAGAGCCTTCCCGCTCGGTCACGGGTGAATCTCGGGGCACCCCCACCACCAGGAATTGGATGCCCCGGTGGGAGGCGAGAAACTGGGCCACCTCCTCGAAAAAGGGGCCGGATGAGAGAAAAATCTCCAGGCGTATTTCCTCCTGCTGGCACTGTTCCACCACCTGCTCCAGCCAGAGGCGCTGCTCCTCGGGAAGTTCCGCCTCCAGGGCCAGGGAGGTTTTGGACTTCTTCTTCACGCCCCCGGGGAAAACGGCCATCAACACCAGGGGGGCCTTCAGGCGCGCCGCCAGGTGAACGCCGTAGAAAACCGCCCAGGGGGTGGGGATTTTAAGATTTACGGCTACCAGGACCTTCTTGGCCATAGCTGCCCTCTTTGGGGTTTCATCGCGGATGCAATGCACCAGATGTTCCAAAACCAAATATGCTTAAATATCAAATAGATAAATATTGGGGGCGGGGGTTCCCCGGGGATTTATGTTTCAAATTGAAAAAGAGGGACGGGGAAAAATGGGGGAAAGGCCGGAAAATCCTGGGTATGGGCATGTTTCAAGATGAAACATATTTGCGGGCAGGTGGCCGGACAAAAAAAATTTACAGGTCATTGCAAAACCTGTTTTTTGTCACCCTGAGCCCTAGGCGAAGGGTCTAGTCCTTGAAATTAATAGATTCTTCGCTTCACTCAGAATGACAAATTTATACGAGATTGGGGTTTTGAAATAGCTCCTAGGGGTTGGGGATGGGGGTTTGGGGTAAGGGGAAGGGGCCTGGTAGGGCGGGCGTCCCCGCCCGCCTTTAGTTCCCTGGCCCCTCCCCCCAAAAATCCTCTAGGGACGGGCCAAGCCGTATTTCTTCATCTTGCGCCAGAGGGTGGTGCGGGGCAGGGCCAGGATCTGGGAGGCCTGGCCGAGGTTGTATTGGGTGACCCGGAGAATCTGGCGGAGGTACTCCTTTTCTTGTTCCTCCAGGGTAATCCACTCCTGGTAGGGGGTAATGGAGTATTCCCGGAGGTCCGGGGGGAGATCGGCGAGGGTGAGGGTGTTGCCTTCCGCCAGGGCCACGGCCCGTTCGATGATGTTTTCCAGCTCCCGGACGTTTCCCGGGTAGGTGTAAGCCAGCAAGGCCTCCCGGGCTTCCGGGGCGATGGCTTCGATCTTTTTGGCGAATTTTTGCCGGTACTTACTTAGGAAATGGTGCAGCAGGGGGGGGATATCCTCTTTCCGGTCCCGGAGGCTGGGGAGGGTGATCTGCACCACGTTCATGCGAAAATAGAGGTCCTCCCGGAATCTCCCCTCCTTAACTTCCTTTTTCAGGTCCTTGTTGGACGCGGCGATGAAGCGCAGCTCCAGGGAAATGGGCCGGTTTCCCCCCACCCGCAGGATCTGTTGTTCCTGAATGACCCTCAGGAGCTTGGCCTGCATGGAGGGGGGCATATCCCCGATTTCATCCATGAAGACCGTGCCCCGGTGGGCGGTCTCCAGGATGCCGATCTTGGTAGCCGTGGCTCCGGTGAACGCTCCTTTCTCGTAGCCGAAGAGTTCGCTGGCGATGAGCTCGGCGGTGAACCCGGCGCAGTTGAAAGCCACGAAGGGCCGGTCCCGGCGGGGGCTTTCCCGGTGGATGGAGCGGGCCACCAGCTCCTTGCCGGTGCCGCTCTCCCCCTGGATGAGGACGTGGCAATCCAGGGGCGCCACCTTGCGGATGAGGCTGAAGACTTCTTTCATCCCCGGGCTGACGCCGATCATCTCCCCCCAGCCTTCCAGGGGCTCGAGACGGGCCCGGAGCCGGCGGTTTTCTTCAAGCAGACGCTGGTGTTCCAGGGCCCGCCGGGTCAGATGGCGGATTTCCTCCAGTTTCAGGGGCTTGGACAGATAATGGAACGCGCCTTCCTTGACCGCGGCAATGGCCGCGTCCAGGGAGGCGTTGCCGGTAATCAGGATGACCTCGGTTTCCGGGGCCTGTTTCTTGGTCCGTTTTAGGGCCTCCATGCCGTTGATGCCCGGGAGGATCACATCCAGGAAGACCAGGTGGAAGGGGGAAGCCTCCTGCTCCTGTAAAAATTCCTCCCCGGAGGAGAAGGTCTCCACGCTGTGGCCTTCTTTAGCCAGGGCCTGCTTCAGCCTTTTTAGGACTATGGGTTCGTCGTCCACCACCGCGATGCGCATGGGGCCCCCGGTTATTCCTCATGGTTGAGAGGCAGGAGAACCGTGAAGGTGGCTCCCCGGCCTTTTTGGCTCTGCACTTCAATATGGCCGCCGTGCTTCTGGACGATGCCGTAGCTGACGGAAAGACCCAGGCCGGTGCCCCGGCCCACCTCTTTGGTGGTAAAGAAAGGCTCAAAGACATGGGGCAGGTCCTCGGAGCCAATGCCGGGGCCGGTATCCTTGACCTCCGTTTTCAGCCAGTGGCCGTCCTCCTCGGGGAAGACCCGGATAGTCAGGACGCCCCCGTCTTTCATGGCCTGGATGGCGTTGATGAAGAGATTCAAAAAGACCTGCTGCAAGCTTTTGGGATCCCCGTGGATGGAGGGGAGGTCGCCGGGGAGGTCCATTTCCACTTCCACCCCGGAGAGGGTTATCTGGTTCCGCACCAGCTTCAGGGTGTCCCGGATGACCCCGGTGATGGAAGTGGCCACGAATTCCGGGTGCTCCGAGCGGGAGAAATCCAGGAGCGTTTTCACGATCTCCCCGGCCCGCTCCGATTGCACCAGGATGTCCTGGATCATCCCCAGGGACTCTTCCTGGTTAAGTTGGGAAAAATCCTCCTTCAGGGCCTCGGCGGTGAGCACGATGTTATTGATGGGGTTGTTCAGCTCGTGGGCGATCCCCGAGGTCAGGGTGCCGATGGCCGCGATTTTGCCTGATTGAATCACCTGCTCCTGGTGGTGTTCCAGCTCCTGGATCATGCGGTTGAAGGCCTTGAAGAGGGAGAAGAATTCCTGGGACCGGCATTCGGATTCCGGGATGGGGGTGAAGTCCCCATGCGCGATCTTTTCCATATATTGCTGCATCTGGAACAGGGGGCGCACCAACAGCCGGGAGATGTACCAGGCCACCAGCACCCCGAGAATGGTAAAGACTGAGATGGAGATGATAAAAAGATACAAGGCCTGGAGGAAAAGCTGGTCGATGGCGGCCCGTTCCTCCTTGGCCCAGCGTTCCGCCAGGCTCAAGAGTTCCTGCCCCATATTGCGCAGGGTCTCATCCAGGGGGGTGAAAGCTCCCGGCCCGGAGCGTCCCTGATGGACCAGGTCCTCGATCTGGGAGAGGGTTTCCTGGTATTTAAGCAGGGTGCGGCGAAACTCGGTTTGCAGGGAGCCTTTTTGCAATCTTAGGATTTCTTGCTGGCGACTGCTGACGAGATCGTCCACCCGCTGCAGGTAGGATTTGGCTTCCTCCAGGCTGGCGGGCTGCTGGAAGAGGAAGAAATTTTTCTCGAAGCGGCGGATTTCCAGGATGTTGTTGACCAGGTCGTCGGCCCGTTCCACCAGCCGGAGCCGCTGGCCGATTTCCCGGTGGGCCTGGAAACTGAGGCCGGCAAAGATGAGCACCGCCAGCACGCAGAAGAGAAAAGCCTGGATGATGCGGCGGCGAATTCTGAAGGTGGTCTGCTTCATAAATACTCTCTCTGGGGTTCAATCAATTTTAAGGAGAGATGGGGCCCCCGTTCCCCCTAAATACTTTATCTAAGTGTCAGATAAAAGGCAAGAAAAGGAGATGCTGGAAACTGCAGGAATAACGGGTTTCCGGGAATTAACTTGGTCACCGGCTTTTTTTGAGCCAACCGGCCCAGCGCCGAAAGTTTAGGGGGCTCCGGGTGAGTCCGGTAAAATGAGTTCGATGGATTCCACCCCCCGGCTGCCAGCCACCGGGGAGATGGCGCCGCACTGCGGGCAGGGGGCCAGGGGCAGTTGTTCATGGGGGTCCACCGCGCCTTCCGGCAACGGCCCCTTAAACCCGCAACCGACGCAGGTGAGGATCAGGGGTTCGACGATGAGGGTCAGCCGGGAGTTCTCCAGTTTAGTGTCTTTGACCAGGACTTCATAAGCCTGGCGGGTGGCGGCCGCGGAGTGTATCGCCAGGGCCCCCACCTTCAAGACCACTTCCATCTCCGGGCCTGCCGCGCCCAGCCCCGGCTCGGAGAGCTTGGCCACCAGAGTTTTGACCACTTCTTCCATCAGGGAATATTCATGCAACGCCCCTTACCTCCCGGCCATAAATGCGTACCCCGGACAGCCCCGTAACCCCATAACCGCCACCGGGCTGTAAGCGCCGCGGGTGGCGCCAGTGTATTCGTTACCAGCGGTTTATGCAAGGAACCTTTTGCCCCCATGGGGTGGATATACCCACCTTCGGGGGAAAACACACCCCTTTCTAGAAAAGATTATGGATAGACTTTGGGGTTGACTGATTTTTGAAAAAATGTTCAGATTTGCAACATGCACTTCCCTTCCCCCGGACCACAATGCCGACATTTTGACTAAAAGATTGGCATGGATATCGCAGTTTAGCGACATTTGGATTTTTCATCGAGAAAACCATGGCGAAAAGATCCTTCAGGCTTAGGCAGCCAATGCCGGGATAGTTTGGCGCGCTGGCCGCTGGCGCCCGGCAACCACTTTTCAGGGCAAAGGGATGAAAGAGGGTTTTATGAGTAAAAAAGTGTTGGGCTCAGTAATGGTGGTGGGTGGGGGCATCGCCGGGATTCAGGCCTCTCTGGATCTGGCCAACTCCGGGTACTATGTGCACCTGGTGGAAAAAAACCCGGCCATCGGCGGCAAGATGGCCCAGATCGACAAGACCTTTCCCACCAACGACTGCGCCATGTGAGTAATTTCCCCCAAGCTGGTCGAGGTCGGCCGGCACACCAACATCGAGATTCATACTCTCGCGGAAGTCCAAGAGGTTTCCGGGGACCAGGGAAATTTCGCGGTTACCCTGGCCCGGCAGCCCCGCTATGTGGACTCCGAGAAGTGCACCGGTTGCGGGGTCTGCCTGGAGGCCTGCCCCATCCACTATACAGTGCAGCTGCCGGAGGTGGAGGCCCAGGCCCGCACCGCCTATGCCCAGGCTACGGATGGCGAGGCGGTGGCGGACATCATCCACCGCCACCGGGAGGAGCGGGGGAATCTCCTGCCCATCCTCCTGGACATCAACCGCCATTTCAACTGGCTGCCCCGCCCCTCCCTGGAGCACGTCGCCGCGGACCTGGGGCTCCCCTTAACGGAGATCCTCCGGGTGGCCAGTTTCTACAATGCCTTCAGCCTGGTTCCCCGGGGGAAGCACATCATTAATATCTGCCTGGGCACCAGTTGCTTCGTCAATGGTTCCCCCCGGCTGCTGAAGGAAGTGGAGCGGAAGCTGGGCCTCAAGCACGGCCAGACCAGCGAAGACATGCTCTTCACCCTGGAAGTGGTGCGCTGCCTCGGCTGCTGCGCCCTGTCCCCGGCCCTGCGCATTGGCGACGACACCTTTGGCCGGGTAGCTCCGGACCAAGTGGCAAACATTATTGACAGGTATACTTAAATGACGGGCCGCATTATGAAGATCACCAGCCTGGCAGAGTTGGAAGCAATTAAAGAAGAAGGGCTTAAACAGCTCTACCCGGACAAGATCAAGGTCATGGTGGGCATGGCCACCTGTGGCATCTCCGCGGGGGCGGACAAAGTCTTCCAGGCCCTGGCCGGCCATATTGCCGAAGGGGGCTGGGACGTGGTCCTGGCCAAGACCGGCTGCATCGGCTTCTGCCAGAGGGAGCCCCTGGTGGACGTGGTCTATCCCGGAAAGGTGCGCCTGAGTTATCAGGAGATGAACCCGGAGCGGGTGGAAGAGCTGGCCCTGGCCTTGCAAGAAGGCCGGATGCTGGAAAAATACTTGCTGTGCCGCATCGACCGGGAGGAGATACTCATTGAGGGCGTGAGCCGCCCCTATGCCAATCCCCACCCGCCGGAGTTGGCGGTGGAGATTCCCCGGTACGAAGAATTGCCCTTTTTTCGGAAGCAGGTGAAGATCTCCCTGAGAAACTGCGGCTTCATCAACCCCGAACACATCGAGGAATATATCGCCCGGGGTGGCTACCGGGCCTTGCACCAGGCCCTTTGCAAGATGACTCCCGAGGAGGTCATCGCCGAGGTCAAGGCCTCCGGTCTTAGGGGCCGGGGCGGGGCCGGGTTCCCCACGGGGCTGAAGTGGGAATTTTGCCGCAATCCCCCGGGGGAGAAGAAATACGTCATCTGCAACGCCGACGAGGGCGACCCCGGGGCCTTTATGGACCGGGGCATCCTGGAAGGCGATCCCCAGGCGGTCATTGAGGGCATGATCATCGGCGCCTACGCCATGGGGGCCGACGAGGGTTATATCTATTGTCGGGCGGAATATCCCCTGGCCATCGAACGCCTGAAGATCGCCATCGCCCAGGCGGAAGGGTACGGCCTGTTGGGGGAGAATATCTTCGGCACGGAGTTCTCCTTCCGGTTAAAAATCCGGGAGGGGGCCGGCGCTTTTGTCTGCGGGGAGGAAACCGCGCTCATCGCCTCCATCGAAGGCCGGGTGGGAGAACCTCAGACTCGGCCGCCCTTTCCGGCCCAGAGCGGCCTCTGGGGCCAGCCCACCAACATCAACAATGTCAAGACCTGGTCCCATATCGCCCCCATCATCGCCCGGGGAGCCCAGTGGTACGGCTCCTTTGGCACGGAAAAAAGCAAAGGCACCACGGTCTTTTCCCTGGTGGGAAAAGTGAAGAACTCCGGTCTGGTGGAAGTGCCCCTGGGCATTACCCTCCGGGAGATGATTTTCGAGTTGGGGGGCGGCATTGCCGGGGACCGGGCCTTCAAGGCGGTGCAGACCGGCGGGCCTTCCGGGGGCTGCATCCCCCCGGAATTCCTGGACACCCCCGTGGATTATGAATCCCTGGCGGCCCTGGGTTCCATCATGGGCTCCGGCGGCATGATCGTCATGGACGACCAGGATTGCGTGGTGAACGTGGCCAAGTATTTCCTGGACTTCACCAAGGACGAGTCCTGCGGCAAGTGCACTCCCTGCCGGGAAGGAACCCTGCGGCTCATGGAAATGTTGACGGACATCAGCCGGGGTGAAGGCCAGGAGGGAGACCTGGACCGGCTGGCCCGGGTGTCCGAGCTCATCAAGAAGACTTCGCTGTGCGGCCTGGGGACCACCGCGCCCAACCCGGTCCTGAGCACCCTGCGCTACTTTAAGGACGAGTATCTGGCCCACATTGTGGATAAGCAGTGCCATTCCCAGGTCTGCCCCCGCCTTTCGCCGTCGCCCTGCCAGTCGGGTTGTCCCGCGGGCATAGATGTCCCCAGCTATGTGGCTTTGATCAGCCAGGGACGCTATGCCGAGGCCCTGGAATTGATCCGGGAGGATAACCCGCTACCTTCGGTGTGCGGCTATGTGTGCCCGGCGCCGTGTGAAACCATGTGCCGCCGGGGGGACGCGGATCAAGCCATCGCCATCAAAACCCTGAAAAGGTTCGTGGCCGATTTCACCCGGCAACAAGGTTCGTCAGGCCCCGCAGCCCAGATCCACCGTCCGGAAAAAGTGGCGGTCATCGGCTCGGGTCCAGCCGGGATGGCGGCCGCCTATTACCTGGCCCGGGAAGGTTATCCGGTCACGGTCTTTGAAGCCATGCCCATGCTGGGCGGGATGCTGCGCCTGGGCATTCCCAGCTTCCGGCTCCCCCGGGAGGTCATCGATTTTGACCTGGAAAATATCGCCCGGCAGGGGGTGACTTTTGAGACCAACACCCGCATCGGCGTGGATTTGACCCTGGATGATTTGAGAAAACAAGGCTTCCAGGCCTTTTTCCTGGGAACCGGGGCCCATCAGGAAGTGCGCCTGGGGATCGAGGGGGAGGATCTGCCGGGAGTCTGGCCGGGCGTGGAATTCCTAAGAAAGTTGGCCCTGGGGGAGAAGGTCTCCCTGGGGCAGCGGGTGGCCATCATCGGCGGCGGCAACGTGGCCACCGACGCGGCCCGCTCCGCCATCCGCCTGGGCAGCGGCGTCACCGTGCTGTTGTATCGCCGCACGGAGAAAGAGATGCCGGCTTATGCCGAGGAGGTGCAGCAGGCCAAGGAAGAAGGGGTGGATTGCCGGTTCTTGCTGCAACCCCTCAAGTTTATCGGCAATGGGAAGATCACCGGCATCGTCTTGCAGAATATGCAACTGGGAGAGGCCGACAGCTCCGGCCGGCGGCGCCCCCGGCCCGTGCCCGGCTCGGAATGGACCTTGGAGGTGGACACGGTCATCAAAGCCATCGGGCAGATACCCACGCCCGTGGAGATCACCCTGGACGGGGAGAAGTTGGAGCTGACCCCTCCCGGCAATATCCAAGTCCACCCGGGGAATCTCTCCACCAACCTCCCCGGGGTCTTTGCCGGCGGTGATAATGTCACCGGCTCCGCCTCGGTGGTGGAAGCCGTCAAGGCAGGCAAACAGGCGGCCCGATCCATACATCGCTATCTTGAGGGAGAACCTCTGGAAGAAAAACCCCGGGTTCCGATACCCCGGATGCGCCTTGATCCTCTGGAAATGCCCGAAGAGGAGAGGGCCCAGATCAAGCCCCTGATGCCCAAGCTGCGGGGAGCAGCCGACCGCATCCGGGATTTTGCCTTGGTGGAATTGGGCTTGGAGAAAAGCCAATATCACCGGGAAGCCTGCCGGTGCCTCCGGTGTGATTTGGGAGAATAAAAGATGATTTCCTTAAGCGTTGACGGGCGACCGGTGGAGGTCCCGGCGGGCACCACCGTCCTGGAAGCAGCACGTCGCCTGGGGATCAACATCCCCACCCTTTGCCATTACGAAGGGGTCAAACCTTATGGAGGCTGCCGCCTCTGCCAGGTGGAAGTGGCCCAGGGGAACCGCGTCCAGCTCACTGCGTCCTGCACCTATCCTGTGGCCGAGGGGCTCGTGGTCCGCACCGACACGGACGAGGTCCTGGAGGCCCGCCGCTTTGTCATGGACCTGCTCTTGTCCCGCTGCCCCGAGGTGCCGGCCCTCCAGGAAATGGCCCGGCAGTTGGGCGTGGCGGAGCCGAGTTTTCCCTTAGGGGAGAGCGATTGCATCCTCTGCGGCAAATGCGTGCGCATATGCCATGAGGTTCAGCACGTGGGGGCCATCGGCCTCACCGGCCGGGGCGCCAAGCGCCAGATAACCACCCCCTTCGGAGAAATCTCCCAGGTTTGCCGCACCTGCGGGGCCTGCGCCTTTGTCTGCCCCACCGGGCATATCAAGGACCTCAGCCTGATCAGCGGCAAGGCCCCCATCCCCCGGCTCTCCGAATTCAACGCCGGTCTCACCAGCCAGGGCAATATCTACAAGACTTACCCCCAGGCGGTGCCCAAAGAACCGGTCATCGACCGGGCCAATTGCGTACATATCCTTACCGGCGACTGCGGGGTCTGCTCCCAGGTTTGCCCGGCCGGGGCCATCGACTATGAGCAGAAAGAGGAAACGGTCACCGTGGAGGTGGGCTCCGTGGTCCTGGCCCCCGGGTTCCAGGTCTTTGACCCCAGCCATCTTACCGCTTACGGCTACGGCAAATACCCCAACGTTTACACCAGCCTGGAGTTCGAGCGCATCCTGAGCCCCGGCGGCCCCACCCACGGCCACGTGCAGCGCCGCTCCGACGGAGTCGAGCCCAAGAAGATCGGCTGGATTCACTGCGTGGGCATGCGCAGCCATAAGGAAGGGGAGCACCCCTACTGCTCCAATTTTTGCTGCATGGTGTCCCTGAAGCAGGCCATCGTCGCCCGGGAGCACATCGGCCCGGACCTGGACATGGCCCTGTTCTTCATGGACATGCGCACCCCCCGGAAGGACTTTGAAAAATACTGCGTCAAGATCAAGGACCAGGGGGCCCGCCTTATCCGCTCCCGGGTCCACTCGGTGATGCCCGCGGGGCACGACGGCGACCTGGAGGTCCGTTACGTCACCGAGAGCGGCGAGGTCCGGGATGAAATCTTTGACGCGGTGGTGCTCTCCGTGGGCATGGTGATCCCCCCGGACGTGGTGGAACTGGCGGAGAAACTGGAGATTCCCCTAAGCCCCAACAACTTCGTGGAAGCATCCTGTTTCGAGCCCACCTCCACCTTCCGGGAAGGGATTTTCTCCTGCGGCGCCTTCAACGGCCCCAAGGACATCCCCCAGTCGGTGATGGAGGGGAGCGCGGCCGCGGCCGCGGCCACCCGGGGGCTGGCCGCCGCCCGGGGCACCCTGCTCAAAGAAAAGGTCTTTCCCCCGGAAAAGGACCTCACCGACGTGCCGCCCCGGGTGGGGGTCTTTGTCTGCAACTGCGGCCTGAACATCGGCGGGGTGGCCGACGTGCCGGCCATCGTGGAGTTCGCCAAGGATATCCCCGACGTGGCCTACGCCCAGGCCAACCTCTTCACCTGCTCCCAGGACGCCCAGGCGCAAATGGTGGAGATGATCAAGGAGCACGACCTCAACCGGGTGGTGGTGGCGGCCTGCAGCCCCTCCACCCATGCCCCCATCTTCCAGGACATGCTCCGGAGTGCGGGCCTCAACAAGTATCTCTTTGAAATGGCCAACATCCGCAACCAGTGCACCTGGGTGCACCAGAATGAACCGACCCTGGCCACGGAAAAATGCCGGGACCTGGTGAACATGGCGGTGGCCAAGGGCCGGCTGCTGACGCCTCTCGAATACATCACCGTGGAGGTCAACCGTAAGGCCCTGGTCATCGGCGGCGGGGTGGCCGGCATGACCGCGGCCCTGGCCCTGGCGGACCAGGGCTACGAAGTGCATCTGGTGGAGCGTAAAGACCGCCTGGGGGGCAACGCCCTCAAACTCCACACCACCTGGCGGGGCGGCCTGGTGAAACCCCGGCTGGACGCGCTCCTGAGAAAGGTGCTGAACCACGACCAGATCATCATCCACTATAACGCCCTGGTGGACGGCGTCACCGGGGTGGTGGGCAACTTCACCTCCAAACTCTCCACCGGCGAGGAAATCAATCACGGTATCGTAACCATCGCCATCGGCGGGGTCCCTTACCGGCCGGAAGGGGAATACCTCTATAAAAAGAACCCCAACGTGCTCCTCTCCCTGGACCTGGATAAGGAGATCATGGAGAAGAGCGAGCGCCTGCAGACGGCCCGGGCCGCGGCCTTCATCCAGTGTGTGGGTTCCCGTTCCCCGGAGCGCCCCTACTGCAACAAGGTCTGCTGCGCCCACTCCGTGGAAAACGCCATCAAGCTGAAGGTGATGAATCCGGAGATGGAGGTCTATATCCTCTACCGGGATATGCGGACTTACGGGGAGCGGGAGCTCATCTACGAGAAGGCCCGGGAAATGGGGGTCATTTTTATCCGTTTCCGCCGCCTGGAGCCGCCCCTGGTGGAAGAAGAGGGCGACCGCTTGAAGATCACGGTCAAAGACCAGATTTTGGCGCGCCCGGTGAGCCTCCACGTGGATCTCCTCACCCTGGCCACGGCCATCATCCCCCACCAGAACGCGCCGTTGGCCGAGCTGTACAAAATCCCTTTGAACGCCGAGGGCTTCTTCACCGAGGCCCACGCCAAGATCAAGCCGGTGGAGGCCTCCACCGAGGGCATCTTCATGGCCGGGCTCTGCCACTATCCCAAGCCTATGCAGGAATCGGTGGCCGAAGCCCTGGCCTGCGCCTCCCGGGCCAACACCATTCTCTCCCGGGACTTCCTGCAACTGGAGTCCATCATCTCCAACCCCGTGGACGAGAACTGCGACGGCTGCGCCTTCTGTGTGGACGCCTGTCCTTTTGCGGCCATCACCCTGATCGAGTACATGAAAGACGGCGGGATCAAGAAGACGGTGGAGGTCAACGCCATCCAGTGCAAGGGCTGCGGCTCCTGCATGGCCACCTGCCCCAAGCAGGGCATCTACGTGGCCGGGTTCACGCCGGAGCAGTTGAGCGCCCAGGTGGAGGCGGCCCTGGGGATGATGTAGCTGTCAGCTATCAGCTTAAAGAGATAAAAAATGGTGGGTTTTTATTCAGGCAGGCATTTGCAGATAGGTTCGGTTTATAGTATTTTGAACCTATGATATCATTCCCAGGTTGTGCTTGGGAACGCCATTGCCCGCCAAGCTTCGCCTCCAAGGGGTTCCCAAGCCAAGCTTGGGAACCAGGAAGAAAGGTCGTGGTCATTGTTTTTAGCTGAAAGCTGACGGCTGAAAGCTGACAGCTTGACTGAAAGAACCAGAGCGGAACAAAATCTTTAAATACTGTTTAACTTGAGGATGGCTAAAGCCGATGGAAGACGGATACGAACCAAGGATCATCGCCTTTTGCTGCAACTGGTGCTCCTACGCCGGGGCGGATCTGGCCGGGGTCTCCCGAATTCAGTATCCCCCCAGCGCCCGCATCATCCGGGTGATGTGCTCCGGCATGGTCCACCCCAACCTGGTCATCGAGGCCCTCACCAAGGGGGCGGACGGCGTCCTGGTCTGCGGGTGACACCTGGGCGAATGTCATTACCTGGAAGGTAATAAAAAGGCACAGAATAGGGCGGAAGGAATTGATCTGATGTTGGAAGACTTCGGTCTGGAGCCGGAGCGCTTCCGTCTGGAGTGGATCGCGTCCAGCGAGGCCCAAAAATTCGCGGACGTGATGACGGAGATGACGGAGGCCTTGCGGGCCCTGGGGCCCAGTCCGTATAGCACCAGGGCGTAGCAATGCAGCAGAGGCGTTAACGGGGTAAGGAAACAATGGACATACCATTGGCCCGGAAGCTTAACGGTAAAAAATTCATGTGGGACGGCGGGGCCTACGCCACCGAGGACGAGGCCCAGCAGGTGATGCACGGCTATGAGAAAGACGGGTTTGAAACCCGGATGTTTGTGAACGAAGACCAGTTTCTGGTTTATTCCCGCCGGCTGGCCACCGTCGAGTCCGGCGAATGAGGGTCGCCATGAAGTCAGAAAGGAGGTAGAGAAAGGCACTGAGACCGTAAGAGAATTTACCTCTGCGGGTTTCCTTTAAAGGAGGAGAAGAGATGGCCGTACCGGTAGTGGAAGATTGGTTGAACGCGTGCTCCGGCTGCGAGATCTCCATTCTGAATATCGGTGATCCGCTCCTGGATTTGCTGCCCCTGTTGCAATTCACCCACATGACCGCCTTGGTGGACCACAAGTTCTTCGGGCAGTTGGGTGATAAGACGGTGATGGAGATCCCCGAAGCCACGGTGGCCATCGTCAGCGGCGGGGTCAGAAATGAAGAGCACAAACACGAACTGCAGGAAATCAGAAAAAAAGCCAAGTTTCTCGTCGCTCTGGGAAGCTGCGCGGCCTACGGGGGGGTCCCGGCCCAGGCGAACATGTGGAAGAACGAAGAGGTTTTTGAAAAAGTTTTTAGACACTGCGTCACCACCGAACCGTCCCCCGACCCCAAAGACCCCAGTGTCCCCCTCTGGACACCCACCTGCCAGGCCGTGGATGAAGTCGTCAAGGTGGACATCACCATTCCCGGCTGCCCTCCCCATCCGGATTGGATCGCCGAGGCCCTGACCGCGCTCCTGGAAGGCAAGACCGCCTGGAAGCTGCCGGAGCGCAGCGTCTGCGACACCTGCCCGGTCATCCGGGAAAAGAAATCCGGGGGCGGACCGGTGAAACGCTGGCTCCAAAATCTCGAGTTCAACCCGGAGGAAGGTCTGGACAAGATGCGCTGCATCAACGAGCAAGGTTTACTGTGTATGGGACCGGTGACCCTGGCCGGCTGCGCCGGCAAGACCGGGGTGCCCCGGTGCATCCAGGCCCGGACTCCCTGCCGGGGCTGCTTCGGCCCCATCCGCAAAGGGGCCAATCCCATGGTGGACATGATCAGTTCGCTCTCCTCCGTGGGCCTGGACCCCAAGTCCTTGGTTGATCGCCGGGCCATGATGAACCGGTACATCGGCGGCCACGGGCTGTTGCGGCCGCTGCCCGCGCGGCCGGTGAGATGAGGGGGTAAGGCTTATGGCAAAAGTCATCAATATTCAGCCGGTAACTCGCATTGAGGGTCACGCCAAAGTGGCCATCTATCTGGATGACGCGGGCAATGTCACGGACACCCGCTTCCACGTCCAGACGCTGCGCGGTTTTGAAAAGTTCTGCGAGGGCCGCCCCGTGGAGGAGATGCCCCGCATCGTCTGCCATATCTGCGGCATCTGCCCCTGGGCCCATCACCTGGCCTCCAGCAAGGCCGGGGACGCTCTCTTCGGGGTGACGCCGCCCCCCGCGGCCGTGAAGTTACGCCGTTTGATGCAGTCCATCGCCTACGTCAGCGATAAAATTCTGCACTTCTTCTTCCTGGCGGCCCCGGACTTCGTCATCGGCCCCGACGCCGACTACTCCGTGCGCAACGTGATAGGCATCGTCCAGGCCGCGCCGGAGATCGCCAAGCAGGTGGTGCATTATCGCCACCTGGGGGCCAAGCTCCTGGAGAACTTCGCGGGCCGGGCCATCCACCCCACCTTTTCTTTGCCCGGCGGGGTGAGCAAGCCCATGACCGAGAAAGAGCGCCAGGAGATGCTGCCCGCGGCCAAGGAACTCCTGGAGTTTTCCAAGTTCACCATGAAGTTCGCCAAGGAGAACGTCTTCCCCAAATACCTGGACGCCATCAAGAAGATCGGGGTCATCAAGGTGGGCTACCTGGGCACGGTGACCGCAGACGGCGCCCTGGACTTCTACGACGGCAAGCTGCGCCTGATGGACTCCGACGGCGCCTATGAGGACTTCGCCTACGACCAGTACGTAGACTTCCTGGGGGAACACGTGGAGCCCTGGTCCTACCAGAAGTTCCCCTACGCCAAGAAGTGGGGGAAACTCAATCTGGACCTGGCCAACCCCACGGGGGTCTACCGCACCAATACCCTGGCCCGCATCAACGTGGCGGACAAGATGGCCACCCCCCTGGCCCAGGCGGAGTTGGAGGAGTTCCGGGCCGCGTTCGGCCGCCCGGCCCACCTCACCCTGCTCTACCACTACGCCCGCTTGATCGAGATGCTCCAGGCCGCGGAGCACGCGGTGGAACTCCTGGAGGATAAGGAGATCACGGACCCCAACATCCGGGTGAAGATCGAACCCCGGGAAGGCCATGGCGTGGGTTGCGTGGAGGCCCCCCGGGGGACGCTGATTCACGACTACACCTGTGACAAAGACGGCCTGATCACCAGCGTCAACCTGATCGTGGGCACCACCCACAACAACGCGGCCTTAAACCTGTCGGTGAATCAGGCCGCCAAAGAGTTCATCAAGGAAGGCAAGTATGACCAGGGCATCCTGAACAAGGTGGAGATGGCCGTACGCGCCTACGACCCGTGACTGAGCTGCGCCACACACCACCTGGACGGTGGTGTTGCCCTGGAGGTCACCATTGCCGACGCGGCAGGGAACGTGATCGAGACGCTGCGAAATTAAGCTGTCAGCTTTCAGCAAGATCATTGGAGAGCCACAGGATAATAATAGTAGGGAATCCTGTGGCTCGTTCTTTTCATTTCGAGCAGTTATAGTTATAGGGCGGCCCATGGCCGCCACAAAGCGGCGGCCCCGGCCCGCCCTATGAGTTCTACCTCCAGCCGCAGCCCGGGCACATAAGTAAAATTGTGGCACAGGCTTCCAGCCTGTGCCCCGGCTGCCGTAATTCTTAAAATTTTCCCCAGGCCGGAGGCCTGTGGCACCAGATAAAAACGGTATAAGATATAACCATGGATATCCTCGAAAACTCCATCCTGGTTTTAGGTTGCGGCAATATCTTGTTCGGCGACGACGGTTTCGGGCCGGAGGTGGTCAAATACCTGCAAGAAAATTATTCTTTGCCCCCGGAGGTTCTGGTCCTGGACGTGGGCACCAGCATCCGGGATCTGCTCTTCGACCTGGTGCTCAGTGAGCGGAAGCCCCCAAAGATCATTATCGTGGACGCGGTGGACTATCCTGACCGGCGGCCCGGGGAGGTCTTCGAAATTCCGGTGGAGGGGATTCCGGCCAAAAAAACCTCCGATTATTCCCTGCACCAGTTTCCCACGGTGAACCTGCTCCATGACCTGCAGAAACATACCGGGGTGGAGATCAAAATCATCGTGGCCCAGGTCCAGGAATTGCCGGAGGAAGTCAGGCCGGGCCTCTCCCCGGCGGTGGCCGGGGCCATAAAAGAGGCGGCCGCGCGCATTTTGCAAATTCTGGGGTTTGCTTATTCAAAAAATATTTGCTAAGGTGATAAAACGTGAAAAATTGAATATAGAGGAAATTTTTGCTATACTCATTCAGGTGTAAACCCCGTCCACCGGGAGGAACCCGTTACTCGTAAACCTGCCAGCGGTGGACCATCAAGAAAACTATTAAGAATTCAGAGAACATATGGAGGATACATTACATGGACGCAGCCGTTGAGGTAAACAGAAAAAACCGGAAAATCCCGGTGTCTCCGGAGATGGCGGATCGGTGCTATACCTGCGGCACTTGCGGCGGTGGCTGCCCCGCCACCGGCCTGGTCCCAGGCTGGGATCCCCGGAAAGCCATCCGGGCTCTGGTGTTCGGCATGGAGCAGGAGGTGGTGGACTCCAAATGGGCGTGGGTCTGCACCCTCTGCGGCCGCTGCGAGTACCAGTGTCCCATGGGCATCAAGCTGCTGCGGACCTTCCGGGCCTGCCGCACCGCCCGGGAGCGGGACAAGGTGCCGGGGCCCATCCACAAAGGCACCATGATGAACCTGGAGCGGGGCAACAACCTGGGGATTCCCCGGGACGATTTCCTCTTCCTGCTGGCGGAACTGGGCGTGGAGATGGAAAACGACGAGGAGCAGCCCTGCCCCGGCTTCTACGTGCCCGTGGACAAGGAAGGGGCCAACATCATCTCTACCATCAACTCCAAGGAACCCTTCGGCGAGCCGGACGACATGAAGTTCTGGTGGCGCATCTTTTATGCGGCCAAGGAAGACTTTACCGTGTCTTCCACCAACTGGGAAGGCGTCAACTGGGGGTTGTTCTCCGGCGATGACCCGGCCTGGAAGGAACAGGTGGGGCGCGTCATCGAGAACGCCCGACGACTTAAGTGTAAAACCATCTTGTACCCCGAATGAGGGCACGCCTACTATGCAACCCGGGTCGGGTTCATGAATTGGTTTCCCGAAGTCTACAACGAATTCAAAGTAGTCAGCGTCTTTGATCTGCTGGAGGAGTACATCAAGTCCGGCAGGATCAAGCTCAATACCCATAAATATCACGAAACCTACACCGTCCACGATCCCTGCAACTACGTGCGCAAGTCCGTTATGCTCTATAAGGATGACCCCAACAACGGCGAGAAGTGCCGCTGGATCGCTCAACAGTGCATCGACCCCAGCCTCTACCGGGAGATGTGCGACGATCCCCTGAACAACTTCTGCTGCGGCGCCGGCGGCGGCGCCTGGGCCATGCCCTATGAAAAGGAGCGCCTGGATTATGGCAAGGTTAAGGTGGACCAGGTCCGGGACACCGGCGCCGAGCTGGTCATCGCCCCCTGTCACAACTGCCGGGACCAGATACTGAAGGGTCTGGGGGCCGAGCACAAGAAGGGCACCCCCGGCTTCGACATGGGCAACTATACCGAAACCCTGTACCTCTGGGAACTGGTGGCCAACTGCCTGGAGATCGAGCCCTGGAGCGAAGAGGAGCAGGCAGCGGCCCATGCGGCCCGGGACGCCCAGTTTGAAAGGGACGGCGTCGAACTGGAGGAAGAATAACTTCATCTTAACTAACTCAATCTTTTAAAATTATCCAAGCCTGGCAAACCTTTGGGTTTACCAGGCTTGTCTTTTTAATGGCAAAGACGCGTTTTTCTGAGCGCAGGCTGAGAACATGGAAAATAAAGCCATGGGGGTCTTTGAAGAATTTGCGGAAGAATATGATGTTTGGTTTGACCGCAACCGTTTCGTATATGAGTCTGAAATCCTGGCTTTAAAGAAATTCCTGGTCCCTGGAGTTAGGGGGCTGGAAATCGGGGTGGGCACCGGAAGGTTCGCCGTTCCCTTGGGAATTGAGGTGGGCGTGGAGCCGGCAGAAGCCATGGCAATAATAGCTCAAAGACGCGGAATCAAGGTTTTTAGGGCGGTTGCGGAAGCCTTGCCGTTTCGGCGCGAATCGTTTGGTCTGGTGGTGATGGTCACCGTTATTTGCTTTCTTCGAGACCCTTTCCGCTCCCTGGTGGAGGCCACCAGGGTTCTCAAACCCGGGGGGCAAATCATCATCGGCATGATAGATAAGGATAGTCTTTGGGGGCGGTCTTATGAAGCGCATAAACAGGAGAGCAAGTTCTACCGCCAGGCCCGTTTTTATTCAGTCAGTAAGGCATTGGCATGGCTTGAAGAATTAGCTTTTAAGAATGTGGAGATCTGCCAAACAATCTTTAAAGATTTGCAAGCCATAGATAGCCTTGAACCGGTAAGAAAAGGCCATGGGGAAGGCGTCTTGGCGGTGGTCTCGGCACGAAAGTAGTGGCTTAATGCTTCGAGCCTGGCAAACTTCGGTTTGCCAGGCTTTTTTTTTGAGTTTGGTTGGGGGGCAGGGACAAGACCTGCCGCAGGCTGGAAAGCTTGTGCTACCGGCCCCTGGCCCCCTCCCTCAAATAACTCCTCTAACTACGCCCTAACGCGTCAGCCAGCCCTGGTGGCGGACGGTGACGCAGGCGTAGGGGTAAATCCACTGGAGGAAAAAGAAGGCGTAATAACTGTAAATGACCCCGTAGATGAAGTCCAGGTCCCGCTCCAACCAGAGGTAATACACCAGGTTGAGGAGGGAGGCGACGGCCAGGGCGGTGAGGAATTTGCAGAGCATGGGAGGATAGGCCAGGATGGAGGCCACCAGCAACCCGAAAAAGAGCAGGGTCAAGGGGTATTCCAACTGGGCCAGGAAAAATTCGACGATGGGCATAAGGCGATATTTCGAGCGGTAACGGGTAAAGAGGTAGCCCAGTTGCACGCAAGATTCCCGGACGTTGCCCCGCTCCCAGCGCAGGTACATGCGGCAGACGCCTTTATAAGTCTCCGGCACCAGGGTATGGACCACTGCGGTGCGCTGGTAATAGGTGTAGTAGCCCCCCCGGAGGATAAAATTGGTCAGGGCCCGGTCTTCCGTGTGAAAACAGGGCGCGCCCAGGAAGGTCTGGCGCCGCCAGGCCGACAGGATGGGTAATAAGGCCTCCCGCCGGTAAGCGGACAGGGACCCGGGGGTGCAGACCACGGTGCGGTAGAGGGACTGGGAGGCCCGGAGATAGTCCAGATTGACGAAGCGCACGGCCTGCATCTTCCCCATGAGGCTCTGGTGGCGATTATAAACCTTGACGTTGCCCGCCACCGCGCCGATCTGGGCGTCCGCCAGCAGCGGGGCCACCAGGTGGCGCAGCGCCTCCGGGGCCATGACGCTGTCGGAGTCCAGGGTGACCAGGATTTCCCCCCGGGCCTGGGTAAACCCGGCGAAAAGGGCCTCCTTCTTGCCCCGGTTGGCCTGAAAGCGGACGGCCCGGAGCAGGTGGGGGTAACGTTCCCGGGCCTGGGCGATATGGGCCCAGGTATCGTCCGTGGAGCCGTCGTCAACGCAGATGATCTCCAACCGGTCCGCCGGATAATCGGACGCGGCCACGGAAGCCAGGGCCTTCTCCACCATCTCCCCCTCATTGTAAGCCGGGATGATTACGGTCACTGACGGCAACGGACCCTGGGCCAGGGGGTAGGGCCGGTAGCAGGCCCAGAGGACGGTGCGAATTAGCTGAAAGAGCAACACGGCCAGAGCATAAGCGGCTCCCAGGGCGGGCAGAAAAGAGGCATAGGCGCCCCGGTGCAGAAGTTGCAGATAGGCGTCCAGGGAGCCGAACTCATAAGCCCCGGCCAAAAGCAGGGCCAAGAAAACCGGGACCAGCACCTTGAGCCCCAGATCCAGCCACTGCCTTTTCCGGGAGAGAACCGGACCGGGGACGGCCGCTGGGGCGGGCCAGGTTATGCTTGAGGTGTCGCCGGGCATGATGGCCCTTTTTCCTCCTCGCCCATTAAATCGTCCATTAAAATAAGGAGAGACCCGGCAATTGTCAAATCCCGGGACCCAGGTCCGCCACCCGCGGTCATCGCCTGCCGCTGGGACGGGGGTGCCGCCCCTGGTCAACGGGCCTTGTTCCCGAACAACCGCCTCAGTTCGGCCCGGGTGGTGGCAGCAAACTCATCCGCCAAGGCGTAACCCCAGCCGTGCCTTTTAAATAATCCCTGCACCTGGCCCCGATAGTTCAAGGGGTCCAGCATCACCCGGCTGACGTGGGGGGAAAGGAGCTCATGGAGCCTCTCCGGGTTCATGGGCAGCATGGGGGCGATGAAGACCCAGGGGGAGATCCCCGCCTGATGCAATTTTTTCAGGGCCTCCACCCGGGCGCCGATGGGCGGGGCCTGGGGCTCCAGGATCTTCCGGACCCGGTCGTCGTCCGTGGGGATGGAAAACCCGACGCTCACCCCCGGCAGAGCCGCAAGGAGGTCTAGATCCCGGCACACCAGGGGCGAGCGGGTTAAAATGTCCATCCCCCAACCCATCCCCCCGAGAATTTCTAAGCATTGCCGGGTCAGGCGATATTTCAGTTCCGCGGGCTGGTAGGGATCGCAGACGCTGGAGAGCAGAACCCGACCGGGGCGCTTTTTTCTCTGGAGCTCGGAGCGCAAAACCTCGGCCAGGTTGACCTTCACCTCCACAAACGCGCCCCAGGGGGTCTGACGGTGGTGGCGGGCATATTTGCGCATGAACACGGCATAGCAGTAGCGGCAGCCGTGCCCGCACCCCAGATAGGGGTTGATCACGTAATCCACGCCCGGGATTTTGGACCTGACCAGCGCGGTCCTGGCGGTTATTGCCGTCACCTGCACGGGATTTAGGGAGGCGGTTATGGAAAGTCCCTGCCTTGGCGCTGCTTGCGGGGCAGCCCCCGGGGTTTAATTTCGGTCTCTACAAGGATTATATAAGATTTGGGACTTCCAAAAAAGAGTTGGGGGTAGGAGAGTTGGCGGCAGGGGAAAGGAGATGAACGGGGGCCCGGAGGGCCCCCGCTGGATTTCTCTGAGGAAACTACTTTTCTTGCCGATCAAACAGGTAGGGAACTTATAAGAAGCTAACCTATCTGGATGTTCATGCCCTCTGCTGTTACTTTAACAATAAAGCGAGAATGGCTCTTGGCTTCTCTAAGAAAATCCGGATCAATATTATAGACTTTGGCAAGTTCATCATCCTGAGCCACCAAGACTTGTTTATTTCTCCTCTCTCCTCTGATTCTGAATATCAAGTAGTTATAATAACTCCAAATAAAAAATATCACCATTATAATTAAGACCGCCAGCCCGCCACCTTGTATGACTTTTAAGAATTCGTAAAACCCAGCCTGCTCAATCAGTTCCTGGTATAATAATTTAACACCGAATGCCCATAAGATAAAGGTGACAATGGGCATAAAAAGATATACGTAGACACTCCACAATACTGTGGTAAGGCTCCACTCAGAGAACAACCGAAGTTTAGATTTTACTTCGGGTCGATCGACGATTGGATATGGATCCCTCTGTCCGGGCTCATCCATTTCGAGGTAACCCCTTTTCTTTTAAAGATGACGTTAATTAAGCCTTCAACCGCGGCCAGCGCGCTTATTATCCAATAAAAGGCGGGATACCAAATAATCCAGAAATAGTATTTGGCCATCAACCCTTTCTCATAGACCCTGTCAATCATAAAACTCGTCAGATAGCAAGTCAAGCAGAGCAAAGCCAAAATGGCGCCTGGCCAGCGGGGGAAAACAGGATCAATGCTCGCGGCCAAACTATAATAGATGGTGTTGATGATGGGCACGTGGGTTTGGATATATTGGCTTTGGCAGAGGAAACTGAAAAAAATGGTGGTCAGCCAATAAATGACGAGGAAGGTGAAAGAAACGGCCCACAAAGTCCCCAAGGAATATTCCACATAAACTGGCCATAAGCGCCGGTAGCGCCGATCAAACCAGACATTGAAATGCTTCTTCAATACTTCAATGCCCCCTTGAGCCCAGCGGACTCTCTGGCGCCATAAACCTCTGACGGTTTCGGGAACCAGGACCCAGCCCAGGGCCCGGGGTTCATACCTGATATCCCAGAACTTTTTCTGCAATTTCCAGGTAACGTCAATATCTTCGGTCACCGTATCGGGGTCAAAGAGGCCACAGGAGATCAGGGCGCTTTTGCGGTACGCGGCCAGCACTCCCGAAACCGTGAGGATTTTCCCCAGGATGCGCTGGGTTCTTTTAATCAGCCCGATGACGTTGGAAAATTCCCCCACTTGAATTTTGCCCAGCAAGGTGGTGCGATTTCTCACCCTGGGGTTGCCGGTAACCGCCCCCACCCGGGTACTGGTGACAAAGTGCCAGGCAAAGTAGCGGAGGGCGTCTTTATCAAGGAGGCAATCGGCGTCAATCACCAACAGGAATTGCCCTTTGCTGAGAAGGATGCCGGTATCCAGGGCGACGGATTTACCCATATTAGGCTCTAAGTGAATGACCTTGAGCCATTCACTATTCTCAGCGACCAGCCGGTCGAGTATGGCGCCGGTAGCATCGGTGCTGCCGTCGTTAACTACTATTACTCCATAGTCGGGATAATTGAGGTCTTTTAAATTGATAATCGTCTCTTCGACAATGTCTGCTTCGTTATGAGCAGGGATTATAATAGAAAAGTAGGGCAGATTTTCAGAGAGAGGCGGGTTCTTTTTCTCCCAGTGAAATTTGAACGTTAATCCGCCGATGATCCAGACGATTCCCATATATAATGGGTAAAGAAAAGCGAAATAACTAAGTATGCTTATAAAATCCATAGGCTTCCCTTATTAGCGATCTTTCACAAAAGATCTTCCTGATATTATTTCCGAAAGGTAATTATCATTTGGCTTGTTTTTAAAGACATCGTCTGGATAATAGGCAAGATTTTTAACCCCTATAGATAAGAGATAGCTCATTTCTCTTTTCAGGGACTCGTCTTTTATCCAGGTTTTGGTGGCCCAATCATAGGCTTGCAGTTTAAAAACGACTTTGTTATTCGCATTATATTTTTTGACTGCATCGAACAATGTTTGGAAGTAGTCTTTTTGACTGCTCCAGGAAGACTTTTTTTCCATGCTGGTATAGGCCATGATTACCGCGTAATCATAGTCCTTCACATAGGTGGAAAGATCCTGGCTGAACCAGGCCTTGGCGGCCGGGTTGGTAATCACTTCGCTATAAATGTTGCGGGCAATTTGGGCATCAGGCCGATAAATCTTCACGGTCTTTATCAGTTCCGCAATATAGCGATTGTAGGTTTCCGTCTTTAGATCGATCCATTGAGTTTTGAGGGGTTCATTTTTAACCGCATTTTCGGTCAATTCCGTCCCCAGACGCTGCTGGAAGGCCTGGGCGGCCGCGGGATGGAAGTCTTCTTCATCGGTAAAATAGGCGTCGTCCTGGAAGAGGATGCCGTCAAAGTTGACGTAGGCCGACAGGTCCCGGAAAATGCCTTTGGCTACCTCCAGGGAGCGGGGGTCAAAAGGCGACAGGCGGCGATACCAGGAAGTGGTAACGCCCTCCCGGCCCTTTTTGATTTCCCTGACTTTTAAACTCTCATTCAAGGCGGCATTGGGCAGTTCAAAAGCGGAAACCGGCATCCAGACAAACACCTTGATATCCCGGACTTTTATCCGATTTACCGCATGGCTGAGGAAATCCATGGAGACCGGCAGCGTGTGATTGTAGAAATAGAGGGAGCTGACATTGCCGGTTCCCTGGGTATCGCAATAACCTTGCAGAAAGACGGTGTTAACTCCCAGGATTTTCAGCCGGTCGATCAGCTTCCCCAGGTTTTGATCGCTCTCTTCATATGACTTGGGGTCAACGATGGTATCGAGGTCGATTTGCACCGCCCGGATCGGAGTTTTCTCTCTCAGGCCTTTTTCCAAATCCTCCAGGAAGGTCTGCACCCAATAGAGGTTGGCATAGGCGTAGTAACGGCTGATGCGGTCCAGATGATGGATATCGGAAAAGCCATGCTCCAGGGTTAAAAAGACATCAAACCCCAGCTTCTTGGCCTCTTCCAGAGCAATTTTATTGTAGGCGCCATAAGGCCAGGTCATAACGTGGGGCCGGAATTTCAACTTCTGGGCAAAAATATCCAAATTTTTCTTGAGGTCCTCCCGGATGCGGGTGCGAAACTCGCTTTCGGACTCATATTTTTTGGTTAGGTTATTGTAAATAAAGGTGTAGCCCGATTCTTCTTCGTTGCCGGCCGGATTACTCTTGACGTATTTGTGCAAGTCGTTGGAATGAGAGGCAATGGTCACCAATCCGGACGCGGCCACCTCTTTTATCTGGTCCCAATTCATGAATTCCTTGCCGGCATAAAAGCTCGGCTTTTTCCCGTCTATCCAGGAGGTCACTACGGATAAGACCGCAGGGTAACGGTAGAGCTTGAGGACCGGGAAAACGAATTTATAGAAACTCAGATAGGCGTCATCGAAAGTCAAAAGAATGGCTTTTTCCGGCAGTTTTTTCTGGCCTTTGGACGCGGCGATGACGTCCTGGGCGCTGATGAATTGATACCCGTGGGTCCTGAAGTATTCCAATTGTTTAATGAATTCGGCCCGGGTATTATCATCGTCCACGGCGGCCTTCTCAGGGATATCGTGATAAACGATGGAGATAAATTTCTCCGCGGCCAGGCCTGGTTGCACCGCAACCGTCAAAGCCAAAAACGAAGAAACAATGATTAACCTAAAAGTTCTTTTTAAAAGTAAAGAACGCACCCAGGACATGGACATAATTCCCATCATAGACTCTTGTGTCATAACCAACATTCCAAGTGAGAGCGAAAGTTTTCGACCAGATTAATTCCTGCTCGTAGGTTATCCCGGCAACCGGGTAGAAATTGTAATTTTGCTCTTTATAGACCCCGACGCGGGTGTAGAAAGTGGAACGGAGTTTCCGGCTGTACATATGGTAATGGATGAATTGAAACGCGGGTTTTACCAAGAATTGATATTCATGATTGGGGCTGAAATAGTCGACGGCAGACGGGTCCTTGCTGTAACGGTCATAAGAAAATTCGCCCCCCAGCCGGATTTTAAAGTCCGGCTCGTTATAGACGTTCTGATCGTAACGGATGCTGAAGTAAGGGTTGGTGTTGCCGTCGGTAAACCAGTTGGCGCCCACGGAGAATCCGTAGTCCCGCAGATCGCTCTCATGGTAGTCGAAATCGTAGAAGGCCTTCTTCGCTTTGACTCCGGCAACCCTGGCCCTGATGGGGATGTCCAGGCTGAAGGAATCAAAACCCGCCGCCATTTTTATCTTGTCTGCGGGGCGCCAATCCAGCTTGGTATAAGACCCGGCATCCCGTCCGCTGAGATAGTCAAAACCCACCGACTGGGTTAATTCCAGAGGCCGGAAAACCTTCCATTTTACCCCGAAGGCCAGGCGATCATAAGCAAACTTGACTCTGTTCCCGGTGTCCAGCTTTTCCCCGGTTCTCAAGTGGGTTATCTCAGAAAAGATCCTGAAGTAAGGGTTGACGGTGGCGGTGCCCTTGCCGGTAATCCAGAATTCGCTGGCCTTGCCGCCACTAAGTTCATTGATATATTTGATGTCTCCGGTAACTTCGTGCATATCTTCGACTTTTAAATCTTCATTCAGGTCGAGAACGTGCACATTGGTGGGATGTTTTTTCATCAATTCGTCGGACAAGGACCTGGCTTCGTATTTATAATTCAGTTCATTTAAGGTGCGGGACAGGCCGATCTGGGTTTTTACCTCTTTGGGATCCAGATTCCGGGCGATCTGAAATTCCTCTAGGGCCCGGCGGGGCCAGCCCCGCCAGTAATAAGTGTGGGCCAAGCCGGAGCGGATGCCGGCATTGAGTCCGGCTTGTTTGACCAGCTCGGAAAAGTATGCCTGTGCCTCCGCCAGTTTGTCCTGATAAATGAGATACCAGCCCCAGGCCACCAGGGCTTCGTGTTTTTCCAACTCATTCAGCTTGCGGCGTTTCAAGAGATCGTCGATTTTGGGCCACATCCGATCGGCATCATCCCACTGGCGAAGTTCGGTATAGGTATAAAAAAGACCCATGTATGTGTTATAAGGGTTGACCGGCCCCTTGTCCAGGGTGAGGAGATAAAATTTTACCGCCTCCCGGGGATGGCGCAGGTATAAATGGGCATCGGCCACCGCCTCGGTCACCCAATAAGGAACGGGCCGGCCCATCTGCTCGATGAGCTGGTATTGTTCCAAAATTTCCTTCATCCGTTCTTTCTTTCTTAAGGCCAGGATATAATCGCACCGGGCCCGGAAATTTTGGGGATCAGCCTGGAGGATCTTTTCCAAGATAAACAGGGAGAGGTCATACTCATCCCACTTCAATCGATCAACGGCCATATCTCCCTTTAGGGCCAACAATAACTCCTGGTCTTTAATGCCTTTATCTTTAGCATAATAGAAGGCCTGGCTGCTGGCTCCCAGTTCCTTCAAGATGTAAGTCTGCATTGAAGCCAAGGCAGGTTCGGGGATGGATCTTTTTTCTCGAGCATATAACAGGACTTTGTAGGCAGTGAGATAATCCCCTAATATACAAGAGGTATAGATTATTCCTTTAAATGCCTCTTCATCAGCATTGTTATAAGAAAAGGCTTTTTCATAGAAAGCCAGGGCTTTTTTATAGTCCTTTAACTCGAAATAGGCCTTGGCCAGATTTCGAGGCAGGTATTTAATCTTTTCCAACCTGGCTTTATGACTCTCGTAATATTTTATTGCCTGGGCATAAGATCCGGACCAGACCAGGGCCGTTGTGTAATCCGCCTTTAAAAAGTCATTGTCAGGCAATTCCCGCAAAGCGCTTTCCAATAGAGGAAGGGCTTCGCGGCTCTTCCCCTGCTTCATCAGGCTCACCGCCCGGCTATAATCCTCCTGAGCTTTCTGAATCATAGAGTTGCGGTTTTGGGCATAGGAGCAATCAGAAAGGGAGATAACCAGGATTGACCCTAATAAAATGACCGATGCGAGAATTCGGCAGGCTTTAATTCTCCACGACCATGAATTTGTTTGCATGATCCCCCCCTTATGGCTTAAAACATTTCCTCCGGACATAAGTCCTCCCCAAGACTTATGATGAAATTATGAGCCCAAATTCTCACACAAAGGCAGTTTTAATTTCTTTTGTCAGGTACTTAAATAGGCTCAGGTTCCTAGGAGAAAATTCTTCCAAACATATTGGCGCGGATAATAGCATATTCTTTTTTAAGATTGCAACATTTTTTCTTATCTAATTAAGCGTTTAGAAAGGTCCGATAACTCCTGGCAATTTGTTGGCCTGGGTTAGCCTAATTCGCTAAACAGACAGGAAAAATCTGGACATGGCCCCATGTATTTAGGAAATAAACTTATTGACAGGAGTAAAAAGATCGGGTAATTAATTTTTCAACCAGAAGCCTGCCAGGCATTCCGGAACCCGGTGCGAATCCGGGGCGGTCCCGCCGCTGTAATCGGGGACGGAGAGAGCAAAGGCCAGAGCCGGCCACTGCCGGGGTTTACCCCGGTGGGAAGGCTGACTCCCTCCGGCTGATCCGAGAGCCAGAAGACCTGCCTGGCGGATAATTAAGGCTACTCCTGATGGCAAAAGGAGTTCCATCGACAGATGGAACTCCTTTTTGTTTTTGGCTCACGCAAAGGCGGAAAGACGCAAAGATAACACGCAAGGGCTTTTAAAATTTTAAAAAATAATGAATCTTGGCGCCTTGGCGTCTTTGCGTGAGATTTATTGTTTTTGCGTGAGAAACAGAGCTTTCCCCCCGGCGGCGGCTGATGCAGCCAGGCCCCGGTAAACCACCGAGTAAGGAGGACGATATATGGCCAAAGACAAGAGTACGAAGCAACCCATCAGCATCCGTTATACCTGTGCGCCCAACGGCGAGCAGGTGGGCCTGTCCCATTACCTCATGGCCGAAGCCAAGAAGAAATAGGAACATGGCCCAGGCAATTTCACCTTTACGGGGTCCGTCCGCGGCTTATGTCAACGCCGGGGCCGGGCCCCACTTCGACGTGCTGGAGGTGGGCCACGCAGATTACGTGGCCCTGATCAACGCGGACACCGCGTTCTGGGTGCTCTCCCCCCGGGCCCAGGCCCTGGATTATCTCTTGGGTGGGGAGCTCCCTAAATCATATTTGGAAAAAGAGGCCAAGCTGTCCGCGGATCTAGAGACCGTGCGCTTCAAGCTGCTGCCTTCCGCGGTCTATTTCAATCCCACGGAGCGCTGCAACCTGGACTGCGGCTACTGCTACCTGCCCCGGGAGGCCCGGCGCACCGGCCAGGACATGGACTCCGCCCGGCTCCTGGAGGCCCTGGCTAAGCTGAAGGACTTCTTTGTCCGCACCCTGCCGGCAGGGGCCCGGCCCCAACTGGTCTTCCACGGCAGCGAGCCCTTGCTGGCCAAGGACGCGGTCTTTCAGGGCATCGGAAAATACGGCGACTACTTCCGCTTCGGGGTGCAGACCAACGCGGTCTTGCTGGACCAAGAGGCCATGGACTTCCTGAAGGCCCGGGGCGTGGGCATCGGCATCTCCCTGGACGGACCCACCCCGGAGGTGGCGGACCGCACCCGGCGCACCTGGGGGGGCAGCGGCGTTTTTGGGCAGACCGTCAAGGTCCTGGAGGAGCTTACCGGCTACCCCGGGCTCAACGTCATCACCACCGTCACTAAGGAAAACGTCCGGTCGCTCCCGGAACTGGTGGATTTTTTCCACGCCCGGGGGCTGACCAATGTCCTGCTCAACCCGGTGCGGGGGACCCAGGCGGGGGGGCGGGCCCTGATGCCGGACCAGGGGGAGCTGGCCCACTTTTTCTTTGCGGCCCTGGACCGGGCCTTTGAATTATTTGAGGAGACCGGGCGCAAGCTGGTCATCGGCAATTTCGCCAACCTGCTCCTGGGCCTGGTGGCCCCGGGGGCCCGGCGGCTGATGTGCGACATCTCCCCTTGCGGCGGTGGCCGCTGCTTCTTCGCGGTGGGCGCGGGGGGGGAAGTGGCGCCGTGCAGCGAATTCCTGGGACTGCCGGAATTCCACGGGGGCAACCTGTTTGAGAGTTCGGTGCAGGACCTTTTGGCCACCCCGGCCTTTACCCGGGTGACCTCCCGGGTGGTGGAGCAACTGGAGCCCTGCCGACGCTGCGCGGTGCGCCACTTCTGCGGTGCGCCCTGCCCCGCGGAAGTGCAGGCCATCAACGGCAGTCTGAACGCGCCCGCGCCCCTCTGCGACTTCTACGCGGCACAGGCCCGCTACGCCTTCAAGAGCATCGCCGACGGCCGCCTGGACGCCCTCCTCTGGGACGGCTGGAAAGACGGGCTGGAAGAGATCGTGGTGATGTAAGAGAAGCCGGGGGCCAGGGCAAAAACCCTGCCCCCATCCTTTAATTCCTAATTATCAATAATGTCTTGAGTATGCTCGCCGCCACCTTAGCCTCCACCGCCTCGGAGATGGCCATGCCCAGGCTGCCGGAGGTCTCCGGCTCCCCGGTGGCCGGATGGAGGTAGGGGGGCAGGGGCCGGGGGAGATCCGGCTGAATATTGTACCATGCCTGGGGCATTTCCCCTTCGCTCAGGGTGATCTTATAGGCATCCATGAGATTTTTGCTCCTGGGTGGCTGAGGGGAAGTCATATATCGCCCGGACCGGGGTCTGTCTAAGGGAAAAGGAGGGAAATAATAAATTAATATATTAAATTAATTAAATATAAATAATAATTTATTTTAATAGTCCCCAGAATTTAAGTTCCCCTGCCTGCATACCGATTAAAAAGATGACCTTCCCTATTTTCCAGGGCGATACAAGTATGGCCGGGGTGGAACCCACGAGAATCAATACTCCAAACCCCCGGAACGACTGGACAGTCAATGCGAGAGCATTGCTTGTCCTTAAGGTTTTTTTGCCGATGGGCGAAAGTCAATTATCACCCCGGCTTTATTGGTGTCCAGGTCAGAGATTATGGCCCGTATTAAAATGAGCAAAGATACCGATTCACCGGAGATGAACCGCAAGATCGCGCCCAAGGACGTCTCCGCCAGGATTCGTCCGGACGAACTCGGCCGAATATTAAATCTGAAAAAGGACCTGGATTACAGCGATGTCTTGGCGAAATATGCTTGCCGCTACCTGCAAATGGGTTGGGACCTGGTGGCCGTGAATCCCAAAGGCGCAGTGAATATGGATTTGGATTTCCGCCAGCCCGAGGGAATATGGTCCAAAAGGCTGGCGGACCTGGGGATGGAGGGAGTCCAGGTCAACCTGGGAGTGCGCACCGGCGCCGCCTCCAACCTTCTGGTCTTGGAGGTCAGGCCCGGCGAAGGGGAGCTGCCCTTTGAGATCTGGGATGATTGGCGCTCCGGGTGCGTGGCCGAGGTAGGGGGCGGCTGGGAGCAGCACTATTACATCCTGCCCCAGGGGTGGCCCCTGCCTTCCTCTTGTTTTATCGACCCCCACCGGCTTATGATCTTCGGGGCCGGGGGGCTGGTCCTGGCGCCCCCTTCCCTGGAGCCCCGGGTGCAGGAGACCTTAAGGTGGCTCCGGCCCCCCTGGGAGAGTCCTCCTTCCCGCCCCAGTCCCCGGTTGTGGCAGTTTCTCCAGGAAAACGTCCCCTCCGCGGCCGGGTCGGTCGTGGAAGATGACCCCACGGTGCCCGAGTGGGAAGAGATCTATGGGACCATCTCCCAGCATCCGGCCGTGCTCCAGGTGCTGCTGGCCCCCGCGGCCAGCGCCGAAGAATATTATCTGCAAGTGCTCCAGACCGCCTTGAACGCGGGGTTGACCGACCCCGAGGTCCTGTTGGGACTGTTGTGGCACGCCCCCCTGGGGGATGCCCGCAGCCGCCCCCAGGGACGGAAGGAGTTGTATAATCTGATTACCGTCACCCAGAAAGAACAGGCCAAGGCCGCTCTGGACCGGGTGGAAACCTTAATCCAAGAACTCCAGGGAGCGTTTGCCTTCCTGTCCGGAGCCGGGGGCCAAGCCCCTGAGGCCGCCCCGTCCCTGCCCCCCCCGGCGAAGCAGGGGCCGCCGCCCCCGCCGGCCTCCTCCCATTTCATACCTCCCGCGGTCCAGCCCAAGGCCGCGCCAGGGCCGGAACCGAATTTCACCCTGCCCCGGCAGGGTATGAGCCGGTTCGTCCCGGAAGTCTTTGATCAGCCCGCCGCCAGGGTATTATGGCGGCCCCGGGAGAGCCTCCTGGTGGAGCGGGACCGCTATGAGGCCATGCTCTATGAACTGGGGAAATTAGGGGCCTTCCATGAAATCCAAAAACTCTGTTTCCGGGAAAATAAATTGCTGAAGGACAAAATTGAGACCCAACAGCAGAAAGAAATTTCCCGTTTGCGCCGATTATGTACCCAGAATAAGAATCAGAAAAAAGATAAAGGCTGGTGGAGATGATCATGGATGAACCGAATCCTTCTAGCGAGCGGCCGCCTTCCAGGACGGATAAAGCCTCTCCTCCTGACTTTGAGGTGCTCTCCCCCTCGGGGGAAGGTCCCCCTTTCCATCTGCCGGTGGGAGTCAAAAGCCTGTCCGCCGGGGGTGTGATCCTGGAAGTGCGCTACCCCCCGGAGGGCATGAACCTCCGGGAACTCCAGGGGCGGGATGGCGTCATTAACCTGCCCGGGGCCGGTAACGGCAAGGAGATGGCCATCCGGGGCAAGGTTCTTTGGGCCCGGCCCCAGGCCAGTGACAATCCCAACTTTCTCCTGGGCTTGGAACTGGAGGACCCCACCCTGGAAGTGCGCCAGGCCCTGGAAGACCATCTGCCCATCAACACCAGGGATATCAAAGAATTGTGGGATCAATGGGACCGGTTCCAGGAAAAACCCTCTCCCCCGGCTTCCCCTGCCCAACAGGGCGTCTATGTGGTGGGCATGGGGGTGGTTCTGGGAGGGGTGGCGCTGCAAATATGGGGACCGGAAAATTACAGAAGTTTCGGTTTTATCCTGGTCCTTTACGGCTGCCTGGCCCTGGCCGGCAAGAGCATCTGGAGCATCTGGCAGCAAAGGCAAAATCCCAAGAGCCAGGAACAGGTGGCCCTTGATAGATAGACTAAAGATTCCAGGTCTCAGGGAAGAGGGAAGATGATACAGACTGCTAACGGCAAAAAGTTGTGGAGCATCGGGGGCGGCAAGGGCGGCATCGGTAAAAGCGTTTTTACCCTGGGCCTGGGTATCTCTCTGGCCCGCCTGGGTAAAAAAGTAATCTTGATGGACGCGGACCTGGGGGGGGCCAACCTCCATACCCTCATGGGCGTCCGCTACCCCGCCTTTACCCTGGAGGATTTCCTCCTCAAGAGGGTGGAAAACCTGGAAGACATCGTCCTGGACACCCAGATCGAGGGCATCGGCCTGATCTGCGGGGCGGACGACATCCTGGGTGCGGCCAACCCCACCTTCGCCCAAAAAATCCGGGTCCTCAATCAGATTGAGAACCTGCCCGCGGATTTTGTGCTTTTGGATCTGGGGGCCGGCACCTCGTACAACACCCTGGATTTCTTCAATTATTCCTCCGGCAAGATCGCCGTGTTCAGCAGCCAGGCCACCTCTCTGCAAAACGTCTACGGCTTCCTGAAAAACTCCCTGTTCCGCAAGATTTCCCGGGAGTTCGCCAAAGACGATGAAGTGCTCTGGCTCCTGTACCAGTCGGGGAGCAAGGCCCCGGAAGCGAAGATCGAGTCCATCAACGATCTCTTGACCCACTTGCAGGGGAAAAACGCGGACAAGCACGGCGACCTGCGCCAACTACTAAAGGATTTCCAGGTCTTTCTGGTGGTGAACATGATCAAGACCGACCGGGATTTCCAGGCGGCCCAGATCATCCAGAATGTGACCCACCGTTTTCTGGAACTCGCTCCCCAGGTTCTGGGATATTTGCACTATGACCAGGCCATCGAACAGGCGGTCAATCAGATGGTGCCCTTCCCCCTGAACGCGGAGAAGAGCCGGGCCGCGGATGATTTGGCCGATATCGCCCGGGTTATCGTGGACAAGTTCGCTCCCCCCGAAATCCTCCGCCAGACAGTGAACCAAGAACAGGAAGAAGAAAAGGCCGGGGGTTCCTGGTCGAGTTTCTGGCGCCGGGCCCCAGCCTAAAAAAAAGAAACGCCCCGTCAACATGCAAAACCCCAAGTCCTCAGGACTTGGGGTTTTTTTAGGCCTGGCCTGGTTTTTACTCGCCCCTCTATTTAAGCAATGCGCCAGAAGCTGCCGGCCCCAGCCGGCCGCCAGGAGGCGGACTTGGCAGACCGCCCATAGGCCGAGCCGTACCCGGAACTCGCAGACGACGCCAGCAGGGCCGCGGCCGGATAAGAAGTGAGATTCCTGACAAAATCCCGCACCCGGGCCGCCAGACCGCCCATGGCCGCGGCCGCCTGGGCCGTATCCTGCTGCAAGGCCCCGGTAAACTTGAGGGTATCCAGGCCCACTTGGCCCTTAAGCCCCGCTTCCAGGCCGTATCTGCTCAAGACACCCGCTTCCTGGCCCACCATCTGCGACCAGGCCGGGGATAATCCCGGGTGCAAATAACGGTTCCGGGCCAGATAAGCGCCGAAGCTGCTCATGGCGGCCGTGAGAGATTGCACCAGGTCCACCACCGCCTGGGGCCCGGTGGTCACCGTGGCCGTGCCCGGGCCCGTGAGATTGACCTTGAGGTGCCCATCCTGCAAGGACACCTCGTTGCTGGCCTGGATGTAGGTGGTCCCGTTCATGAGGAATTTGGCGTCCGCCGCGGTCTGGGTGCTGGTGTTGATGCCGCTGGCGCTCACCGCGTTGCCGCTTAAGTCCGACAGAGAGAAGGCGTTCTCCTCCCCGGTCTGGCCATAAAGATTTAGCCTGATGGTGTCGGCTTCCCGGACGATGGCGGTGGAGACCCCGGCGTTGGCGGAGGCCACGGCCAGGGCGATTTTAGCCAACGCGGTGGCGTTGGTGTCGCCGGAGTTGACGGTCACCGACAGGGTATAGCCGGTGCCCCCCACGGATAAAAGAAAGGTATTGCTGCCGGTGCCGATGACCGAGCCGTCACCCGGATAGAGGGCGACGCCCTGGTTGACCTGGTTGCGGGCGATCTGCTGCACCCGAAAGATGAACCTGTCCTCCGCCGTCCGGGATAGGTAGTGGGTCTTATCGAAATAGCCGATGTTGACCACGTCCACCTCCGAACTCCGGGTGGGTCTCTGGGAAAAGTTGGCCCGGCCTGCGGTCCCTGACAGTTGGTCGGCAAAGGAGAGCATCCGGTAAGCCCGGGCATACAAGCCGTTCAAGGCCTCCAGTTGGCCGGGGACGTCCTGGGATGAGGAAAAATGTATTTTTAAGGTGCGGTTGAGGGGGCCGGCGGCGTTCTCGGAGGCGGAAGCCGTCCAGGAAGGGGATAAAATGGGCGACAGGAGAAAATCCAAGCCTCAGCTCCCCGGAATTAGCCGTTCTACAGGAATGGCACCTTAGCCTCCTTGCCTTACGGGATTTACCGCAAACCTTCCCTAGTTGCAGTTTTTCGAGATTATAAAGGTTTAAATGGAAGAGAACGGGCTATCCCCGCTTACCCATATCATCGGTCGGAAGGGGGAGAGGATTTAAAAATTGCCCGACCTCTGCTAAAGTGGTTATTAAGAGTGGCCAGTGGTCAGTGGCCAGTGGCCAGTAATAACCCCCAAGATTTTTCGCTGAATAATTTAAGAAAAAAGAAAAAAGAGGAAAATAAAGAAAAACTGGTCAGTGGCCACTGACCACTGTTTTTTCCAGGGTCCCTGGACGGCCCTGGGGGGAGAAGCCATGACCCGAATTGAACGGAAGGAAGCGCCGCCTTACCGGCGTCTTCTCCAGGAACTCCAGACCTGCTTTCCGGTGCCGGTCTCCAATCCGGTGATGGACGGCTATTTTGTCCACACCGTGTCCCGGTTTCTGGACCGGGTGGACGATCTGAAATCCGCGGCGCCCCTCCTGGGCCAAAGCCGCCAGGCCCATTACCGGGACAATTTGGGGGAAAGGTTCCCTCAGGAGTCGGCCACGGTGGAGGAGATCACCAGGCTGCTGGTGGAATACTGCCAGGGCATGACCATCTGGGCCCATCCCAATGCCCAAGTCAACGTCATCCCCCCCACCACCATTCCCAGCATCACCGCGTTCGTGGCCGCGGCCATCTACAATCCCAACATCATCTGGGATGAATACTCAGCCCGCTTCGCGGAAGCCGAGATGCAAACGGTGTCCATGCTCTCGGACCTCATCGGCTACGACCCCCAGCGCTCCGGGGGCGTCTTCACCTTCAGCGGCACGGGCACCAACTTCTATGGCTGCAGATTGGGGCTGGAAAAGGTGTTGGGGGGCCGGGCCATGGAGGAGGGCATCCGGGAGGACGTGAAGATTGTCTCTTCCTCCGCTTCCCATTATTCCCGGTTGAATGTGAGCGGCTGGCTGGGGGTGGGCATGAAGAACCTGGTGACCATCCCCACCACTGCCCACAATGACATGTCCCTGCCCCACCTGGAAGACTACCTTCGCCGGGCCTTCGCCGCCGGGGAGAAGGTGGGGGTGATCATCGCCACCATGGGGACCACCGACGCCTTCGGCCTGGACGACCTGGGGGCCATCGTGCGCCTCCGGGATCAACTGGCCCGGGAGTACGGCCTGCCAGTGCCCCCCCATATCCACGCGGACGCGGTCATCGGCTGGGTCTGGTCGGTCTTTAGGGACTATGATTTTGCCGACAATCCCCTGGGGTTTGGGGCCCGCACCCTGAAGGCCCTCCAGGATTCCCTCAGGCGCCTGGGGGACCTGGCCCAGGCGGATTCCCTGGGCATCGATTTCCACAAGACCGGGTATACTCCTTACGTTTCCAGCCTCTTCCTGGTAAAGGACCGCCAGGATCTCTCGCTGCTCTCCCGGCATCCCGAGGAAATGCCCTACCTCTACCAGTTCGGGTCTTACCACCCGGGAATTTACACCCTGGAGTGCTCCCGTTCCGGGGCCGGGGCCCTGGCGGCTTTTGCCAATATCCGCCTCCTGGGCAAACAGGGCTATCGGGTGCTCATCGGCCACGCGGTGGAAATGGCGGAGATGCTCCGGGAACGTCTGGAAGCCCATCCCTTCATCCAGGTGGTGAACGATGGCAACTTCGGCCCCGTGACCCTTTTCCGGGTTTACCCTCCGGGAGTGGAGGGGGAAGCCGCGTTCCGCCGGGAAGTGAAGGATCCCGCCTACCGGAAAGAGCTGGAGGCCCACAATACTTACAACCGCCGCGTCTTTCAACTGATCCACGACCGGGCCATGCGGGGGAAAGGAGTGCTCCTTTCCTGGACGGACGCCTACCGGCACGCCAACTACGGCTCCGAAACCGGCCCACCCATCGCCGCCCTGAAGTCCTTCATCCTCAGCCCCTGGACGGATTTGACCGCGGTGGAGACGGTGGCCCGGCAGGTGGCGGAGGTCCGGGCCCAGATGGAATCGGAGCGGTAGGGCGGCCGTCTCGGCCGCCAGGGGTGGTGAAGACGCCATCGCCGAGGAGCACAGGCTGGAAAGCCTGTGCCACCAGCTCCTCCTCCCCACTGATTTTTCTTGACATCCCTTCCTTTCTGGGATAAACGAAAACCACCCTGGGGATGAACCCCGGGAAGTAAACCAAATTCATCAGATTAATCAGCCACGAAGGCATCGCCCCAGAAGGGGCGGGGACTCGTGGTTTTTTTTGGCATCGATCACGAAAGGAGGGGGAAATGCGGCTTTTTGAAAACGGCAAGGTTTGGTCGATCCTGATTCTAATCCTTTTGTGGGGGAGCGTGGTCACTCTATCGCCGGCGGCCGCTGGCAAAGAAGAAGGCAAACCGGCAGAAAAGGCGGAAGCCAAGGAAGAAGAATGCCCCGCCACTTTTGGGCCTATCATTTCCGACACCGCCATCCCCATTGAGAAAGGCAAATTCGCCATCCAGTCTGGCTTTGGGCTGAGCTTTACCACCAACAACTTCAGCCGAAGCTGGCGGCGCATCTCGGCGGGAGGAGATTTCCAGTCCTTTGGCATGAGCTGGAAATTTACCTATGGCCTCTTAAATAACCTGGAGGTCTATACCGTGATTCCTTATATCCATAACTGGGCCGGCAATGTCAATGAACCCGGGCCCCGGGGAGAACGCGCCGCCGATTTCGGGGGGATCGGCGATATCAGCCTGACCTTCAAGTATCGCCTGGTGGAAGAGGGCCCCGTGGCCCCCACGGTCAGCGCCATTTTTACCCCGACGTTTCCCAGCGGACACTTTCGCCACCTCAATCCCGGCCGTTTGGGCGCCGACGCCATCGGCGGGGGCACTTATGCCTTTACCACCGGGTTTAATGTCTCTAAGTACCTGAAGCCATTTATCTTTTATGGCAACCTCTGGTACACCTTCCAGACCGATTACGGCACCGATGATGTGGATGAAGGGGGCAATCCCCTGGAGAGGCGGAATCACCCCCGGGATTTTGTCACCGTCAACCTGGCGGTGGAGTATCCCCTTACCAAGAAATGGGTCGCCCTCCTGGAGCTGACCAGCACCTGGGATGGCGGGCGGATCTTTGGCCCCAAACCCAACCTGGATCCCACCGCGCTCCTCTCTTTATTGCCTGGGATCGAATATATGGCCACGGACAAATTTTCCCTGGCCCTGGGAGTGAACATTGACCTGGCGGGAAAAAACACCCGCGCCAATGTCACCCCTTTGTTGTCCATGGTTTATTGTTTCTGAACGAGTAAATGGAGGAACGACTATGAAACGATGGGCTTTCCTGACTTTAGGAGCGGCGGCGCTTGGTCTTTTGGTCCTGGGTGCGGCTGGTTCGGCCCTGAGCCAGGGCCGGGGCCAGGGGTTCCGGCCCTGTCCCTATACGCCGTATTTGTGCCCGGTGAGGCATACCTGCAAGCCTTTTGAGGCCAGCGGCAAGGTGGCCCAGGTGCTGACGGAAACTTTGGAAGACAGCATGCATCCGGGCATGGCGGTGGTGGTGGACACCAAGACCCAGGGGCGCGTGCACGTTCACTTGGGTCCGGTCTGGTACCTGGAGCGCCAGGAGTTCGAAATCAAGCCTGGGGACGAAGTGGGTATCAAGGGGAGGTGCGATGAGAAGGACGGCAAGATGGACGTGATCGCCTACGAACTGACGAAGGGAGACTACGTGCTCCACCTGCGCGACGCCCAGGGACGCCCAAATTGGGAGGCCTGGCGCAAGCGCTGATGATCCAGCGGCCTCCAGCGCCTGGACTTGGCAAAAACTGACGACACATTTGCAAGGAAGGGTTACAACGCCCTTGAACCCTAGGGAGGATTAATCATGCACATGGCCGACGCCTTGATTTCTCCGGCCGTGGGCGGCACCATGTGGGCCGCCACCGCGGGTCTCACGGTCTATAGCGCCAAAAAACTCAAGGAAGATCTGGATGAACATAAAGTCCCGCTCATGGGAGTCTTGGGAGCGTTTATCTTCGCCGCCCAGATGATCAACTTCACCATTCCCGCCACCGGCTCCAGCGGCCACCTGGGGGGAGGGATGATCCTGGCCATCTTGCTGGGGCCCTATGCCGGGTTTCTGGTCATGGCCTCGGTCCTCACCATCCAGGCCTTATTTTTTGCTGACGGCGGACTGCTGGCCCTGGGGTGTAACATCTTTAATCTTGGTTTCTTCCCCTGTTTCATCGCTTATCCTTTGATCTATAAGAAGATCGTGGGAGAACAGCCGACCCAAGGCCGCATCCTCTTGGGAGCCATGGCCGCCGCCATCCTAAGCCTGCAAATGGGGGCTTTCGGGGTGGTGTTGGAGACGTTATTCTCCGGCGTTTCGGAGTTGCCCTTTGCAACCTTCGTTCTCTTGATGCAGCCCATACATCTGGGGATCGGCATCGTGGAGGGCCTGGTCACCGCGGCGGTGGTGAGCTTTGTCTGGAAGGCGCACCCGCATACCCTGACCATGGCAGAATCCTCCGCACCGGCAAAGGCGCATTCCCATAAGCCGCTGTTGCTCGGCCTGGCGTTGTTCGCCCTGGTTGCCGGAGGGATGTTGTCCTGGTTCGCCTCCACCCACCCGGACGGCCTGGAATGGTCCATTAAGGGCGTTTCCGGCAAGGAAGAGCTGGAAGCCTCCAAGGAAGGGGTGCATGGGGCCATGGCCTGGATTCAGGATAAACTCGCGTTCTTGCCGGACTATGATTTTAAGAAGCCGGAAGAGGAAAAAGGAGTAAAGCCGGAAGAGGAAAAAGGAGGGAAAAAGGGGGAAAGCTGGCCTGAGGTCAGCGCCGGGAAATCCCTGGCCGGCATTCTGGGGGCCGCCATGACTTTGCTCCTGGTGGGGGTCATCGGTTTTGGCCTGAGAAGATATTGTGCGCAGAGCAAGGGATAGCATGGAACCATGCCCCTGGATCTCTTTTTCAGGGGCAGTTTCTCATGGGCCGTTGGCCCACCCGTAAAGCCTGAAAAGGTGGTAGGGCGGGCGTCTCGCCCGCCTCGGTAATCCGCACAGGCTGGAAAGCCTGTGCTACCACATCTAAGAACTTTTCGGAGCAGTCGTTCATAAGCCTGCGGCTCACCCATAAATTATGAAAAATTCCCGGGGGTTCAGCAGGGTTAACTTTGAACTTTGAACTTTTCGGAGCAGCAAGGAATTGGTGGGCAATGCCCACCAATTAACTGCTTTAATTTTGAACCTGGAACTTTTCGGGGCGGGGCGGCCGGATTAAGCCCCGCTCCGTCTCACCGTGACGGCCCTGATGAGAAACATCGAATCCTCCTTATTAAACATCGGCTACTTGGAAACCCTCTCCTACCAGCAGACGCCTCTGCATCGGCTGGACCCGAGGGTGAAACTTCTCACCACCCTGGTGTTCATTATTGCCGTAGTTTCCTTTGGGAAATACGAGATAACCGGTCTCATTCCTTTTATTATCTATCCGGTGGCGCTGGTCGCGGTGGGCAATCTGCCGCCTACTTATCTGGCCAGGAAGATCTTGCTGGCGGCTCCCTTTGCCTTTTTTATCGGCATCTTCAACCCCCTGTTGGACCGGACCATCCTGGTACATCTGGGGTCGGTGGGCCTCTCCGGGGGCTGGGTCTCCTTCGCCTCCATCATGATCCGCTTCACCCTCACCGTCAGCGCGGCCCTGATATTAATCGCGGGCACCGGCCTCAACGCGGTCTGTCTGGCCCTGGATAAATTGGGAGCCCCCCGCAGCTTCGTCATGCAACTCCTGTTTTTGTACCGGTATATTTTTGTCTTGACGGACGAGGCCCTGCGTTTGGTCCGGGCCAGGGCCCTGCGTTCCTTCCAGGGCCGGGGCATGGGATTAAAGGTCTTCAGCTCTATGATCGGCCAGCTTCTCTTGCGCACCCTGGACCGGGCCCGGCGCATCCACCTGGCCATGCTCTCCCGGGGCTTTGCCGGGAGAATTCACCTGCTCCGGCCTTTGCGCCTGCGCGGCCGAGATGTTGCCTTTCTCTTGGGATGGTCCACCCTGTTCGTCCTGATGCGCTGGTATAATATTCCTCACTTGCTGGGCAATTGGGGCGCGGAGTTGATCAGATGAGCCATCATTTGGTGGAAGTCAAAGACCTGCAATATACCTATCCGGATGGCACCGCGGCGCTCAAGGGCGTCTCCTTTCTCCTCACCCACGGGGAAGCCGTGGCCATTATCGGGGCTAATGGGGCCGGCAAGTCCACGCTGCTGCTGCACCTTAACGGCTGCCTGATGCCCCAGGCCGGAGCAGTGCGCATCGGCGGCTTGCCTTTGAACAAAAAGACTTTATCCCAGGTGCGGCGCACTGTGGGCATGGTCTTCCAGGACCCCGACGATCAGCTGTTCATGCCCATAGTCTATGATGATGTGGCCTTTGGCCCCCTTAACCTGGGGCTGCCGCCGGAAGAGGTGGACCATCTGGTGCTGGACTCCCTGGCCACGGTGGGGGCCTCCCATCTCAAAGACCGCCCCCCTTACCGGCTTTCCGGCGGGGAAAAGCGGGCCGTAGCCATAGCTTCGGTTCTGGCCATGTCCCCCAGCATTCTGGTCATGGACGAGCCGACTTCATCCCTTGATCCCAAAACCCGCCGGCAACTCATCGAGTTGCTAAAAACCTTCAAACATACCCGCATCATCGCCACCCACGACCTGGACCTGGTTCTGGACCTTTGCTCCCGGGCCATTGTTTTCAAGGAAGGTCGCGTGGTCGCCGACGGCCCCGCCCTGGACATCCTGCAAAACGAAGAACTTCTCGAATCCAGCAGCCTGGAAAAGCCTCTAGGCTTGCAGGGTTGCCCGGTTTGCCGGGCCAAATCCGGCTAAAGCAGTCTGAAAGGATTCCCCCGTCCTCCCCTCACACCCTCCCCCCCCACATCCTAGTCCCCCCCGCCCAGGGGGTGGGGCACGGTTTCCGGCGCGCTGGAGTCCCCAGCCCTCTCCCGCCAGGCCAGCACGTAAAGGATCTCCGGGCCGGGATTTTTCAGGGCGTGCGCGATACCCGGGGGGATGCGGACCAGGGTGCGCTTCCCGGTGAGCAGCCGTTCCTGCGCCTCTCCGGTTGGGGTTTCCCAGATCAGAACCCCGGCGCCGTGGAAGGGGAAGAGGCACTCCCGGTGGCCGGGGTGGAGGTGGTTGCCCCGGACCTGGCCCGGGGCGATGGAAACCAGGTGGAAGGTGCGAAGCAAGTCCTGGGGCTCTTGAACCCCTTCCTGCCAGGGGAAAAAGACGAAACCCCGGGGGTCTTCCCGGGTTTCGCCGGAAATATCTAGAAATTCCACCTCGGACATAGCGTTATCTCCTTCAGAGTCCGGGTTCAAAGTTAAAGGTTCAAAGTTAAAAGAATGAAGGCGGGCGGGACGCCCGCCCTACGAGTATTCCTGATTTTATTTCATCTGGTTCCCAAGCTGAGCTTGGGAACCTTCTTTTCTGCCAAGCTGAGCTTTGCCAACTTATCCTGCAATAACAAATTCCCTTTTAATTACTGGAGGTTGCCCAGGTAAAACTTGGGCCAAAATTTACGTTCCCAAGCGCAGCTTGGGAACGAGGGAAGTAAACTTCCTGGAAATTTAGGAGATTACCCAAAGAATTCCCCCTCACCCTAACCCTCTCCCCCAATGGGGGAGAGGGGATAATATAAGGAAATCTATTAATGTTTGTTCATTAAATGATGCTTCGTCAATAAACGGAGGAAATTAATTTAACTCCCTCTCCCCCCTGGCGGGGGGAGAGGGCTGGGGTGAGGGGGGGAGGTTGCGAACGTCACCGTATTTAAGAAATCCTGGGCTCAGGTTAGAGGTACTTTTTCAAAAAAGCCTCGATCGTGGCCCACGCCGCCTTGCTGGTCAGAAAAATAAAATGTCCGCCGATCTTGCCGGTGGGGACCTCCAAATATTCGCCAGGCTTGCCCTGCTTCTCCAGGGCCTCCCGCAGGCTCCGGGCCTGGCTGACAGGCACCAGGTTATCCCCGTCGCCGTGAATCACCAGCACCGGCACCTGCAAATTGCCCAGGTAGGTGAGCACGGAGAGGCGGTCGTAATTTTCCCGGGTCCCGGCGTCCCTATCCGGGGGCCAGCCCAGGGCCCGGACCGCCGGGCTGGCGGCCAGGCCGGGTGTCTGGAGCCCGGTATCGGCCTTTCCCCAAAGGCGTGGCCGGTAGCGATAGCGCAAAAACGCGGCCACGTCCACCACTCCGGAGATGCTCACCGCGGCCTTGATTTTCCCCCTAATCTTCGGATGGACGGCGCACATCAGGGCGAGATACCCCCCGTGGCTCACCCCCAGGGCGGCGATGCGGGTCTGCTCCACCTGGGGCAGCCCGGCCATGGCCTGCAGGGCCGCGGCCATGCTCTCGATTTCCTGGGGACCGCCGAAATAATCGGTATGGTAAGCCGCGGAAAAAACCACGTAATGCCGGCACAGACGCTCCTTGACCGGCCCGGTCCTTAAGAAGCCCTCCGCCCGGTTGAGCCGTTCCTGGCCGTCCCCCCGGCCTCCATGGATGAGCAAAATGGCAGGATATCTTTCCCCCTCTTGATAGCCCTGGGGCAGCGTCAGATAGCCGGTGAGCCGGGTCCCGTCCGTCAAGGCGTAACCCACCGGGAGTCCCGCCGCCTCACCCCGGCCCCAGGCCAGGGAGGTGGAAAGCAGAAGAAAAATCACGGACAGCAGGAAAGTCCTGAAAGTCGTGCTTGGCATTTTTCCTTCTCCGGCGACGCCCCAGAAAATTATGGTGTTGGGCGGCAACTTTATATTATTATCTGCCCCAGCAGCTTCGGTTATTCTTGATTATTCTCCAGACACGGGGCGTTAATCGTCATGGCCGCCATCAATGCTCTGGTGCTGGTCTATCTGGACCGGAAACCCGGGTTTTATGCCCGCATCAATGATATCAACCCCGACGTCAAACGGGGCTGGTACCAGGTGGAGCTGCTGGCGCTCACCGTGCCCCCGCAGACCCTGGTCTGGATTCTGGAAGAGACCCACCTCCAAGGGGAAGAATTCACCATGGGGGGACGGCCCATGAAACTGGAGGACGTCCCCCCCAAAACTCCCCCCCCACCCGACACCCCCTCTCCCAAAGACAAAGGCAAAATCATCCCCCTGGTGCGGAAGTGACGGGATAATGATGGGTTTGGGGGGGGAGAGGGCAGGGACCTCAGGTCCCTGCCCTCCCCAACATCCTCTGCCCCACTCTTAACCTCCATAGCGGGGGTCCGGGGTGTACATCCAATATTTTTGCCACCAGGGAATTTTACGCCAGATGAACAGCATTTTCAGGTAGTAGAGGTAGTGGTGTTGGGCGATGGCCCGCACCACCTCCTGGGCGGCTCCGGGGGGAATTGTCGGGGTTTGGGGTTCATCGGGCCGGGCCAGGACCAGGAACGCATCCCGGCGCCACACCCGGAGGCTCTCCACCTGCCAGCCGGCCTTGAGCAGCAGCCACTTTAGGGTCTGGGGGGAAAAATAGAAATTGTGGGCCAGGGAAAACAGGCGCCGGGGACTCACCTTGGGGGCCAGGATATTGGGGGTTTCCAGCAAGAGGCGGGTTTCCGGGCGGGCCATCTCCCGGGCATTTTGCAAAAACCCCAGGGGCTGGGGAAAATGTTCAATCACATGGGAGGCCATAATCAGGTCGAATTTCTCGCCGGGGAGGTCCACTTCCTCGAAGCGGGCCTGGATAATGGCCAGATCCAACTCTCTTTGGGCGTAGGCGGCCTGTTCCGGATCAGGTTCCACGCCCAGGGCTTGCGCCCCCATTTTTTGCAGATTGTGAATCGCCAGGCCCCAACTGCAGCCTATTTCCAGGACCCGCAGCCCCGGCCTGAAGAAGGGTTGGATTAACGGCCACTGCGCGGTCCAACGCCTGGTGAGCTTCCGGTGTTGCCGGGGATTGATGCCGGAGCCGGTATGCCATTTGCTGGGGCTGATCTCCAGTTTTTGCCGGTCCTGGTCTTCCACCACCGGATTATGATAAGCTAGACCGCAGCGGAGACAGACCACCGTCTTGAGGTCCAAGCCTTTCTCCCGGCGTCGCTGCAAGAGGCGGCTGTGGTCCAGCTCACATATAGGGCAGAGGATGTTCAGCAATTTAAGGGGCTTTCCCGGGGGCCCCGGAGGGGCCGAAGGCCGGCAGGTCCTTTTGTATTGTCATCCCGCCGGTAATTTGCGTAAAATTATATACCACACCCAGCTTATCCGGAGCGGCTAAGGTTTTCAATGAGAATATTATTGGTCCAACCCACCACCTGTTATACCGATGCGCGGCCTTTGCGCAGCCGGACCCGCTGGCTCCTGGGGCTCACCCTCCCCTACCTGGCGGGCCTCACCCCCAAGGGCATCCAGGTGGACCTGGTGGACGACCGCCTCTCCCCCATCCCTTTTCATCGCCACTACGATCTGGTGGGCATCACCGCCACCTGCGCCACCGCCAGGCGGGCCTTTGAAATCGCCGGAGAATTCCGGCAGCGGGGAGTGCAGGTGGTGATGGGGGGCTTTCACGTCACCCTCCACCCCGAGGAGGCCCTGGAACATTGCGACGCGGTGGTGATAGGGGAAGCGGAATCGGTTTGGGGAGACGTTATCGAAGATGCCCGGGTGCGGCGGCTTCAGCCCCGCTACCACTCCGCGGAATTCCACAATTTGGTGGGTCTCGCCCGGCCCCGCCTGGAATTGGTTAATTTGCGGCGCTACCGGGTGAAGATCATCCCCACCCAGACTTCCCGGGGCTGCCCTTATCACTGTGCCTTCTGCGAAGTGCCCATCGTTTACGGCCATACCTACCGGCGCCGGCCCCTGGGGGAGGTGATCGAGGAAATCAAGGCCAACGTGCGGATTACGGGCCTGAAAAATATCTATTTCATCGACGACAATTTAACCGGCCACCGGGATTACGCCAAGGAGCTGTTCCAGGCTCTCATCCCCCTGAAGCTGCGCTGGAGTTGCCTCTGGACCATCAACACCTCCCGGGATGAGGAATTGCTGGACCTGGCCAAAAAGTCCGGCTGCCATCACGTCAATATCGGCATCGAGAACGTCTGCCCGGAGTCCATCGCCTCCATTGAAAAGGTGCAAAACCCGGTGCAGGAATACGAGTGGCTGCTTAACCGCCTCCGGGAGCGGGGCATCTTTTATTCCCTGAATTTCATGTTCGGGCTGGACGGCGATAAGCGCCAGCTCTTTGAAGAAACCTTGGAATTTCTAGAGCGGATCAAGGCGCCCATGGCCTTCTTTAACGTGGCCACCCCCCGTAGGGGCACCCCCATGTGGGACCAGCTTAACCGGGAAGGCCGGGTGCACAACCCGGACGCGGAAAAATATCTGGGCATGGTCTGCAATTTCATCCCCCGGCAGATGAGCCCGGAGGAGTGCGAAGCCGGAGTCTGGCGCTGCTTTCAAAAATTTTACTCCTTTTCCTCCATCTGCCGCCGACTCCTGCTGCCCCCCAACGGCTATATCTTCCAGGGGTTGCCCAGCAATCTCTTCTTTCATTGGTCCGCCTCCCGGAAGATCGACCCGGTGGATTTTTATTAGTGGGCAGTAAGCAGTGGGCAGTAAGCAGTAAAAGTCCTCTCGGGCCACTCTTTTCACTGCTTACCGCTCACTGCTCACTACTTTCAATGCCAGGCCGGGAAGGCCGCGCGCAGGCCCTGGAGGACGAATTCCACCGTCAGCGCGGCCAGGATCAGGGAGGCCTAGAGGCAGGCTTGCCGGGCCAGGCCCCGCGTCGGTGGCCCGGAGGCCGAAGACAGGGCCAGGTAGGGTAAGACGTTCCCCGGCGGATCGATGATCACGAAAAGTGTAGATCAAGGCGGTAACAAAGAAAGAAACGGTGGCGCCGGAAAAATTCGGGAACATAAGGGCAAGTTAATGATAAAATAGAAGAAGATCAAGCGTCGGCCAACCTCTGCTAAAATTTCCGTATTTTATTAATGTAGACGAAATTACTTCTAGGTAACTTGACATGAGTGGGATATTTTTGACATAATTGTTTATTTAGAGCAGTATCCTAACGAAAATGATTTCCTTGCTGGTGGCGCAGGGAAAATCCGGGGCGGCCGCCGGGTCGCCCTTATCTGGTTTGTTTCTTAGCGAAAAAATTAAGGATCCGGCCATGCACGCGGAAATGTTGGTATTGCAGTTTTCCCGGGAGGTGGTGGACCAGCCCATTATTTACCGGCTGGTGAAAGATTTTGGCCTGGAGTTTAATCTCCTCAGGGCCGCCATCAACCCCCGGCAAGAGGGCTTGATCGTCATGGAACTCCGGGGGCACCCCAAGGACTTCCGCCGTGGGCTCAAATACCTGCGGGACTCCGGGGTGAAGGTAAAAAGGGTGGCTGGGGAGGTGCGCCGCAACGAGGACCGCTGTTATCAATGCGGCACCTGTACCGCGGTCTGCCCCACCGGGGCCTTGTATCTGGAGCGGCCCAGTATGGCGGTGGCCTTTGAGGCCGCCAAATGCAGCGCCTGCGAGCTTTGCTGCCCGGTCTGCCCGGCCCGGGCCATGGAGGTCCGGCTCAACCGCAGCGCGGTTTAAGACAGTTTTCAGTTCTTAGTTTTCAGTTAAAAGAATTTAAGAATAATTAATAGATTAATCTGCTAAGTTGCGGCATTTTAAAGGGAAGGCGGGTTTAAATGGCCCAGGCAACCGGCGGGAAAAAGCTTTTTTCTGGTTAAAGAAACACGGCCTGTAACGCGTCCAGGCCTCAGGAGGAACCCCTAGTGGCCAACTACCAGGTAAACAAAACCTACCAGGAAATTAACGAGAAGATCAAAAAAGGCCAGGCCGTGGTGGTGACCGCGGAAGAGATCATCGATATCGTGCGCCGCCAAGGGGAAGCGGCCGCGGCCCGCACCGTGGATGTGGTCACCACCGGCACCTTTTCCCCCATGTGTTCCTCAGGCGCGATCCTCAACTTCGGCCACAGCAAGCCCCCCATTAAGGCCTCCCGGGTCTGGCTCAATAATGTCTCGGCCTACGCCGGTCTGGCCGCGGTGGATGTCTATCTCGGGGCCACCGAGCCTTCTGTCGACGACCCCTTGAACAAGGTTTACCCCGGTGAGTTCAAGTACGGCGGCGGCCACGTGATCCAGGACCTGGTGGCCGGCAAGGCCGTCCACCTGGTGGTGGAAGCCTACGGCACCGACTGCTACCCCAACAAGAGGGTGGAAAAAGACGTGACCCTCAAGCAATTGGTCAACGCCGTGCTCTTCAATCCCCGGAACTGTTACCAGAACTACAATTGCGCGGTCAATCTCTCCAACCGCACCATCTATACCTATATGGGACCTCTGCGGCCCCGGGCCGGGAACGCCAATTTCTGCACTGCCGGGCAACTCAGCCCCCTGTTCAATGATCCTTATTACCGCACCATCGGCATCGGCACCCGCATCTTCCTGGGTGGGGGGGTGGGCTACGTCTGTTTCCCCGGCACCCAACACAACCCCGGCAAACCCCGGGGGGAAAACGGCGTTCCCCTGGGACCCGCGGGCACCCTGATGGTCCTCGGGGACCTGAAAAAAATGACCTCCCGCTACCTGGTGGGCGTCAGCCTCCTGGGTTACGGCTGCTCCCTGACCGTGGGCCTGGGCATTCCCATCCCCATGTTGAACGAAGAAATCGCCCACTTCTGCGCGGTGACGGACGACCAGCTCCTGGCCCCCATCGTCGATTACGGCCACGATTACCCCGCAGCCACCGGCCGCATCCTGGGCCACGTCAGCTACGCCCAACTGAAGAGCGGTAAGATGAACCTGGACGGCCAGGAAATCCCCACCGTGCCGCTGTCCAGCCTGGTCCGGGCCCGGGAAGTGGCCCAACTCCTCAAGGAATGGATCGAGAAAGGCCAATTCCTCCTGGGAGAGCCGGTGGACCTCCTCCCCGGCAGCGACGAAATCCACTGCCTCCCCACCGCC
>Ga0299912_10000178_pt1 | contig 66402 bp, 57 predicted proteins | sample RVTome_2_FD_207667 | JGI IMG/M metagenome (GOLD analysis project Ga0299912, IMG submission 207667) | Soil microbial communities from uranium-contaminated site in the Upper Colorado River Basin, Wyoming, United States - RVT95D214 (version 2) ... | reverse complement strand
GACCGCCATCAACTGGGCAGGGAGGAATTCATCAGAAGGGTCTGGGAATGGAAGGAAAAATACGGCGGGGTGATCATCAACCAATTGAAGAAATTGGGCTCTTCCTGTGACTGGAGCAGGGAGCGTTTTACCATGGATGAGGGTCTCTCGCGGGCGGTCAGGGAGGTCTTTGTCCATCTCTACGAAGACGGCCTTATCTATCGAGGGGACTACATCATCAATTGGTGCCCGAGATGTCATACCGCCCTCTCCGATCTGGAGGTGGATCACCAAGAGCTTCCTGCTCACCTCTATCACCTGCGCTACCCCACGGAAAAAGGGGGTCATATGGTAGTGGTCACCACCCGCCCCGAGACCATGATGGGAGATACGGCGGTGGCCGTGAACCCCAAGGACAAGCGCTATAAAAACCTGATCGGTCAGTATGTAATCCTGCCGGTGGTGGCAAGGAGGATCCCCGTCATCGCCGATGACTACGTCGATCCGGCATTCGGCTCCGGAGCCTTAAAGATCACGCCGGCCCATGACCCCTCTGACTTCGAGATCGGGCAGCGGCATAAGTTAGACGTCGTGAGGGTCATCGATGGGGAAGGAAGGATGACGGGGGAGGCCGGTCCCTACGAGGGTATGGACAGGTTTGAGTGCCGTGAGAGGATCGTGGAGGATTTCCAAAGAGACGGGACCCTCTTGAAGACGGAAGAATACCATCACAGCGTGGGGCACTGTTACCGCTGTAAGACCATGGTGGAGCCTTTCCTCTCCAAGCAGTGGTTTGTCAGGACTAAGCCCTTGGCCGAACCCGCTATCAAGGCCGTGGAGCAAGGCAGGACCAGAATCATACCTTCCACGTGGGAACGAACCTATTTTGATTGGATGCACAACATCCGCGACTGGTGTATCTCCCGGCAGATATGGTGGGGGCACAGGATCCCCGCCTGGTATTGTGAAGCGTGCGGAGAGGTGATTGTTGCCAGGGAGGAGCCCAAGCGGTGTTCTCACTGCAACTCAGAGCAACTCAGACAGGAAACCGATGTCTTGGATACCTGGTTCAGCTCGGCCCTGTGGCCCTTCTCCACCATGGGGTGGCCGGATGATACGGAGGAGTTGAAGCTCTTTTATCCCACCTCGGTCTTGGTCACCGGCTTTGACATCCTCTTCTTCTGGGTGGCGCGGATGATGATGATGGGCATCAAGTTTATGGGTGATGTCCCTTTTCGAGATGTCTATATCCATGCCCTGGTGAGGGATATGGAGGGTCAAAAGATGAGCAAGACTAAGGGCAACGTCATCGACCCCCTGGTGATGATTGAGAAGTATGGAACCGATGCTTTTCGCTTCAGCCTCGCCGCCTTCGCCGCCCAAGGCAGGGACATTCGACTCTCCGAGGACAGGATAGAGGGATATCGCAACTTCGCCAACAAGATCTGGAACGCGGCGAGGTTCTCGGCCATGAATCTGCAGGATTATCGAGACGATTGCAAAGATCTAGACGTGTCATTGTGCAGCGCCCCTGATAAATGGATCTTGGGCAGGCTCAACAGGGCCATCGCCGAGACAACCCGAGCCTTGGATGAATACCGATATAATGAGGGGGCCCAGGTCATCTATCACTTTATCTGGCATGAACTCTGCGACTGGTACCTGGAGTTGATCAAGGCCTATCTCTATCACAGCGATGCAAGCCAGCGGACCATAACCCAAAAGACCTTGGTGTATGTCCTGGACAAGACCCTCAAGCTGCTCCACCCCTTTATGCCCTTTATCACGGAAGAAATCTGGCAACACTTGCCCCATGTTGGCGAGAGCATCATGAAAGTCGACTACCCTAAAGCAAGGCCGGAACTGGTCGACGTTGAGGCGGTCCAGGAGATGGAGCGCATCATGGAGGTGATCACCGGCGTGCGCAATATCCGGGGTGAGATGGGGATACCCCCTTTGACCCAGATCAACATCATCCTGATCGCCGAAGACGCAAAGACCGCCGCGGCGCTCAGGGAACACCTGGGATTTATCAAGGATTTGGCCAGGGTCAAAGAGGCGCAGATCGTGGTGCAGGGAGAACGCCCCCGGGCAGCGGCTACGGCCCTGGCAAATGGGGTGGAGGTCTTTGTCCCTCTCGAGGGGGTGATCGAAGACCCTCAGAAGGAGCAGCAGAGGCTTACCAAAGAATTGACGAAACTCCTCGCGGATCTCGAATTGACGCAGAGGAAATTGGCCAATGAGGCCTTCCTCCAAAAGGCCCCTGCTGATAAGGTCCAGAAGGAGCGGGAAAAGCTTCAGGAGTTCTCCGCACTCAAGGAGAAACTGGAGCAGAGGTTAGCGATCTTCCGGGAGCTCGTCAAGGGCAGCTAAAGCGTATCAAGAACGAATGTATATGAGGTGAGGGATGAAGGTTGAGAGAGGAGAAGTCGAACATGTGGCGCTTCTGGCAAGGTTGAAGCTCTCGGAAGAGGAAAAGGAGGTATTCACCAGCCAGTTGAACGCCATCTTGGATTATATGGAAAAGCTCAATGCACTGGATACCGGCGCAATTGAGCCGACCTTCCATGTGGTTTCACACTGTAACACCATGCGCGAGGACGAGGTACAAGGATCATTGCCCCAGGAGGCCTCTCTGGAGAATGCGCCGGATAGGGCCCAGGGTTGCTTCCGGGTACCCAAGATCATTTAAACCCCTTCAGGATGAAAAGAATTGTACCGTCTCACCATCCATGAGCTCCACGAGAGATTGAAGAGGAAAGAGGTTTCTTCGCAAGAAGTCACCAAGGCCCTCTTAGAGAGGATCCGGGAGGTTGATCCACGGATAAAGGCCTACCTCTGCGTGACCGAGCAGAAGGCAAGGGAGGGGGCCCAGGAGGCAGACCAGCGAATAGCAACTGGACAGATCTCCCCCTTGACAGGCGTTCCTCTGGCGATCAAGGACAACATGTGCACCCAGGGTATCACGACCACCTGTGCCTCAAAGATATTGGAAAATTTTGTGCCTCCCTTTGACGCCACGATAGTCAAGCGAATCAAGGAACAAGGGGGCATTATCATCGGCAAGACAAACATGGACGAATTCGCCATGGGGTCCTCGACGGAAAACTCCCGTTTCACCACCACCCGCAATCCCTGGAACCTCGATGCCATCCCCGGAGGGTCGAGCGGCGGCTCGGCCGCTGCCGTGGCTGCCGATGAGTGCATAGCCGCCCTGGGATCGGACACCGGAGGCTCCATTCGGCAGCCCGCTGCCTGTTGCGGTGTGGTGGGGATGAAGCCGACCTATGGACTGATCTCCCGCTACGGCCTGGTGGCCTTCGGCTCTTCGCTGGACCAGATCGGCCCCATAACCAAGGACGTGGAGGACTGCGCCATCCTGCTCAATGCCATCGCCGGCCACGATCCTCTCGATTCTACCTCCATCGACCTACCTCTCCCTGATTTTCGCAAGGCCCTGGTCAAGGATATCAAAGGCTGGGTCCTAGGCATACCTAGGGAGTTCTTTGTGCAGGGGATGGACCCGGCGGTGGAGGAGAAGGTGTGGGCAGCCATCAGGACCTTGGAGGGTATGGGAGCGAAGGTGAAAGAGATTGCGCTCCCGCATACCGGTTATGCGGTGGCGACCTACTATATCATCTGCACTGCCGAGGCAAGCTCCAACCTGGCCAGATATGACGGCGTTAAATACGGTTTCCGTGCACCGGGGTCCCCGGAACTCATGGCCATGTACCTCGAGACCCGCTCCCAGGGGTTTGGCCAAGAAGTGAAGCGCAGGATCATGCTGGGGACCTATGTCCTCTCGTCCGGCTACTATGACGCCTACTACCGAAAGGCCGCCCAGGTGCGGACCCTGATCAAGGCGGACTTCGAGAAGGCCTTTCAGGGCTGCGACGTAATCGTCACCCCCACCGCCCCTACCCCTGCCTTCCGCCTCGGGGAGAAGGTGCAGGACCCGCTCCAGATGTACCTCTCGGACATCTTCACCATCTCGGTGAACCTCGCCGGTGTGCCGGCCATATCCATACCCTGCGGCTTCAGTAAGGGAGGGCTCCCCATCGGCCTCCAGATCATCGGTAGGCACCGTGAGGAGGGGCGAATCATCCAGGCTGCCTACACCTTTGAGCAGAACACCGATTACCACACCAAGCGCCCTGAGCTTTCTTGCTAGGAGGGCGTTGTCCTTGGTTTGGATTCGCCTTTAAAATAGGGAGGAAACCGGACCATGAAAAACGCAACACGCTTGCTCACCATGTCCATTGTCCCCGTGGCCATCTTGGTAATCGTTCTGCTTCTTCTGCCCAAGGGCCCCAAGATAATTATCCTGCATGACCGCGATGCGAAAGAAACGGTCTATGCGCTGGAGGATCGCTCTCTTAGTCTGACGACGTACGACGCCGAGGGCAGGGAAGATATCCTGCGCCTGCGCTCCAATTCGAAGCTCCCGCTTCAGGAGCAGGTTGCAATCCTATCCAGGATGCTGAAAAAATTGCCGAAAGAACGAAGATTCCGCGCCTTCTCTATCGGCAGATTAATCGACGCCTTTGGCGCTGACCGATCCATGTCTGAACGGCTATCGCTGGCTGCCAGTAAATCTCCCCTGTGGGATCAGGCAAAAGACGATCCGCGCATCGGCCACGAGAATAAGTTCGTCAAGGAGATCGCCAACCAGGCCATGATCTATCCGGAATTAAAAGAGATGTTCGCCCGGCATGGCTATGAGATCCAGGTCTCCACCGTGGAAAAGGTGCTGATCGATCCCCAAACCAAGCTTCCCTACGACTGCATAACCTGGTTCTCGCTCAGCAAGCCGTTAACGCATATCGCTGACGGCTACTGGAAGGATGATGACAAGGTCTACTGGCGATGGCGCACCATCGAAGAACCAAGAGGACCCATCGAATATACCGTGAAAGAAGTCAAGGGCGCCGATCCTAAAACGTTTGAATTTTTAGCGGAAAGGATCGAAGGAGTGTGGGGCAAAGACCACAACGGCATCTATTTCTTTGAGCAGAGGATAGAAGGGGCAGACATGAAAACCTGGCAGCCCCTTGACTGGGATTATTCAAGGGATAAAAACTACGTTTATAAAGGCGCCCATAGGGTTACAAACGCGGACCCGAAGACCTTCACTATTCCTGAGCCTCCACAATAAACAACAGGCGCACGACTGCCAGCCAACAAGCATCCGTGGATTTGTACCCCCTACTTAAAAAATAGATACAATTTCCCTTGACATCCATGATGTGTGGTATTAGAATTACCATGTGGTATTATTATTACCACAAACGGTGTTGAGGAAATGATGACAAAATGTAAAGCATACAAGCAAGGAGGAGGCGATGTTTGGAGAATTTATCAAAGAGAGGAGAATCAACAAAGGCATAACCCTCAGAGAATTCTGTAAACTGATTGAAACAGATGCCAGTAATTGGAGCAAGGTCGAACGGGGGCTACTTTCGCCCCCGCAGGATGAAGAAAAACTAAAGAAAATAGCACGCGTCTTGGATATTGAAATTGGATCTGAAACCTGGAAGGCAATGAAAGATAAGGCCCAGATAGATTCGGGGATCATTCCGGAAGACATCTTATCTGATGAGGAGACGGTAAGATCGCTGCCGATGTTTTTCCGAACGATACGGAGTGAAAAACCTACCCCCGAAGAGTTGGATCACCTCATACAGATTATCCGAAAGGGGAAATAGTATTTGGAATACGGTGATTTTAAGTGCCCCTGGATTGACCCCGAAGACCTTATGAATCAACGATCTCATGTTAATCGCTATCCGGGTAACATTTTTTATAAGGCAATGCGAAGCCCATCCCCCAGCATGGTGATGATGAGCCGAAAAGGCAGATGCAAAGAAAATAGACCTGACCCACCGACCCTCCCCCTTCTCCCCATTTGCCAACCGAACATTATACCTTTCGGACCGCATCCTCAATGATCATTCTCAAATCAGCAGGATTTTTAGATACCGCCCACTTCCACTTTCCAAAACCGCCATGGCCATTGACGGCTTGTACCCATTCATTGAGGAACTCTCGTTTTGTCTTGTCACGCGGGGTTTCCTGACCTTTGGTTTCGAGGATGAGGAAATCTTTGGTTTTGAGCCGGATAATAAAATCCGGCCAATATTTTTGGACTACGCCTTGAAAGATATAGTGGATATTAAATCCAAGATGGTCATTCTTTACCCACGCTTCGACATTGGGGTTTCGGTCGAGTTCAAAGGCTTCACTGGCCTCCCAGGCGCTATCAAAGACACATAAATTGATGTGAGATTTTTGCGTATATTCGCAGGGCTTGCCAGTATACCATGTCTGCATATCGCCGGTTGAACGGATAGGATGATCTCTATCAAATATCGGCTCAATAGCCTCCGTGTTTTCAAAGCGAATTGTCTCCCAGATGTGCTGAACAACTTTGTTCATGTTGAGCGTTATAAGAATCCGTCGTTTGGAGCCATCTTGATAGAAAAGGGGCGGGGAGATTTGGATTATATCAGATGCAATGAAGTCTTCTACAAGCCGTATTAACTGAGCCATTAAATATTCTTTATTGCCTTTCCAGGTAGGTTTCATCTGATCAAATACATCTCGCGCCGTCTCAAAGACTATCTTCTGCATTCTGAATTTTTGACCCAAATCCTCAAGATCAATTTCAGCAATTTTCGTCACATCAGGTTTGCCGTCTACGATAGGAGCGAGCTCTGCCAAGGTCGCCGTCTTATACGCATTCAATTCTAAGGTCTTCACCTTATCCATGTCGAGGGTTAGGGCAGGCTTGTATACATGATCAATGCGGATGACATTGGGCCAGCTTATCTCAAATTGTCGTTTTTCAACAATAGGTTCAATACGGGATTTTGGTGTTGGCGGCGGAGGTGGAGGGCCGTCCTGCACTTCGTGGGGTAAGAAGGTAAAAGGCACCCCGAAGATATTGACATATTCGGCATCGAACAGACCAGAATCCGGATTTACATCATAGGAGGTTCTCCTAAGCCCACGGCCAACCACCTGTTCGCACAGCAATTGGCTGGAGAAGGCTCTCAACCCCATAATATGAGTAACGGTCTTTGCATCCCAGCCCTCAGAAAGCATGCCAACAGAGATGACTTTCTGGATCTGTTCGCCTGGTTTGCCGATTTGACCAACCGTATCAACTGTTTTGCGAAGCTGCTCGGCGGCGTCCTTCTTGGAAAGCTTCCGGACGGGCGCATTCTCCTCTTCTTCGGTGTCCTCGACATACTCCGCAACCTCGGCTGCCTCTTCTTGAGACTCGGCCATCTCAAGGACCTTGGAATCAATATGCAGTATCCTTTCCGGCACACAGAGTTCATCGATGCGGACTTTCTTGTGGCTAAAGGCGTATTCGACACGCGCCGCCGTCTCCGTCCGATTCGCAACCGAAATCATAACAGGCGGGGTCTTGAATCCAGCGTCCTCCCACCTCTTTGCCGTTTCCAGCCAATCTTTGCCGAGAAGGAAATAACCATTGATCACCAAATCCGGTAACGGCTCATGCGCTTCCGCCTTGCGATTTATGTCATCTTTGACGTCAGGATCATTGTAAATGTGATACAGGCGGGACTTATATTCCTTCGTCAACTGGCTATCGTCACGGATCACCACCCGTGGTGTCTTGACCAATCCTGATTCAATGGCATCATTCAAACCGAAATCGCTGACTATCCAATCGAACAAGGACTCTTCCGTGCTCTTTTTACCGGATGGGGCAAAGGGCGTTGCGCTGAAATCGTAGCAACCGAGTATATTCCGCGTCTTATCAATGCGATCCAACCCACTTACCCAAACAGTAGCTTCCTCGATCTCCTCTTTTTTGACCCCTTTTACCTTCGACTCTGCCGGTATGCGCCACGCATGGTGCGCCTCGTCATTGATGACAATAAAGTTATTTGCATGAGCTATTTCTCCGAGGACTTCACGAACATACGCCTCGTCGCTCTTCACGCCGCGCTTGTCCACGCTCTTTTTTTTGGCGATCTTTTCTTCAGTTTCCCAATGAAGGACATGCCAGTTGCGGATAAGGATTTTCCCCTGTCTTAATTTATCCAAGAGTCCGGGAGGAACAATATTGAACTCATCATAATAATTACCAGGGGCGGATGGGATGAGCACCTGAAGCCGACTTTTTACCGTAAGCCCCGGCGCTACGACAAAAACATATTTAGAAAACCTGGCATCCTGCGGGTAGGTAACTTTGCTCAAGATCTGCCAGGCGATGAGCATTGCCATCACGACGGTCTTGCCCGAACCCGTCGCCATCTTGGAGCAGATACGTTGGAACAGGCCGCCGTCCGAAGGTATCTCTATCCCCACCTTTTCCGCATCAGGCGCTTCGGCAAGCCAGATGAGAGTCTCTATGGCTTCAAGTTGACAAAAGAAAAAACGCCGGTATTCGCGTTCTTCAGGATTGTACCAGTGTTCAAGCAGCCGCTTTGTGATCCCCGTTACGCCAGGATATCCCGCTTCACGCCATTCCTTGATTCTGGGTCTGATCAGATTCACCAGCGGTATTTCGATAAAAATGCCGGGGTCGTCGAAGGCCTTGGAGCTTTCTGAGGCGACCACGTACCCGGCCGGGCGGCGGCCCTCGGCCAGCGAAAATAGGCGTGTCTCCCGGTCGTAGCGCCAGTGGCGCGATGGTTCTTCATAAGGGGAATTGATGATGAGCCGGTCTATCGTATTTCTGGTCATGCGTATGCCCGAAAATCCCTTGACATTTTTTACCTGTGTTATATACTTAAAATGCAGGTTTGCGCGGGAGATATCTCAGGTCGCCTTTCCGGCGGCAGCCCTTAGCGGGTGGGATCCTGAGACCCGGAACCTGCTTTTTTATTTGAATATATCCTTAAAGCTTCTGAATGCATCGTCTTGTTCGCTCATCGCTTCTACTTCTTTCGGCCAGACCTTGATACCGTATCCCCAATACTGCCCCTGATGATGATAAACCACCGGCTTGAGCATGCGGGCGTAGCGATCTTCGGTAAATCCATGCTGAGACGGCTGCACGACATAGAAGAAACTACCTGCTACGGCATCCGCGATTTGCAGCCCCATGCGCTGTCCGGCGCTGAATGCCTCGATTTGTTTTGGTTTGATGACTGCCCAGTCAATAGTTATCTCAAACGGTCCGGTCCGCTTTTCCAAATACGACAAGTACTCCTTCAATTCGCGATAGGACATGCCGGAACGATTTGAAAAAATGATATCGGCGGTGCCGTCCCCTTCGTCGTCCGACGGCCTGTGGTCCCGGCATAACCATGAAACCCGTTCCAAAAGGTAACGCACGCTATAGAAATAGAGCCGATACCGTTCTTGAAATTTCTCCGGTTCCTTGAGCGACGGTTTATGCACCAGCACACTCACCAAACGCAAAGAACGGCGGGCAATTTCTTCGACGAACGGCAACCGTTGTTCGTGTTTGAGGTCGCGGAAATGAAGCGGCTTCTTCGGCTCTTTCCCCAAACGGGTCCGCACCGTGTCCACCAGCTTCACGGTTTCAATTTCGTTGGCCTTGCGCACGACTGCGGCTGACAGCACGAACCAATCAGAACTCCCTTTGCCGAAACAGAAGCCCTCGTCTCCCGATTCATCAATATAAATTGCAAATGATGCCGTCGTCATCTTCTTTTTTTAGGCAGGTCTTCAACGTCCACAATCCGTATGCTCTCTATGCCCCTGTCATCCACTATTTTTACCGCAGCTCTTTTGTTCTCGCCGATCTCAAAAGGCAGGGATACCGTGCCGCGATAGGCATCAATGAGGTCCTCGTCGATCTCTGCCTTAAGGTTTTTTGCCAGCCGGGACCAGCCCTCCTTATCTCCTGCCATGGGAAAGAAGACCTGTCTGGGGAAGAGGCTTCTGCCGTCGTAATCGGTATCGAGCATCCACATGGCAATCTTTCCCGTGCCGCCGGATTCGATGGTTCCGGTCTTGGTGTTATAGTAATCAAAGCCGAGGATCTCGACCCGATATTTGCCCTTATCCTTTTCGTCCGTTATCTTTTCCAACTTTATATCGGGCTGACCCATAAGCCAGAAGCTTTCGTTACTTGCCCTTTTCTTTTTCAGGTCTTCGGTCAAAAGGTCTGCGTTCATCTGGGCCTTGAGGAGCGTTACGCCCGGCCAGTCGGTCTCGTCAATGTCCTTGGCAGCCTCAGGGTCGAACTGGAAGGCAGCGAAGACGATGATCTTGGGTCGGGGGACCAAGCTCTGCGCCTCCTCGATTGCCAAGGCCACCTGCCGTTGTTCCAGCGGGGCATGCTCAGGGCCGAAGGAGATAACCACTCGTTGAGGCTCTCCATAGATTGCCTGGTCTTCCTTTACTGAATCTGCACCGCGGTCATTAGGCTTGGTCTCAGCCTCGGCATGCAACCAACGCGTCCCCGGGAGAGGCTCGACGCGGGAAAAAAGAATATATTGACCCCTCTTACCCCGAATACCACATTCAAGTAGTTCGTCGCACCACTCCGTCTGTCGCAAGGTTTCTCCGGAGCGGGCTAAAGAAACATCAGCGGAAGGCGGCTCTTCTATTTCAGCCAGCGGCTTCACCACCGGTGCCGGTACTGCCTCGACCGTGAACGGTCCGCTGACTCTGGTCCTGGAGTTGTCAACGTCAGCTTGGTCGTAGAGGGTTTCCTGGGCAGGCGGTTCGGCGTTGGCGATGCTTCCAAGCGTGATATGCGGCACGGTCTTGTACTTGAAGCCGCTCCCAACACCCTCTGCTGGATGCGCCAAATCGTAATAATCATAAAGCGCTGTCATAAGCCGCTGTTTGGCAAGGGCAGTTGCCACTCTGGAAGTGTCACAGGTGATCCACCGCCTGCCCCACTGCTCAGCTACATAGGCTGTGGTTCCAGAACCACAGGTAGGATCAAGAACCAAGTCGCCGGGATCGGTGGTCATCAGGAGGCAGCGTTGGATGACTTTTGTATTTGTTTGTACAACGTATGCTTTTTCTCCCGCATCAAATCCCCATTTTGTGTCTGTCCAGTTGTTTCCAATAGGTGTCACGGGGAAGTCGTCTAGGAACATGAAATGCGAGAGACTATTCGCTCTCGGTAAGAGCAATCCTGCCTTGGCAAGAACGGTTAGTCCATCTTGTGAGACTTTCCAATGCTGATTGCCTCCGACGGAATATGTTTTCCCCTCATACGCGTACGGCTGTGATCCGGTTTCGCTGTACCCTTGAGAAGTGAGGGGGCCATAACGGAAGGCACGCGCGCCTTTAGGCAATGACCTGATACCCGACTGTTCTTCGTTTGTGAGGGTTCGAATCGTTCCGTCGGAAAGACGCACCCACCGGTACTCACCTGCTTCAGGATCGCCGAGTTGCTTTTCACGGAACAGCGCATGCGCCTTACACCGTGACTTGTCTTTTGCGTACCAAAGTAAGTAATTCACAGTGTTGGCAAGAAGGCGATCGGCTTGGAAACTTGTAGTCACATAAGTAATGATGCGGCAGAAGTTCGCGGCTTGAAAGACCTCGTCCATCAACTCGCGCACATGGTGAACATTCTCCTCTCCTATCTGCACGAAAATGCTGCCACTCTCAGTCAATAGCTCGCGGGCCAGAAGCAGTCTATCCCGTAGATAGGTGAGGTATGAATGAAGCCCAAGCTCCCAAGTGTCACGGAAGGCGCGGATCTGCTCCGGCTCAGCAGTTAAATCTTCGTCCTTGCCATCCTTTACATCCCGTTTGTTCACGAACGGTTGGAAGTTTGAGCCGTACTTGATGCCGTAGGGTGGATCAATGTAGATCATCTGCACCTGGCCCGCCATGCCCTCTTTTTCAAGCAAGGAGTTCATCACCAAGAGGCTATCTCCGGCGATGAGGCGGTTGCTCCAGTTGTGTTTGTGCTTGTAAAACTCTATGGCTTCACGCAGGGGAGGGTTTTCCTCCGGCGACGCAAACAACGAACACTGTACCGGACGCCCGTTCTGCTTGCGCACCGCCTCGATGATGGTGCGGGGGTCTATGCGTTCATGGACATGCAGGGATACGGTGGGCACGTCAAACGAGGTGTGCTCTGCCTTGCCGGCCCACTGAAGCCGAGGGTCAAGATGAGGATCATAGGCGTAGGTCTTTTTTCCGCTTTCTCTATCGGTCTCAGGCGTAACAAGCCCCACCGGCGGATTATTGACCCGTTTCTTCCCTTTGTGATCGTATTGCTCAATCGGTTTCTTATCAGTCTTCTTCTTCCTCGCCATCAGTCACCTCTCTATTACAAATGGCTTCAAACTATCCAAACAAAAAAGGGCCTTGGAAGCCCCTAGAAACCTTTCTACCTCTATTTTCCTCCCCTTCCCTGGTGCGCCATGTCTCTTGTCTCCCCCCCAAGGCTGTGAAGGCGTTAAACACACGTTGCCGATAACCCCTTTTTCTTATCTGTCCTTTGGATTGGGACAGGTTATAGGGTATATAACACAAAATCTCCAGAAAGTAAATCCGCCGGGTGTGTTAAGCGCAACCCCTTTTGTGCTGTAGGCGGATGGTTAGGCAGAGTGCCTGATGCGTCACGCGTACATCAGACGGCCTTTGGGCTGGGGAATCAGTCTACCTTCTTCCTGAGCGGTTTCGATCCATTCGTCAATGATCTGCTCGGCGTTCTCGAGGGCCTCTTGATACGTCTTGCCATCGGCCATGCAGCCTGGTAGTTCAGGGACCTCCGCTACGAAGGCATTGTCTTCCTCACTCCAAAAAATGATGATCTCATATTTGCTGTCCATATCTTCTAATCTCCTAGAATCAACCCATACTTAATAGGGGAAAAAGGGACGCCGCTTACAAACTTAATAATGTCCAGGGCCACACCCTTATTCCACAGAGGGAATATTGGGAAGTTGTTCTTAGGTTGCGTTTATTGAATTCCAACCCCGTTGTCAATTTTTTTTTGCAATGCAAGTAACAACATCCCCGATTTTCCTTTCTCAATTTTTACGACCCAAATGTTCCCCCCTTAACTCTGAATTCTCCGTCATTTTGGCGGTGCCCCAAACCGCTGCTCGTACTCAGATTCGAGCTTCTTGGATAATTCTTTGGTGAGATCTTCCCGTCCCTGGGGGAAACGGGTCTTGAGTTGATAGAGTTGTTCCCTGGCGCATGCAGCGTCGCCCTTAAGAAGACAAGCGTAGCCCAAAGTGTATGTCGCTTGCGGGTGGGCCAGCATGCTGAACCGGATAGCCGCCCTGGCGTCGTCGATGGCACGATCAATATTCTGGGGCTGGCGCGGGTTCAGCATAAGGTAAGAATAGGCCCGATTGTAATAGATCTCCGCTTTAAGATCGTTAATTATGTTCTGATCCTCAATAACACATTGAGGAGGCGAACAGACAGCTTGTGCTTTATTTATAAGTAAAAGCGCTTCGTCGAACTCCTTGATCGCTTCCTGGCAGTGTCCTGTGCGACCGTAATCCATGCCAATCTGATTACGTTGAATTGACGCATCCCCTAGTCTCCTTGCTCGAATGGTGGGATGACACGCTGAAAGAAGAACAGTGCACACAATGAAAAAGACCAAAAACTTCCACCCCGAAGATTGGTAATGACTGAAGAAGAAAATTCTGCTGTGTAATCTCATATTTTCCCCCTTGTTTAATACTCCCCCACACGCATAGAAGACTATCACCCTCTATTGACTTTTCCCCACACTTCTCCCAGCCCAATCCTGGTGGCGGGGGAGATAGGTTTTTGAAATATCACTTTTGCTCCACTCCTTTGTTTATCTTACGCACTGTCGTTTAACGCACACCTGAGAGGCGATAGATATACCGTACTAGGATACACTATGCTTAAAGGTCTTTCCATAGCAAATAGCAGCCCACAAAAACTCATGGTTCATGCCCTCCCCCTATTCCCCTCTCTCTTGCAACCTCCCGAGGAACTCGGGGGGAAACCTCCTCAATTTACCCTCCGCACTGATGCAGACCATCTGGTTTTTCCCTTCGGCAATAAGCCTTCCGGTATCTTTTAACATGACGCGATGGTGAAAGGTAAAAGAGGCCCTCGTCACGTGGGCGACGTCCGTCTGCACCTGTATGATCTCCCCGTACCTGGCCGGGGAGATGTAGTCCACCTCCACCCTCTTGATGATGAAGTAGATCCCTTGCTTTTCCCACTCCACCAAGGAGAGCCCTCTGGCTGCCAGATATTCGAACCACGATTTCTCAAAATACCTGAGGTAGTTGGCATAATAGATCACCCCTCCGGCATCGGTGTCGCCGTAATAGATCCTGGTCTCCCACATACTTCCTCCTTGACCCCATCAATCATTTTGTGATAATTTATTATGTAATAATACCGCGTTAGTTTAATAAGAAGTATCATCTCATGTCAAGGGTAGGAGTATGGTAGAAGAAAGAGAAGAGTTTCATCGCATACAGCGTCTGCCGCCGTATGTCTTCGCCCAGGTGGATGCGTTGAAGATCGCCGCCCGCAGGAAGGGGGAGGACATCATCGACCTCGGGATGGGGAATCCGGACCTCCCCACCCCTCAACACATCGTCGATAAAGTCATCGAGGCGACACGCAACCCCCGCAACCATCGGTATTCCGCCTCCAGGGGTATCTATAAACTGCGCCTGGCCATCACCGATTGGTACCGGAAACACTACGATGTAGACCTTGACCCCGATACCGAGGCCATCGCCACCATCGGGTCCAAGGACGGCATCGCCCATCTCGCCCTGGCCACCCTGGGACCTGGGGATGTGGTCTTTGTGCCTGACCCCACCTACCCCATCCACAGCTACTGTGTGGTCATTGCCGGGGGCGATCTGCGCAGTATCCCCTTGACAGAGGGTGAAGATTTCTTCGAGCGCCTGCAAGCCGCCACCAAGCTTACCTGGCCGAAGCCCAAGATGCTCATTATCAACTTCCCGCACAACCCCACCACCATGGTGGTAGATCGCCCCTTCTTCGAGAAGGTGATCCAGTTCGCCCGGGAGAACCAGCTCCTCGTAGTTCATGACCTGGCTTATGCCGATCTGGTCTTCGACGGGTATAAGGCCCCCAGCATCCTCCAGATCCCTGGCGCAAAGGAGCTGGCGGTCGAGTTCTTCACTCTGTCCAAGAGCTATAGCATGCCGGGCTGGCGGGTGGGTTTTGCCGTCGGGAACAAGAGGATGATCAATGCCCTGGCCAGGTTGAAGAGCTACTTCGACTACGGGATGTTTCAGCCGATCCAGATTGCGGCTATCATCGCCCTTAACTCCAAACAAAAGATTGTTCGGGAGATCGTCGAGACCTACCAATCGCGTCGGGACATCCTCGTTGACAGTCTCAACCGGGCAGGCTGGGAGGTGGAAAAACCCAAGGCCACCATGTTCGTCTGGGCCGAGATCCCCCCTGCCTTTAAAAAGATGGGTTCCCTGGAGTTTTCCAAGTTCCTCTTGAGGGAGGCCAAGGTCGCTGTCTCGCCGGGCATCGGTTTCGGCGAGTGTGGAGAAGGGTACGTGCGTTTCGCCCTGGTGGAGAACGAGCATCGCATTAAGCAGGCCGTACGCGGGATAAGAAAGCTGCTGCAAAAATGAAGGAGATCAAGATAGGGCTTATCGGATTCGGCACCGTGGGCACAGGGGTGGTGAGGGTATTGCAAGAGAACGCCCCCCTGATAGAGCAGCGTCTGGGAGGGAGGATCCGCCTGCACAGGATCGCCGACATAGACCTGGAGAGACATCGAGAGGTGCAGGTGCCGCAGGAGATCCTGACCACCGATGCCGAGACAGTGCTCTCGGATCCCGAGATCGCCATCTGCGTGGAGCTGGTGGGCGGCATTGAGCCGGCCCGCACCTTTATCCTGAAGGCCATGAAATCGGGCAAACACGTGGTCACGGCCAACAAGGCCCTTTTGGCGCTCCATGGAGCAGAAATCTTTGCCGCTGCCCAGGCAAATGGGGTGAGGATCGGCTTTGAGGCAAGCGTGGGCGGGGGTATCCCCATCATCCGCTCCCTCCGGGAAGGGCTGGTGGCCAACCGGATCATCTCCATCTTCGGGATCTTGAACGGGACCTCCAACTACATCTTGACCAGGATGACCCAGGAAAAGAAGGGGTTTCGCGAGGTGCTCAAGGATGCCCAGCGCTTGGGCTACGCCGAGGCCGACCCCACCCTCGATGTGGAGGGGATCGATACCGCCCATAAGCTCGCCATCCTGGCTGCCCTCGCCTTCGGGATCAGGGTGGACCTCAACGATATCTTTGTCGAGGGGATATCGGCCATTACTCCCCTTGATATCCAGTATAGCTCGGAGTTCGGCTATCGCATCAAGCTGCTCGCCATCGGGAAAGGGGATGGAGGAAAGGTGGAGTTGAGGGTCCATCCCACCATGCTCCCGGCTCATCACCTCCTCTCCACGGTGGAGGGGGTCTACAACGCCATCTACATCTCCGGGGATGCCGTCGGACCCACCATGTTTTACGGCCAGGGCGCCGGCGGGCTACCCACAGGGAGCGCTGTGGTGAGCGACCTCGTGGACCTCTCCGCTGATATCATCAAAGGGATCAAAGGACGGGGTTCTCACCTCCCCCTGGTGTCATCCCAACAGGGGGCTATCAAGGCAATAGATGAGGTCGTAACCCCGTGCTACCTCAGGTTTACCGCTTTAGACCGCCCCGGCGTCCTCTCCACCATCTCGGGGATCCTGGGGAAGCACGAGATCAGCATCGCCTCGGTGATACAGAAGGGGAGAAAGATAAAAGAGGCAGTCCCCATCGTCATGATGACCCACGAGGCCAAGGGGCGCGATATCCATCATGCCCTGAGCGAGATCAACTCGCTCGATATCATCCGCGCCAAGACCACCGTGATCAGGGTGGAGGGAGATGTAGCGTAGAGGATTGTTAACTATCATCCCGACAAGTCGGGATGACTTGAGGGTTCGGGGATCCGAGGGGTCAAGTGGTTGATTGAAAACCTCTGATCTATTATTCTTGAACCCTTGAATCCTCGACTCCTGGAACCCTTTTCGGTCAAGTGCCTTTTCTTTTTCTTCTTGCAATCTGATCCGAATGGCCTCTGCCCGCATTTCCAATTTTTCGGCCTCTTGTTCCTTGCCAATGCCCTTGTAAAAGATGGCCATGTTCTTTAAGAACTCGACGAACTCATCGCTTTCTTTTTCTTGAACGAGGACCTTTCCCCAGGCGGTCAAGGCTTGATTGTAAAAGGCCTCGGCCTCGTTATTCTTATGCTGGACTACACAGATATCCGCCAGCCTCTCAGCCGCCTGTTCCTCGAATGCATAATTTTTGTCGGGGAAATTCTCATACGAGGCGAGGAGACGCCGGTAGTGCTTTTCAGCCTCGACCCACCTGCCCCATTTCACGAAAAATTCGGCATAATCCTTCAGACGTTCATACCATTCGGCAGTGTCCGTCCCGATTTGCTTCTCCCGCATAGTAAATAACCTGCTGCAATAGCGCTCGGCCTGCGGAAAGTTCTTCAGCGTATCATAGAAGGTATAGAGGCGCTCAAGTGATGCTATGAGCCGTGGATCGTTTTCTCCGAAGGCCTTTTCTTTGATTGCCAGCTCCCGTTGATAAAAGGCCTCTGCCTTGTCGTGCTTGCCCCAGGCCTGGTAGAATCTCCCCTGTTGTACGAGGTGGGGGCAAAACTCTCTATTGTCCGCGCTATATATCCTCTCCCAAAGCTTCAGCGCCTCTTTGTAATACGGTTCGGCATGGGCATATTCTTTTTGATTATAGTGGTAGGTCGCCACTTGCTCTAGATAATCAGCCACCTTGGGGTCGTTTTTGCCATAGAGTTTTCTGTAGATGGCCAGCGCTTTTCTGTACAGACGATCGGATTTAGTAAATTGTTTATTGACGCGATATTGAGATGCGAGGGTGGCCATAGCCTCCGCTACCTCAGGATGCACCTTTCCGAGGACCTTTTTTCTCACCTTTATGGAACGTTTGTAATATGGCTCGGCAGCGGCAAAACCCTTCTCAACCTCGATGTTCAATGCCATATAGACCAACAGCTGTGCCAACTCAGTGGTATCCGGCTCGGGCAGCTTTTCTATAATCTCAAGCGCTCGCTGGTAATTAGCTAACCCCTGGCCGTATTTGCTCTGCAAACTATAGAGGGTTCCAAGACCGATCAGGACCCTGGCGTATTCAAGGGTTTGCTTTTTATTCGCCTTGTCATATACGGCAAGCGCGCGTTTGTATAAGGATTCGGCTTGGGCATAATCTACTCCAATGTTAAATTCCTCTGCCAGGTAATAGAGGGATTCCGCCAATCTCGGATCATCGGGCCCAAACTGCTTTTCCGCCACCTGTAAGGCCTCTTTGGTGATATCAATGGCCTTTAGGGTCTTGTCAACATCATATTGTTTCTGGGTTTGTCCGCGAATGTCCTTATATCGGGCAATCAGTTCCTCCCATGATTTCTCCTGTGCGAAGGCACCCATGCACAGGGAACCCGTGAGTATCATCAGACAGATAGTTATTACAGCCCGCTTCATACCCATACCTCCTGCCCCCTCATGAGGCAGCTGCTGAGATCCTCGCCGGACCCGATCATTTACCCCCGTCTTATCATAAATGAGCAAGGGTACGCTGTCAAACAATTAAGGGGAGGCGATATACCCTTTATACTATCGAATGGGAGTTGAATACCCCCTTTTTTGCTGCTACAATGGGGCGCCAGATGGACAGAGATGGGAGGCAGATTTGCGATAAATCTGTGCTCGACTAGCAAAGAAAAGAAAGGAGAACGATGATGGGCTTAGGATTGGCTCTGATTGCATTGGGCGTACTGATTCTTTTGGATCGCGTGGGCGCGGGATATGGGTTGAGAGAGGGATGGCCGTGGATTGTTGTTGCCCTGGGGGCTGGCAACATCTTCCGCAATATAAGCAGTCTGCCTGCCTGGATCACCGCCATCATCGGGATCCTGATCGTAGGGGCAAAATATTACTCGTTCGATATCGCGATCCCGGTAGTCGTTAAGACCTATTTTCTGCCGGCCCTGCTGATCGCAATCGGGCTGCTCTGGCTGTGGAAGTATAGTAAGGATTAAATAAGAGACCGGTAGGTATTGAAGTCCCGCCCTATTTTGATACGAAATATGGAAGGCGGCCGAAGGTGGCCCTTTGGCCAGATGTTTCGGAATGCGACACAGGGCGGGATTGAACCCTATAGTTTAGCTAGCAACGTTCCTTACAACCGCTGCACCTCTTCTATCGAATCTTCTTACCAGCCACCAACTTTGTTTCTGGCGATTGCCGTAATCCAAATATATCTCGAAGCAGTCTCCCTGTGCATCTCGAACCAGAAAGTAGCGGCGGTGTCTCCGCGTATACCACTTACGGCTGCGGCGCGGAAGGCCGCCGAACCCGGCATCGACACGTTCATTCAACACCTCTGCTACATCATGGACCTCTCCGCGCCATTGGAAACGTATAGGGTGCGGCGACTGCTCTTCCTTTTCCACCTCTATTTGCTCTCCGAAGAATTCTTCCATAGGAAAATTAACAATTAACGAGTTCAATTGCGCTGGTCACAGCATCAGATGCGATAGTTAACGAAATTATAAGCTCTCCGAATTTTCAGGAATAAAGCTGTATCCTAATTCGATCTGTAAGTAAATAATGCCGTTCCCATTTACATAATATCAAGAAAATCAGAAAGTCTAATCGAGTTGAAATATTTTTTTAGATTTTCTGTAAATGGTAATTGGACCATCCTCGCTGATTTTAATCGCGATTCCAAAGCGTGAGGCATATTCGGCAGCCTTCGTTCTTGCCCCCTCTTTCTCACTTTTATAAGTTCTGGTACTCAAAATAGCGCCAAAGCTAATAATAATGCCGTCAATATCAATTAAAGTAGCTCCATCTAAAGATAAAGCGTTACAAAGCAAAGATACCGGCAATTGTGGTAGAAACTTTCCTCCCAGAATATTTTGATAAAAAGTATCACTCGGTTTATTTTCATATTTATCCTTTGGTAAAAGGTGCTCAATGTCATTCCTTTTTCCAACGACAATAAGTCCTCCTGCGCGGTTATTTCGCAAAGAAAATGATAACATCCCCAGGTAAATTGCGAAAGTGTCAATGATGTTTCTTGATTCACGTGGGTTAAGCTTCGATAGACATGCGGCAACAGTCTCAACAAAGTTTTTAGCTGAGAAAATCCTCCAAACACCCTGCATGCGGTACAGGATAAGTGCACCATCCAGCACAACCATGATATCACCCTGTCGGTTCAAAATATAAACTAACGCTTTTTCTTTTTGCGAGTAATCAAAAGTTGGTTGATACTCGTAAGGTGCTAAGTATATTGGAGGATGCTTCGTAAATAGGAGTTTGTCAGGATATGGTTTCAATGTCCTGACATTTTTCACATGGTCCGTTAAATCACATTCTAACAAATGTCGATGGCCCTTAAATAAAGCAAGTATTTTCTTAGTATCAAGCAAATCAGAATTAAGACTAATAGGATCAAAAGAATTTTTTCTCCTCTTTTTTTTAGGGAGAATTGAGACGGAAAGTTCTGGAGGTTTTCCTTCATAATGCTTATTTGAAAGCTCGCGGAAGAAATCGAATATGCCTGATATAGTCATCTCCGTTATTTCTTTACCCCAACATGCAGATGTCATCTCAGCTACATAAATCGCAATAACCAAGTTTTCAATGTATTCAAATAAATAATAGGTAAGACCACTATATTCAATGTTGATAACTTCATTAACGGCTATTTCGTGTGTGATAATAATCGACTCGACAAGTTTATAATCGCAAAAACTAAATGGATATTCTGACATCAATTTAAAACGCAAGTGAAACTTTCCCGATAGCATAGGAATATAAACAACGATTTTCTTTTCTGAAAATTCAGATTCCCGTTTACTTCTTACTATATTGGCTCTATATTTAATGTTCCCCATTAATTTCTCCGTATGCCAAATCAGAGAACCAATGAGGAGACCGTAATTGAGTCTTTTATGATCGGGTAATGACCTCAATTCAGCAATTTTCATGAACTCGTTGGCTAGATCTTCTTTGATTTGCATAGTAATTGCCGATATATTAAAGCATAACTTTATAATATTTTACTTACGTGCTGTTTTATTACTACTGCATGATGAGATTCAGATTGAGTGCTTCAAGCAATCCGAGCGAGACCTTATGATATCAATGCTCCGTATACTCACGGGTTTACCCTGCCCTCTTACAATACATGCCGTTTAATCCGTTCTTCCAATTCCTTTGCGGACAACGTATGCCAGCCGGGAATCTCTTCTTGCAGGTTTACTTTGACACCCTTGTCAACAAGGGGAACGAGCAAGGCTATGCCCGGCCCCAGTACTTTGAAAAAAACACCGCGCCGAAGGACGACTATCCTTTCGTATTCTTTTAGAACCTTGATCGGTGTTGCAAAAATCACCAGCGCCAGAATGATCAGAATGACAAATTCCATTTACATCCCCATTAATTGTCTACCCCTTGCGCCCCAGCACATCGCCCATATCATAGAGCCCGGGCTTCTGGTTGACTACCCATTTTGCAGCGCGCACAGCCCCTTGAGCAAAGGTGTCCCTGGTGTGCGCGCGGTGGGTGATCTCTATCCTCTCGCCCATCCCCCCGAAGATGACCGTGTGCTCCCCCACGATGTCCCCGGCCCTGATGGCATGCATCCCGATCTCCTCCCTGCTGCGCTCGCCGATCAACCCTTTTCTGCCGTAGACACCTACTTCCGCCAACTTCCTCCCCAGACTTTTCGCGATCACCTCTCCCAAGCGCAGGGCGGTGCCGCTCGGCGCATCCTTTTTCATGCGGTGGTGGGCCTCGACGATCTCGCAATCGTAGTCCTGCCCCAAGACCCTGGCGACCTGCTCCACGATCTGGAACATCAGGTTGACCCCGACACTCATGTTAGGGGCGAGCACGCAGGAGAAACCTGCGGTGAGCTTCCGGGCCTTCTCCAATTGTTGATCGGAGAAGCCGGTGCTCCCCACCACCATGGGCTTGTGCAGCTGGGCGGCTATCTCCATATTCTTTAGAGAGGACTCGGCCGCGGTAAAGTCTATGACCACTGCACCCTTCTGGATAACCGATTTCAAGTCGTCCTCTATCCGCACCTTGAGCGCGCCGAGGCCGGTAACTACCCCTGCATCCTGCCCTAATGAAGGATGCCCAGCGGCCTCCACTGCCCCGGTACACGTGATACCCTCGGCGTTCTGGATGGCGTTTATGAGCATGCGCCCCATTCGGCCAGCCGCCCCTACGACGATAGCGTTGATCATTACGTCACCTCAATTGTGAGATTTATTCACAGTAAAAAGACCTCAGTTTATGAACAGGAATTTTGAAACCCCTCGAATCCTCGAACCCTTGAATCCTTGAACCCTTTTTTTATATCAAGCTGGTGCTGAAGTAGCGCTCTGCCCTGTCCGGCAGGACCGTAACGATATTCCCCCCTCCCCTTTCGCCCAGCCTGAGGGCGGCCCAGACATTGGCCCCTGAGGAGGTCCCCACTAAAAGCCCTTCCTCTCTCGCCAGTCGGCGTGTCGTCTCGATGGCATCCTCATCCGTCACCGTGATCACCCCGTCGATGATCGAGGTGTCCAGGACCGAAGGGATGAAACCGTCGCCGATACCCTGGATCTGATGGAGCCCTGGTTCATGGCCGAGCAGGGCGGCGCTGTTCTGCGGTTCCACCGCAATCAATTTTACCTGGCGCCGCCTCTCCTTGAGATATTTGCCCACGCCCCCCAGGGTGCCCCCGCTGCCGACCCCTGCGACAAAGAAATCCACCTTGCCGTCCATCTGCTCCCATATCTCCGGACCGGTGGTGAGGTAATGGATCTCCGGATTCTTGGGGTTTTCGAACTGCTGGGGCACGAAGATGGAGGGGTCCTTGGCAGCCAGCTCCATGGTCTTTTTCACCGCCCCCTCGATCCCCGCCTCGGCAGGGGTCAGGATCAACTCCCCCCCGAAGGCGCGGATGATCTTCTTGCGCTCCTCACTCATGTTCTCCGGCATGACGATGATCACCCGGTACCCCTTCTGCACCCCCACCAGGGTGATCCCGATACCCGTATTCCCCGACGAAGGCTCCATGATGATGGCGCCCTTAGTCAAGCGCCCCTCATGTTCCGCCTCGTCAATCAGGTATTTAGCCACCCGGTCCTTGACGCTCCCCCCTGGGTTGAGGAACTCCGCCTTGGCGAAGATCGCGTGCTGCGTCACCTTCGTCAGCCGCACCAGGGGGGTGTTGCCCACGGCATCAAGGATCGTATCCACGGCCTTCATAAGACGGACTCCTCATCGAGCCAGCCGTGATAGATCATCCTCACCTCCCCTTCGAGGGAGACCTCCTTGATCTTCCCTCCCCCTTCGTAGTAGATGGTCAGGGGCTCTCCACTGCGAGGGATGACGGTGGTGGGGGAGAAGGCCAATCCCCTCATGCCGGCGATGATGGCCGCTGCCACGGCGCCGGTGCCGCAGGCCAGGGTTTCATCCTCCACACCCCGCTCATACGTGCGGATCACGACCGTGCTATTCGCTACGCTGATAAAGTCCACATTGGTCCCGGCTGGTTGAAAGGCCTCGTGCCGGCGGATCTGCCTTCCCAAGCCGACGACATCAACCTCATTGAGGTCAGGGACAAGGATTACCGCATGGGGGACGCCGGTATTGATAAAATCCACGCTGACCTCCTCCTCACCGATAGGCAGGGAGATCCCCAGCCTGATATCGGATGGCGGGGGCAGGATCAGCCGCACCACCCTGCCCTTCACCTGGGCCTGGATGAGACCTACCCTGGTCTCAAAGCTGAGGTCGGCAGGCGCCATCCCCAAGAGGTGAGCGAGCCGGGCAGCGCACCTACCCCCATTGCCGCACATCTCCGCCTCGCTCCCATCGGCGTTGAAGAAGCGCCAGCGGAAATGGGCCTTTGCTGAATGCTCGAGGACGATGAGGCCGTCGGCCCCGACGGAAAACCGACGACGGCATATCCGCGCAATGGAGGGGCGCAGGGCATCCGCATCGATTCGCCCCTCACGGTTGTCGATGAGGATAAAATCGTTCCCCCCGCCCGTCATCTTATAGAACTCAAATTGATCCTTCATCAACCTGCCAAGAAAGAGGGGATCCGCTCCCCCCGAATGAGATCTGCATAGGACTCCCGCTCCCTGATCAGATGGAATGTATCGTCCTTTACCAAAACCTCAGCCGCCCGCGGACGGGCGTTATAGTTTGAGGACATGGCAAACCCATAGGCCCCCGCGCTCATCACCGCCACCAGATCCCCCGGCTCAAAACGGGGCATCACCCGGTCGCGGGCCAGAAAATCGCCGCTCTCGCAGATGGGCCCCACCATATCCGCCACCATCTCAGCACCCTGCTTCTCCTTGATGGAGACGATCTCCTGATAGGACCCATACAGGGTAGGCCGGACGAGGTCGTTCATGGCCGCATCGACGACCACGAAGTTCTTCTCTCCCTCCTTGGTATAGAGCACCCGCGTGACCAGGATTCCGGCGTTTCCCACGATCACCCTGCCGGGCTCGAAGATAAAGGTGCAGGGGAGATCCTTCCCCTCCTCGATGATGGCGCGAGCATATTCCTGCGGATGGGGCGGCTCTTCTTGGTAATAGGTGATGCCCAGCCCCCCGCCGAGATCCACATATTCCACCTCTATCCCCTTGTCACCCAGTTTCAGTACCAGCTCCTTGATCCGTTTGAGGGCCTCCACAAAAGGCCCTGTCTCGGTGAGCTGAGACCCGAGGTGGCAGCTCACCCCTTGTATGGTCAGATGCGGCAATGCCTTGGCCTCTTGATACCACGCCAGGGCCTGGTCTATGGCAATCCCGAACTTGGCCTCCTTTATGCCGGTGGCGATGTACGGATGCGTTTGGGGGTCGATGTCGGGGTTGATTCTCAAGGAGATGGGGGCCTGGACCCCCATAGTGCCCGCTATGCCGTTGATCGTATGGAGTTCTTGATAGGACTCAACATTGAGCATCAAGATCCCCTCGCGCAGGGCATACCTGATCTCATCCTCCCGCTTTCCCACACCGGAATAGACGATCTTGGCGGGATCAGCCCCAGCATGGAGGGCCCGGAAGAGTTCGCCGCCGGAGACGATATCTACCCCTCCTCCCAAGGTGATAAAGGTCCTGAGCACGGCCACGTTGGAATTGGCCTTGGCCGAGTAGCAGACAAGGTGGAGGAGGCCTTGGAAGGCCGAGTCAAAGGCCTGGAAGTGGCGCACCAGCGTCCGGTAGCTGTAGAGGTAGAAGGGGGTCCCTACCTCGCGGGCGATCTCCTCCACCGAGCATTCTTCACAGTAGAGGACGCCTGCTTTGTGTTGAAAAAAGTGCATATGTTCCTTTGATTACTATCGCATTCAGGATTGTATCTCAACCAATCCTGTAATTTCGTCTCATACAAGAAGCATGTTCATGATGATAACACAGAAAGGAGTGAAATCAAACGCTCACCAGCTATTTTCTGAGGGTCGCTTGATGCCTGAGTGGTTTAAGGATGAGGTCGAGGGCGTCTGCAATCTCGTTGACCACCACATCGGCGTTGGAGACGGTCTCTTTGGCTGCCCCCTCCCTGCCGATGACCGCAATGCCCAGGGCCGCCTCCTTCACCATGAGGTGATCGTTATACCCATTCCCCACGGCAATGGTTTTCTCAGGGCCGATCCTAGATACAAACTCCTTCTTTTGCTGGGCCTGCTCTTCTCCCTCGATCCGCACCAGCTCTGCCGCAATGCGGCCCAATCGTTCCTGGGCGTCTCCCCGGGTATCGGCGGTGAGGATATATACCTTCAGGCGTTTTGCCAGGAGGTTGATCTTATCCCTGAACTTGCTTGGGATCCTCCCATCCGTGGAGATGGTCCCGTTCATATCCAAGACCAAAAATTCTACGGCGTATGCACCCCTGCCCGGTATCTCCATGCGCAGCATAGGCCCCTCCTACAGGCATGAACTCATGCTAAGATAGCTCATTCCACCGTGGGAAGCAACAATCCCCACAAAAGGGCAACCTTGACATGGGATGATGTACTATTATCTTAGAGGTAAAGATGAATATATAATGATCAATAAAAGGAAAAATGAGTATTGATTATTGCAAAAAAGTGAACTAACTTCTTGACTTTTTGTTTTAGGATGTTATACTTATAGGTTTAAGTAAACTCGCACTCCACACGGCGCTTCGCTTGCGCGGAGTGCTCGCCTTCGCGGGCGGGGCATTAACCCCGACCTTGTCCAAAGGGGTCTACAACCCCTTTGGAAACCCCGTTCTAGGGGATTGCATCCCCTTGAACCCCGCTCGCCATTCATCCCCGCTGCAAGCAGCGGGGTATTCTGGCGGGTTTTTATAAAGACGGTTTTTCGGAAAGTTATCTATGGGGATTAAAGAACAACTGATACAGGATATGAAGAACGCCGCCAAAGAAAAGGCCAAGGCGAAGCTCTCGATCATTCGATTAGCCCTGGCCGCGGTACAGAACAAAGAGAAGGAGCTTTTAAAGGAATTGTCGGAGCAGGAAGCAATGCAGGTAATATCGGGATTGATAAAGAAGGGCAAGGAATCCATAGAGCAGTTTAAGGCTGGTCAGAGGGCAGATCTGGTGAACAAAGAGGAGAAGGAACTAGAAGTGCTCCACTCTTTTTTGCCCCAACAACTCACCACAGCAGAGCTGGAGGTGGAGGTTGCCAAGGCGTTGGAGGAGGCAGGGGCCTCTGCGCCTCAAGATATGGGGAAGGTGATGAAGATCCTGATGCCCCGGATCGCCGGCAGGGCCGAGGGAAAGGTGGTCAACGAGCTGGTTCGCAAGAGACTCACGGGGTAATCAGACGGCCCTACTATCTCGCTCACTGTAATTCGGTCACGTGATCCAAAAGTCGCAGCAGATACGTAAAACCTAATTCGCCGAGGGGACAACGCTTCTTATCCCCGTGGAAATCACTCAAGAGATGGACGCCCACACGCTCTCCTCGCTGGAGTATGATGAGATAGTGAGCCTCCTCAAAGGGTTCACCTCTTCCGAGCTGGGCAGAAGAGAATGCGAGAGAATCCGTCCCCTCTCCGATCCCCGGCAGGTAGGAAAACTCCTCGGGGAGGTGACGGCGCTCAAGGAGATCCTGGAAGGAGAGGCCGATCTTCCCTTACGCGGGATGGCGGACATCGAACCCATCCTCCAGCGCGCCCGCATCGAGGGAGCCATACTCCCGCCCCCCGAGCTTCTGGCAATGGCCGCTTCTGTTCGCACGTCCGGCTCTCTCAAACGCTTTTTCCGAGAATTGGATGAGCATTTCGCCCCTTTGAAGGAGATAGGGGAGGCATTCTCCGCACCAGCACAACTGGCCCAAGAGATCGAGCAAGCCATCGGCCCGGGGGGCGAGATATACGATGAGGCCAGCCCTCATCTGAAAGATCTCAGGGGGAAGATAAACAAGGTGCGGGAGGCAATTCAGGAGCGGCTGGAAGCCCTCGTGCGCCGCAAGGAGTTGCAGGAGGTCCTGCAAGACGAGGTAATCACCCAACGGAACGGCCGCTCGGTGATCCTGATCAGGGCCGATGCCAAGGGGGGGATCAAGGGCATCGTACACGACTACTCCCAATCCCGTATGAGCCTCTACGTGGAGCCCATGGAGGTAGTGGAGCGAAACAATGAGCTCAACGTCCTCGTGCGAGAGGAGCGGGAAGAAGAGGAAAAGATCCTCAGGCGGTTGGCCGCCCTGGTCCGAGAGCGCCGGGAGGAGCTCCTCCGCGACCTTGCCCTGCAGGCGAGGGTGGATGCCATCTATGCCAAAGCCAGGTTGAGTATCTTTCTGAATGGCGTTCCGCCTGCCTTGAATACCGAAGGACGGGTGCGGATAACGGCTGCGCGACACCCCCTCTTGATCCAGGCCCGGCAGGAGGGAAAGGGGGACGAGGTAGTTCCCATCGATCTCAACCTGGACCGTAGCCAGAGGATCCTGGTAATCAGCGGAGCCAACACCGGGGGGAAAACCGTGGCCTTGAAGACCCTCGGTCTCCTGACCCTGATGGCTCAGGCGGGATTGCACATCCCCGCTGCCCCGGACAGTGAGGTGAACCTCTTCCAAGCAATCTTCGCCTCTATCGGCGACGAGCAGAATCTCCAGGAGCACCTCAGCACCTTCTCTTCTTTTGTCCTCTGGCTCAATCGTGTCTTGGATAGGATCGACGATACCGCCCTCCTGCTCATAGACGAAATCGGGGTCGGAACAGAGTACTCCCAGGGGGCGGCCCTGGCCATGGGGCTCTTGGATTATATCAGGCAGAGAGGCGGATATGCCGTGGTTACCAGCCACTTCAACCCCCTGAAGGCCTATGCCTATCGTCATGATGAGGTGGCCAATGTAGCCGTAGAGTTCGATGAGGAAACCCTCAAACCCACCTATCGCCTCCTCTACGGGAGACCGGGGACAAGCCAGACCCTCCTCATCGCCCAGCGGCTGGGTCTCAAAAAAGAGGTCTTGGAGGGGGCACGGGGTTATCGGGACGAGGTCCACGGCCACCTGGAGGAGCTCATGGGGGAGTTGGAGCGTCTGCACCGTGACCTGGAAGGGGAACGAGCGGAGGTGATCCGGACAAAAACGGAGGCTGTGAAGCATCGGGAAAGGCTTCAGCGGGCCGCAGATGAGATCAAGCGGAGAAAGATAAGGATCATCGAGAGGACCGAAGAAGAGGGCAAGCGGATTATCGGCTCCCTGGAGGCGCGCCTCAAGGAGGTCTTGAAGAAGGCCGAAGAGGGAAGAGAGCAGGCATCGACGTTAAAGGGTGATGCCAAACGAATAAAAGCGGATTTCATGGATCACTTTCCGCAAGAGAAACGACGCGGAGGGGACGGCGAGATCCACAAAGGGGACCAGGTGGAGGTCATAACCCTGGGCAAAGAGGGGTTGGTCGTGGGGCTTTCCCATGATCCCGTTCGAGCAGAGGTTGCCATTGGCGGCATACGGATCAAGGCCCCCCTAGAGGAGTTGCGATTCGTTTCCCGAGGTTCGGAAACAGGGCTAAATCAGGAGAAAGCGGCCCTCCGCTGCACCCTGGAGGCATCGGATGGCGCCGTCCTTCGGGAGCTGAATGTGATCGGCTTGAGGGTGGATGAAGCCCTCCCCAAGGTGGACAAGTTTCTCGATGACGCCCTCGTGAGGGAGTATGACCGGGTCCACATCATTCATGGGGTTGGATCCGGCAAGCTGCGCGAGGCAATCCAGGGGCATCTCAAGGGTCATAGGTGGGTGAAGCATTTCAGGGGAGCGGAACTCAACGAAGGCGGCTCGGCAATCACCATTGTGGAGTTGAGGTAAGGTGATGGCTGGGTTGATCCCCGATGGGGTCATAGAGGAGATCAGGGAGCGGGCGGATATCATCGAGGTGATCTCCGATTACGTGGCCCTCAAAAAGGCGGGTAGTAACTTCAGAGGCCTATGCCCCTTTCATCAAGAAAAAACACCCTCCTTCACGGTGAGCCAGGACAAACAGCTCTTCCACTGCTTCGGGTGCGGCGTCGGAGGGAACATCTTCACCTTCCTCATGAAGTACGAGCAGATCGCCTTTGCGGAGGCGGTGAGGGTCCTGGCCCAGAGATATGGAGTTCTGATCCCCGAGGTCAAGGCGACGGCCCAAGATCAGCGGAAAGAGAGTCTCCGACAGATCAACGCCATGGCACTGGATTTTTACGTGCACCAGCTCGGGGAGGAAAAAGAGGGCAAGGTCGCCAGAGGCTACCTGGAGCGCCGGGGGATAGAACGGGCGGTCTGGGAGGAATATAGGATCGGATATGCGCCCTCCAGCTGGGATGCCCTGGTGACCCATCTCAAAAAGAAGGGGGTGAATGTAAAAGAGGCGGAGGCCCTGGGTCTCATCATCCCCAAGACGGGGGGGTGGTATGACAGGTTCCGGGATAGGATCATCTTCCCCATCTTTGACCTGCGGGACAGGGTCATCGGGTTCGGGGGCCGGATCCTGAATGATGGGCCGGAGCCGAAGTACCTCAACTCCCCGGACTCGCTCCTGTATAAGAAAGGAGCCGGCTTTTATGGGTTGAATGTCGCCCGGAAGTACATTCAGAAGGCGGGAGGCAAGGTCTTCATGGTGGAGGGGTATTTCGATCTCCTCAGTATGGCGCAGAGGGGGGTGAAAAACGTGGTGGCCACCTTGGGTACTGCCCTCACCCCTGAGCAGACAAGGCTGGCGCGGAGATTCGGCAAGGACTTTTCCCTCCTCTTCGACCCTGATGAGGCCGGCATAAAGGCAGCCCTCAGGGGCGTGGAGATCTTCATCCAGGAGGATACGTTCGCGACGGTGATCCCCTTGCCCGATGGACTGGACCCTGACGACTATTTCCAAAAGGGGGGCGATGCCCAGGCCTTATGGTCCAGGGCGATTCCAGGGGTGGAGTACTCCATGGAGCGATTGATGGCGGGGTATGACCTGGGCGCAGTGGAGGGCAGAGCCAAGGCGGTAGAGGCCGTCCTCCCCTTCCTCCTCCAGATCAAGGATGTGGTACGCAGAGACCTCTATCTCAAGCGCCTGGCGGAGAAGACAGGCGTGGGGGAAGGGAAGATCCGTGATGTAGCCCTCACCTTACGTAAAGGCCGCAAGGAAGGCACAGAGCAGGCACCGAGCGCGGGGATAAACGTTTCGGCGGAAAAAAAGCTGGTGCAGATGATGATTCAGCATCCGGAACTCATACCCTTAGTGATCAAGGAGGGGGTGGTAGCGGGTCTCGAAGGCCAAGCCCTCCGGTCCATCGGCGAATTGGTGATCCATACCTTCCAGCGACACGGCGATCTATCCCTGGACAGGATAGCCGTTCAATTGGAAGAGCGGGGGGTGAGCGAGACGGCTTTCGCCCTGGCCTTTCAGGAAGAAGAGCTCGAGGAAGGGATGGCGGAACGGATCACGGCCGACTGTCTTCGCAAGATCAAGATGAAGACCCTGAAGAGACAGATGGAAGGTCTCAACAAGAGGATCAAGGAGGCGGAGGCACAGGGCGATGAGGCGTTATTGAATTCTCTCTTTCTGAGCATGAACACGCTGAGCCCCCAAATCCGTAAACTCCAGAGAGAGGGTTTGAAGGAGTCCTCTTGATCGACTTCGGCCACAACGTATGGAAAAATAGATCTAAGAAGAAAGGAGTTATAACCTTGAGCGATAAAGGAGTTTTGGATTTTGAAGAGGTTGATGAGATCGTGAGCTCAGATGAGGCCCCTTCTGAACAGCTGGAAGATATGTTGACGATGTTCAACGAGATGGACATCGAAGTGATCGACGAAGAAGAGGCAGTGGTCACAAAGAAGGTTGAGGAGGAGTTTGTCGAAGAGGAACGGGTAGAAGAGATTGAAGATCTCGATCTCATCGGCAGAACCAGTGATCCGGTGCGGTTGTACCTCCGGGAGATGGGACGGGTTTCCCTCTTGACCAGAGAGGGGGAAGTGACTATCGCCAAAAGAATAGAGGAGGGCAAAAAAGAGGTCATCAGGGTCATCCTCAACTGCCCCATTACGGTAAGAGAGGTATTGAACATCGGAGAAGCAATCCGTCAGGGGAGCATAGATATCAGGGATGTTACCACCGAGGTTGAGGATGACGAAGGCTACGCCGAGGAAAAGGAGTTCTACAAAAATAAGATCCTGAGGATCATCGGCCGGGTACAACGCCTCGATGACGAGATCAAAAAGTTGAAGGAAAAGGGCGAGGCTGGTGAAGAAAAGCTGCAGAAGAAGCGGGAGGAGATGATCACGCTCCTCACCCAGATAAACCTCAAAGAGCTGCAAAGCGAGGCCATCGTAGATAAATTGAGGGGGTTGGTGCGTCGGATTGAGAAGGTAGAAGAGGAGTTGGCCGCGGTGAGCAAGAGGGCGGGGGTGCCGGTGCAGAGGTTGAGATCATTCCTGCGAGAGGTGAAGAAGGACCCGGGAAAAAAGAAATCCTTCTTCAAACAGAAAAAACTGAACGAAGAAGGGTTTGTGGAGCTGTCGAAGGGCGTGAGGAACACGTATCGAAAGATCCAGCGGATTGAACAGGAGGCCGGGCTCTCTGCGCTGGAGCTGAAAAAGGCCATTGATGGTATCCGTCGCGGGGAGGTGACGGCCAAAGAGGCGAAAAATGAATTGGTGAGGGCCAACCTGCGGTTGGTGGTGAGTATCGCCAAAAAATACACCAACCGGGGGCTTCAGTTTCTCGACCTTATCCAAGAGGGTAATATCGGGCTTATGAAGGCCGTGGATAAGTTTGAGTATGCCCGAGGTTACAAATTCAGCACTTATGCGACATGGTGGATTAGGCAGGCCATCACGAGGGCGATAGCCGATCAGGCCAGGACCATCAGGATCCCCGTGCATATGATCGAGACAATCAATAAGTTAATCAGAACATCGCGCTATCTCGTCCAAGAATTGGGGCGAGAGCCTCACCCCGAGGAGATCGCCGAGAGGATGGAGTTGCCCGTGGACAAGGTTCGCAAGATCCTCAAGATAGCCAAGGAACCCATCTCGCTGGAGACCCCCATCGGGGAGGATGAAGACAGCCATTTGGGTGACTTCATCGAAGACAAAAAGGCCGTGTTACCTGGTGAGGCCATTATCGCCAAAAACCTCGTGGAGCAGCTCCAGAAGGTCCTCTCCACCCTCACACCACGGGAGGAGAAGGTCTTACGGATGAGGTTTGGCATCGGGGAAAAATACGATCACACCCTGGAGGAAGTGGGGCAGGATTTCTCCGTCACCAGGGAGCGGATCCGCCAGATCGAGGCCAAATCCTTGCGCAAGCTGCGCCACCCCAGCAGGAGCAAACGGCTGAAGAGCTTTGTGGATAATTAAGGGGATCCTCCTTTTACCCTCCTGACTATCTCCTTGAAGATGGAGGGGAGGGGGATCTCCTCTTGTTTTTTTTCTTCCATGTCCCGCAGGATCACCTGTCCGGTACGCTGCTCATCTTCACCGAGGATCAGCGCATAGCGGGCGCCAAATTTATCAGCCCTGCGCATCTGCGCCTTGAGGCTGCGCCCTTCATAGTCTATCAGCGTTCTCACCCCGGCTCTGTTCAGCTTATAGCTCAAGCTGAAGGCCTCCCTCTGGGGCCCTTCTCCCAAGGCGGCGATGAACAGCGACGGACCGGAAGACAGAGGCTCATCAGACAGAATAAGCAGAAGGCGTTCCATCCCGATGGCAAAACCGATGCCAGGGATATCCGGCCCACCCAATGCCGCCACGAGTTGATCGTATCTGCCGCCGGCGGCCACGGCATTTTGTGCCCCCAGCTCCCCGGCCACCACCTCAAAGGCGGTCTTGGTGTAATAGTCCAACCCGCGCACCATCCTGGGGTTTACTTCGTGGGCGATCTCGAGGGTCTCCAGATAACTCTGTACTGCTGCGAAATGCTCGGCACATGGCGTGCAGAGATAATCGCGGATGAGGGGGGCCTCGGACATGATTTCCTGGCAGCCAGGGACCTTGCAGTCAAAGGCCCGCAGAGGGTTTTTCTCCATCCTCCTGCGGCAATCCTCGCAGAGGCGGGGGAGATGATTCTTGAGAAAGGCTTGCAGGATCTCCTTGTAGGGAAGGCGGCAGTTGGGGCACCCGAGGGAATTAACCTGCAGGTGACAACCCTCAGCCCCCACGAGGGATAGATAGTGCATCAAGATGGCCATGATCTCGGCATCTATCGTGGGTTGTGAGACCCCGAAGACCTCCACATTGACCTGGTGAAATTGGCGATGTCTCCCCTTTTGTGGGCGTTCGTGCCTGAACATGGGGCCGATGGAGTAGAGCTTGACCATGGGATCAGCAGCGTAGAGCTTGTGCTCGATATAGGCACGCACAATGGAAGCGGTGGCCTCGGGGCGCATGGTAATACAAGCCCCGCTGCGATCCTCAAAGGTGTACATCTCCTTCTCCACGATATCCGTCTCCTCGCCGATGCTCCGCGAGAAGAGCTCCGCCCGCTCCAGGATGGGCACCCGTATCTCGGAGAATCCGAACCCCCCCAGAACCTCTCGGGCGCACTCCTCCAGCATGCCCCATCGACGGCTCGCGGGAGGAAGGATATCACTGAATCCCCTCATGGCCTTGATTTCCAAGATTTCTCCTCTCAAGGTATTTTCTAGAGAAGACCTCTAAGCCTTTTATACCAAAGAGGTGGAAAAGTCAAACCTCATCACCTCTCGAATGCCATAGTGGCCAGCGACAAAAAGTGTCAAATTGGTGACATTAAAAGGCCCCTTGTCCTTGCCGCATGTTGAAAAACAGCTAACCTATCGGTTTTTAAAGGGTTTTTCTTTGAGAAATAATCGTGCGCTTGGCATAGAAAATGCCTCTCGACCAAGAGGGGTGGGCGCATCTGTGCGGCATTTCATTAAGCGGAAGCCCTAACTTCTCGAAACCGAGGGTGTTATAATGCCTAGGATGCGAGAGAAAGATAGGACGAAAGAACAGTTGATAAAAGAAGTAGCGGATCTGCGCCGGCGCATCGTTGAACTGGAGCGGGCGGAAACCGAGCGAAAACAGGCCGAGGGGGCGCTGCGAGAGTCCGAAGAAGGGTTAGAAGCGATCTTTAACGAGGTCAGAGATGGCATCGTTCTGCTCGATTTAACGGGTAAGATTATCAAGATAAACAAGAGGATAACAGAAGCTACCGGCTATACCGAAAAATATATCATTGGGAAACGATTTAATTTCTTCAAGAATTTTACCTCCACTAGCATCGCCAAGATGATTTTTAATTTTAGCAAAGCCGTCGCGAGCCAACAAGTGTCCCCCTTTGAAGTGGAAGGTTATACGAAAACAGGTGAAAAACGGATTGGTGAAATCTACGGCTCCCTCTTAAGGAAAAAAGGGAAGGCGGCGGGGGTGCTCGTAGTTATGACGGATATCACCGAGCGCAAGCAAGCAGAGGAGGCCCTACGGGAGAGTGAAAGGCGCTATCGAACCTTGGTGGATAACATCGACCTGGCTATTAACCTCATAGATGCCGACCGCAATATTGTCATGGTGAATGCTGTACATAGCAGGGATTTTAAAAGACCTATAAGTGAGGTAATCGGGAAAAAGTGTTTTCGGGAGTTCGAGAAACGTGATGCCGTGTGCCCGCACTGTCCCGGATCTCAGACAATAGTTACCGGTCAGCCTGCCGAGGCCGAGACCGAGGGGGTCAGAGATGACGGGAGCCGTTTTCAGGTCAGGCTTCAAACCTTTCCCATCTTCGGCCAGGATGGCAAGGTGACTGCCTTCATAGAAGTTGCGGAAGATATCAGCGAGCGCAAGAGGATGGAGGAGGCGCTGCGGGAATCTGAAAAGAAGTATCGCACTATCTTGGAGACCATGGAAGATGGGTATTTTGAAGTCGACCTGCGCGGGAACCTCACATTTTTCAACGAAGCCTTATGCAGGATCCATGGGCGCTCCCCTGATGAGATGATCAGTCTGGATAACCGGCAATTTACTTCTCCTGAAACCGCAAAAAGGATTTACGCTATTTTTAATAAGGTCTACAGGACAGGTATCCCCGCCACAATAGTTGACTACGAAATAATGAGAAAAGACGGTTCCATGGCAATGATCGAGGAGTCTGCCTCGCTCTTACGCAACGCCGCTGGTGAACCCATCGGTTTTTATGGGGTTTCACGCGATCGGACTGAACAGAAAAGGGCCGAGGAGGCCCTCCGTCAGAGTGAAGAAAAATACCGAACCATCCTCGAAGACATAGAAGAGGGTTACTATGAGGTCGACCTTGCCGGAAATTTTACCTTCTTCAATGATTCGTTGTGTAGGATTTATGGATATACCAGAGATGAATTGATGGAGATGAATAATCGAGCATACATGAGCCCAGAGACGGCAAAAAAAACCTATCGACTCTTCAACAAGGTATACAAAACAGGGGAACCCAGCAAAATATTTGATTGGGAGTTTATAAAGAAAGACGGTAGCACAATCACTATGGAGATCTCGGTATCTCTCATAAAGGATTCACAAGGTAATGCAGTCGGGTTTCGAGGTATTGTTCGCGATATCACCGAGCGCAGGCAGGCGGAGGATGCCCTCCGTCAGAGCGAGGAGAGCTACCGCAACGTCCTCGCATTGGCCCCCGACTCAGTTACCATCAGCCGTATCGAAGACGGCCGCTATCTGCAGGTCAATGACGCCTTTTGCCAGCATACCGGCTACACCCCCGAGGAGGCCATTGGCAGGACCGCTTTCAATCTGAACATCTTTGTCGATCACGCTGATCGGGGCCGGCTTCTAGAGGCCGTGCAGCAGCACGGCCGCGCAGAAGGACTCGAGATCCGGTTCCGGACCAAGGACGGGACCATACTTGACGACTTGGTGTCGGCCAGGCCTATCCGATTTCAGAGCGAGGACTGTCTGATCGTGGTGGCGACGAACGTCAACGCGCTAAAAAAGGCCCAGGAGTCCCTTCGCCAGAGCGAGGAGAGGTATCGCGATATCCTTAAAAATATTGAGGATGCATATTACGAGGTCGATCTGGCCGGGAACTATACCTTTTTCAATGAAGCCACATGTAAGCATCATGGGCGCACCCGCGAGGAATTGATGGGTAGGAACTACCAGGAACATACGTCTCCAGAAACAGCGAAAAGAATACAGTCTATTTTTACCGAAGTCTACAGAACAGGTATTCCCGCCACAGGAGTTGAAAACGAGGTGATTAGAAAAGACGGCTCTACGAAATTAGTCGAGATCTCCGTCTCGCTGTTGCGCAACGCATCGGGAGAACCCATCGGCTTCCGTGGAATCTCGCGCGATCGCACTCAACAGAGAAAAGCCGAGGAGGCCCTGCGTCAGAGCGAAGAAAAGTACCGAACCATCCTCGAAAACATAGATGATGGATACTATGAGGTCGACCTGGCCGGAAACTTTACATTTTTCAACGAAGCCTTATGCAGGATCCATAGACGCTCCCCTGATGAGATGATGGGCCTGAATAACCGGGAATATACGACTCCTGAAACCGCAAAAAGGATTTACGCGATTTTTAATAAGGCCTACAGGACAGGTATCCCCGCCAAAATAGTTGACTACGAAATAATGAGAAAAGACGATTCCGTGGCAATGATCGAGGAGTCTGCCTCGCTCTTACGCAACGCCGCTGGTGAACCCATCGGTTTTTATGGGGTTTCACGCGATCGGACTGAACAGAAAAGGGCCGAGGAGGCCCTCCGTCAGAGTGAAGAAAAATACCGAACCATCCTCGAAGACATAGAAGAGGGTTACTATGAGGTCGACCTTGCCGGAAATTTTACCTTCTTCAATGATTCGTTGTGTAAGATTCAGGGATATACCAGAGATGAATTGATGGGCATGAATAACCGAGAATATATGGATAAAGAAACTGTTAAGAGAGTTTATAAGATTTTTAATACCGTATTCCGCACTGGTAAAGGTGCAAAGATACATGACTGGCATATCATCAGAAAAGACGGATCTAAACGCGCCGTTGAGGCATCTGTTTCTCTTATAAGAGATGCCGAGGGAAAGAAAACGGGTTTCCGAGGCGTGATTCGCGATATCACCGAGCGCAAGCGGGCTGAGGAAGAACTCCAGTACACGGCGACCCACGATGCTCTCACCGGCCTGCCCAACCGCGCGCTGTTCAATGACCGTCTTTCGCTGGCACTCACGCAGGCAGATCGTAATAAAAAGAAGCTTGCGGTGATGCTGCTCGATCTGGACTATTTCAAGGATGTCAACGATACCATGGGACACAGCATGGGGGATCAGTTGCTGCGTGTGGTCGGCAATCGGCTTACAGAGCTACTGCGCAAGGGTGATACCGTCGCCCGCGTCGGAGGGGATGAATTCCTGTTGTTATTATCGGAAATAGCCAGGATCAAAGATGCAAACATTATCGCCCAAAAGATCCTGGAGACCTTTCGAAAACCCTTTGTCCTTGATGATCACGAAATCATGATCACCACCAGCATTGGGATTGCGATCTATCCCGACGACGGTGCCGATGCTCATACCTTAATGAAGCACGCCGATGTCGCCATGTACCGAGCCAAGGATAAGGGCCGGGACAACTTTCAACGGTATACCCCGGCTTGAACTTCCAAGCAACCTTCTGATATCTCTTCCTTGTCGTGATTATCGTTCACCCCATGAGGTTTTTCATCCCCTCAGTGAAGGATGCATCAATCTCCCTCATGCTTGACGATCTCGGATTCGATTTTCTCAGACAGTGACAAAAAACGTCGCTTTAATGGATAATAAACGCCTCCCCCCCTCTATCTCCCCCCTAAATCCATATAACTCACCGATATATATATGATTTTTTATCTCTTCATATTGGCACGGAATATGCTCAATACCAAGAGGATCTGATCATATCTTTGCAATTAGAGGTAGAAATTTCTCGTTCAAGGAGCTGGCCATGCATGACATAGAAGACGTGACTATTCTCTTGGCCGAGGATGATCCTGGTCATGCCCGCCTGATCGAGAAGAACCTGCGCCGCGCGTACGTGACAAACGAGATCGCCTTTGCCACCAATGGGCAGGAGGCCCTCGACTACCTGTTCTGCGAAGGGGAGTACGTCAAGAACAAGCACGCATCGCACCTGCTGGTGCTGCTCGACCTCAACATGCCGGTGCTCGACGGCTACCAGGTGCTCGAACGCATGAAGGCCGACGAGCGCACCAAACGTATCCCCGTGATCATTTTGACCACCACCGACGATCCTCGAGAAGTGAGCAGGTGTTATGAGCTCGGCTGCAACGTCTATATCACCAAACCGGTGGACTATGAGCAGTTCGCCGAGGCGATGCGCAAGCTTGGGTTGTTTTTATTGGTTGTCATGATTCCGGATGGAGGGTAAACAGGGCATGGCGCGCTCTGAGCCGATTCATATTCTTTACGTCGAGGACGATCCTGGTCTGGCTCGTCTTGTTCAGAAAAAGTTGCAGCGGGCCGGATATGTGGTGGACATTGCCTCTGATGGCGAGCAGGGGGTGGCCAAGTTCGAAGCTGATTCCTATGATCTCATGTTTGTAGATCAAAATCTCCCCATCTACGATGGGTTGGAGGTGATCCGTATCTTGGGTTCCAAGGGCATCCTGCCGCCTACTATTATGATCACCGGTACAGGTGATGAAAAGGTGGCGGTGGAGGCCATGAAGCTGGGTGCGGGAGACTACATCGTCAAAGATGTGGGGGCAGGGTATCTTGAGCTTCTCCCCTCCGCTATCGAGAAGATGCTCCGGCAGCACCGTGCCATCGAGGAGAAGCAGCAAACAGAGGAAGCACTGCGTAAGAGCGAGGAGCGTTTCCGGAAGCTTTTCGAGCAATCAAATGATGCCATTTTTATCCACCAAACGGGCCGAATTATCGACGTCAACCAAAGGGCATGCGAGATGCTCGGCTACAGCAAAGAGCAATTCCTCACGATGGAGATCGCGGATCTTTACCCTCAAGAGGGCTGCACGGAATCGAGCAAAAAAATAAACACTTCGCAGGGACTAAATTCGATTGAATCAATACTCTTTGAAACACTGTTCAAAAAGGCTGATGGTACAGTAGTCGCAGTAGAAATCAGTTCCGGCATTATCGATCGCGAGAAGAAGATCATCCAAGGGATCGCCCGTGATATCACCGAGCGCAAGCGAACGGAGACAGAGTTACAAAAGGCCCAAGAACAGGCTGAAACGGCCAACCATGCCAAGACCGAATTTCTCGCCAGCATGAGTCACGAAATCCGAACGCCTATGAATGCCATTATCGGTATGGCCGACCTGCTCTTGGAGACCCAGTTGACCCCTGAGCAGCAGCAATATGTCCAGGTCTTCCAGTCAGCCGGGGAAAACCTTTTAACCATCATTAACGACATCATCGATATCTCCAAGGTGGAAGCCGGTCACGTTCGACTCGAAACCATCGACTTTGATCTTACCGATATCATTGAAAACATATGTGACGTGATGGCCGTTCGTGCCCATGAAAAGGGCCTGGAGCTGGTTTATAGTGCTATGCCGGATGTCCCGATTGCGCTCTTGGGTGACCCGACACGTTTGCGTCAGATACTGGTAAACCTCATCGGAAATGCCATCAAGTTCACCGAGAAAGGTGAGGTGTTCATTCAGGTCGAAAGCCATGGAACAAAAAACGGGAACATTGAACTATTATTTTCGATAACTGATACCGGCATCGGCATAGCCCTGGAACAGATAGATACGATCTTTGACGCCTTTACGCAGGCCGATTCATCCATCACCCGCAAGTATGGGGGGACGGGACTCGGCCTGTCCATCTCAAAACAGCTGGTGGAGCTCATGGGCGGGCATATAACGGTGGAGAGTAAACCGGGTCAGGGGAGTACTTTTTCATTTACGGCACAGTTTGGGATTCAGAGAGAAGCAAAGGGACATAAAGAGAAAAGTGCACTAGATATGAAAGGTGTTAAGGTACTTGTTGTTGATGACAACGAAACGAATCGCATGATATTGCGAAATACACTCTCCAAATTAGGTGCCATTATAACAGAGTCGGACAACGGCGAACATGGACTTGCAGAATTCAAGCGTGCCATGGAGACAGCCACTCCATATCAACTGGCATTAATCGACCACCGTATGCCGGGCATGGACGGGTTCGAACTGGCCAAACACATAAAAGAAACCATGGGGAACATTAAGAACACGGCCGTCATGATGCTCACCTCAGATAACAGGAGCGGCGATCGTGCCCTGTGCAAAGAATTTGATATAACGTTTTATCTGGTAAAACCCGTGAAAAAAACAGAATTGCTGGATGCCATTGCTACCATTATGGGGCGAAAGATTGACCCCCCTGCCAGTAAAATTCCCGAGGTAAGGCCTGTCGACTTTAGCGCAATCCGCTCCCTGAACCTCCTCCTTGTCGAGGATTCCGCGGACAATCGTCTGATTATCCAGGCCTATTTCAAGAGGGCCTCAGATCATATAGACATAGCCGAAAACGGCGCCATTGCTGTGGAAAAGTTCAAGTCAGGGAAATACGATCTGGTGCTTATGGATGTACAGATGCCGGTCATGGACGGTTATACTGCCACCCGGGAGATCAGGAAGTGGGAGCAGGAACAGGGGAGAAAACAAATACCTATCATTGCCTTGACCGCCCATGCCCTGAAAGAAGATGCTCAAAAGAGTCTTGATGCCGGATGCACGGATCACCTGACAAAGCCGATAAAGAGGGCAACGCTGATGGAGGCCGTCCAAAAATACACGGGAGCAAAGGGCAGTAAATAAAGAATTACGAATTGCAAAAGAGAATGATGTTGAACGAGGAGGGTAGACCATGAAACAAGAGGGTGCCTTAAAGCAAGAAGAAAAGATCATCGTCCATGTAGACCCAGATATCGCAGACCTCGTACCCGGTTTCCTTGAGAACAGGCACAAGGACATAAAGACCATGGGTGAGGCCGTGACACAGGGTGATTTTGAGGCCATACGGGTCCTCGGACACAGCATGAAGGGTGCGGGCGGGAGCTATGGGTTTGACGCCATTACCGATATGGGGAAAGCGCTGGAGCAGGCTGCCATGGCAAAAGATTCCGACGGGATCAAAAAGTCGGTACAAGAGCTCTCCGCGTACCTTGATCGTGTTGAGGTGGTTTACAAGTGAGGATCAGGAAACGCCGGCCAGCTTTTAGCGCGGTCATGCTGCACACTGGACAGTAACTACGGGAAGCAATGCGGTGATACGATGAACACACCTGCAAAACCCTTGATCTTGGTCGTTGACGATAACCCGGATCAGTTGAAACTGATGGAACGCTTTCTGTCAAGCAGCGGCTTTAGCGTAATCGCTGCCGACGGCGGACTCAAGGGCTTGGACGCCATTCGTGAGGTCAAACCGGATCTTATTTTGCTCGACGTCATGATGCCAGAGATGGATGGCTATGAGGTGTGCTCAAGGCTGCAGAAAAACAGCGAGACTGCCTACATCCCTGTCATCTTCATAACCGCCCTGGGAGAAGAACAGGACAAGGCCAGGGCCTTTTCCGTTGGCGCTGTTGATTACCTGGCAAAACCCGTCCAAAAGGAAACCCTTCTTAAAAAGGCCCGTACTCATATCACAACATATACCCGATGGAAGGAACTGCAACAAGACGGTGTTACCTCCGAGGAAAAGATTGAACCATCCGATTTCCCCCAATTCAAGCGATTCTTGTTCGATCAATTAGACCTTGATCCCGAGAAGAAGGCTCAATTCACTACTATCCCACCCTCCCATATCTATTCCATGGCTCGTCACCTGGGGATCAGCAATAGCCAGATGGCCAAATATATCGCTGATTTTCTGAAGCTTCCCTATTTCTCCCAAGTCAACCCGTATGATGTTAAATTGGGGGTCCTCCCCATGCCTTTTTGCAAGACAAACCTCGTCGTGGCCCTGGGCAATGGAGACGAAGGATACACCTTTGCACTGAGCAATCCCTTTAACTTGGAAATCCTGGATAATCTAAGAAAAATAACCGGAAGGGATAAAGCCCTTAAACTCGCCGTAACCGAACCTGAACATATCGAATTATTATTTAAGTATGAGTCAGACCTTGGTGCCGAGACACCGACCAAAAAGGTCGTTATGGGTGGGGGCGTCCAAGAAATCGAAGGGCCCACCAGGCAATTCCCCGTCGAAGAGCCGATCGAGCAAATATCGGAAGCAGATATTAAGAAACACCCTATTGTGTATATTGCCAATACTATGGTCAACAAGGCCGTCGCTGAAAGGGCCAGCGACATTCACATCGAACCCAAGGAGACCGAGATCGTCGTCCGCTTCCGGGTTGATGGGGATTTGAAGGATTCATTTGCCCTGAAGAAGAACACCGGCGTTATGCTCATTTCCCGGCTTAAGGTGCTGGGCGGCCTTGATTTGGCCGAAAGAAGGAAACCGCAGGACGGATCTTTTGCGGCAACCATTAATAATAAGACTTTCAAGTTGAGGTTAGCTACTACGTCCACACCGTACGGTGAAAGCCTCATCATTCGCCTGTTGGAACCGAGTGCCAAACCAAAAGACCTGGGTGAGCTCGGCATGATGGATAAACAAGTTAATACCATGGCTGATTTTGCCAATCGAACCCATGGCGTTATCCTGATCGTCGGCCCCACCGGCTCAGGGAAGACAACAACCATCTACAGCTTCCTATCCCATATCGATTGTCAAACCAGAAGCTTGATATCCGTTGAAGACCCCGTAGAATACAATATAGCCTATGCCAATCAGCAGCAGGTAAACGAAAAGGCCGGGATTACCTTTGAATCCCTCCTCAAATCAGCGGTGCGACAGGATCCCGATATATTGTTTTTAGGAGAGGTCAGAGACCCTTATTCTGCCAAGATGTCGATAGACTTTGCCAGCACCGGCCACCTGACCGTCACGACGTTGCATACGTCCAATGCAACCACTGCCATTTTCCGTCTTGAGAGACTGGGGCTTGACCGAGGGACAATGGCGGATACTATCATCGGCGTTGTTGCCCAGAGGTTGCTGAAAAAGCTTTGTCCCCATTGCAAGCAGATAGCGCAGATCTCACCGGAAGAAAGAGAAATGCTTGCACCATTTACGGATGAAGTTCCCGCACAGGTTGCGCATCCTGTCGGATGTCCAAAGTGCAACAACACCGGTTACTTGGGCAGAGAAGGGATATATGAGATAATAAAATTTGATCACGAAATCTCTGATATGGTCCGCTCAGGCGTGCCTATATCTGAGATAAGAAATTTTATCAGAGATAGGGGAGATTTTCTTATTGGCACCCATGCAGTGGAAAAGGCAAAAAAGCTCCTTTTCGCTCCAAAGGACGTTTACGAACATGTGTTGGTGGAGGAATTGGCATTTGAAGAAAAGAAACTTCAAAAGGAAGGTCCCCAAAAGGAAAGTCCTCACATACCCGTCACGGAAAAGGAGATAAAGGATAAGATGTCGATCCTTGTGGTTGAGGACGACCACGATTCCCGGCAATTGGTAGCCCGTTTCCTGGAAAAAAACGGTTACTCGGTAACCCCTGCGGAAGATGGAGTCAGCGCCCTGCTCCAATTGGGCAAACGGCGATTTGACCTGATCATCTCGGATGTAAACATGCCGAACCTGAATGGCTTTAAGCTACTGGAGATGAAGGGCCAAAAGGGGATAGAGACCCCGGTGATATTCCTGACATCCAGGTCCGATCCAGAGGATATGGACAGGGGATTGGGTCTTGGCGCTGCGGCCTATATCACCAAACCGACCAAGAAGGATATATTGCTCTCGAAGGTGAAAACCGTCCTTGAAAAAAGACAATAATAATAAGAGGACAATAACAACATGGCTGATGAACCAAAGATAAACGCCATTTGCAAGGGGTGCGGAAAGCGGCTCAGCGCCGATGAAAAAAACGCAGAATACTGCAGCAGGTGCATGATCGAGCGGGCAGAGGAGTATGTCCCTGAAGCGCCGGAAAGACCGCCAATCAAACGCGAAAAGAAGGGCAGGACGTGGTTGATAGTGCAAGTGGCGATCATCCTGGCCGCCGTTGCCATCATGGCGCTTCAAACCCCTCGGCTCATTTCCGCTGTTAAAGGGGATAGGCCTCTCAGACAAGGCACCTATGCAACCGACGCAAAGGCCGACCAGTGTATTGCGAACCTCTGGCATATTGCCCGACTCATCCAAGAGGGAAAGGTGCTTGGCAAAGATACGGTCTGTCCAGTCAGCAAGAAGCCGTATGTAATAAGGGACACCGGTAAAGACGTCGTGGTAAGCTGCCCTAATCCAGAGCTTCATGGATTCATGGCAGTGCAGGTAAGCAAAAGACGTCCTGTGCCTGAGATCAGCAAATGATTCGATACACACAAGGCAAGAGGGGATTTACCCTCATAGAGCTCATGTTGGTCATAGCCATGGTTGGCGTCCTCGCCTCCATCGCTACTCCTTCGTATCTTAATTACGCCCAGAGGGCACGAGCATCGCAATGCCATATAGACAGGGGAGAAGCGCAGAATGTCATCATCCAATATTACCACGACCACCCTGATACTGAGCTAACAAGCCTCCAGCAATTGATCGATGCAGGATACCTGCAAAGTGGGTTCAATTGCCCCTTGGGAGGGGAGTACGTATTGATCCCGGCAAAAGTCGCCGGTTCCCAATACCCTATCGTGGCATGTTCCCTGCATTATCTGCCGGAACTCCTACCCGCAGAACCTACGCCTGTGCCCACACCTGAACCCACACCTGTGCCTACACCGGAACCTACACCTGTACCCGTACCTTCACCGGTACCTACGCCTGCACCTACTCCGGAGCCTACACCGGTGCCTAAGCCGGACCCTAAGCCGGACCCTAAGCCGAAACCTAAACCGAAACCTAAGCCGACGCCTAAACAGGATCTACGCCAGTAAGATCAAGAAAAACCACTCACGAACCAGGGATCGGGCTTTGGAGAGATAAGCAAAGGCATAATAGACGCAATGATATATTCAATGGCAACAGATCAGTGGTATTCTTCCACCATTAAAAAGGGCAATGAGGTGAATATCTCGACCCTCAAGGTGAAACAAAAATAAGGGGCTCTATAGTGGGGTCTTTTTGCGGTTTAGATACAACGCCTACCTTTTCAAAATTTCCTACAAAAAAATTAAGAAAAATCCATAAGAGACCTTGATTGATCTCTCAAATAACCCCTTTTCCCATTGATCTACCCTCCTCTCCCACGATATAATAAAACTTCAATCTTTTTTTAGAGATATACCGTTTATGAAGATCCTTTTGATATCACCGGAGCGGGAGAGGAAAAAGGAGGAAGCCTTCCTCTTCCGTCTCGGTTTTCTCAATCTCCCCTATGTGGCCGCAGCAACCCCATCGGATTGCGAGGTGCGGATCGTTGACGAGGCCTATGAAAGGATAAACTTCGATGAGAAGGTCGATCTCGTCGGGATAACGGCTCAAACCCCGGTGGCCCCCAGGGCCTACCAGATAGCCGAGGAGTTCCGCAGGAGGGGGGTGCCGGTGGTGATGGGAGGCGTACACGCCAGCGTGCTCCCCGAGGAGGCTCTGACACATGTGGATGCAGTGGTGATTGGGGAGGCCGAGGCAACCTGGCCCCGGCTCCTGGAGGACCTCCGTCAGGGGAGATTACAAAGAATATACCGATCGAATGGATGGGTAGGGGGGGAAACCATCCTCCCGCCCAGAAGAGAGCTCTTGAACCACCGCCTCTATTTCCCCCTGAAGCTCCTGGAGACGACCCGCGGCTGCCCTCACCAATGCGACTTTTGCCAGGTATCGCGCTTCTTCGGCAACCGGTATCGCACCCGCCCCCTTCCGGAGATAGCCCGGGAGCTCGATGCCATGTTCGGGCCAGGCCCGGTCATGCCCTCCTGGGCCAGGCAATTACTCTCTGCGATCAGCAAAGACCTTCCGTACTTTTTAAAAAGAAGGCTCTTATACATCATCGATAACAATATGGTCGCCAATAAGCAATTCACTATCGAGCTGCTCTCCCTGGTGAAGGGGTATGACCTCCTGTGGTGGGGGCATGCACCGGTCTCCATCGCCACGGATGATAGACTCCTCAAGCTCTTTGCCGCAAGCGGCTGCATCGCCGTCAACATCGGTTTTGAGTCCCTCTCCCCTAGCAACCTCAAGCGCATCAAAAAAGGGTTCAACAAGCCTGCTCGGTATAGCGAGGCGATCAAGAAGATCCACGGCTATGGGATGGGGATCATGGGGACCTTTATCGTGGGTCTGGACGACGATGACCCCGGGGTATTCCAGAGGACCATAGACTTCATTTTAGAGAACCAATTAGATTGGGCCCTGGCCTTTATCATGACCCCCTATCCCGGCACCGAGTCCTTTGAGCGGCTGGACAAAGAGGGGAGGATCCTGCACAGGGATTGGGAGCGATACGACTCCCTCAACGTTGTCTATCAACCCCTGCTACTGAGCGCGGAAGAATTGGTGGGAGGCATGCGCAGGATATGGAAGGAGGTCTTTTCCGTGAGATCGATCTTTCGCAGGATCATCAAGCCCCCTCGCATCCACCCCCTCTTTTACCTACCCATGAACTGGGGCTTTCACCGGCTCACGAGGAACTGGTAGCCTTACCCAGCAAACCTGTGTTAAGATAAAATAATAAGCCTCGTCGGCCGGTGAAGAACAGAGAAAACAATACAAAAAGGTTGAGGTGATGAACGTCTTATTCTTTCAGGTCACCGTGGTCCTCTACCTCGGCGGCACCATCGCCTATCTCATCTATCTCCTATCCTCTCACGAAAGGGCTGCCTGGGTAGGAAAGTTTGCTTTAGGGTTGGGCTTTATCTCCCACTGTATTACCCTCGTGCTGAGATATATCGAGGCAGGCCATACCCCGGTGGTCAACCTCCATGAATCCCTTTCTTTCTTTGCCTGGATGGTAGTTGGTTTCTTCTTGCTCTTGCGCTATCGCTATAAGGTTGAAATAGTAGGGGCCTTCGTTTCCCCTTTGGCCCTACTGCTCGTCATCGGGGCCGCGGCACTGCCGAAAGAGATCCTCCCCCTCCCCCCTGCCCTCAGGAGTTGGTGGCTCCCCATCCATGTCACCTTCGCCTTCCTAGGGGACGCCATCTTCGCCCTCGCCTTCTGCGCAGGGGTGACCTACCTCATCCAGGAGCGACTTGTCAAGTCCAAGCGCGTGGGGGCCCTTTCAGCACGGCTACCGTCTCTCGAGGTTCTCGATGAGATCAACTATCGGGCCTTGACCATAGGCTTCCCTCTGCTCACCATAGGGATCGTCACCGGCGCGGTATGGGCCGAGTACGCCTGGGGGTCATACTGGAGTTGGGACCCCAAAGAGACCTGGTCTTTGATTACCTGGCTGCTCTACGCCGCCCTCCTCCACCAGCGGCTGATGGTGGGGTGGCGGGGCAAGAAGGCAGCCATCATGGCCATCGTTGGTTTCGGGGCTGTGCTATTCACCTTCTTAGGGGTGAATCTTTTGATGGAAGGGCTCCACACCTATGCCGAATGGTTCAGGTGACCCATGAGGGAGGTTATTCTCGTCGGACTCAACTACCGCACGGCCCCCGTGGAGATCAGGGAGCGGATCTCTTTCCCGGAGGAGGACCTGGATCGATACCTGAAGGCGCTTCAAGGCCTCCCCAGCCTTGCCGAGGGGTTTATCCTCTCCACCTGTAACCGCGTGGAGATATGTGCGGCTGCGAGAGACCCGGAGAAGGGCGTCGATGAGATTAAGGACTTCCTCGCCCTTCAGCATCGCCTTCCCCTGTCAGAATTCAAGGACACCCTCTACGTGCTCCAGGGGGAGGAGTTGGTAAGACACATCTTCCGGGTGGCCGCGAGCCTCGACTCCATGGTGGTGGGGGAGCCTCAGATCTTAGGTCAGATCAAAAGGGCCTATCGGACGGCCCACGCCGCCAGGACCACCGGCACCTTGTTGAACAAGCTGCTCCACAAGGCCTTCTCCGTGGCCAAGAGGGTGCGGACAGAAACCGGCATCGGGAACCGGGCGGTTTCGGTGAGCTTCGTCGCCGTGGAGCTGGCAAAGCGGATATTCGCCCGCCTGGAGGGAAGAGAGGCCTTGATCGTCGGTGCGGGGGAAATGTGTGAGTTGGCCGCTCAACATCTGGTCCGCGAGGGTGTACAAAGGATCCTGGTGACCAACCGAACATGGGAGCGAGCCATGGAATTGGCCGAACGGTTCCACGGGGAGGCAATCCCCTTCTCGGAACTCCCCAACGCCCTGTTACGGGCTGATATCGTCATCAGTTCCACTGGTTCTCCGGACTTTATCGTGAAAAGGGAAGAGGTCTCAGATATAATCAGGAAGAGAAAGAATAGCCCCCTCTTCTTCATCGATATTGCCGTGCCGAGGGATATCGATCCGCAGGTAAACACTATTGATAACGTCTACCTCTATGATATCGATGACCTGCAGGAGGTAGCGGAGGCAAACATTAAAGACCGTCAGCACGAAGCCCGCAGGGCAGAAGCGATCGTTGCGATGGAAGTGGAGAAGTTCTGCTCCTGGTATCAGTCCTTGGAGGTGGTACCGACTATCGTCTCGTTGCAAGATAAGATGGAGAAGATGCGGGAAAAAGAGTTGGGAAAAACCCTCTCTGCACTGCCTCAACTCTCAGCAAAGGAGAGGAGGGCCATGGAGGCCCTTTCCCAGGCCATTATTAACAAGATCCTTCACGGCCCCATCACCCAACTGAAGAAGACAAGCCGGAACTCCGAAGGGGAGGCATACGTGGACGTGGTGAAAAAGCTCTTCCAGTTGGATGAGGAGTAGATAGTTATGAGTGTGCAGACATTTTCATCCCTTACCATGAGACCTATCGTCGCTTTTGTAACCATCTGTTTCATCGTGACCGTCCTACCCCCCGCATCGGGGCTTGCCTCTATGACTGTTCAGGAAGAAAAGGAACTGGGGGACAGATTGGCCCTCGAGATCCAGCAGAAGGTGGATATGGTCAATGACCCCCTTATCAAGGCGTATGTGGACGAGGTCGGCAGACGCCTTGTAGAGGAGGCTCATGATCGCCGCTTTGACTATCACTTTTATGTGGTCAAGGAGCAGGAACCCAACGCCTTCGCCATCCCTGGGGGGCATATCTTTGTCACCAGCGGGCTCATACGATTTGTGGATACAGAGGATGAATTGGCCGGTGTCATCGGCCATGAGATCGCTCATAGCGTGCTGAGGCATATCGACAAGGCAATGGACAGGGCCAAGCGCCTCTCCCTCCTCACCCTGGCGGCCATCATCGCCGGAGCCTTCCTCACCAAAGACGCCAAGGGGGCCGCTACCCTGACCACCGGCGCCATGGCCATGGCCCAATCTTTGATGCTCAAATATACCAGGGAGAACGAGGCTGAGGCGGATCAAAAGGGTATCAAATACCTGACCGATGCCGGCTATGGCTCCCAAGCCATGGTGACCTTTCTCAAAAAGATCTATCGCTGGCAACGGGCTATCGCACCCGACATCCCCACCTACCTCTCCACCCATCCGGGAATCGACGATCGAATCACCTACCTATCGGATACCTTCACAACCATTCCTAAATCCCTGGGAACACATCCGCCTGCAGCCGGAGATTTACAAAAGATCCGGATACGGCTTTTTCTAAGGGAAAAAGGAGGTGGGGAAGGGATCAACCAGTTCTCCGCCCTGCTTCGGGAAAAACCAGGGGATGTGGACATCCTCTACGGCCTGGGCATTTCCTATGTCATGGTGGGCAGGCCGCAAGAAGCTATCTCCTACTTATCGGAGGCCCTGAAGGCCTCGCCAAAGAACGTACTTATAGTGCGCGAGCTGGGCATAGCCTACTTCCAGGCAAAAGAGGTAAATAAGGCCCTCGACGCTCTGAAGGAAACCTTACGTACCTTCCCGCGCGACACCACAATCCTCTTTTATCTGGCCCAGGGGAATCAAGAGAAGGGCCGATGGGATGATGCCCTCTCTTTCTACCAACGGGTGTTGGCAATAGACCCTGGAAGGGTGGAGCTATATTACAACCTCGGCGTGGTCTATGATAAAAAGGGGCTCTTAGATCTGGCGCATGAAAATTTCGGCCTCTATTTCAAAGAGAAGGGACAACGGGAAACCGCCCTGTTCCACTTCAAAAAGGCCTTGGAGCACACTCAGGACTGGAAAAAAAAGAGAGAACTGGAGGAACTCATAAAGGAATGTGAGGGGTAAGAGAGATGTGACAAAATACCCATAAACCCTTTTACCTCGCTGTCTCCCCGCATCGCTTCCAGGTAAAAACCCCATCCGCCCTTCCCCCTCCGTGTAACTATTTTTATAACCATGTAATAGCCCATAGCCCTATTTTCCCCTATTTTTCCTATTGACAAGTTAATCTTGATATAGTATTAAAAATTAAATATTTAAAATTTAATAATGAAATGTTACTATTTTAGGCCTTTATGCGGTTAAATCGGGCTTAATTGAATAGCAAATTAAAGATGAAGGTAGCTGTTATTGGAGCAGGTGCCATTGGGGGGTTGGTAGCAGCGTATCTGGTTGATAAAGGCGAACAGGTGCTGTTGGTCGCACACCCCAAGCAGGTCGCCCCTATTTCGCAAAACGGTCTAACCATAGAGGGTGTCCGCAATAGGCTGTGTGTCGAGTTGCCCGTTAAAAGTCGGTTGGATGAAGAGGTGGATCTAGCAATTATAGCTACCAAGACCCCCGATTTGGAAAAGGCCATCACACAAAATCTTGAATATCTAAAAGATGTAAATATTGTATCTGTTCAGAATGGCGTAAGGGGAGACAAGATGATTGCCGAGCGTTTAGGAGCGGATAGACTTTTCGCCAGCATAGTTATGTTCGGGGCAACGTACCTGGCGCCGGGCAAGATCGTACATAACTTTGAAGGAGATTGGATTATAGGGCAGACGAATTCAGGCACACGAGAGATGCTGCATGAGATCATAGAGGTGACTTCGAGGATATTCCCCTCCCCTGTAAGCAGCGACATAGGGGGCATGAAATGGCTGAAGTTGTTCATAAATGCCAACAACTGCCTGCCGGCAATCTTGGGCAAGAGCATGCAGGAAACATTTAGCACTATCCCCGTCTGCAAAATTAGCGTGCGCATTTGGCAGGAGGGATTAGAGCTAGTGAATAAGGCCGAGATCGCATTATCCTCTTTGCCCACGTTCCCCGTAGAGCGGCTTTCTCAGCTTGTCTCCATGCCGTTGGATGAGTCGGCAAAGATATTCTCTGCCATAATGGTCAATTTAAGCCGGGAGCCGCTATATGGCTCAATCTTGCAGAGCATCAAGAGAAAACGTCCTTCGGAGATCGATTATATTAACGGAGAGTTTGTCAATCTTGCCGCATCGATTGGACAGAAAGCCTCTCTGAATGAGAGGCTTGTCCAGATGGTGCACGACGTGGAAAAAAGCGGGAAGTTCCTCAGTGAGGATACAGTGGTCGAGCAAACCCGAGAGTTGATGAGCTAGCCGTGGTGAATACGCCGTTTCCTAAATTAAGGCTTACCGTCACCAAGGTGGAGGGAAGATGCTATCACGACTACGATATGGGTGACGAGATAATCCTGGATGATTTCACCCATCCGCCGGAGCATTTCTGTCTGGGCCTCGCGCACGCGCTCTTCCCGGTCGTCTATTCGCTGAGTTTCGCGGCCTGCTTACCCTTCATGGAGAATCAGCGATCGCTTCACGTGACGTGCCCGGACGGCGGGAAGCTGGAGTTTCTGGCGGAGGTGCTGGATTATGACGGCAATGTCGCCGTGATACAGAAAGACCCCACTTATAAGGGGCCCCGGCCGAAAAAACTCCTGGTGGAAGTAGTCCAAGATAGGGGTGGTTGCACGTATGGTTACAAGCTGGGCGATCAGTTTGAGTTTGAAGGGTTGAAGTGCAAGGAGGGCTTTTGCGGGGCCGCATACCACCTCCTGTTCCCGGCGCTCTTTGGGCTTAATTTCGGAGCGAAGTTTTTTTTCATGCAGAATCCTGATTCTATAGACACCGTAACCTGTCCTGATAAAGGCAAGATAGTTTTTAAGGTAACGAGGGAAGAGGAATAATGAGAAAGAGGGTAGTTGTCACCGGTTTGGGGGTCATCGCACCCAGCGGCATAGGCCTGGAGGAGTTCTGGCGGAATATCTCCCGGGGTTTATCTGTCACAAAGAAGGTAACCAATTTTGATGTCTCACCATTCAATTCCCAGGTAGCTGCACAGGTGGAGGATTTTTTTCCTCAGCAGTTTGGCCTCGATGAGAAAACTGCGCAAAGGATGGATCGTTATGTGCAATTTGCCGTGGCGGCTGCCAAGATGGCCATTGAGGATGCCTCTCTGGATTTCAGCCGGGTGGACAAAAGGCGTATTGGTGTAATCTTGGCAAACGCTATCAGTGGCACAAAATATATGGAAGAGGAATTCTTGCGTGTCACCAATGATGGCAAAGAGCCGATCGATCCCCGCCTTGTTCGACCGGACCTCTACGATGCTTCTATGTTTAATACGCCATCAAGCGAGATCTCCAATCTTTGGAAATTAAACGGTATCTGTACTACTGTTTCAACCGGATGCACGGCAGGCACAGATTCCGTAGGGTTGTCTTTTGAGATGATCCAGGATGGAAGGCAGGATGTAATCATCACCGGAGCCTCCGAAGCCCCAATCACGCCGATTACCTTCGGCGCCTTTGATGTTGTCAATGTACTTTCTACCCTTAACGACGAGCCGGCTAAGGCCTCGCGTCCCTTTGATCTTAAACGTAACGGTTTTGTCATTTCCGAAGGTTGCGGCATTTTAATCTTAGAGGAACTAGGGCATGCCTTAAGGCGTAACGCTAAGATTTATGCGGAGGTCCTGGGCTATGGAACGTGTAATAATGCCTTTCACATGACCGATCTCCCTTCCGACGGAGAGGCAATGGCTGAATGTATAAAGTTGGCGTTGGAAGATGCCAATATCCCCGCGGATAAAATCGGGTATATCAATGCCCATGGTTCATCGACAAAACAGAACGATATCTTTGAGACAGCCGCTTACAAGAAGGTCTTTCAAGATCTTGCCTATCACATTCCTATTAGTTCCTTAAAATCTATGTTCGGACATCCGTTGGCAGCGGCTAATGCGGTGGAGTTGGTAGCCTGCGCTTTAATATTTAAGCATGACTTTCTACCGCCTACTATTAATCAGGAGGTTCCCGATCCACAGTGCGACTTGGATTATATTCCTAATAAAGGCAGAGAAGAAAAGGTAGATTATATTCTCAAGACCAGTTCAGGATTTTCTGGTCTCCACTCTTCATTACTACTGAAACGCTGGGAGGGAAACTTATGAAAGACATCGTTATTACCGGAATGGGCGTCGCAGCACCACCAGGAATCGGCATAGCAGACTTCTGGCGCCATATGCAGGAAGGAAGGTCTTTTGTCGGTCCTATTACGCGCTTTGATTCCTCGCTTTACCCCTCGCGTATTGCCGGACAGATCAAAGGTCTGGAGCCTTACAGCAATAGCTTCTCGCCCAGACTTCTGAAAAAAATCGACCTTTTCTCCCACATGGCCTTGGTAACTTCTGATCTTGCCCTTAAAGATGCAAAGATTGACCTACGCAATTTTAATCTGCATCGAACAGGTATCTTTATGGGCAATACACTCGGCGGTTGGTTTTTTGCGGAAACGGAATTAAGGGATCTTTATTTAGAAGGGCGTGGGGGCGTTAGCCCCTATATGGCTTCTGCCTGGTTCCCGGCTGCGCCCCAGGGACAAATCTCTATATTTTATGGCATTAAAGGTTATTCTAAGACCGTTATTGCCGATCGCGCCGGTTCTCTGATGGCCATTGCCTATGGGGCAAGGACCTTAGAGCGGGGAAAGGTGGATTTGGTCTTAGCTGGCGGGACGGAAGCTCCGGTCACCCCGTACGCCCTCCTATGCTGTAATACGTACGGTTTTCTCTCCAGAAAGAACGATACCCCTGAAAAGGCCTATGCGCCCTTTGATAAAAACCGTGATGGCCTTGTTATTGCCGAGGGCGCCGGCATTTTAACTTTGGAGCGATTGCATGACGCACAGAAAAGAAACGCGCCACTCTATGCCAGGATTTGTAGTTTTTATACCAATTGCGATGGTTATGACCGCGTTGCATTTGAGCCGGAAGGGATCTGTTTGGCTGTGGCTATTGAGGAAGCGCTCAAAGAGGCAGGATTCGACAAGGATAGCATTGATTATATCTGTGCTGATGGAGCAGCCACTGCTTCCGGAGATGTAAGTGAGACAAGGGCAATAAAAAGGGTTTTTGGCAAAAGGGCAAAGGAGATTCCGGTAAGCGCACCGAAGTCAATGTTCGGCAATATGCTTGGAGCGCAAGGAAGTGTGGATGTCATTACCACGGTTCTGAGCATGATGTCCGGCGCAGTCTGCCCGACAATAAATTATAGAGATCCCGCTCCGGAGTGTGATTTGGACTATGTGCCCAATAAGGTCCAAAATAAAGATGTCAAGCGGGCACTGGTTATATCTCGCGGCCGTGGCGGTATTAACGCGGTGATGGCTTTGGAAAGGCTCGGCGACGGACAGAAGACCGAGAAGGATACAGAGGAGGGATACTATGTTAGTTGAGCAGGACATAAGAGAGATTATCATACAAATCTTAAGCATACAGCCGGAAGAAATTAAAATGGATGAAAAATTAAGTGACTCTTTAGGGGTAGATTCAACGGAGATGGTAAATATAGTCCTTTCCTTGGAGAAAAAGTTTAGCGTGCATATTGATGATAAGCAGATTACCAAGTTCAGTTCGCCCAGGGATATCATTACTGTCATAGAAAGTAAGAGGGCTAGGCCTTAAAATGAGATTTATCGATTTAAGCCTACCTATCGATGAAAGAAATCCAGAAGCTCATCCTATAAGGATAGAAAGACTTGCCCACAAAAAAGGCATTGAACATCTGAATTGGATAATGATGCGTAAGAGCCTCAAGGGCCTTATTTCCTATCTGCTGGGCAAAAGGATCATCAAGCCTGCTGATTTGCCCGATAGAGAATTTCTTTCTTTGGAGATGGTTTATTGCAGTGTGCATACAGGAACACATATGGATGCTCCTTTCCATTTTGGCACCAAATGCGAGAATGAGGACTCTAAAAAGATTGAAGATTTGCCCCTGGATTGGTTTTATCAAGACGGGGTAGTCTTAGATTTGACGTATAAAAAGCCAGCCGAGGCAATTACCAGGAAAGACCTGATGGCCGCGCTTGCTAAAATTAATTACGCATTAAAGCCCAAAGACATTGTGTTTCTCCATACCGGAGCTGACAAATATTTTGGCAGTAAAGATTATATGGACAAGTTCTGTGGGGTAAGCGCAGAAGCAATAGAGTGGCTTTGGGACCAGGGCATAAAGGTAATTGGGATAGATGCTTTGAGTTTTGACCGGCCGTATCCCGTGATGCTGAGAGATTTTTTATCAAAAAAAGAAAAAACAGCTCTCTGGCCGGCGCACTTCTGCGGCCGTCACAAAGAGTATGCGCATATTGAGCGCTTGGCCAATCTTGATAAGTTACCTAAGCCGTCCGGCTTTAAGGTCGCCTGTTTTCCAATAAAGATAAGGGATGCGGGGGCTAGTTTCACACGCGTGGTGGCTATGATTGAATAAAAAAAAGGAGATGAGAGATGGGCCATACGAACAATTCCATTTTAATTAACGCCTCTTACGACAAGGTATTTGATATCTCCAACGACATCGAGCGGTGGACGGAATTATTTGGGGGCGAATATAAGGAAGCAAGAATTTTAAAGCGCGATGGCAATAAAATTACCTTCAGTTTAACTGATGATGAAGGTCGCACCTGGCAATCTTTTCGCTTGCTTTTTAAGGATAATCATTTCGCCTATGCCCAAAAAATGCCACCGGAATTCCCCTTTAGCTATATGAAGATTATCTGGCTCTATACTCCACAATCCGATGGCGTTGTAATGACATGGATTCAACACTTTCAGATGGATGAGAAGGCCGAAGTTAGTGATCATCAGGTTGAAGACATGATTAACAAGCACTCCCAAGAGAATATGCTGATATTCAAGCGAATCATTGAACAGGAGGCACGGTCATAGGACTTTCATTTTTTCTTATGCTCAGTTCAGACGGATTTGTTCTGTCCTTAATAATGGAGGCTCTGTATGGATAGTCTAAAAGGTAAAAATGCAATTATTACCGGCGCGAGTAAAGGTATCGGTAAGGCCATCGCCAAAAGGCTGGCTCAAAATGGGATCAATCTAGTTTTGGCGGCTCGTACACAGTCGACATTAGATGAGACAGCTGAAGAGTTGAAAAAGGGAAATAATATTGAAGTGCTGGGAGTCCCCTGCGACGTATCGCGCTTATCGGACTTAGAAAACGTAGTTAAGGTTGCCCTGGACACAGTAAAAAAGATTGATATCTTGATCAATAATGCCGGTGTTTCCAGTCAATATCCATTTGAGCATCAGCCATTAGAGGATTTAGAGCGTTTGGCGCATACCAATTATTTGGGATATGTCAGGCTTACCCGTCTTGTCATTCCTCATATGTTACAGAACAAATCCGGGTCGATTATTAATATCGTTTCAGGCTCGGTCTTGGTAGAGCCTGTCCCGCGCGGTTTTCTGGTTTATAGTTCCTTAAAGGTCGGTCTACGCGCTTTTTCCAAAGGACTTTTTTGGGAGATGCGCGACCGCGGCATTAAGATCACGGCTATTATGCCCGGCGTTACCGATACCGATTTGACCGGCGAACTTTCCGAAATAACAGCCGAGCAGAAAGAGAGATTAATCTCAACTCAATCCATAGAGGATGCGGTGATGTTTGCCTTAACGGTCCCTCAGAATGTGTGTCCATTGGAGTTAGCGGTGCTTAATCAGCAAACCCCGTGGACAAAACCGGTTATCCCTTTTGAGCAAGCACATCCCAAATAATATGCAAAGGGACGATATAAAGAATCTCAAGTTCCGCTATTTGTTATAGTTATATAGAACCACAAAGGAGGGGTTTGACCGAATTGAAAGAAAATTTACACAGGTAGATATAGACAGAAAGATCATGCGCTATATGAGAGAACATATTAATTCTAGAAATCTCAAAAGGAAACATGAAGCGGAGAAGTTCCTTAAGGATTTCAAAGAATATATTAGTAAACTCGCACTCCACACGGCGCTTCGCTTGCGCGGAGTGCTCGCCTTCGCGGGCGGGGCATTAACCCCGACCTTGACCAAAGGGGTCTACAACCCCTTTGGAAACCCCGTTCTAGGGGATTGCATCCCCTTGAACCCCGCTCGCCATTCATCCCCGCTGCAAGCAGCGGGGTATTCTGGCGGGTTTTTATAAAAAAGAAAAGGATGGAATGGAATTAAAATTTAAAGGACGAAAGTTAAAACCGGAATATTATCATCTCTCGCTGAAACTGGAAGCCATTGAAAAAGCTATCGTTGAAGAGCTTGGTCACAGGGGATTAAGGGGAATAAAGGCCCTCTATAAGCACGAGATGAGGCGGAGAATCATAGAGGTTCAAGACCACACATAAAATTAAAAGGAGGCACATCATGAAAGTTCTGTTTGTTACTCCCAAATCGGGTTCGTGGGCAACGCACGGCCATCACGTGGCAGCCAATCAGATGCACGCCCATTGGGCTGCCTACGCACGCGAGCAAGGAACAATTGAGCCTGAGGTGTTGGATTGTAAGGCATGGGAGATCCCCATGGACAAGATGGTTCAGATCATTAAAGAGAAAAATCCAGGGGTTGTGGTGTTGGGGGATATGCTCCATTCGTACGGGGGGTTTGCCGTCCAGTGGTATTTCAATGAAGCAGCCAAAATAATTAAACAGGCCCTTCCCCAAGCAAAGATTGTCGTAGGCGGATTGTGGTATTCCTATTTAAGCAAGGAAAGTCTTGAGCTCAATCCGGCTATAGACTTCGTCGTTATGGGCGAAGGAGAGGTAACCTTTAACGATCTCATGGATGCCTTGAACAAAGGTAAGACCAACTTTAAAGATATCCCAGGAGTGGCTTCTCGGGATAATGGAAAAGTAGTTTTCGGGCCGGTGCGCGAACTGATTAAGGACTTAGATATGTTGCCATTGCCTGCCTACGATTTGTTTCCTATGGAAAAATATGTTGGGCACACGTACTGGAAGCCCTTCATGGAGATTGTTACCTCGCGGGGGTGCCCCCATGCCTGTACTTTCTGTTATGAGTGGAGTGAACATGACCCGCGAGCCCTGAATCAGTTCCTTAAGTGGCGTGCCAGTTCGGCGAAACGCGTTGTTGATGAAGTAGAGCTCTTGGAGAAACAGCATGGTGTTCAGGTTATTGTAATTCAAGAAGATAACTTCAATGTCAACGGCACAAGGGCGCGTGAGTTCTGCGAAGAAAAGATAAAGCGCGGCCTGAAGATGAAGTGGGTGAGCCTTGGCTGCGCCAGTGACTGGGTAAAGGCCGAACAAGACATCCCGCTCATGAAGGAAGCTGGGATGTTTATGGGCGTGTTCGGTATAGAGGTAGCCAGCGAGCAAGAATTAAGAAAGTTGGACAAAGGCATAACTATTAAGCAGATATTTAAGACCATTGAGATCTTGCGGAAAAACGATATCGCCATCGTTGGCGATATCATGATCGGTTTTGACTACGATACAGAGCAGATCATTAAAGAACGGTTTGCCTTTGCCGATGAGGTTGATCCCGACATCCTGTGGATTGGATATCTCACTCCTCCACCCGGGTCACCCCATTGGGAGGATTCGATAAAGCAAGGATGGGTAGATCCTTACCACGTCGATGTTTTAAAGTGGGATTTTTTACACCCGGTAGTTCCGACCAAATATCTTTCCATAGAAGATTTGGGAAGGTTGGGTGCTTGGTGCATGCGAGAATTTTACAGCAAACCAGGGAGAATCCATCGTATACTCGAGAGCAACTTTGACCCGCTGGCCAAGGTCTGTTTTGAGGATGTCATGAATCACGTCCCCCAGTGGGAAGCCGGGGCAGTAGAAGGCAAGCTGCACGTCTAAGAGAAATGTCTCCGATCTGGGATGCCCATACGCATTGGATGCCGCCGGAAGTGGCGGAACATACCGCCTTTTACCAGAGGGGGTGGTCAGATATTACCCTGCTGCTCAGGACCCTCGACGATGCGGGGATAGAAAAGGCGATGTTGCTTTATCCCAGCTCTGATGCCCACCTGAACGGGGGTGGATGGTCAAGGGTGTGTGATGTTTACAACTTGGAAATCTCAAAAAGGATAAAGGAACATCCTGATCGGCTGTTAGGCGCGGGAATTCTGCCGATGGATAGCCCCCATGAGATGGTCCGGGAGATTGATAAAATAATGGAGTTAGGGTTATCCTGTCTTTCTTTAGCCTCAAGCTATGAGGGCACGTATTTAAACGATGGTAGTTTCTTGCCGATATGGGAGAAGGCCGAGAAGGAAGGTCTCCCCATTTTTGTACATTCCCAGACTATTAATCCTATAGGCTTTGACAGGGTAAAAGATCCACTTTTGATGCCCGTTGTGGAATATCTTTTTGATATTACCATGTGCGCCGGTGCCATGATGATGTCCGGAGTATTTAACCACTATAAAGATCTCAAAGTGGTGTTTGCCCATTTTGCCGGGGTTTTGCCTTTTTTAGCCGATCGCTTTGACTCGACCTACTTGATGCTGCGTTCGAGAGATATGGTCAAAGATTTGGGAAGCTTACCTTCTCATATTTTAAGGAATATCTTTGTGGATATAAGCGGAGTGAAATCAACCTCCCTGTTAAACATGGCCCTCGAATTTTTTGGCCCGCGTCGCATAGTATGGGGATCTGATTTCCCCGCCCAAAAAAATTCCATTGAGAGTATTAATGCCCTGGAGGACCTAGATATTCAGAGGGAAGAAAAAGAAAATATCCTGGGCAAAAATCTGATTAATGTATTGAAGAAAAAAGGAGAGTAACGATGCCGATGAAAAAATCAATCCATTTGACAGGCAGTGACCTCGCAGGCCTGGTTCAATTGCGCCCGCAGGATATAGGGAAATATGTCATCATGCCGGGAACTGCGGATAGGTTAACAGCCCTTGTTAAGAAAATTAAAGATCCGGTCAAGAATTTCTCTTTTATGGAGCATACGATGTATACCGGAGAATATGATGGGGTAAGGGTTACTGGCATGAACGGAGGGATGTTCTCGGCTAACACGGCTATCACCACTGAGATTGTGTGCAGTATCCAGGGAGAAAATCTGATTCGTTTGGGCTCTTGCGGTGCCTTGCGCGAGGATATCAAAGTAGGAGATCTCATTTTAACCACCGGCTCCATGAGAGGCGATGGGGTCACCCCGTATTATGTCGATAGCAATTTTGAAACGGTGCCTGACCCTCAGCTTACCGAGGCATTAGAAAAGGCAGCAAAAAAGCTGGGCGCTACCGTGCATGCGGGGAAGGTCTGGTCTACGGACGCGTTGCTCAGGGAGACCAGGGAACTGGTAGAGGGTAAGGCCGCTGCGGGAGCAATTGCCGTGGATATGGTTTCGTCCGCGCTGCTCACCATTGCGCAGCTCAATAAGGTAAAGGCGGCCTCCCTGCTTGCCGTCAGCGATAATGTGATGACCGGAGAGATGGGCTTTACCAATCCCGCCTACTATATTGCGGAAACAACGATGATCAACATCGCCTTAGAGGCCATTAAGATATTAGAGGGGAAATGATAGGGATAGATATAGTAGAGGTCGAGCGGGTTAAATGCATTTATCAGAGGCACGGGTTGTCGTTCCTGGAGAAGATATTAGATGAGCAGGAGATTAATGAGCTCCCGGCGGAGCGAGACAGATATTTTTTTAGAAAACTGAGCTGCTATATCGCTTCCAAAGAGGCGATATATAAGGCCTATGCCGATGGGGACCTTGGTTGGAAGGACATCATCATTTGTAATATTGCCGGGACACCTTTCATATACATAAAAAAATCTGATGTCACGAAGAAGATTAAGCTGGCATTGGCTATCAGCAGGGAGATAGTGATATCTCAGGCCTTGATTATCTGACCACATGAGGCCCATGTTCATCTACCTTTATCCCATGGTGCAAGCCCCATTCAACGGCGCCAGGCGCTGCCTTGGCAATGATCGAGGAGATTGATGCATAGCCCCCTTTTTTTTCCCGTACAATTACGACAGAATACAATCTCCGTCCTTGATGAGACCAAGCTGCCTCTTGAAGAAACCTATATACAGGTGAAAACCCTCAAGGATGCCCTGCAGGCCCTCGGCCAGATGAAGACCAGGGCCTTTGGGCAGGTCCTGTTATTTTTTTATGCCTGTGTCCTCTCCGGAGAGATCGAAGAGGTAGCCGCAGCCTTTCAGAAGACACGCCCCACCTTTGACTTCTTCCAGTTGGCAGATGTCCTAAAAAAAACCTCTCAAAAAACTCCCACGCTCAAAGAGGCGGTTGAGAGTATTATCGAGGGATTTGATGAGAAGAGAAAGGTGCGGGCACAGAGATTGGCCGAAATCCTCCCCCACGAGGCCCGCATTTTGACTATCTGCAACGTAAATGGGGAGCTTATCTATCTCTCTGAAGCCCTCAAGGGGATAGGCAAAACCGCTACCTTCTTCGTCTCCGAGACACGGCCGTACCTGCAAGGCAGACGGCTCACCCTGTGGGAATTACGCAGGGCTCATATCCCGGCACAGGTGCTCTGCGATAATCAAGCGGCCGTTGTAATGAAGAAGGGCTTAATTAACTGTGTTGTCACCGGTTCGGATAGATCCACCGAGAAGGGAGACATCATAAACAAGATCGGGACCTATGCCTTGGCCCGACTCTCCCATTACTTTAAAATACCCTTTTATGTGCTGATACAATTTCCGCGTGCGATAGATGTAGAAGAGATAGCCATCGAGGAGCGTCCTCCCGAAGAAGTCTTCATGTGGCTCGACGGGAAAGGTCCGTGGCCAGAGGCCCTGTACCCCTCTTTTGACGTTACGCCTTCGGAAATCATATCCGGTTGGATGGATATCTCGGGGGATGCAAGATGCGCTTAAGCGAATTGAAAGGGCTCTTACTCTTGTGGGGGGTCCCCTCCGCTAAAGGGATAGAAGAGATCAAGGAGCGGGTGCAGGCAAATCGAGATCTATACGTTCTTGTGCCCGAGATGAGGCCCTATTTGCTCGGCTTAGAGATAGCAAGGAGCCTTCAAGAGGAAGGAATTAAACACGTCTATGCCACCGACAATATGCTGGGGATTCTCTTTTTTAAACACAAGGTCAAAGAGGTCCTCTTCTTTTATAAAGATCTGGCAGAGCAACACTTCTGGGGCACCTGCGGCAGCCTCTATGTCTGCTTGCTCGCCCGCCTCCATAACGTGCCGATAAAACCACTACAAGGAGACAAAATGATACGGTCCGCTCGGGCAGCTTCGTTGCTTGACGAATATATGTGCTTTCAGTATAACGATGCGTTAAAGGCAGAGGATGAAGCTGTCCCCGAGGCTATAATCCAATGAGCTACGAAAAGGAAAAACAAGAGATCATCTTTTGGGGCGCACAGCTGCACCACCACGGGATCAACTATGGGCGCTCGGGCAATATGTCGATGAGAATCAATGACAAGATCCTCATTACTGCCCATGAAAGCTATTTGGGGTTTTTAGATGACGATGATATCCTGGTTCTGGATGAGGGCGGGGTCGTTGTAGAAGGTGGCAAGGAACCGACGTCGGAAAAAACCCTTCACCTGTTCATCTATCAACAATTTCCTCAAAAAAACGCGGTCATACACGCTCACCCACCCTATACAACACACTATTTCCACTCCCATGAAAGCTTGACACCCATCACCCTTGAGGAGCGGGTGTATCTTGGAAAGGTCAGCGCCACCGCCCAGAAGACACCCACTATCACCGATCTCGTATCTGTTCATCAGGCCTTGGAAAGTAACGACATTGTCGTCATAAAGGATCATGGCGTGGTGGCCATAGGAGAAGATTTTAAGTATACCTTCTCCCTGATTGAGCTCTTGGAGACCAATGCCCGCTTACGATTGATCCCCCATGCATTTCCTTCCAGGGAAGAAGAGTCTCGCCACGCTAAAAAGATAGCGAAGCGATATAAGCTCTTTTCCCCGGATCACCTTGCTGCTTTGGTTGAGATCATAAATAACGACGAAAGCGCACAGTCATTGGGCAAGGAGTATGACCTGACAACAGCCATATGCACGCGGGTGACGGATGGGGAGGAGACCTTTTCCTTCTGCTATGTTCAGGGCAAGGTCGTGGAAGTGAAATATAGTGAAGATGAAGCAGAATTCGTCTTTTCCGCCACACGGGGCACGTGGGAAAAGATATTTGCGGGGGACCTCGACCCCTTTGTGGCCAAAACGCAAGGGAAAATAAAACTAAAGGGTGATTTCAATCTTCTCTCCCGATGGTTTCCTGTCTTTGACAGGACGTTTAGTCTCTGGAGGGAGTTGCCCCTGGAGTCATGATGAAGACGTATCCCATGTACATAGCAGGAGGGTTTAGGGAGAAAGAAGAGACCATTGCTGTCGAAGACCCTTTTAGGGAAGAGGTCTTTGCCCATATACCGCAGGCAGACCAAAAAGATTTAGCGGAGTGCATCGAAAAGGCAAGGGTAGCACAAAAAGTATGGCAGCAAACCCCTCTGAAAGAAAGGGCGGATTTAGTCTTGGGGGTGTCTCGCGTAATTCTTGATAATCTAAAAGAATTGGCGGCAATCGAGTCAAAAGAAATCGGCAAACCCATCAAAGAAACCCTCTTCGTGGATGTCCCCCTCGCCGCCCACTGTTTTGACTACTATGGATCACTATTGAAGGATTTCCCCACCTCTCTCTCCTCCGCTGAAGCAACCCTTGACATGATTCACTATCTCCCCTTTGGTGTAGCGGGCATCTTTTTGCCGTATAATGTGCCGCTGATGATCTTCGGGTTTAACGCTGCTGCCGCCTTGGCGGCAGGGAACGCCGTCATTGTCAAACTATCGGAGTTTGGGAGCCTCTCGTTACTGACCTTGGCTAAATACCTCCATGAGCTCGAGTTTCCCCGTGGGTTGATAAATTTCGTCACCGGCGAAGGGCCTGTGATTGGAAAGGCATTGGCCTCGTCCGATGTGGACATCATCTCTTTCACCGGTTCAAGCGATACATTTCAAGAGGTCTTCAAACATATAAAAAAACCGAAAAAACTCCTCTGCGAATTGAGCGGTGTAAACGTGGCGGCTATCTTTGCCGATGCCGACAAGGACGAGGCAATAGAGAACCTCGTCGCCTCGACGTTCATGAAACAAGGGCAGATGTGCATCGGTACCAGTGTAGCTCTGGTGCAGGAGGATATCTACGGGGAATTCTTAGATATGCTCGTGTGCAAAACGAAGAAAATAAAAATAGGAAATCCCCTTTCTCCTACCACACAAATGGGACCTTTGAGATCAAAGGGACATTCAGAAAAGGTCATGGCCAAAGTGGAACGATTTAGAAACAAGGGTAAAATCATCATGGGGGGGGAGAGGATCGAAAACCAGGGCTATTTTTTCGAGCCCACGATCATAGAGATCCGTGAGATGGTCTACGAAGAGTGCTTTGATCCTATCCTGCTCATAAAGAAATGTACGGCAAAAGAGATGGAGGCCGGAATAGAAGATAATCCCACCGGCCTGGTTTTACAAATTTGGACACAGGATATGAAGAAGGCTCATGCAATAGCTATGCAGGCTCACTATGGGACCGTATGGGTCAACACCTTTGCCCAGATGGATACTTCGACGCCATTCGGCGGATGCAAAGAGAGTGGATGGGGGAGGGTACTGGGCAAATGGGGATTATTTGAATACCTCCAGCCTAAGCACATAGGGTTTTGCTTTAAGAAAAGTCAGGTATCGGGTTGGTTTGGGTAGACGAGATCACTGTTTGGTTTGAGCCAGCTTAAAAAGTTCCGGCAGAGGATACACAGCTTCCTCGGTTCAATCACCTACTCACTCAATAAAAGCGGATTAAATCGTGTATCATAATCATACACATCTATCCCTTCTCTCTGTTTGAGAAATTTCACGGTTACGTAGGTCAACGGCGTGACAGCGGCCTCATAGATCGACTTTACGAGCCATTGAGTTACTATAGCTAAAGCCAGCCCTGTCATCGGTATCTCCCCCACAAACGCGATTGTTGTAAAGACCAGGGAATCCAACCCCTGGCCTACCACCGTTGAGCCGATGGTGCGGGTCCAAAGCCAGCGCCCTTGCGTAGCAATCTTCATTTTAGCCATGACAAAGGAATTAGCAAATTCTCCTACGAGGTAGGCCAGGAATGAGGCGAGCAGCAACCGGGGGGCGTAGCCCAGGATGCGTTCATAGGCTCCTTGTCCATTCCAGAACGATGCGGGAGGCAACACCTGCCCGAGCCAAATAGCAACCACGACAATAAGATTACAGAGAAAACCAAGCCAAATGACCCTGCGTGCCTGGCGGTAACCATAAACCTCGGTCAGGATGTCTCCAAAGATATAGCTAAGAGGGAATATTACGATGGCCGCCGGCAACACGAGGCCGAACACATTTACCAATTTTACCGCCGTAATGTTCGACGTGATCAAGCAGGTGATAAAAACCGCGACAGAGATTACAAACCATAAAGAATATCCCCGCTGATCAGTCCCCCCGTGTTCCTTTCGCGACATCGCCCCTGTATCTCCTTCCCATTCACATCGAGCAGCTTCACCCGAATACGTTCAGCTCCATAGTGGCCAACGGCCTCGGAATAAGATTCATAATGTCCATATCTCCAATCTGCCGGTGTGCTATTAAGATCGCTTCCGAGAGCGCATGAATTCTATTATGCCGGGCAGGATGGAAATAAAAATAATCACAAAGATGACGAGCGAAAAATTCTTTTTAACGAAAGG
>Ga0299912_10000177_pt1 | contig 66440 bp, 62 predicted proteins | sample RVTome_2_FD_207667 | JGI IMG/M metagenome (GOLD analysis project Ga0299912, IMG submission 207667) | Soil microbial communities from uranium-contaminated site in the Upper Colorado River Basin, Wyoming, United States - RVT95D214 (version 2) ... | reverse complement strand
GGTCGCGAAGGTGAGGGGGCAGGCGTTGCTGGCGGGCGCCTGCCAGAACATGAAGAAGATGGCGCGCCTGCTGGCGCGGGCGGCGGCGCGCCTTTTACACGCCATCAGCCCCGGTCAGGGGGCGATCACGCTGTTTCAGAATCGCTTGCGCGATCTTGCAAGTGGATTATTGCTTCGCTCGGCGTCTTGGCACGTCTGAACGAAATCCAGTAAAACAAAACCCCGCCTTCGGAAAAAGACGGGGTTTGTCAGCAGCCTGAGGCCCGCAGTGCGGGCCTTGTTTTTGTGGATGCGGTTTACTGTTTCTTCGTCTTGTCGCGCTCGATCAGCGCATACGCAGAATGATTGTGGATGGACTCGAAGTTCTCGGCTTCCACCACATAGGCGTCGATCAGCGGCTCGGCGTTCATCGCGGCGGCGACGTCGCGCACGATGTCCTCGACGAACTTGGGGTTGTCGTAGGCGCGCTCGGTGACGTATTTCTCGTCCGGCCGCTTCAGCAGACCGAAGAGTTCGCACGAAGCCTGGTCCTCCACCTTGCGCACCAGGTCCTCGATCCACAGGAAGCCATTGGTCTTCGCGGTGACGGTAACGTGCGAGCGCTGGTTGTGCGCGCCGTAATCGGAGATTTTCTTCGAGCACGGGCAAAGGCTGGTCACCGGCACCAGCACCTTGGTGGTATGGGTGTACTGGCCGTTCTCGATTGCACCGATGAAGGTGACTTCGTAATCCAGCAGGCTCTGCACGCCGGAAACGGGCGCGGACTTGTTGATGAAGTAGGGGAAGGTCATTTCGATGTAGCCCGATTCCGCTTCCAGGCGTTTGACCATCTGGCGCAGCATGTCTTCGAAGTTCTCGACCGAAATCTCGCGTTCCCGCGTGTTGAGAATTTCGAGGAAGCGCGACATGTGCGTGCCCTTGAAATTGTGCGGCAGGTACACGTACATGTTGAAGTTGGCGACGGTGTGCTGGACGCCATCGTTCTTGTCCGCCACGCGAACCGGGTGGCGGATGCTCTTGATGCCGACCTTGTTGATGGCGATTTGCCGCGTGTCAGCCGAACTTTGCACGTCGGGCATGCAAACGGCGTTGTCGCAAATCTGGTTCATGGCAGGCTCCTGTGAAGATGCAGTTTAGACTAAGTATAAACTGCCGGAATAGTTGAGTAAACTACTCGGGTAATAGGGTTATCCGCCGCCGCACGGCCGCCTCGATTCCCGCTGCATCCAGCCCGCAATCCGCCAGCATCTTCGTCGCGTCGCCATGTTCGATGAAGGTATCGGGCAGGCCCAGGTGCAGCACCGGCACCGGCATGCCGAGTTCGGCCAGCGCTTCGGCGACCCCGGCGCCGGCGCCGCCCGCCACCGTGTTTTCCTCAAGCGTGACCAGCAGGCGGTGGCCTTGCGCCAGTTCGCGCAGCAGGTCGACGTCGAGCGGCTTCACGAAGCGCATGTCGGCCACGCTGGCATCGAGCGCCTCGGCGGCGGCAAGCGCGGGGGCGACCAGGCTGCCGAAGGCGATCAGCGCCACGTCACGGCCGCTGCGCCGCAGCACTCCCTTGCCGATTTCGAGCGGTTCGAGGCCGGATTCGATCGCGGCGCCGCTGCCGCTGCCGCGCGGGTAGCGCACCGCCGACGGGCCGTCGTGCAGGAAGGCAGTGGTCAGCAGGCGGCGGCACTCGTTCTCGTCCGACGGCGCCGCGATCAGCATGTTGGGGATGCAGCGCAGGAAGGAAAGATCGAAGCTGCCGGCGTGCGTGGGGCCGTCTGCGCCCACCAGCCCGGCGCGGTCGACCGCCAGCATTACCGGCAGATCCTGCAGGGCGACGTCGTGGATCAGCTGGTCGTAGGCACGCTGCAGGAAGGTCGAGTAGATCGCCACAACCGGCTTCACGCCTTCGCAGGCAAGGCCGGCGGCGAAGGTCAGCGCGTGCTGCTCGGCGATGCCGACGTCGAAATAGCGCTTGGGGAACGTCTGCGAGAAGCGCACCAGTCCCGAGCCTTCGCGCATCGCCGGGGTGATGCCGACCAGCCGCGTGTCGGCGGCCGCCATGTCGCACAGCCAGTCGCCGAACACCTGCGTATAGGTCGGCTTGCCGCCGGATTTTTCGGCCATTCCGGCGGCGGGGTCGAAGCGCGACACGCCGTGATACAGGCAGGGATTGGTTTCGGCAGGCTCGTAGCCCTTGCCCTTTTTGGTCACCACATGCAGGAACTGCGGGCCGCTCAACTGCTTGATGTTGGAGAGCGTGTCCAGCAGCACGTCGAGATCGTGGCCGTCGATCGGGCCGATGTAGTTGAAGCCGAATTCCTCGAACAGCGTGCCCGGCGTCACCATGCCCTTCATGTGTTCCTCGGCGCGCTTGGCGAGCTCGCGGATCGGCGGTGCGACGGACAGCACCTTCTCGCCGGCACGGCGGGCGGCCGCGTAGAACTTGCCTGACATCAGCCGCGCCAGGTAGTTGTTGAGCGCGCCGACGTTGGGCGAGATCGACATGTCGTTGTCGTTCAGCACCACCAGGAGCGGCAGGTCGGTGGCGCCGGCGTTGTTGAGCGCCTCGAAGGCCATGCCGGCGGTCATCGCGCCGTCGCCGATGACCGCCACCGCGCGCCGGTCGGACCCCAGTTGGTGGAAGGCCTCGGCCATGCCGAGCGCCGCCGAGATCGAGGTGCTGGAGTGGCCGGCACCGAAGGCGTCGTATTCGCTCTCGGCGCGGCGCGGAAAGCCGGCGATGCCGCCGGCCTGGCGCAGGCCGGACATCGCCTCGCGGCGTCCGGTGAGGATCTTGTGCGGATAGGTCTGGTGGCCGACGTCCCACACGATGCGATCCTTCGGGGTGTCGAACACGTAGTGCAGGGCGATGGTGAGTTCCACCGTGCCGAGGTTGGAGGCGAGGTGGCCGCCGGTCCGGGCGACCGAGTTCACCAGGAATTCGCGCAGTTCGGCGGCGAGTTTCGGCAGTTCGGCCGGTGGCAGGGTGCGCAGGTCGGCTGGCGTATTGATGGTGTCGAGCAGGGGCGTGGTCATATCAGAAGGTGCGCTCGACCACGAAGTCGGCCAGTTGGCGCAGCCGTGCGGCGGGCGCGCCGAGATCGGCCAGCGCGGCGCGGGCGTCGGCGCGCAGTTCCTGCGCCAGTTCGCGCGCGCGCGCCGCGCCGAGCAGGCTGACATAGGTCGGCTTGTTGTTGGCGGCATCCTTGCCGGCGGTCTTGCCCAGCGTGGCGGTGGGCGCTTCGGCGTCGAGCACGTCGTCGACCACCTGGAAGGCGAGCCCGATGCATTTGGCGTAATGGTCGAGCGCCGCGGCGGTTGCTGCGGGCAGCGTGCCGCACTGCGCGCCCAGCAGCACCGAGGCGCGGATCAGCGCGCCGGTCTTGTGGATGTGCATGAATTCGAGTTCGGTGAGGTCGAGCGGCTTGCCCACGCTGGCCAGATCGATCGCCTGGCCGCCGGCCATGCCGCGCGACCCGGCCGCCTGCGCCAGCAGCTGCACCATATTCAACTGGGTGGCTGCATTGTCGGCGAGCGGCTGCGATGCAAGGATGTCGAACGCCAGGCTCTGCAGGGCGTCGCCCACCAAGAGCGCGGTGGCCTCGTCGAATTCCACGTGCACCGTGGGCTTGCCGCGCCGCAACGCGTCGTCGTCCATCGCCGGCATGTCGTCGTGCACCAGCGAGTAGGCGTGGATCAGTTCCACCGCCGCAGCGGCATGCTGCACGCGATCGGGGTCGGCGCCGGCGACCTCGCCGGCGGCAAACGCCAGCAGCGGGCGCACCCGCTTGCCGCCGCCCAGCACGGCGTAGCGCATCGCCTCGTGCAGGCGCTGCGGGGCAATGTGCGCGGCGGGGAGCCACTCGGCCAGCACGCTTTCCATGCGTGCCTGGCAGCCTTGCGTCCAGGCGGCAAAATCAGTCATCGGTGTCTTCGGTCTTGAAGGGCTGCAGGGCGCCGTTCTCCAGAATCTTCACCTGTTGTTCCGCATCGGCCAGTTGCTGGCGGCAGTACTGCAGCAGCTCGGCGCCGCGCTTGTAGGCCGTCAGCGAAGCTTCCAGCGGCAGTTGGGCGGATTCCATTTCAGCCACAATGGCTTCCAGTTCGGCCAGTGCGGACTCGTAATCCTTGGGGGGGGTGGCGCGGGATTTGGCCATGAAATCGAACCGGCGGGCAAAGAACGCTACTTTAACAAATTCGGCGTGGCGGCGCCTCTCCGGGACAAAGCCCTATGCTAGAATTTCGCCCTTTCCCTGTGTTGCGATGCGCGGTATCCGGGCAGGGGGTTCATCCGTTGAATCCGGTGGGCATCGGGGCGATCGTCGCCCCGATATTATTTTAATGGTGGTCGTTTCACGATCACGCTTGCCGCTCCAGTGCCGTTTCTGGAGGGGGCTTGGTTTTGAGTAGGGTACGCCATGAGCGATCTCGCCGAATCCAGCGCCTTGTCGCTAACTTCGCCTCAGTTGCCGGTTTCCTGGTACTTCGATCCAGCCATCTATGCGCTGGAATTGGAACATCTGTTCAAGCACGGCCCCGGTTATGCGGGCCATCAGTTGATGGTGCCCGAGCCGGGCGATTATCACGCGCTGGAAAAATTCGACGGCGCGAAGATGCTGGTCAACAGCGGGTCGGGCATTGAACTCTTGTCCAATGTCTGCCGCCATCGCCAGGCGCTGATGCTGACCGGGCGCGGCAAGCTGCCGTCCAACCACATCGTCTGCCCAATCCACCGCTGGACCTACGACAGCCAGGGCAGGCTGATGGGCGCGCCGGAGTTTCCCGGCAACCCCTGCCTCAATCTCAACCGCAGCGGCCTGCAGAACTGGCAGGGCCTGCTGTTCGCCGGCGAGCGCGACGTCAAGGCCGACTTGGCCGGCATGCAGGCGGCGCGCGAACTCGATTTTTCAGGCTTCATGCTCGACCGCGTGCAGGTGACGCATTACGCCTGCAATTGGAAGACCTTCATCGAGGTGTATCTGGAGGACTACCACGTCGCGCCGTACCATCCCGGCCTCGGCCACTTCGTCACCTGCGACGACCTGAAGTGGGAATACGGCGACTGGTGGTCGGTGCAGACGGTGGGGGTCAATCGCGGCTTATCCAAGGCGGGTTCGCCGGTGTACCAGAAATGGCACGAGCAGGTGCTGGCATACCAGCAGGGCCGTGCGCCCGCGCATGGCTCGATCTGGCTGACCTATTACCCCGGCCTGATGGTCGAGTGGTATCCGCATGTGCTGGTGGTGTCGTCGATCGTGCCGACCGGGGTGGAGTCGTGCAGCAACGTGATCGAGTTCTATTACCCCGAGGACATCGTGCTGTTCGAGCGTGCCTTCATCGAGGCGGAGCAGGCTGCGTATGACGAAACCGCGGTGGAAGACGAGGACATCTGCGTGCGCATGCACAAGGGGCGGCGCGCGCTGTACCAGCAGGGGATTTCGGAAACCGGACCGTATCAGTCGCCGCTGGAAGACGGCATGATGCATTTCCATGCCTTCCTGCAGCGCGAGATCGAGCCGCATCTCAAATGAGCTTGTTCAAACTTTTTAACGGGCGGCGCACACCGCCCGTTTTTTTCGCCCGCCTGCAATGAGCCGTTATCCATGAGCCGCATTTAATGAAGAAATCAAGGGGGCAGTTCAGCCTGGCCCCTTTGATCACTTAAAGATGGAGGATTCACCATGTTTGTCGACATGCCCGACTTGCAGCAACAATACGCACCCGTCATGGTGGCGCTGACCAATCAGGCGCAGCAGGCCGCCAGTACCCCACGCACAGCTGGCGTTTGCCAAGTCATGCCAAATCGTCCGGGGGTTGAGATCACCCTGGAAAACTCGTTGAGTCCCGACGCTTATGCAGCTAATTACCTGTTTGAATTTGAAAAGCGACACATCGACGACGCCGGTGCGATAGTGACATTCGTGCAGCTTCCCAAACATGGAAAGCTGATCAACGAAGTCAGAGGTGCCTCAGTTAGTAAAGGAGGAAACAATTACTCTTATGTGCCTGACCCCGGCTATTACGGCAGGGACAAAGTCATCGCGCTGGTGAGAATTGACGGATACCAAGTCAAGGTGGTGTATTTCCTCCAGGCGGTGAAGGAGGATATTGGCGACACCTGGGAAGGCAAGTACTGCGGACCGAAGGGTATGACCTGGAAAATTTCCCTCCCCGACACCCCGCTGGACACACCGACCATCCAGTCCCTGTTGAGCTTCACCGGAATCGACACCCCCGTTAAAGTCGCGATAAGCGACTTGGCTGGTGGAGCTTTGGGCAGCACTCAAGGCACCACCATCACCCTCAACACCAATGCCGCCGGCCACGGCTGGTTCATCGACGCGACGCCGGGCCGTATCAGTCGCCGCTGGAGGATGGCATGATGCACTCCCATACCGCGAGATCGAGCCGCATCTCAAATGAGCTTGTTCAAACTTCCTAACGGGCGGCGCACACCGCCCGTTTTTTTCGCCCGCTTGCGATGAGCCGCTTCCAATGAAGTCGAGCTGGATGCTGGTGGCAGCAGCCCTGTTCGCGCTGATGAGCGTGCTGGTGAAGCACGCCTCCGCCACCTTCTCCCCGGCCGAACTGGTGTTCTACCGCTCGGCATTCGGCTTGCTCGCGATCTGGTGCGTGATCGCCGTCGGCCAGCGCCGGTTGCTGGCGCCGCTTGCCACGCCCCATCTCAAGGCCCATTTCTGGCGCGGGCTGTCGGGCTTTGCCGCGCTGGTGCTGTTTTTCTACGCGCTGGCGCGGCTGCCGCTGGCCACCGCGGTCACCCTCAACTACACCGCGCCGCTGTTTCTCGCCGCGCTGTCGTCCTGGTGGCTGCGCGAACGCCACGGGCGCGGCATCGTCGGCGCAGTGCTGCTGGGCTTTGTCGGCATCGTGCTGCTGTTGCGGCCGCAGGTTCAGGGTCAGGAATGGCTGCCGGCGCTGGCCGGGCTGGCGTCGGGCATGCTGGCGGCGGTGGCCTACGTCAACGTCAAGAATCTGGGCAAGCTGGGCGAATCCGAATGGCGGGTGGTGTTCTATTTCACCCTGATCTCGACCGTGGGCGGCGCGACCTGGATGGCGGTGGCCGGATTCCACTTGCCGCAGGCAGCCGACTGGCCATGGCTCGTGGGCATCGGCGTCACCGCCACGGTGGCGCAGTTGGCGCTGACGCGCGCCTACCACCGCGGCCGCACGCTGACGGTCGGCTCGCTGGCCTACACCACGGTCGGTTTTTCCGCCCTCTACGGCGTGCTGCTGTTCGGCGAACGCCTGCCGCTGCTGGCCTGGATCGGCATGGCGGTGGTGGCCGCGGCAGGCGTGTGGGCGGTGCGCGCGTCCACCCCAACCCGGTCCGATTCGCTATAGTTGGAACACATTCCAGAGGGAGCGCACCATGATCAGCCTGAATATCAAGGACAACCAGATTGCCGTGACCGTGATGGGCCAGTTCACGCTGGACGATTACCGCGAGTTCGAGCAGGCGGTGTGCTACGGCATTCAGTTTCAGGGCACGGTCAACCTGCTGTTCGACCTGCGCGACATGCTCTCATACAGCGTCGACGTGGCATGGGAGGAGCTGAAATTCTCGCGCGAGCACAAGAACGATTTCGGCCGCATTGCCATCCTCACCGGCGACCAGTGGGTGGCCTGGAGCATGTGGGTGAACCGCCTGTTCATGTCGGCAGACATCCGTCTGTTCGATGAGCTCGATCTGGCGCAGGCCTGGGTCGCCGGCGGCGAATTGCCCGCCACAGCAAGTTGATGCTGGCGCTGCTCGGCATGGCGGCGTGTCTGCTGGCAGCACCAGCCTGGGCGAGCGAAACCTGGCAGGTGGCGCTGGAAACCCCCGCCGAAGTGGTCGCGATCGACCGCGCCAGCTTGCAGCGCCACAGCGATCGCGTCAGCTTCCGGGAGCGGCGCAGCTTGCGCGGCGGTCAAGTCGATGCATACAGCCAGCGCCCGCTGCGCGAGGTGCTGGCAAGGCGCGTGATCGACTGCCGCACCCACCGCATCGCCACGCTGTCGCACGCCGTGTTTTCCGATGACGACGCCTTGATCGAACATCGGGCGGTGCGCCTGCAGGATGCCGTCTGGCAGCCGGTCAGGCAGGATGATCCCGTGTTCAAGCAGGTGTGCGGGAGCTCATGAGGTTGTGACGCGGGCGGGGCGGAAAATCGCCTCATCGGCGTAATAGGCGGCACAGCTGTTGGCCGCGTCCCAGCCCGGAATGCCCTGTATCGGCAACGGCGGAAGCTGGCGCGGGGTATGGATGGTTTCGAGCGCAGTGACCGCCAGCGCAGCGGCGGTATCGGGATCGAGCGAATCCGACATCAGCGTCAGGCACTTTCCGGTCATAGCCGGGTAGGGCGCCAGCGTCTTTTCCAGCAGCGCATGACCGACCACCACGAAGCACATGTCTCTTTCCACGCGGGCGCGCGCTTCCCAGAACAGCGCCTGCCAGGCGCGCCCGGCCAGTAATCGAGGCAAGACCGGGTCGCGGCTGATTACCCACACCCCCGATTCGTCCAGCACCGTCAGCGCGTCGCGCCGGCGCCCGCGCCGGGTATCGGCCTCAAGCGCGATGGCCTCGCCGTGGGCCGCGTTCAGTGCTGCCTTGAAGCGCGGAAAGCGCAGCCACACCAGCGCATTCAGCACGTCGTGCCAGGTGTCGGCGCGGGTCGGCACCTGGCCGCTGTGCAGGATATGGGTTTCGTAATCGCGCGCGGAGAGGCGGCCGTCGGGGGCGAAAAAGCGCAGGGGCAGCCCGCGCGACTGCGTCGTGCCGCGCGCGGCGGCCAGCGCATTGAGCGCGTCCAGCGAAGGCCTCGCACGCGCCAGATCCAGCGCGTCGATCAATGCCCGGTAGGGCGCAAAGGCAGGGTGGTCGAAGCTCAATGCAGCAATTCGGACAAGGCCTGGCGGTACTGCCGCGCCAGCGGATGCGCGCTGCCCAGCAGGTCGAACAGCGCCAGCAGGCTGGTGCGGGCGATGTTGTCGCGGAAATGGCGGTCAGTGCGGACGATGAAAAGCAGTTCGTCCATCGCGCCGGCAAAATCGTCCGCTGCAAGCAGCACGGCGGCGCGCTGGTAGTGGACATCGAGATCATTTGGGTTCTGCTTAATTCGTGCATCCAGAGCATCCAGCGGCGGCGCCAGGCGCGCGGTTTCCGTCAGATTCAGGTGGGCGTATAGCGGTGCGATGGCGGCGTCGGCGCGCGCCTCGGGCGGCAGGCTGTCGAGCAGCTTCAGCGCCTGCTCGCCTTCGCCCTCGGCCCACAGCAGCTTGGCGAGGTCGCGCGGGATGGCGAGGTTGTCGGGCTCGGCCATCGCCGCATTGGCGAGCAGCATGCGCGCCTGCTCGACCTTGCCCGACTGCCGGGCCGCCACCCCCAGCGCATGGGCACGGTTGGCATCGCCGGCGATGAAGCGGTCGAGCACGTCGCGGAAGCTGCTGTCGGGGTCGGCGCCGTGGATGGTATGGGCCACCTCGCCGCGCCAGAAAAACTTTACCGTGGGCACCGAGTTCACGCCGAAGCGGCGCGCCAGTTCCGGTAGTTCGTCGGCGTTCAACATCACCAGCAGGAACTTGCCGCCGTATTCCGCGGCGAGCTTCACCAGACGCGGCATCAGGATGAAGCAGGGGCCGGCCTTGGGCGTCCAGAAGTGCACCAGCACCGGGCCCTTGTGGGAGTTTTCCAGCACCAGCCGGTTGAAGTTCTCCGCGCTGGCGTCGAATACGTAAGGCGACAGGCTCATTGGTCGAATGCTCCGGTTGCGGCAAAGCGGTCGCAGGCGGCAACCAGTTCGCGCGCAATGCCCGGCTCGAACGCCGAATGGCCGGCATCGGGCACGATCACATAGCGCGCCTCGGGCCAGGCGCGCGCCAGCTCGTCGGCCGACACGATCGGGCAGACGGCGTCGTAACGTCCCTGCACGATCACGGCCGGAATGGAACGGATGCGCTCGACGTTGGCGAGCAGGCTGTTGTCGGGCATAAAAATATGGTTCATGAAGTAATGCGCCTCGATCCTCGACAGCGACAACGCGGTCTGTTCGCTGCCAAACGCGGCCACGAGTTCGGGGCTGGGCAGCAGGGTCGAGCAGGAGGCCTCGAAGGTGGCCCACCGATAGGCCGCAGGCTGGTGCACCGCCGGGTCGGGGTCGACCAGGCGGCGGTGATAGGCGCCGAGCAGGTCGCCGCGTTCGGCTTGCGGGATGAATTCCGCCAGCTGCCGCTGCGCCTCGGGGAAGAAGGCGCGGATGCCGTCGAGGAACCAGTCGATTTCGCTTGGGCGGCAGAGGAAAATGCCGCGGAGCACCAGGCCTGAACAGCGCTCGGGGTGCGCCTCGGCGTAGACGAGTGCGAGTGTCGAGCCCCACGAGCCGCCGAATACCAGCCAGCGTTCGATGCCGAGTTCACACCGCAGCGCCTCCATGTCGGCGATCAGGTGCGGCGTGGTGTTGTCGGCGAGTTCGCCGTGCGGGATCGAGCGGCCGCTGCCGCGCTGGTCGAACAGCACGATGCGGTAGCGCGCCGGATCGAAGAAGCGCCGTTGCTTGGGCGAGGTTCCGGAACCGGGGCCGCCATGCACGAACAGCACCGGGATGCCGTCGGGGTTGCCGGACGTCTCCCAGTAGATGCGATGGATGCCTGCCGTTTCCAGCATGCCGCTGGCGTAGGGGGACAGCGGCGGGTATAGCGGATCGAGCGTGGGCATGGGGGCGTCTGGGATTTGCGAGCCCCCAATCATAGCGTCTGGCCTGCCTGGCATGAACACGCAGTCAGGTTTGCCAGTATCGACAGGCGACGGTTGGGACCGTATGCTTCCTGTGTGCCTGAAATTCGCCGCGGTAGGACCTGCGATCCGGATTTTGCGAGCGAAAAATCAACGGCTTCTGCCGTTTACAACCATAAATGATTAGGAGGAGTTCCATGAGCCATGTTGTCAAAGTCGCCCTGCTTGGGCTGGGCGAGGTCGGTGAAAAGTTTGCGGAGCATTTCCTGGAAAAAATCCAGGAAGAGCGTGTCAACGTCCAGATCGTTGCCGTCGCCCACCGCGATCTGGAGTCGCCGGTCGCGCTGGGCTTCGTCCACAGCAAGGTGCCGGTGTTCCAGGATGCGATGGAGGTGGTGACGCTCGGTTCGAAAGTCGACATCATTTTTGACTTGACCGGCGACCCCGAATTGCGCAGGAAATTGCGGTCAGCGCTTCAGGAAAGCAATAACCAGCACACCGTGATCGCGCCCGAGGTGGTGGCCCATCTGCTGTGGAACTTCTTTGGCGAGGGTGAACTGCCGCACAGCAGCCAGACAGGCTACTGATGTGATTCTTCGTTGATGCCGTGCCCATGAATTCGCCCTTCAAGTATGCCCATGCCGTAGACGCAGACTGGACCCATGCCGCGCAGGTCTGCATGAATCAGCTGGGCGCGATTCCGGCAGGGGCGACCCTGGGTTTTCTGTATGTGTCGGACGCGTTCGTGGGCGAGCTCGATGCGATTCTGGCCTTTTTCAGAAGCGCGACCGGGGTGCCGCACTGGACGGGCAGCGTGGGCGTGGGGGTGTGCGCCACCGGGGTGGAGTATCTGGAAACGCCGGCGATGGCAGTGATGCTGGGCGAATTCGACCCCGCCGATTTCAGCGTGCTGCCGCTGCTGCGAACGCCGCAGGACATCGCGGCGCAGCCGTCGGATGGCTACTTTGCGCTGGCGCATGGCGATCCCGCGAATGCCCGCATCCAGGAACTGATCGAAGCCCTTTCCGCGCACGTGTCGAGCGGTTTTGTCGTCGGCGGGCTGTCGAGTTCGCGCGGAGAGACGGCCCTGATCAGCGACGGCGTGGTGAGCGGCGGCCTGTCCGGCGTGCTGTTCGGCGAGCGGGTGAAGCTGGCGACGCGGCTGACGCAGGGTATCTCGCCGCTGGGGCCGCGTCACCGCATCACCAGCGCCAACAAGAACATTATCGGCAGCCTCGATCACCGTCCGGCACTGGACGTGATGAAGGAGGAAATTGGTGAAGTGCTGGCGCGCGACCTGCGGCGTGCGGCCGGCTACATTTTTGTCGGCCTGCCGGTGCGGGGCTCGGATACCGGCGACTATCTAGTGCGCAATATTCTGGGCGTCGACCCGCAGAACGACCTGGTGGCCATTGGCGAAACCGTCGAGCCGGGAGACGAAGTGCTGTTCTGCCGGCGCGACCAGCAAAGCGCTGAAGACGACCTGCTGCGGATGCTTGCCGCCATCGGGGCGCAACTGAACGCCCCGATCCGGGGCGGCGTGTATTATTCCTGCCTGGGACGCGGCCAGCACATGTTCGGCGCACCCAATCGCGAACTGGGACTGATTCGCGACACCCTGGGCGATTTCCCGCTGGTGGGTTTTTTTGCCAACGGAGAGATATCCCACAATCGTTTGTATGGCTACACCGGGGTATTAACCCTGTTCGGTTGACCGGAATTTAGGAGACACGCATGACCCTGCACGCCATGAAGGAAGACGAAGTCCGTCTGTTGCGCGACGAAATCGAAATGCTGATGAGTGAACGCCGCCAGTTGCTGCAGGTGACGGGCGCGGCTGCAGTATTCGTCGCCAATCTCGACACCGACAGCCTGCCCGACGAGACCGACACCATCGACGCGGCCGAGATGCTGGCCGAGCAGCTGAACGGCCTGTCCGAAGAAACCCTCAAGGACGCCCTGGAGTCGGTGCGCGCCGAGCTCGATCCTTCGCAGTAAACGGTATTCTTCTTGGCCCGTTTGCCGTTGCCCGATCCCGCTGCAGTCCGGCGCTTTGCGCTGGTTGCCGGGTTGACGGCGCTGGCCTATGCGCTGGCCGGGTGGCTCAGTCTCAAACTTTCAACCTATATTGCCGGTTCGGTCGCCGCCATCTGGCTGGCGGCGGGCGTCGGCGCGATGGCGAGCCTGCGTTTCGGTGTGGCAGGGGTGCTGGGCGTATTGCTGGGCTCGTTGATGATCAACAGCCAGATCCTGCCGCTGGAAGACGCATACCGTTTGGCTTTCGGTGCGGCAGCCGGGGCGTGGATCATGGGCGCCTTGCCGCATCATCTTCAGCCCTTCAGTTCCACTCTCGACTATATCTCCAGCGTGGCGAAGTTCGCCCTGGTCGCGGCTCCGCTTGGCTGTGCAGTGAGCGCGATGACTGGCGTGTTCACCCTGAATCTCTATGGCGACCTGCCCGCCGCCATGGTGTTGCGTGGGTTGTGGGTGTGGTGGCTGGGCGATTTGCTGGGCGTGTTTCTGATTGCGCCCCTGCTGCTGACGGCAGCGCGCTGGGACTTGCTGCCGACCGACCGGGCCGCGCGTCTGGAAGGTCTGGTGCTGGTGCTCGGCATGCTGGCGTTGACGCTGGCGATGATGCATTACGCCGAGCCCCTGCGCCCCGCGGAGATCGTGCTGTTTGTGATGATGCCTGCAGTGCTGTGGGCAGCCCTGCGGTTTTCGGTGACCGGGGCAAGCCTGGCCATTTTCCTGGCGGCGCTCATCGTGATGGGTGTGACCTTTGTCTCGTATGGCGGGATCAATGGTGCCACGCCGCCGCGCGACGTGTTCGCCCTGCAGATCAGCATGGTCACCATGGCGCTGGGCGGCCTGTTTGTGGCGGCCGCCCTGACCGAGCGCCGTTATTCCGAAATGCGGCTGGATATGCTGGCCAACCACGACCCGCTGACCGGATTGCCCAACCGCTCGTATTTTCAGGATTTCCTCGGCCATGCGCTGGCGCGCGCGCAGCGCGAGAAATCCCAGGTTTCATTGCTGTTCATCGACCTGGACCGCTTCAAGCATATCAACGACACGCAAGGGCACGAGGTGGGCGACCAGGTGCTGGGCATCGTCGCCCGGCGGCTGGACGAACAGTTGCGCGCCGATGATTTCGTCGCCCGTCTGGGCGGCGACGAATTTGCCGTCATCCTGAACCACCCGCCGGCCTCGCGCGCCGCCAGCCGGGTGGCGCGCAAGCTCAACCAGGCGCTGGCCGAACCCTTCAAGCTCGGGCAGCGACGTTATGCCATCGGCGCCAGCATCGGCATCAGCGTGTATCCCGACGATGGCCTCGATGCCAACACCCTGTTGCGCCAGGCCGACCTGGCGATGTATCAGGCCAAGCAGCGCCGCAGCGGCTTCGAGTATTTCAGCGACGAATTGAACACCGTGGCGCAGCAGCAGTTGACGCTGGAAACCGGCCTGCGCCAGGCGCTCGGGCGGAATGAGCTGGCGCTGATGTACCAGCCCAAGGTCGATCTTGCCAGCGGCAAGGTGGTGGGGCTGGAAGCGCTGATTCGCTGGCTGACCCGCTCGGGAAACATTATCGGGCCCGATCAGTTCATCCCGGTGGCAGAAGAAACCGGCCTCATCGTTCCGATTGGACGCTGGGCGGCTCGCGCTGCGTGCGTCCAGTGGATCGCCTGGCGCGATGCCGGATACAACCCGCCGCCGGTGGCGATCAACCTGTCGCCGCACCAGCTTTCCGACGCGCGGCTGATCGAGGATATTGACGCCATCCTGAAGGAAACGGGCATGGATACCGCGTACCTGCAACTGGAAGTGACCGAGAGCGCGGCGATGGAGAATCCTGCTCGCACGTTCGACATCCTCGAAGCCCTGCGTCAGCGCGGCCTGCACATTTACATCGATGATTTTGGAACCGGGCATTCCAACCTGGGGCAGCTGAAGCGGATGCCGATCGACGCCCTGAAAATCGACAAGAGCTTTGTGGACGACGTGCTGACCGACAATGACGACGCCGAGATTGCCATCGCCATCATTCGCCTGTCGCATGCCCTGAATCTGCGGGTGGTGGCCGAGGGCGTCGAATCGGTCGAGCAGGTGGCGTTTCTGCGTGAGAATGGCTGCGACGAAATCCAGGGCTATGTCGTCAGCAAGCCGCTCACCCCCGACAAAGTGGCCGCGCTGTTCGCAATGCGCTTCGACCTTGCCTGAACGCGCGCGGCGCCGCCTTACGGGCTGCCTAGGCGCGCGTGCTTACTTTTTCCCAAGACGGGCGTAATACGCCGCCAGTTCGCGGACTTCCTGCATCGTCAGGCGCTCGGCGAACTGGCGCATGCCCTGGTTGGCATCGGTATTGCGTTTTCCCGCACGATAGTCCTGCATGGTGCGCACGAAGCTGCCGACGCTTTGCCCGGCGAGCGCCGGGGTTTCGTTGATGCCGCCTTGGCCCGCCGCGCCGTGGCACGAGGCGCAGGGGGTGAGCAGGCGTGCCGGGTCGCCGCGGCGCGCGAGGCGATCGGCGCGCGCGTGGGCGGCGGCGTCGAGTTTGGGCGCGGGGGTGGCCACCGCCGGCAGGCTGGCGTAGTAGGTGGCGACGTCGGCCATGTCCTGGCGGCTTATGCCTTGCACGGCGACTTTCATCAGCGTGGCGCGGTCGTTTTCATGGCGTCCGCCGCTTTGGAAGTCGAGCAGACTCTTGTAGGTGTAGGCCGCGCGCTGGCCGGCAAGGCTGGCCCAGTTGCGCGTGGGCGCCGTGCCGGCGTCGCCATGGCAGGAGGCGCACATTAGCGACTGGTTCAGCTGCTTGCCGCGCTGGACGTCGCCCCTCGGCATGGAAGCCAGCGTGCTGCGCACCTCGTTCACGCTGGGCGTGCGTGGCGCCGGCAACTCGGCATGGCCGGCGTTTGCAGAGTTCATGGCCAGGACCAGGGCGGCAAGAAAGTAGAAACGGCTCATGCGAAACAATCCTCCGTGAAGGTCCTCAGCCAGGCCTGCTGGTAGGCGGCGGCCAGCCGGATCTTGGCCATTGATGCGTCGAGCGGCAGGTAGCGCTCGCCGGGAACGCGCGCGATCTTGCCGTCCTTGAGGCGGAACACGTCGGCAACGAAGAGGCCGTAGTCCGGCCCCGCGAGCGCATAGCAGGTGTTCTCCCACACCGGCTCGCCCGGCGCGCGGCCGGCCAGCTGGTCGACGACCGCGCGCGCGGTGACCTTGGCCTGGTTGTTGGCGGAAAAGCCGGACTTCGGCATGGCGTCGGCGATGCTGGCATCGCCGATGACGAACACGTCCTTGTGCACGCTGGATTCGAAGGTGCGGCGATCGATCGGGCACCAGCCGCTGGCGTCGGTCAGGCCCATGTCGAAGGCGAGCTTGCCGGCCTTCATCGGCGGCACGATGTTGAGCACGTCGGCCCTGACTTCGCCCTGGTGGGTGGTGACGACGAGCGAGCGGGCGTCGATCTTTTCCACGGTGCCGCCGTCCTTGGCGCGCACCCATTCGATCGGCGAGGGCTTGCCGCTGTTCTTCACCCCGGCCGGCATGTCCTGCAGGTAGTCGTCCGGAATGTTGTAGCCGTACAGGCGGTGCCAGCCGAGCTGCATGGTGGCATCGGTGACGAAGCTGTCCTTGGGGTCGAGGATCAGCACCTTGCCGGTGGGGTTGTGACGGCGCATCCACTCGGTTACGAGCGCGGCGCGCTCGTAGGGGCCGGGCGGGCAGCGGTAGGGCGCGGGCGGTGCCACCAGCACGAAGCTGCCGCCCGGGCGCATGGCCTTCAACTGCTTTGCCAGCAGTGCGGTCTGCGATCCGGGAATCCAGCCCGAGGGCGCGCGGGTTTCCGCCACCGCCGCACTGTAGCCGGGGATGGCCTGGTACTGCAGGCTGATGCCGGGGCTGACGATGAGCTTGTCGTAGGCGATGCGCTGCTTGCCGGCGGTGCGCACCAGTTTCCTGGCCGGGTCGAAGCCGACCACGGTGTCGAAAACAAAGTCGACGCCGTACTTCGATTTCAGCGCGTCGTACGACACGTTGAGGTCGTCCATCGACACATGTCCGGTCAGTACCTCGCTCGATCCGTACGGGCGGATGTAGGTGCGGTTGCCCTCGATCACCGTGACCCGGAGCGCCGGGTTGTAGAGCTTGAGGTATTTGGCGGCGGTGGCGCCACCGACGCCACCGCCGATGATGACGACGTGAGCCGTCCCTGCAGCGGCACGGGCGGGCAGGGCGGCGGCGAGCGCGAGGCCCGCGCCGGCCTTGAGAAAATCGCGACGATTCAGCATGGCCCGCTCCCTATTTGACGTTGACGAAATAGCGCGCCATGGCGCGAACCTCGCTGTCGGAAAACCCGTTGGCCACATGGCCCATCAGCGTCGACTGGCGCTTGCCCGACTTGAAATCGCGCATCGCGCGCACGAATTCGGTCTCGGGCATGCCGGCCAGCGGCACGAATTCCACCGTGCCGAGCTTGCCCCGGGTGCCGTGGCAGGCGGCGCACGTGGCGGCCATGGCCTCCCCGGTTGGGGCAGGCGCGGCCATCGCCCTGCCGGTGGGCTCGGCGGCGTGCGCGGGGGTGAAGGCGGCCGCCAGCGCGGCGAATGAGAGTGTCCAAATTTTCATCAGCGAGCCCATACGTAAAAACCAATGGCGAAGTACTGCACGATCCAGATCACCAGAAGACCGATGCTGAGATTGCCCAGACGGGTCAGCGCAGGCGACGGCGTGTAGACGCCTTTCGTCTGCCCGGCTTGCCATGCCACCGTCAGCAGATAGCCCAGCACCACCCCGCCCAGCACGGCGAAGGTGATGAAGAACAGCGAGGTGCTGTACCAGTCGAGGTTGATCTTGTAGTCGAGCGCGTCGTAGCCGTGCGCGCCCAGCAGGGTGACGAAGCGCAGCGCCTCGCGCGCGGCGGCGACCACGATCAGCGCCACCGCGCCCACGCCGAACGGCGCGTAGCCCCACAGACCCTGGTCGAGCCGGCTGCCGAGCAGGCGCGGGAAGAAGGCCGTCGCCAGGAGCGCGATGGCGCTCGCCCATACCCAGCCCGAGGTGGCGAACCACGCCATCTTCTCCGGCAGGGTGGCGAGCCACCACGCGCCGCTCGCCACCGCCAGCACGCCGCCGACCAGCATCAGCTTGTGCGCCAGTGGCGCCAGCCAGGCGATGTAGGCGGCATCCTCGCCCGCACGTCCCATCAAATAGCGGCGATAGGCGAACAGCCAGGCCGCGACGACGGCCAGCGACAGCAGGATGAAGAAGGCGAAGCGCGTGACGCTGTAGGCGTGCAGCGACTGGCCGCCCGGGTTGATGTTGCCATTGGGCGCGTACCAGCTCATCCACTGCTCGGGCAGCAGCATCTGGTAGCTCAGCACGTGCATGATCCAGCCGACCACCAGCATCAGCACCAGCGACACCACCATCTGCCACGCGCTGCGCGTGGGCTGGCTGGCGAGCTTCGGATTGCGGTAGTAGAAGGCGTACATCGCCAGGTAGGCGAGGATCAGGATGACGATGAAGCCGATCACCCAGCGCGCCGACAGCACGTTGGAGGTGTACCAGAAGGGATCGTAGATCACCTGCACGAACAAGAGCGGCGCGACGCCGAGCACGATGGCGACCGACACCGCGACCTTGGCGGTGGTGATCATGGCGGCGGCGAGGCGGCGCCAGTTGGCGTCGCGACTGAAAGCGCCGTAGAGCGTGAGCGTGGAGGCGCCCAGCATCACCTGCACGGCGGCGATGTGCAGCGCCCAGGTGAGCGCGCCCAGCACCAGAAAGATGATCGGGTGGGACGGTATGCCGGCGGGATCGCGCAGGGCATAGAGCATGGCGGCATCCATGGCTTACTCCTGGTGGGGTGCGGCGGCTTTGGCCGTGCGCACGATGGTTTGCGGGGAAGTCGGCGTGTAAAGCGAGACGATGAAGCGCGCCAGCGCCTCGGCCTCGGTGTCGTTCAGCGGGATGTGCGGCATATAGATCGTGTTGCCGGTGCCAAGCGCGCCCTGCAGATAGGTTTTGACCCTCGCCACGTCGGTGTTGCCGCCGAAATAGTTGGCGAGCGGGCGCATCCCGGTGGACGACAGCGAATGGCAGTTGGAGCAGGTGGTGAGCGCGAGGCTGCGGCCCGCTTCCAGCATGTTGTGCGGATTGACCTGGCGCAGATTGTCCGGCACGAACACCTGGCTCGGCAAAAAGCCCTGGCGCTCGAGCAGCGGGATTTCCGATTTGATCCCGAGCCCCGGCACGTCGCGCGCGATCACCTGGTTGGAATACACATACTGGCCGGCAACAAACGGCTTGCGCAGCGATTCGCGCGCCACTTCCTCCGGCCACAGGCCGAACACCAGCACCGCCACCGTCATGCCCATGGCGATGGCGGGGGTGAGCAGGCGCGGCTGCAGCCAGGTGACGGCGAACCAGGCGAAGATGCCGCCGAGCGTGGCGGCGAGCGACATGCCGAACCAGTCGGGCAGGCGGTTCTCGAACACCACCTGCGCGCTCTCCGGCAGCGTGTTCATGTACCACTGGAACATGAGGCCGCCGGCGACGGTGGACACCATCCCCAGCACCGCCAGCTTGCGCGTGATCTCGCGCTTGAACGCGGCGTCCTTGAGCGCGCCGGCGACCACGCCGCCGACCACTGCGGTCATGGTGAACATGAAGGCGGTGCGCATCGCCAGCTGGGCGAAGGTGTTGGAACCGTAGAAGCCGTTGAGGTAGCCCCCTTCGATGAACCATTCCGGCTTGCCCGGCCACATCATGAACGACAGGATGCCGATGATGATGAGCATGGTGCCGTAGGAGGCCAGCCCGAAGATGATCGAGATGCGCAGGTGGGTGGCGCGGTCGACCTTGCCCACCAGGTAGACGATCATGTAGACGCCGACCACCTCGATGACGAAGAACACCCACTCGGTCGCCCACTTCCACACGAAGCTGTGGATCAGCGCCGAAATCCCGCGCGGGCTTGCCACCGTGGTCGAGTACCAGATGCCCGGGCCGGTGATCGAGCCCAGCACGTAGCTGAATATCAGCAGGAACAGGCCGTAGCGCTTGATGAAGTCGAGCAGTTCCGGCTGGTTGCGGCGGTACGACACCGTCGCCAGATAGGCGAAAAAAAGCGCTGCGCCCACCGCCGTGTGCGAGAACAGCACGTGCACCGTGGCGATGAGACCGACGATCCAGCCGCTGCCGATGCCGGGTTCGTACCACATGGGATAAAGGCCGATGTATTCCATCCTGGCTCCGTCTGACGTGTGAATTGGATACGCTTAGTCGCCGAATTGCGTGGTCTCTTTTTCCAGCGGCAAACCGAGCTGGCTCCAGGCATCGAAACCGCCGTGGATCGAGCGCACGTTCGTGTGTCCCATGCGCTGCAGGTTCAAGGCTGCCAATGCGGCGCGACCGCTGGTCTTGCAATAGACGAGAATGTCGGCGTCGCGCTGCGACAGCTGCGGATGGTCTCCGATCTTGAACTCCAGCACCCCGCGCGGGATGTTGATCGCGCCGGGCAGGCGCCCCGCCTCGAATTCGGCAGGCTCGCGCACGTCCAGCACCAGCGCGCTGGCCAGCGCGGCCTGGGCCGTGGCGGGTTCGATTTCGATAATCCGGGATTTTGCTTCGGCAACCAATTCAAGGGCGGTCAGGGACATTTCATGCTCCGGGTTGTTTATTCGGGCGGCGATCGCAGCCGATCATCAAGTGCGCCGACAATATGCAGACTCTGTGCCAGCATGGACAGCAATCCGGTCAAATCCATATCTCGTTGAATTTAATAAATTAAATATCAGGATCGTCGCAGAATGCGTCTGGCTGAACCTGTTTTGTGCCGGAAATGGCAGTCATCCTCGCTATCACAAGACAATAATGACATGGGTGGGGGAGCGCGGCGGGAAGCTCCAATACTCGAAATGGAAAAAGTCCGCCCCAGGCGGGGCGGACTTCAACTGCTTTGATTACAGCGATTTCTCGCAGTAGTACCAGTCCTTGCACTCGTAGCCTTCGCTCATGCGCTTCTCGGCAGCATCCACATCCTGCGGCGTCGGCACGATGACCTTCTGGCCAGGCTGCCAGCCCTCGGGCGTGGCGACCTTGTTCTTGTCCGAGGTCTGCAGCGCGGTGACCAGGCGCAGGAACTCGGGGATGGAACGGCCGTTCGTCATCGGGTAGTACACCATGGCACGCAGGATGCCCTTGTCATCGATGATGAAGGTCGCGCGCACGGCCGAGGTGTCGGCCGCGCCCGGGTGGATCATGCCGTAGTCGTTGGCAACTTTCATCGACAGGTCTTCGATGATGGGGAAGGGAATCTCCACCCCGAACTTTTCCTTGATGTTGCGCACCCAGGCGACGTGCGAGTAGTAGCTGTCGATCGACAGGCCGAGCAGGTCGCAGTTGACCTTCTGGAACTCGGGGTGATGCTTGGCGAAGGCTATGAACTCGGTGGTGCACACCGGGGTGAAGTCGGCCGGGTGGGAGAACAGCACCAGCCATTTGCCCTTGTAGTCGGCCAGTTTCTTGACGCCGTGGGTGGTCTTGGCTTCGAAGTCGGGGGCCGGGGCGTTGATCTGGGGCAGGGCGCGGCAGGCGGTGGTTTCAGTCATGGCAGTTCCTTTCGTCGGGTTGAGTTGTTATTGGCGTTAACCAATGACTGGTACTTTATGACCATGCGCGATCTGCGTGAAATGGATTGTTCCAATGCAATTCATTGAAACGCTCAATGCACAGGCTTGCGTTCAATCATAGTCACTGGTGAGTCCCTGCGGCTGCTTCATGTTCGCAGACATGCGTATTGCCGCCGCGGTTGCGCATGTGTTCACCCAGCTGGGCGAACTGCCCGAACAGGGCTTCCCGCAGGGGTACCTCCGCCACCGTTTCCCCCAGCGCCAGCTGCATGCACAACAGCCATTGGTCGCGTTCGTCCGGGCCGATGGCGTAGGGCAGGTGGCGGCGCCGCAACATGGGGTGGCCGTGCTTTTCGATATAGCGCTGCGGACCGCCCAGCCAGCCGGAGAGAAAATCGAACAGTTTGTTGCCGGATTCGGTGAGGTCGGCGGGGTGGATCTTGCGCGCGGCATAGGCCTCGGGTAGCTCGTCCATCAGTTCGTAGAAGCGGTCGACCAGTTTGCGGATCACGGCGTCGCCGCCGATGCGCGTGTACAGGGACAGTACGGGTTGCTGACTTGCTTGCATGGCATCACCTCGAAAAATACTGGACATAAAAAACCAGCCCCACGGCCATCCCCAGCCATGCGGCCAGGGGGCCGAGCAGCACGCGCAGGACGCGGTTCTCCGGTATGAAGCCGACCCCGTGCACGAAGCCCGCCGACAGGCCCCACATGATGAGTGCGAGCACGCCATGGCCGATCGGGCTGCCGTCGGCGTCGGTCAGGCCGCGCGGCAGCAGGGTGACGAGCAGCATCAGTGTCAGTGCGGCCAGCAGCGAGACGCCGCGCGCCCAGCCGGCGCTGAGCCAGCGATTCATGCGCGCCTCGCCTTGCGGTAGGGCCGCAGGTACTGCCATTCGAAAAAGCGCTTGGCCCAGTGCAGCAGGCGGCAGGGCGGCAGGATCAGCGCGCGCTTCTCGTCGCGGTAGACCAGGATGCCGCGGTCGAGCATGTCGACGATGCAGATGAGTTCCACCTTGAAGCGCGCAACCGGCGGGCGGCCAGAGAGCGCCCGCAACAGGTTCTCGGCGGCGGCTTTCGCCTGCAGGTCGGCGATGTGCGCCTGCTTGGGCAGCCAGTCGGGGCCGGGGTAGCTGCCCGAATCGCCGGCCACGAACACCTTGTCGGCGCCATCCACCTGGCAGTGCGCGTCGGCCTTGAAGAAGCCGCCGTCGGAGAGCGGCAGCCCGGCATTCGCCGCCCAGGCGGGACCGCCCATGCCGGGCATGAAGAGGACGAGGTCGGCGGGCACGTCGCCGCCTTCGGTCCTGATCTTGTCGGCTTCGAAGCCAAGCAATTTGTGGCCGAGGTGCGTATCGATGCTGCGCTTGGCCATCTCGCGCAGCAGGCCCGCCACCGCCTTGTCGCCGAGACGCTTGCCCGGCGCCTTCGCGGCGTTGAAGAACACCAGTTTGAAGCGTTCGCGCCGGCCCTGTTTCCGCAACAGCGTGTCGATGCCGAACAGCAGTTCGAACATCGGTCCGCCGCGCATCGCGCCCTGTTCTTTCGGATTGGTGCCGAAGCCGAAGGCAATGGTGCCGCCGTCCAGGTTGGCCAGCCGCTCGCGGATCGCCTCGGCGGCCGGCGCGCCCTCGCAGATGGTCAGCGCGTGTTCGATGCCGGGCAGAGATTTCAGGAAGCGGCCGCCGCTGGCGATCAAGAGCGTGTCGTTGGCGAGCGTGCCGCTGTCGGTCAGCACGGTGCGCCCGCCGTCGGCCAGCCCCGTTACGCGGCCGGCGTGGAAGGCGACATCGTGTTCGGCGAGAAAGCCCGACACGTCGATGCGAAGATCGTCGCCGCGCCGCAGGCCCGCGGGCACCCAGATGAGACTCGGGTAATACATCAGCTCGGCCCTGGGCGCGACCAGTGTGATGCGCACCGCGCGGTCGCGCCGGCGCAGTTCGCGCACGGCGGTGAGTGCGGCGAATCCGGACCCGAGGATGACGATGTGCGGTGTGCTCATGCTGTTCTCCCGTGAAAAGTGCAAGGCGAATCAGGCGCGCCGTTCGCCGTTGGCGGCTGTGTTGCGCGCCTCGTCGAGCGCGCATTCCTTGGCGTCGCACATCATCGCGCTGATCGAGGCGAGCAGCACGGCCATGGTGACACCGAGCATCCAGGCGAAATACCACATGGCATCTCCTTTCAGTAGTTGAGTTGAACGGTCACGGCGCTGCCGCTTTCCGGAAGTGTGAATGCCGCGTCCTTGAAGGCGGGCTTGCCGCTGGCCGCCGGGTTGTTCGACAGCCCCCAGCCTTCCTGCGGGATCATGCCGAGAAAGCGGTTCAGTTCGCCGTTGCCGTCTTCGTCGTGATAGGCCAGCACGGCGTACTGGCCGGGCTGCAGGCCGTCGAGCGCAAGCGTGGACTGGCCCGCCGGCAGAACGTGGCGCTGGCTTGCATGCGCCTCCCCGGGGAAACCGTCGGCGCGATCGAACAGCAGCACGGTGAGCGGGCCGCCGCCGGGGCGGGCGCCTTCCAGCGTGACATCGAGGGCGGCCGCGTCCGCCATGGGCAGGCATAGCATCAGCGGCAGGGCAAAGTAGCAGGCATTCAGCATCATGGCGTTTCCCCTGATCAGTAAACCGACTTGTCGTTGGCGGCGATGTATTCGGTCGTCACCTTGCCCCACATCACCTTGTAGGCCCACGAGGTGTAGAAAATGATCAGCGGCATGAAGATCACCGTGGCGCCGAGCATGAGGCCGAGCGTGAGGTGGGAGGACACGGCGTCGTAGGCGGTGAGGCTGGAGCGCGGATCGAGCGAGGACGGCATGACGAAGGGGAACATCGACACGCCCGCCGTGCCGATGACGCCGGCGCAGGCGACCGACGACGACCAGAACGCGGCGCCGGCTTGGTGCAGGCGCGAGAACAGGACGCTCGCGGCGAGCGCGGCGAAGGCGGCGATCGGCACCCACATCGCCCACGCGTATTGCGTGTAGTTGTGCATCCACGCGCCTGCCTGCACCTCGACCGTCTTGGCGAGCGGGTCGGGCAGGGCGCCGGGATCGACCGCGCTGGTGATGACATAGCCCTCGATGCCGTTGGCGACCCAGATCCCCGCCAGCGCGAAGGCCGCGATGGTGAGCACGGAGAAGATCAGGCTGGCGGCGCGCACGCGGCGGTAGATGTCGCCTTCAGTGCGCATCATCAAATAGTTCGCGCCCTGGGTCGTGATCATCGCCAGGCTCACCACGCCGGCCAGCAGGGCGAACGGGTTGAGCAGTTCCCAGAAGCTGCCGCTGTAGGTCGACATCAGATAGTCGTTGAACTGGAACGGCACGCCCAGCAGCAGGTTGCCGAAGGCGACACCGAAGATGACCGGCGGCACCGCGCCGCCGATGAAAAGCCCCCAGTCCCAGGTCGAGCGCCACATCGGATGCTTGATCTTGGAACGGTAGTCGAAGCCGACCGGGCGGAAGAACAGCGCCCACAGCGCGGCCATCATCGCCCAGTAAAAGCCGGAGAACGCGGTCGCATACACCAGCGGCCAGGCGGCGAAGATCGCGCCGCCGGCGGTGATGAACCACACCTGGTTGCCGTCCCAGTGCGGGGCGACAGTGTTGATGACGGCGCGGCGCTCGAGGTCGTTGCGGCCGACGAAGGGCAGCAGCACGCCCATGCCCATGTCGTGGCCGTCCATGATGGCGAAGCCGACCAGCAGCACGCCGACCAGCAGCCACCAGACGAGTTTCAGGGTTTCGTAATCCATGTCCGCTCCTTAGAGTTTGTCAGCCGCAGCACCCGCGGGCAGTGCGCCGCCCGCCGCGATTTCGCCGTGGTATTTGCCGGTGCCGAGGCTCGCCGGCCCCTGGCGCGCGTACTTCGTCATCAGGTACATCTCGACGATGAGCAGCACGGTATAGAAGCCGACAAAGCCGGCGAGCGAGCCGTAGATGTTGCCGGGCGTGAGGTTCGATACGGAAATGTGGGTGGGCAGCACGCCGTAGATCGTCCACGGCTGGCGGCCGTATTCGGCAACGACCCAGCCGAGCTCGGCGGCAATCCACGGCATCGGGATGAACCACAGCGCCCAGCGCAGCAGCCATTTCTTCTCGATGAAATTGCCCTTCACCGAATGGAACAGCGCGAAGCCGAACAGCAGCAGGAAGGCGAAGCCCAGCGCGACCATGAGGCGGAAGCTCCAGAACAGCGGCGCCACGCGCGGGATGGTGTCGTCGACCGCCTGCTGGATCATCGCGGGCGTGGCCTGCGAAACATCGACCGTGTATTTCTTCAGCAGCAGGCCAAACCCGAGGTCGGCCTTGCTGGCCTCGAACGTAGCGAGCGCGGCCTCGTCGTCGCGGTTCTTGCGAAGCTTTTCCAGCGCGACCACGGCCTGGATGCCGTTCCCGATGCGTTCGCGGTTGCGTGCCTTGATTTCCTTGATGCCCGGCATGGTCTCGCTGATCGAGCGCGTGCCGATCAGGCCCAGCACGTAGGGAATGTGCAGCGCGTAGTCGTTGCGCTGCGCTGCCTCGTTGGGCAGCGCAAAAACGGTGAAGCCGGCCGGCGCGGGCTCGGTCTCCCACATCGCCTCGATCGCCGCCATCTTGGCCTGCTGCGATTCGCTCACGGTGTAGCCCGACTCGTCGCCCAGCACGATCACCGACAGCGCCGAGGCGAAGCCGAAGCCTGCGGCGATGCGGAACGAGCGGCGCGCGAAGTCGAGGTCGCGTCCCTTCAGCAGGTAGTAGCTGGAAATGCCGAGCACGAACAGCGAGGCGGTGACGTAGCCCGCCGACACCGTATGCACGAACTTGGCCTGCGCCGTCGGGTTGAACACGATGGACCAGAAGTCGGTCATTTCCATGCGCATGGTGACGTAGGAAAACTCCGCGCCGATCGGGTCCTGCATCCAGCCGTTGGCGATCAGGATCCACAGCGCGGAAAGGTTCGACCCCACCGCCATCAGCACCGTGACCATCAGGTGTTGCCACTTGTTCAAGCGGTCCCAGCCGAAGAAGAACAGGCCGATGAAGGTCGATTCGAGGAAGAAGGCCATCAGCCCCTCGATCGCCAGCGGCGCACCGAAGATGTCGCCGACGTAGTGCGAGTAGTACGCCCAGTTGGTGCCGAACTGGAATTCCATGGTGATGCCGGTGGTCACCCCGAGCGCGAAGTTGATGCCGAACAGCTTGCCCCAGAAGCGCACCATGTCCTTGTAGATGGGGCGGTCGGTGATGACGTAGGTCAGCTCCATGATGACCAGGATGAACGCCAGGCCGAGCGTCAACGGCACGAACAGGAAGTGGTAGAGCGCGGTGACTGCGAATTGCAGCCGTGAGAGGTCGACGAGTTCTTCGGTCAGCATGGGCGTTCCCTGGTTAGTGCCTGGTGAGTTGTTGCGGGTTGGCCAGGCGTTCGGCGATGACGTCGGCGTCGGTGGGAACCGCCCGGCCATCGAAGAACGCAAAGAAAATCCCCACGATCACCGCGAGCTTGATGGCGAGGGCCAGCGCGATTTCCCGGGCGAGCGGATGCTGCAGAAAGGTGGGCAGGTGCTTGTTCATGGCTGTCTTGCTAAGTGCAATAGACGTGCCAGGTGTGGGTCGCGTGAAAATCAAATAATGTTCAATAAAACCAATGGCTTGTGGGATACGTTTTTGGTCTGCAAAATGGAGTGACTGACAAATATGGCAGGCTGGTTTAGAATTGCTGACATATTGGACAGATAGGGGCGCTTTCATGTCGCCGACCAACGAACTCATCAGCTTTCTCGAAACCCACCCCGACGCGCAGATCGTGATGGACGCCGATTACCGCATCCTGGCAGCCAATGCCGCCTATCGCCGGCACTATGCGGGGGGGCGCGACGTGGTGGGGCAGACCTGCTACGCGGTGTCGCACGGCTACAGCCGCCCCTGCGACGAGTGCGGCGAATCCTGCCCGCTCGCTGCCAGCCGCGCCAGCGGCGAGCCGCGCCGGGTACTGCATCTCCACCACACGCCGCGCGGCGAGGAGCACGTCGACGTCGAGCTGACGCCCATCGTCGGCGCCTCGGGCAAGATCGAATATTTCGTCGAGCGCATGGCGACGGTGCGCGAGGCCAGCAGCTTTCCCGCCGAAAGCGGGCTGGTCGGCAAGTCGCCGGCGTTCAACCGCATGCTCGAACTGGTGCGGCGGGTGGCGCCTTCCGGCACCACCGCCCTGCTGCTGGGCGAATCGGGCACCGGCAAGGAACTGGTGGCGCAGGCCATCCACCAGCAGAGCGGGCGCGTGCAGGGGCCTTTCGTGGTGGTGGAATGCTCGGGGCTGACCGAGACCCTGTTCGAGAGCGAGCTGTTCGGCTACGAGAAAGGCGCCTTCACCGGCGCCAATCAGCGCAAGATCGGCCTGGTCGAGTCGGCGTCCGGCGGCACGCTGTTTCTCGACGAGGTCGGCGACATCCCGCTCGCCCTGCAGGTCAAGCTCTTGCGCCTGCTGGAAACCGGGACGTTTCGCCGGGTGGGCGGGGTGGAGACGTTGCGGGCCGATTTTCGCCTGATCGCCGCTACCCACCGCGACCTCAAGGACATGGTCGAGCGCGGCAGTTTCCGCCGCGATCTGTATTACCGGCTGAGCGTGTTCCCGATCCATTTGCCCGCATTGCGCGAGCGGCGCGAGGACATTGTCCTGCTGGCCGAGACGCTATTGGCCCGGCTGGCGCCGGGGCGTGCCTACACGCTGAGCGACGCCGTGCGGGCACGGCTACTCGCGTACGACTATCCGGGGAATATCCGCGAACTGCGGAACATCATCGAACGCGCGGTGCTGATGGCCGACGGCGACACCTTGCTGCCGGAGCACCTGCCCCCCGAGCTTGCTGGCGATGCTGCGGCGGGCATGCCGGGAGTCGACACCGTCGTGCCGCTGGAGACGGCGGAACTGCGCTATCTGCAATGGGCACTGGCGCGTCACAGCGGCGACCGCAAATCGCTGGCCGAGCAACTGGGCATCAGCGAACGGACGCTGTATCGCAAACTGGCCGGGTGAACCCGGCCAGTCTTGCGCTGCAGGGGCTTGCGTGCCCGGTCAGTCCTGGCTGCGGCCTATGACGGGCAGGACGCCGCCGCATTCCTCGATTTCGGGCGGCAGGGTGTAGAACCACATCTGCCACATCGAGACGACCCATTGCACCGTGAACGAGACGCCCATCAAGGCGCCGCTGGCGATGATGAACCATGCGAATCCGGGGATCCATTTGGTCAGATACCAGGAGAAGATATCGGTGAGGATGGTCAGGAAGGGCAGCACGATGATCACGCATTTGAGCCACAGCGGACGCATGTAGGCGTGCGTGAAGATGCTGCTGACGATGAAGAAAATGAAGGTGATGCCGAACAGATGGATATGCGAGACGCGAACCAGCGTGGGGATGGTCGCGCCGGTATCCCGGGCCACCATTTTCGACACTTCTTCATAGCTGGTGAGGACGGGCTGGTGCGGGTTGCTGCCGTCGTGGCAGGCAAAGCAGCGCTCTTGCAGAATCGGCTTGACCTCGCTTTCGAAGACGTCCTGCTTGGCGCCCGAATCCACCCATTTGAAAATCACCGCCCGTTCCGATTCCGGCAGCATTCCCGCCATCGGGCCTTTCAGCGCGGCGACCAGGCGCGTGTCGCTTTCGCTGCCGTGATAGGCAATACGAATGTCCTGGGCGGAGATGTTCTTGGGGTTGCCGTCCAGCCCTGCATGGCTGAAAAACACCTGCAGCATTGCAAACAGATAACCCGTTCCCAGCACCAGCAGCGTCATGGTGTAAACCATGCGTGTCGACATCGGCAGGGCGCTGAAATGGAAAAAGCCGCGATTGCTCATTTGGGTTGCTCCAAGTGGGGAATTTAGTACTTCGCGCCCTGATCGATCCAGGCGGCGATGGTGGCCACGTCCGCATCGGGCAGCGCGGCCGAGCCGTGCGGCATCCGGATCGACGGGTCGGCCTGGCCGGATACCAGGCGATACAGGGTGCTGCTCACGCTGGAGCCGGGTACCACCACAGCGCCAAAGCGGGTGCCCTTCATGAGCGCTTCATGGCTGTCCAGGCGCAGGCCGGACTTTTCGTAGCCCGCGCCTCCGGGCACATGACACGACACGCATTTGGCATCGAGGATCGGCTTGATGTCGGCCTGGTAGGTCAGGGCCTTTTCGCCGCAGCCGGTTTGCAGTGCGGCAGCAGCCAGGGCGGACAAGGTAATCAGTACAGCGCGTTTCGTCATGTTGAGCTCCCGTGTAATGAGTATTTAAGGCAATCCTAATATGTGGGCCGGGTGGATTCAAGAGTTAAAGGTATTTTTATTATCTTTAGCCTGGGCGATGTGGGTTTGGCGCCACACGCGGCAGACCTCGGATTGTTATATGGCCCATTAAATTAGTGTAACAACGATCGGCGCCTCATCCCACAGATGGGGTGCCGACCGTCCCGATGGATTCAGCCTAGCAGTTGGCCCAGTACGAAGGGCAGAATCCCGCCCTTGTTGTAGTACTCGACCTCGATCGGCGTGTCGATGCGCAGCTTGAGTGCGACGCGTTCCGTGCCGCCATTGGCGCGACGGATCGCTAGGGTGACGTCCTGCTGCGGCGTGATGCCGGACTCGGTGCCTTCGAGGGCGAAGGTCTCGGAGCCATCGAGCTTCAAGGAAACAGCGTCGACGCCGTCCTTGAACTGGCAGGGCAGCACGCCCATGCCGGCGAGGTTGGCGCGGTGGATGCGCTCGAAGCTCTTGGCGACGACCGCCTTCACGCCCAGGAGCGTGGTGCCCTTGGCGGCCCAGTCGCGGCTGGAGCCGGTGCCATATTCCTCGCCGGCAAAGATCATCAGCGGCGTGCCTTCAGCCTGGTAGGCCATGGCGGCGTCGTAGATCGGCTGTTGTTCGCCATTCTTCAGCGTGATGCCGCCCTCGCTGCCGGGGATCATCAGGTTCCTGATGCGCACGTTGGCGAAGGTGCCGCGCATCATCACCTCGTGGTTGCCGCGGCGCGCGCCGTAGCTGTTGAAGTCGGCCTTCGCGACGCCGTTGCCGGTGAGATAGAGCCCGGCTGGCGAAGTCGGCTTGATGCCGCCGGCAGGGCTGATGTGGTCGGTGGTGACCGAGTCGCCGAAAATCGCCAGCGCGCGCGCGCCCTGGATGGCGACGTTGGCGGCCTTGCCGCCGACGAAGAACGGCGGCTCCTGGATATAGGTCGATTTCCCGTCCCACTGGTAGACCGCGCCGGCCGGAGCCGGCACGCCGTCCCACAGCGGATTGTTGGCGCCGACGTCGGCGTAGATGTCGCGGTAGATGCCGGCGTCGGTGGCGGCGCTCATCACCGCGGCGACGTCGGCGTTGCTCGGCCACAGGTCGCGCAGGTAGACCGGCTGGCCGGCGCTGGAGGTGCCCAGCGGTTCGCTTTCAAAATCGATATTGACGCGGCCGGCCAAGGCAAAGGCGACCACCAGCGGCGGGCTCATCAGGAAGTTGGCCTTGACGGCCTGGTGCACGCGGGCCTCGAAGTTGCGGTTGCCGGAGAGCACCGAGGCGACGACGAGATCATGGTCGGCGATGCTCTTCTCGATTTCGGGCTTGAGCGGGCCCGAGTTGCCGATGCAGGTGGTGCAGCCGTAGCCCACCACACTGAAGCCGACCTGTTCCAGCGCGTCCATCAGGCCGGCCTTTTTCAGGTATTCGGTGACCGCGCGCGAGCCGGGGCCGAGCGAGGTCTTGACGTGCGCCGGCGGCTTCAAGCCAAGCGCGGCGGCCTTCTTCGCCAGCAGGCCGGCGGCCAGCATGACGCCGGGGTTGGAGGTGTTGGTGCAGGAAGTGATGGCGGCGATGACGACGTCGCCGTGGCCGAGGCTGCCGTTGCCCTTGCCGAACACGCTCTGGGGATCGGCCGTCTGGTGATCGGGAGAGGGATGGCTGTCGAGCATTTCCTCTTCCGACGCCGGCACCGGCGCGGCTTCGTCCTGGCTGCCGCCGCCGGCGAGATCCACCGGGTCATGGTTCGAAGCGGGCAGGGCATGGCGCTGGCCCAGTTCGCCCGCCTTGCCGTAGCCGCCGTCGCTAGCTGCCTTGTCCAGCAGGCCGGCGAAGGCGGGCTTGAGCGATTTCAGTTCGATGCGGTCCTGCGGACGCTTGGGGCCGGCCACGCTCGGTTTCACGGTGGAGAGGTCGAGTTCCAGCACCTGCGAGTAATCGATGGCGCCCGCCTTGGGGATGCCGAACAGGCCCTGCGCCTGGTAATAGGCACGCAGCGCGTCGACCTGCGCGGGCGCGCGGCCGGTGGCGGCGAAGTACTGGCAGGTGGCCTCGTCGACCGGGAAGAAACCCATGGTCGCGCCGTATTCCGGCGCCATGTTGGCGATGGTCGCGCGGTCGGTGACCGCCAGCGCGGCGGCGCCCTCGCCGAAGAACTCGACGAACTTGCCGACCACCTTGGCGCGCCGCAGCATTTCGGTGACGGTCAGCACCACGTCGGTGGCGGTGACGCCAGGCTTGGCAGCGCCCTTGAGGTTGACGCCGACGACGTCGGGGGTGAGGAAATACACCGGCTGGCCCAGCATCGCGGCTTCCGCCTCGATGCCGCCGACGCCCCAAGCCACGACGCCCAAGCCGTTGATCATGGTGGTGTGGCTATCCGTTCCAACCAGCGTGTCCGGGTAGGCCATGCCATCCTTTTCCATCACGCCGCGCGCCAGGTATTCCATGTTGACCTGGTGCACGATGCCGACGCCGGGCGGTACGACTTTGAACGTATCAAACGCCTGCATGCCCCACTTGAGGAACTGGTAGCGCTCGAGGTTGCGCTCGAATTCGATTTTCATGTTGAGGTCGAGCGCATTCTTGCTGCCGTAGGCGTCGACCTGGATCGAGTGGTCGACCACCATGTCGACCGGCACCAGCGGCTCGATCTTCTTCGGGTCCTTGCCTGCTTTTTGAGCAGCAGAACGCATCGCGGCGAGATCGGCCAAGAGCGGCACGCCAGTGAAATCCTGCAGGATCACCCGTGCCACGGTGAAGGGAATTTCCTCGGTGCGCGTGGCGTTCGGTTTCCAGTTCGCCAGTTGCTTGACGTGCTCCGGCGTCACCTTCACGCCATCACAGTTTCTGAGTACCGACTCCAGCACGATGCGGATCGACACCGGCAGACGCGCCACCGACACCCCCAATGCGGCTTCCAGTTTTTTCAGCGAGGCGAAGCGGGCGCTGCCGCTGCCGGTGGACAGGGAATCGAAGGTGTTGAAAGCGTCGGTCATGATGGGTGACTCGTGAAAGATTGACTGGGAAATGGGCGAAAGGCCGGATTTTACCGGAAGCGTGCCCTGCACAGACAGGCCTGCGGATGCGCTTAAAGGCGGATGCCGAACGCCGCCAGCAGCCTGATCATGCCGAGGTAGGCCAGCGCCGTGGCGGCACTGGAAACCGCCAGGCTGAGCCAGAATCCCCAGCCGCTACGCAGCAGGACGGGCAGCAGCACGAGTAGGAGCAGCGAGGGCAGTACCAGCCAGAAGATGCTGCCGGACAGCGTGGCGATCTTCTGTACGTCGCCGGTGTCGAGATACAGCCAGACGAAGGCGAGCACCGAGGTCAGCGGCAGCGACGCCAGTGCCGCCGCCCAGAACGTGGTGCGCTTGGCCACCTCGGCAACCGCGACGATGATCAGCGCAGACAGCGCGATCTTGAGCGCGTATTGCCACATGGCCGCGGGATCAGCCCTCGCGGCGCATCTGCGGGAACAGGATGACGTCGCGGATGCTCGGCGAGTCGGTCAGCAGCATCACCAGGCGGTCGATGCCGATGCCGCAGCCGCCGGTGGGCGGCAGGCCGTGTTCGAGCGCGCGGATGAAGTCGGCGTCGTAGTGCATCGCTTCCTCGTCGCCGGCTTCCTTGTGCCGCACCTGTTCCATGAAGCGCTCGGCCTGATCCTCGGCGTCGTTCAACTCGGAGAAGCCGTTGGCCATTTCGCGCCCGGTGATGAACAGCTCGAAGCGTTCGGTGATGTCGGGATGCAAGTCGGAACGGCGTGCCAGCGGCGAAACCTCGGCCGGGTAGTCGATGATGAAGGTGGGCTGGATCAGCAGTGCCTCGGTGGTCTCCTCGAAGAAGGAGAGCTGCATGCCGCCGATGCCGTCCTGCGGGCGATACTTGGCCTTCATCGCAGTGAACCGACTGATCAGCCAGTCGCGGTCGTTCAACTGTTCGACCGTGTAGTGCGGGTTGTATTTGCGGATCGCCTCGACGATGGTGAGGCGGTCGAAGGGCGTGCCGAGCTCGATGGTGTGACCCTGATAGGTGACCGTGGTCGAGCCGGTGGCGGCGACCGCGGTGTGTCGGATCAGCGCCTCGGTGAAGTCCATCAGGTAACCATATTCGCGATAGGCCTCGTAAAACTCCATCATGGTGAATTCGGGGTTGTGCCGGGTCGAAAGTCCCTCGTTGCGGAAATTGCGGTTGATCTCGAACACCTTCTCGAAGCCGCCGACCACCAGGCGCTTGAGATACAGCTCGGGCGCGATGCGCAGGAACAGTTCCATGTCGAGCGCGTTGTGATGCGTGGCAAAAGGCTTCGCCGCGGCGCCGCCGGGGATGGGATGCATCATCGGCGTTTCGACTTCGAGAAAGCCGTGGCCGCTCATGAACTCGCGGATCGACTGGATGATCTTCGAGCGGCGCATGAAGGTTTCGCGCGCGGCGTCGTTGGTGATGAGGTCGAGGTAGCGCTGGCGGTACTTCTGTTCCTGGTCGGCCAGCCCGTGGAATTTCTCCGGCAGCGGACGCAGCGCCTTGGAGAGCAGGCGGATCGACTTCGCCTGGATGGTGAGCTCGCCCTTGTTGGTCTTGAACAGCGTGCCGGTGACGCCGATGAAATCGCCCAGATCCCAGTGCTTGAACGCGTCGTGCGCGTCAACGCCGGTGAGGTCATTCGAAACGTAGACCTGGATGCGCCCGCTCATGTCCTGCAGCGTGGCAAAGCTGGCCTTGCCCATCACGCGCTTCAGCATCATGCGGCCGGCCAGTTGCACCTGGACCGCTTCGGCTTCCAGCGCTTCCTTGGATTTTTCGCCATGTGCATCAGCGAGCTTGCCCGCGTAGTCGTGGCGGTCGAAGTCGTTGGGGAAGGCGACGCCCTGTTCGCGGATCGCGGCGAGCTTGGCGCGGCGTTCGGCGATGATCTGGTTTTCGTCTTGTAGGGGTTGCTGCTGCTCGTTCATGGTGGATTCAGTAAAAAGTAAAAACGGGGATACCGAGCGCACGGGCGGCCTCGGCTTGATTCTTGTCGGCGGTGGCGAAGCAGGCCGCGCCGTAGTGCCGGGCATAAGCCAGATGCAGGGCATCCAGCGTGCGCAGCGGCAGTTCGGGAATAAGGTCGATCAACTGGCGTGCCTCGCTGAACAGACTGAATGCATCCTGCTGAATGCGCCACCGCGCCTGCACATCACGGTCGAATTCGGCAAGCACCGCGCGCTCCAGCGGCGAGTCGATTTGCCCTGCGCGGCGCCGCCGCGCCAGCAGACAGCGAAATTCCACCAGGGTGAGCGGGCTGGTTGCCACGTTGTCCTGGGCGTCGGCCCAGTCGAGCACGTCGAGCGAACGAGGTTCGCGGACATAGCATTTGGCCAGCGCACTGGTGTCGATGTATGCGCTCAAGCGCGATCCTCGCGCTCTTCCGCCAGAATGTCTTCGCTGGGAACGGTTTGCATGGGCTGGTTTTCCAGAAACGCCCGCAGTGAACGGAAAGGCTTTTTGCGCGGTTCCACTGGCAGAATCCGAGCTACCGGCTCGCCTCGGCACACCACCAGTACCTCGTCGCTGTCGGCGAACATCTGGTCGGGGTGCGACAGGCCTTCGCGGGCTTCGCGGATGGTCAGGGTTTTCATGGGGGAGCCTCCAAGGGGGTAAAACGTGACACAATTATAGCCAATGTGACACATTGCCCGCCAGCCCGCTTTTTTGAATCCAGTTCCATGCCCGACACTCCCTTAAGCCTGCTCAACCGCGTCTTCGGCTACCCCGCATTCCGCGGCGAGCAGGCGGCCATCGTCGACACGCTCGTGGCGGGCGGCGACGCACTGGTGCTGATGCCCACCGGCGGCGGCAAATCGCTGTGCTTCCAGATTCCCGCGTTGCTGCGCGAGGGCTGCGCGGTGGTGGTGTCGCCGCTGATCGCGCTGATGCAGGACCAGGTTGCGGCGCTGCAGGAACTCGGCATCGCGGCGGCGTTTCTCAATTCCAGTCTCGACGGCGCGGCGGCGATGCAGGTCGAACGCGAATTCGCGTCCGGTCAGTTGAAATTGCTGTACGTCGCCCCGGAACGCCTGCTTACGCCGCGTTTTCAATCTCTGCTCGAACAGGCCCGTGTGTCGCTGTTCGCCATCGACGAAGCGCATTGCGTGTCGCAATGGGGGCACGACTTCCGCCCGGAATACCTCGGCCTGTCCGCCCTGCACGAGCGTTTTCCCGAGGTGCCGCGCATCGCGCTCACCGCCACTGCCGACACCGCGACGCGCGCCGAAATCCTCACCCGGCTCGACCTCGGTGCCGCGCGCGTCTTCGTCGCCAGCTTCGACCGCCCCAACATCCGCTACCGCATCAGCGAAAAAACCGAGCCGCGCCGCCAGCTGCTCGATTTCCTGCGCGAGCACGCGGGCGAGGCGGGGATCGTCTACTGCAGCACGCGCAAGAAAGTGGAGGAGACCACCGACGGGCTCAAGCAGGCCGGCTTCACTGCCTTGCCTTACCACGGCGGCATGGACAACGACACGCGCCGCCGCCACCAGGAGAAGTTCCTGCGCGAGGACGGCGTCGTCATGGTCGCCACGCTCGCCTTTGGCATGGGCATCGACAAGCCCGACGTGCGCTTCGTCGCGCACCTGGATCTGCCGCGCTCGGTCGAAGGCTACTACCAGGAAACCGGCCGCGCCGGCCGCGACGGCGAGCCGGCCGAGGCGTGGATGGCGTGGGGCCTGCAGGACGTCGTCACGCAGCGCCGCTTCATCGACGAGGGGGAGGCCGAGGACGCGCACAAGCGCATCGGCCACGCCAAGCTCGACGCCCTGGTCGGCCTGTGCGAAGCGGCGAGCTGCCGCCGCGTCGCGCTCTTGAGTTACTTCGGCGAAACCAGCCAGCCCTGCGGCAACTGCGACGTCTGCCTCAACCCGCCCACCCTGTGGGACGGCACCGAAGCCGCGCAAAAGCTGCTCTCCGCCGTTTACCGCACCGGCCAGCGCTTCGGCGCCGGCCATGTCATCGACGTGCTGCTCGGCAAAACCACCGAGAAGACCGACCGATTCGGCCACAACCAGTTGAGCGTGTTCGGCATCGGCGCCAGCCAGACCGACAAGGTCTGGCGCGCCGTGCTGCGCCAGCTCGTCGTGCGCGGTCTGCTCGAAGTCGACCACACCGCCTACGGCGCGTTGAAGCTCACCGCCGCCGCAAAGCCGGTGTTGAAGGGCGAGGAAACCGTCATGCTGCGTGCAATCGAAGTGCGGCCTGCGCGCAGCAAGAAATCGCGCTTCGCCCCCAGTTCCGGCGAAGGCGTCCACAACGACGAGGATCCGTTGTTCCTCTCCCTGCGCGCCTGGCGCCGCGAAACCGCCAACGAGAAGGGGGTCCCGGCTTACGTCATCCTGCACGACGCCACCCTGCGCGAAATCGCCGCGCGCCGCCCCGCCACGCTGGCGGAACTGGGCGAAATCTCGGGACTGGGAACGAAAAAGCTGGAGGCCTACGGCGAAGCGGTGCTGGCGATAGTGGCGGAGGGCTGATCTATGCAGGGCTTAGTCAGCTCATGAATAATGCTGCGGGGGAGTTGGGCGCGGCTGAGAAAGTTGAGTCATTGGTCGGCTTCTGATGCGTCAGCCCCATGAATCTACGTGAGCGCCGATAATGCAGACTCCACCCAGCCGAAGCCGATCCTTTCTTGCTCAAGACGCAGATTCTTGCGTATTCGGTTGTCCCGCAAGTCATCGTAGAGTGCCCTTTCCTCAGGATTTAGCCTGGGCAGGTCGCGCAATGTCTGCTTCTCCTCATCACCCCATTGCGTTTCAAATGCCAGCAAAGTGTTGCGGTCCATCAGGAATGACTCCACATGGTCGAACTGGCTGCGTAGCTGATCAAGGATCGCGAAGCCGTGGGTGTCGATATCACCCCAATAATGAATGCGGCAGCGCGGAAGCCATTCGGCCTTGCGCAACATCTCGAAGCCATATCCCGCACCGAATATGACCAGGCTGTCCCTGACCTGTGGGAAGGCCAGGAAGTTGACCTCGTTTTCGGTGATGAAAACCCGTGAGGCTTTGGGATCGAGCAGGGCAAAGCTCCCGGCATCGAGAGTGATGTCCTGTGCAAGGGCACCCGGCCATAGGGCGTGCTCTGGATCGAGAACGCGGAAGCGGATGCGCACCGGTTTGTCACAGAATCCGTAACGCCTTGCGAATTGGGGAACGCAGGATGCGGCCGGATCGATTGCCTCCGGCGGCAGGACGATATCCAGCAACTCTGCGAGCACGCCGCGATGGGCTTCGATGAACTTGCTGTGGACGCCTGGGATGTCCACCTGCCTCAGGTACACGCCGGGGCGTGGATGATGCTCAAGCCAGGTGACGATTTCCAGCAGCCGACTCCACTCGCCGGAAAGCTCCAGCGCGCGCAGCGGTCGTTTGACCAGCCAGCCCAGCAATGGCGGCTGGCGCTTGCGCGTCGCCTCAAGCAAGGCCGTGAAGCGCGTTGCATCCCGCTGCTTGCCGATGAGCGCCAGGGCATCTTCGGCAGTATCGATCCATGCCTCCTGGGGTACAGCGTTTGCGCCGAACACGCGGTGCCTGAACTCCCGCATCTCCACCCGGCAGCGCGGCATCGCCCGAAGCTCGCCGATCCAGGCGCGCACCTCGTCAAAGCGGTCGGCCATCTCGGCCGACGTGGGGCCCTTCAGCGCCAAACGTTTCGGGAATGGCGAATCGCCAGTGGCAAGACTGGCCAGCAGTTCCCCCCGATCCCACAGCTTTTGCACCTGGGCACGCAGGTCTGTAGGCCTGGTCCAGCTCATCCGGCCATCCTCGCCCTCTCCGCGCGGTACTCCTCGATCGAGAGGTTGCGCAGCACGGAGGCGCGGCCTTCTTCGTTGTGGACGAACCCCACGCTGGAGACGAAGGGCTCGATGATGTGGATCTTCTGCAGGGGCGTGACGATCAGCAGTTGCAGGTTGAGTTGGGCAAACAGCCGCAGGCCGTATTGCGCGGACTCGTCCGATCCACGCCCGAAGGCTTCGTCGATCACCACGAAGCGGAAGGTTCGGGAACGTACCGCTCCCCATTCGAGGCCGAACTGGTAGGCCAGGCTCGCGGCCAGGATGGTGTAGGCCAGTTTCTCCTTTTGGCCTCCCGACTTGCCACCCGAGTCGGAATAGTGCTCGTGTTCGCTGTCGTCCTCGCGCCAGCGCTCGCTGGCGGCGAACACGAACCAGTTGCGCACATCGGTGACCTTGGCGGCCCAGCGGCGGTCCTGCTCGGATAATCCCTCGCGTCCGCGGAAGCGCTCGATGATGTGTCTGACCTGCAGGAACTTGGCTTCGGAATATTGGGTATCGTCAGAGCCGGTCAGCGCCCCTTCGGTACAGGCGCGCAGTTCGGTCTGGAAATCGCGGATGTCGGCATCCGGCGTCGGCTGCGCTTCCAGAACGATGTAGCGGCCGGTGTTGTAGTCGATCTTGGTGAGCGACTCGTTGATGCGCGCGATGCGCTCCCTGATCGTCTCCCGCTCGCGAGCCAGCTGCGACTGGAAGTTCGCCACCTCGCGGATGGTGTTCTCGTTCAGCAATTCCTTGAAGCGCGCTTCGAAGCGGGGCAGGTCGTCGGCCTGCAGGTGGTCGAGCATGTCCCGGTATTCGAAGGCGGCTTCGATGGTGACATCCACTTCCTGCATGTCCAACGGAAAGGCCGTGCAGTAGGCGCGCATCGCATCAATGATCCTGTCGCGCAGCCGTTTCAGCTTCAGGTCCTCGGCATCGATCCTGCCCTGCAGCCAGTCGCGCATTTCGCGCTCGCGGTTGTCGCAGGATTCGACCATGAGCTGATGCTCTCCCAACGCCTCGCGGCGCACGGTGTCGAGCCGCTCGAAATACACGGAGTGGGCAGCCATGGCCGGCTCATCCAGCACTGCTTGCGTTTGAATGCGCAAGGCTTCGGCATCGTTCTTCTTCTGCTCGGCTTTGGAGCGTTTGTCCTTGTGCTCTTCCAACTGGGCTTCCGTGCCTTTCAATGCCTCAACGACCTCCTTCAGCCGTTCGGTCAGTTGCTTCAGCACATCGGAGGCGGACTCCAGCCTCTGCTTCTCTTCCGTAAGATGGGTCACCTCCACGGCAAGGGACTGCCAGTCGAGTTCGCGGAAATCGGCGTATTCGTCGAGTTTCGACAGCGCCGTGAGGCGATCCCTGAGTGTATTCTGTTCGGCCTGGATCTTGCCGATGAGGCCGCCCAACTCGCCCAGATTCGCCTCCAACTTCCTTGCTTTGGCTTCGAGCGCGTCGATCTTTGCCGCGTTGGTCCAACCCAGCACAAAGCGGCTGCGGTCATCCAGCCGGTGGCGGTCGTCTTTCTCGTGACGCTCGCCGGGCGCCTTGATCTGACCCGCAAGTGTGATGGCGCGGATCTCACGGCGGAACTGTTCCTGCGTTGCGCAGCAGGCCACGTCGAAACGGTGCGCCAGTTCACGTTCTAGCCAATCGTAGAAAGGAGAATCGGGCTTGATGGCCAGCTTGCGCGCCAGGGAATCCCGGTGCAGATCGGGTAGTTCGCCCCGTGAACTCTGGCGTATCCGGAAATAGACCAGACGCCCCCTGAGGTGCGTTCTATCGACCCAATTCGCAACTTCTGCGTAATGCTCATCCGGCACCAGAAGCGACAAGCCGAAGTTGCGCAACAGCCGTTCAGCGGCCCCCTCCCAGTCGTGCTCATCGTCACGGACTTGCAGCAGTTCGCCGGAAAATGGCATATCCTCTTCGGACAAATCGAGGGCTTCGCACAATGCGGCGCGCATGGCCACCTGTTCAGCGGGGATGTTGCTGCGCCGGGCTTTCAGACTGTTTATCTCAGCGGTCAGCGCTTCGTGCTCCTGCTTGCCCTGGCGCAAGCTCACGCCGTGCTCGGTGAGGTCGTTTTGCAGCTCTGCCTCACGGGCTTTCAACCCGTTGCTCAGCTCTGTGAAACGACTACGCAGCATAAGGAACTCGGCCTCTGTTTCGGCCGGGGCTTCGCTGGCCGCGCGTACCAGCTTTGCGTACCGCTGGGCTTTCTCTAGTCTCTTTTCCCGTTCTGCAACTTTGCTGCGAATGTCGGCGGCCAATCGTTCGATCCGGTCGCCGCCATTCTCGGCAATGCTTTGCTTGAGCTCGCCTTCACTAATTCGCTGCGCGTCACGTTGCTCATCAAGACGCTTGACCTGGGTATTTTGCCGCCCCCATTCATCCGCAAGGCTGGCGATACGTTTCTCCAAAAGCCCACGTTTCAAGCCCGCGAAGTAGGGTCTGAGTGCCTCGCGACAGGCGCGGAGCTCATCTACTTGCGAGACGAGCATTGAGTGGCGCTCACAGTCGTTAACCAGCGGCGAGAGCAGTTCCACTTGCCGCTTGGCCTTGACTACGGCCTCGTGCGCCCGGTTTAGGTCATCGAAGTGGCCGATCAAGGCTGTGATACGTGACGCAACCTCAAAAGGCTCGAGCATGTGGCTGCGCACGAAGTCGGTCAGGTTACCCACCGACTTCATCGACACCGTTTGGTGAAACAGCTCCAGCGCCTGTTCGTTCTCGATACCAAAGCGACGACGGAACCAGGCGCCGTAGGGCGGAAAGCTGTCAAACACCTCTGCGCCCAATCCACGCAGTTTCTTCCGAAGCTGAGCGATGTCCGAGCCGAAGTGGGCGAAGTCTGTCGCAATCGACAGGGCACGTTCCGAGCAGACAAAAAAACGTGCGGGCTGCCCTTGGCGCTCTGTCATCCAGAAGACCTGAGCCAGCGTCACCGTCTGGTCGTAGCCCGCGTTATGAAAAACTCCCAGGATCACCGAGTAGCTATTGTGGTCGCGTAGCGCCACGGGCTTGGCGGTGCCGCTCGCCTCATTGCGCTCGGACTTGTAATGCCCGAGCACGTAGGATCGCAGCGTGCGCTCCTTGTTGTCGGCCCCGGCTGCCTTGTTGTAGGCGATGCGGTGCGCCGGCACCAGCAGCGTGGTGACTGCATCCACCAGCGTCGACTTGCCCGATCCGATATCACCGGTGAGCAAGGCGTTCTTTTCACTCGGATTCAGCGCCCATACGCGGCCATCGAAGGTGCCCCAGTTGAAAACTTCCAAGCGGTGCATACGGAAGCCCGAGAGCGCATCGTCGGCCACGAAATCCAGCCCCAGGGTTTGCGCATCATTCATCAGCAGCCCCTCCCGAGGTCGCACCGAGCTGAACCTGATACGCCGCCAGTCGCGCATCGAAATCAGCCAGCCATTGCGCATCCACAAAGGCCTTGATGATGCGCCGCACCTCGAACACTGCCGGCTGCCCACCCTGATTCGCCGCACTGGCTTTAAACCGTCGCAGGAATCCCAGTTCCACGATCTTGTTGAGATGGGTCTCGATCTGGTCGATCAGCCTGGCCTCGTTGCTGCTTTCGGGCAGGAACAACCGGACCAGCTCGACGATCTCGTCGCGGGTGAGAACGAGCCGGGTATCGCCGCCGCTCGCGTCGAACTCGGCCAGCTTCTTGCGCAGCAGAGCCAGCAGCAGGCTCACCGGAAACGACAGCGGGCGCCTCGCCACCAGGCGCGGAAGCTTGGGCACAGCATCATCTTCGCTTTCCTGGCGCGAGCGCAGGAAGGCATAGCCCTCGGCCTCGTCCAGCACCAGTTCCAGGCCCAGCACCGCCACATAGTCGCGCACCCGGGCTTGCAGGTTGAGCAAGGCGTTCCAGAGGCCGGCGTCCGCTTCCTGATAGATCACGCCTTTGAGCAAAAGGATGACCAGGGCCGATAAGTCATTCGTCGCTGCGGTGTTTTCAAATTCCTGTTCTGCCATCCTTACCTCACAAAGATCACACGCGGCAAACGCGCCTGCTTCGCATATTCCTGGCCATCCGGCCGTTCGCGTCTCCAGACGATAGTCTCGACTACATCTTCATCCACCACCGTCTTGAAGGCATCGCCGGCGAGCTGCAGGTACGCCACCAACTCTGCCAGTCCATGCTGCAGCGGTTGCATCTCAGTTAGCTCACGCAGAGTGACTTGCGAACGATCCTGCAAGGCGTGACGGATATGCCGCGCCAACTGCGCCTTGTCGATCACGATCTGCGAGTACAGGGCTGCCGCATCCACTTCGACGTCGCCTGACTCCAGTTCGATATCGGCGATTAACGGTTTTTGGCTTGCGGTGTAGAGTGGTCGTTCCATAGGCAACTCGATGTCGGCAGCGGTGTCCGCAATGCTCATCACTTCACCCGCTGGCAGTGATTCCCGTAGTGCCAGCGCCTTAGCCTCAATGCCGTGCAGGATGTCCATGATGCGGCGGTTTTCCAGCCATGCCTGGTCGTCCAGAAAACGCCGCAACTGTTGCGAGAGCTGGGCCACCGTGCGTTGGGTGTGCTCAGCGGCCTCCAGCCAGTCGTAATGCACGCGGCGGGTGCGGACGTCGGGCTTGAGTTCGGCGACCGGGGGCAGGGTCAAGACGTGATCGAGCAATGCAGACAGTTCTTCCTGACGGCTGCTGGACATCAGAAAATCCCAAAATGCGCGAAAGCTCCGGCCTTGGTCCGATCCGGCAATCGCATCGCGTTCGCCCATGATCTCTTCCAGCAGCGTGCCTTTTGAGCCCTCCCACAGCGCGATGCGTTCCCGCACGCGCCGATCCAGCCCGCGAAAGTTGTGCTCCACCTCGCGAAAATCGGTGAGCAGTTCGCGCGCAAGCTGAATGAACTGCTGGAAGCGGTCTTTCAGTGCTGTGTCGTCCAGCAACGGAATGTCGCCTGCCAGAACGCGGGCGATCTCATAGTCGACCTCGTCCCGCCGCTTGTGCAATTCCGCAATGCGCGCCTGCGGGTCAGTCTCAGAGCCCTCACTCATCTGCTTGAGCAGCTCGAAAAGCGTGAGCAAGCGCGACTCGGTACCCACGAAGCTGCGCTCGGTAAGCGTCCCCAACCAGGTAATCGCCTTCTCGGTGGCCGGGGTCAGGTCGAAATGCGGTTCGTCCGACCCTTGTGCGTAGAACTTGCGTAGCCAGCCCTTCTCGGTATTCGCCCAGTCGTTGAGATAATCGAGCGCGGATTTGGGGAACGCCTCCGCACCCAGTCGCTCGCGCAGGGCAAACAGTTCATCTTCCAGCACCTCCGCCAAATCCGCTTGCGCCATCACCCGCACATTGGGCGCGATGAACACGCGCTGCAAAAAACTTGCCACCAGCGGTGCATGATCCGAGCGCAACAACCGCCAAGCCGGGTGGCTCTGGCGTAGTTGGTCGAGGGTGGCGTAGTCGAGGTTCATCTTGCAGCAACCGTGCTTCGATACCGTTACAAGACCTTCTGCTTCTTCGTAGGGGCGGCGGTAATGGTGTTCTTGAAGTTTTCCATTTAGTGACGATATTTCTCAGTCGTTTCCGCTATCAGGACGAAAATGGCATCGAGTGTGTCCACTTCCGGGCGGGCTGGCAGCGGCGCGCTGCCAGTAGATTTTCCAGACGTTTTGCGTCTTGACATAGGTTGCTTTGGCAAACGGCGATTCCAGCTTTTGGCTCGGGTTGACCCAGACGGGACGGATTTCGAACAGCTCGACGCTCTGGCCTTGTCGGCGAAACCCCAAGTCGGGCCGGCTGCAGATCGCGTGCGGTGGACGGCGCGCCAGGATGAGCCGGTCGACGGTTTTTTCGATCCGTTTGTGCTCAAAATTCGCTGAAAGCCATGGGATGTACCTGTCGTTACTGAACCCGGTTTTCGACTGTGAGGCCGGGATAATCTCTGAAATCGGCTTCGTTGTTTGTGACGAGCGTGATGCCGAGGCCGGCGGCGTGCGCCCGATGCCATTCAGGCCGTCCTGTCTCGCCAATAGTCCGGTTGGCGATGCAAGTGCATGACGGCGATGATCAGCACCCGATCACGCTCGGGAACATACAGAACACCATAGGGAAAGCGATGTACCAGCGCGCGCCTGATGTCGCTGCCCATTTCCTGCCAGGCGAGTGGAAATGCCAGCGCGCGCTGAATGGCAGCATGTACCTGGGTCGCGAAGTCCAAGCCCAGACCTGGCTCGCGCGTTTCATACCATTCAATGGCTTCGTTCAGTTCCACCTCGGCGTCCGGGTGGAAGACATAACTCATTTTTCGTAGCGCTGGCGGATACGCGCGAACACCGCTTCGCCGGGGACGGCCTCCACGCGGCCGGCGCGCAATTCATCGAGCCGGCGCTGTGCCACTTCCATCCACGCGGAATCGATCGCGCTTTCAGGTGCATTCAGGCTGCGTAGCAGCGTATCCACCACGCGAGCGCGTTCTTCCACTGGCAGCGAAGCTACCTCGTCGATCAACTCACCGGTTTTCATCATCGATTCCCTCATGTATGGCCAATCGAAGTTTACGCCAGCCATCAACCGCAGGAAACCAGACGTTTACACGCCCTGTTTCAAACTCGCCTCGATGAACATGTCGAGGTCGCCGTCGAGCACTTTCTGCGTGTTCGAGGCTTCGACGTTGGTGCGCAGATCCTTGATGCGCGACTGGTCGAGCACGTAGCTGCGGATCTGGTGGCCCCAGCCGACGTCGGCCTTGCCGGCTTCGAGCTTGTCCTGCTCGGCCTGGCGTTTGCGCAGTTCGGCTTCGTAGAGCCTGGACTTCAGCATCGACATCGCCTCGGCGCGGTTCTTGTGCTGCGAGCGGTCATTCTGGCACTGCACCACGATGTTGGTGGGCAGGTGGGTGATGCGCACCGCCGAGTCGGTCTTGTTGATGTGCTGGCCGCCGGCGCCGGATGCGCGGTAGGTGTCGACGCGCAGGTCGGCGGGGTTGATGTCGACCTCGATCGAATCGTCGACTTCCGGATAGACGAACACGCTGGCGAACGAGGTGTGGCGGCCGCCGGAGGAGTCGAACGGCGACTTCCTCACCAGTCTGTGCACCCCGGTTTCGGTGCGCAGGGTGCCGTAGGCATAGTCGCCCTCGATCTTGATGCTGGCGGACTTGATGCCGGCGACGTCGCCTTCGGACTCTTCCAGCAGTTCGGCCTTGAAGCCCTTGCGCTCGGCGTACTTCAGATATTGCCGCAGCAGCATCGACGCCCAGTCGCAGGCCTCGGTGCCGCCGGCGCCGGCCTGGATGTCGAGGAAGCAGTTGCTGGGGTCGGCCGGGTTGTTGAACATGCGGCGGAATTCCAGCGTGGAGACGTCCTTCTCGATGACCTCGATATCGGCCTGAACGGCGGCGAGCGTCTCGTCGTCGTTTTCCTCGCGCGCCATCTCGAACAGTTCGCCCGCATCCTTCAGGCTTGATGCCACGCGGTCGAGCACCAGCACGACATCTTCCAGCGACTTGCGCTCGCGCCCCAGTTCCTGGGCTCGGGCGGCGTCGTTCCAGAAGTCCGGTGCTTCGGACAGGCGAATGACTTCTTCCAGGCGGTCTTTTTTTACCGCGTAGTCAAAGAAACCCCCTGAGTTGGGTGGCACGCTCGCGCAGGTCGGCGAGTTTGGATTCGATCTGATTGAGGCTTTCGGCTTCCATGGCGGGGCTTTTTAATGGGCGGAAAAACCGCGAATTATAGCCCAAGCCACCACCAGTCCCAGCCCCATCGTTGCCATGCCCGCCATCGCATGGCGCGCCATTTGCCAGCCGCCGATGGCCAGGGTGAGCATTGACTTGAAGGCCAGATTCGCCAGAACCGCGAGCGTGATGACGTTGACCACCAGTTCAACCGGCAGCTTGTCCAGGTGGTACAAGCGCAGGCTGGACAGCGTGATCGCATCGACGTCTGTCAATCCCGACACCAGCGCCACCGCATACAGTCCGCGTGTGCCCAGCCAGTCGGACAGCCAGGCAGCGGCCAGCAGCACGACGGCGTACATCAGGCCGAAGCCCAATGCCGTGCGCAGTTCGGTGGGGTTGGCCATCGCCAGCGGGGGCAACTCGCCCTGCGGCTGCAGCCGGTGCACCCCGTAGGCGGCGCCGACCCCGCCGGCGACCAGCCCGCCGAGCAGCACCGGCAGCAGCTGCGCCATTACCCCCGGCGCCAGCACCGTCGCCAGCACGCCCAGGCGCACCAGCACCACCAGGTTGGCGAGCACGATGACGATCACCGCGACCGGCATCATCTCGCTGCTGGCGCGGGCGTGGCGGCTGAACGACAGCGTGGTGGCGGTGGACGACACCAGCCCGCCGAGCAGGCCCAGCATCACCGCGCCGCGCTGCTGCCCGATCAGCCGCAGCGCGGCATAGCCTGCCAGCCCCACGCCCGCGATCAGCACCACCATCCACCAGATCTGATACGGATTGAGTGCGCCATAGGGGCCGTAATCCCGGTTCGGCAGCAGCGGCAGAATGATCAGCGCCAGCACTGCAAACTGCAGGATCGACAGCAAATCGTGGCGGCTCATGCGCTGGCTGAAGCCACGCAGCTCGGGCTTGAAATACAGCAGCATGGTCGCCGCGATCGCCAGCATCACCGACAGCTGGATTTCGTCGTGCCACACCAGCACGCCCAGGCCGTAGCACAGCATCAGCGCCGCCACCGTCGTCGTCCCCGGGTCGCCTTCCGGTTGTTGTGGCGCATGCAGATAGGCCGCGATCATCATCGCGCCGACCAGCAGCAGCCCTACCGCGATCAGCCACAGTTCACCCAACTCGGTCGCCAGATGCGCCGCCAGCACGCCCAGCAGCGCCGTCAGCGCAAAGGTGCGCAGTCCCGCCTTCGCCGCCGGGTTGCGTTCGCGCTCCAGCCCCATCAAGAGGCCGATCGCCAGCGCCACCACGTAGCGCGGCAAGGAGGCCAGTTCAGGGGGCAGCCAGGCGATCAGCTCATTCATCTCGGATTGTCTTTGCGTCAACCATGGGGAATTGTGCCGACAGTCTGCAATGAAACCCGGTCCGAGTTCAATTCATTATCCTTCGCCCCCTTGGCGTCCAGCGGCGGCGCGGCGCAGCGGGCGCCTCGCAGGCGGGCATCGCCCGGTTCCCGCCTGCTCATGGCGGGACGTTCAGAAATCTGCCATATTGTCGACCAATCCTAAGTAATCTTACTTATATAAAACCAACAACAGCTCGCATGCCTCCCCTTTCCAATCCCCTGGCTGAGTTGCGCCGGCAATTCCTCGACCAGCTCCCCGCGCGGCTGGAGGCGATACGTTCCCAGTACCAGGGTATGGCCCCGTCTGCCTGGCAGCCCGCCGAGGCGGAGGCGCTGCACCTTCTGCTGCACGGACTCACCGGTTTGGCGTGCACCTTCGGTTTGCAGTCGGTGTCGGACGCCGCGCGCCAGGTGGAAACCCGTCTGGCGGCGTTGCTCAGGCCCGCGGCCGCGCCCGCCGAGGCGGAATGGCAGGCCATCGGGGCGGAGCTGGAGCGCCTCGACCAGCTGGCTCGGACCAGGCTCGAATCCGCTGCGCCAAACCTGAAGCTGCCCGCGGCTACGCCGCGATCCGTTCGCTCGCCGCTGGTCTTCCTGGTCGAAGACGACCCGGAGCAGGCAGGGCAACTGAGCCAGGCCCTGCAGGACAACGGCTATCGGGCGCGGGTGTTCACCACGCCTTCCGAGTTCCGCGCCGTCTGCACGGCGTGCGCCGCTGCGGGTGCGGATGCGGAACGGCCTGCCGCGGTGGTGATGGACATGGTTTTCCCCGAGGGTCCGGTCGCCGGCGCCGAGTTGCTGACAGAGTTCAAGACCACCCACATACGCTGCCCGCCCGTGGTCTTTGTCTCGGCACGCGACGACATGCAGGCGCGGCTGGCCGCCTTTCGCGCCGGCGCCAGCCGCTACCTGCTGAAACCGGTGACGCCCGGGCGGCTGATCGACCTGCTGGACGCGCTCACCGGCCGCCAGCCGCCGCAGCCTTACCGCGTGCTGCTGGTCGACGACGATCCGCTGGCGCTCGAAATCCATGCCGCCGTGCTGCAGGCGGCCGGCATGGAGGTGCAAACGCTGTCGCAGCCGCTCCGGGTGCTGGACGTGATGAACAGCTTCGAGCCCGATGTGGTGGTGCTCGACGTCTACATGCCGGAGGCCAGCGGCCCCGAACTGGCGGCGGTGCTGCGCGAGCGCGATGCCTATCTGCATCTGCCCATCCTGTTCCTCTCGGTCGAGGCCGGCATGAGCCAGCAGCTGCAGGCGCTCAGCCTCGGCGGTGACGATTATCTGGTGAAACCGGTGCAGTCCGATCACCTGATCTCTGCGGTTGCCGCACGGGCGCGGCGGGCACGGCAGAACGCCGCCATCCGGAAGCGCTTGCAGACCACCCTCTACGAGCGCGAGCGCGAACACCTGGCGCTGGATCACCACGCCATCGTCAGCATCGCCGACGCGGCAGGCAACATCACCTACGTCAACGACAAGTTCTGCGAGACCAGCGGCTATTCGCGCGGCGAACTGCTGGGGCAGAACCATCGCGTCATCAAGTCGGACGAACACCCGCCGGCGTTTTACCGGAACCTGTGGCAAACCATCACCAGCGGCAAGGTGTGGCAGGGCGAGGTCTGCAACCAGCGCAAGGACGGCAGCCGGTACTGGGTGGAATCCACCATCACCCCTTTCCTCGATGGCGATGGCATTCCCTACCAGTATGTGTCGATCCGCACCGACATCACCCATGTGATGGCGGCCGAAGACGCCTTGCGTCGGCAAAGCGAAATGCAGCGCCTGATTGCGGAGACGGGGGCCGTCCTGCTGGCGGCTTCCACCGAGGACATGGATGCGGCCATCGACCGGATCCTGCAGCGCAGCGGCGAACATATTGGTGCCGACCGCGCCTATCTGTCCCTGTTCTCCGAACTGGACGCGCGCATGAGCAACACCCACGCGTGGTGCGCGCCCGGCATCGAACCCCGGCGTGACGCGATCCAGGACGTGCCGCTGGACGTCTCGCCCTGGTGGCGGGAACAGATTTCACTGCGCGGGATGGTCGTCATCCCAGACGTGGCTGCCCTGCCGCCCGAGGCCGCCGCAGAAAAGGCCCGGTTCGGGGAACAACGGATTCTGTCGTTGCTGGCGTTTCCGCTGCAAAAGCATGACAAGACCTATGGCTTTGTCGGTTTTGATGCGGTGCGCAGCCGGCGGGACTGGATGACCGAGGAAATCGATCTGCTCAAGATTGTGGCCGATGTCATCAGTAGCGCCCTGGCCCGCAGACACGCCGATCACGCAGTGGAACTCCACAAGGAAAGGCTGCGCCGCGGCCAGCTGTTCGCCAATATCGGTACCTGGGACTGGAACATCCAGACCGGCGAACTGTTCTGGACCGAGCGCATCGCGCCGCTGTTCGGTTATCCCATTGACGAACTTGAAACCTCCTACGACAACTTCCTCGCCGCCATTCACCCGGATGACCGCCAGGCGGTGATCGACGCCGTCACTGCCTGCGTCGAGCGCGACGTGCCTTACGAGATCGAGCACCGCGTGGTATGGCCGGATGGCACCGTGCGCTGGCTGCTGGAACGCGGCGCCGTGGTGCGCGACGCCGGAGGCAGGCCGTTGCAGATGCTGGGCGTGGTGCAGGACATCGACGATCGCAAGCGCGCCGACATGGCGCTGGCCGAACGCGAGCGGCAACTGCGCGAGGCGCAGGCCCTGGCCCGCATTGGCAACTGGACGGCCGACCTGCGCACCGGCGAACTCGTCTGGTCGGACGAAATCTATCGCATTTTCGGCCACGCCCCGGGCAGCTTCGAACCCAGCGTCGAAGCCTTTCACGCCGCGGTGCATCCGGACGACCGGGCCAAGGTGCTTGAAAGCGAAAAACGGGCGGAGCAGACCGGCCGCCACGACGTGGTCCACCGCATCGTGCGTCCCGACCGCACGCTGCGTCATGTGCACGAGCTGGCGCAGATGGACACCGATGCGGCGGGGAATCGGCTGCGGCTGACCGGCACCGTGCAGGATGTCACCGAGCGGGTGGAGGTCGAACAGGCCCTGATGGCCCTGAGCGAAGAGGCCGAACGCGCCAACCGGGCGAAGTCGGACTTCCTCTCCAGCATGAGCCACGAGTTGCGCACGCCGATGAATGCCATCCTCGGCTTCGGCCAGCTCATGGAATACGACGCCGACCTGCCCGAGGAGCATCAGGACAACGTGCAGGAGATCCTCCGGGCCGGCCGCCACCTGCTGGAACTCATCAACGAGGTGCTGGATCTGGCCAAGGTCGAATCCGGCCACATCGACCTCTCGCTGGAGCCGGTGGAGGTGTGTCCGATCGTCGACGAGTGCCTGAGCCTGGTCGGCCCCCTGGCCGACAAGCGCGACATCCAGCTCAGCCACAAGGGACTCAAGGCGACGGCCGTGCGGGCCGACCGCACGCGGCTGAAGCAGGTATTGCTCAACCTGCTCTCCAATGCCATCAAATACAACCGCGATGCCGGCAGCGTACGCATCGAGGTGCGGCTGGAGGGCGCCGACCGGTTGCGCATCCGGGTCACCGACACCGGCCCGGGCATCCCGGCCTCACGTCTGGCGGAATTGTTCCAGCCTTTCAACCGCCTTGTCGCCGAGCACAGCGACATCGAAGGCACCGGCATCGGCCTCACCATCACCCGGCGCATTGTCGAGATGATGGGGGGCTCGGTCGATGTCGAAAGCGAGGTCGGCGTGGGCAGCACGTTCTGGATCGAACTGCCGCTCGAGTCCGCGCCCGGTCCGGCTCGCGTTCCCGAGGGCCCCGCAGCCGACGGCGCCGTGCCGCTGCCGCACATCGAGGCGGCACAGCACACCGTGCTCTACATCGAGGACAACCCGGCCAACATCAAGCTGGTGGCGCAGATTCTCGGCCGCCGCCCGCACATCCACCTGCTCACCGCCCACACCCCGGAGCTGGGGATCGAGCTGGCGCTGGCGCGCCGCCCCGAACTGATCCTGCTCGATATCAACCTGCCGGGCATGGACGGCTATCAGGTGCTGGAGGTGTTCAAGGCCGACGCGCGCCTGAAGGCCATCCCCGTCGTTGCCATCACCGCCAATGCCATGACCCGCGACATCGAGCGCGGACTGGCGGCGGGGTTTGTCGACTATCTCACCAAGCCGCTGGATGTCCGGCATTTCCATCGGGTGGTGGATGCCTGCCTGGAACCCCCGGCCGCTGCCCGGTCGGGCATTCAATCGGGGGATGATCGATGAAACGCCGGTCTGTCCTGCTCGCCCTGGCTTGCGCCTTGCTGCTGGCAGCGTGCGAGCGGGCGCCCGAGCCGGCGAAAACGCTGCAATATACCCAAGCGCCGGCCGGCCACGATGTCCCGGTCTACCGTTTCGCGATCCATCCCCTGTACAACCCGAAAAAACTCAGCGAGGCCTATCAGCCCCTGGTCGATCATCTCAATCGCCAAATACCGGGGGTGCGCATCGAACTCGAAGCGTCGCGCGACTACCAGGTCTATGAGCAGAAGTTTCGCGATCGCGAACCGGCGTTCCTGCTGCCCAATCCCTGGCACACGCTCCAGGCCATCAAGGTGGGCTACCACGTCATTGCGATGGCGGGCGATGCGGAAGACTTCCGGGGCCTCTTCGTCGTGCGCAGGGACGGCGGCATCAAGACGCCCGCCGATCTCCGGGGCAAGGTGGTGAGCTATCCTTCCCCCACCGCCCTGGCGGCCGCCGTGATGCCCCAGTACTACCTGCATACGCACGGTATCGACGTCAACCGGGACATCCAGAACAGCTACGTCGGGTCCCAGGAATCCTCCATCATGAACGCCTACCTGGGCAAGTCGGCCGCGGGCGCCACCTGGCCGCCGCCCTGGCGGCTGTTCCAGCGCGATCACCCGGCGGAGGCGGCCCAGCTCGAGCCGATCTGGACGACGCCGCCGCTGCTGAACAACTCGGTGATGGTGCGGGACGATGTCCCGCCGGCCCTTCGCGAGCAGGTGCGGAAGGCGCTGATCGGACTGGCGCAGACGACTGAGGGCAAGGCCATTCTGGACGGCATGGAAACCGCGCGCTTTCATCCGGCCGACAATGCAAGTTATGACGCGGTGCGCGAGTACATCGCCCGCTTCGAGCAGGACGTGCGTCCGGTGGAACGCAAGTGATATTCGACCGCTTGAAAACCGTGCTGACCGGCACCCTGCGCCGGCAGCTGGTGATGGGGATGGTGCTCCTCCAGGCCACGATGATGTCCCTGTTCGTCTGGGACCATACCCTTCGGCAGCAGTCGGCCGTGCTGGCGCAGCAAGCCGAACATGCGGTTGCGCTGTCCCGGAGCGTATCCACCTCGGCGGCGGTGTGGGTGGCCTCGCGCGATTTCAGCGGCCTGCAGGAAATCGTCGATGGACTCGCAAGCTATCCCGACCTGCAGCATGCCATCGTGCTCGACCCGAAGGGACAGGTGCTGGCCCATAGCGACGTATCGCGTCGCGGGCTTTACCTGTCCGATCTGCCGCCGCGCCCCGTGCTGGAAATTCTGGGCCAGGACGCGACCCAGGTCGACGTCGCCAACCCGATCACCCTTGCCGGCAACCATATCGGCTGGGTGCGCATCGGGCTGGGCCAGCAGTCGATCGCCGACCGGCTTGTCCACATCGCCCGTGACGCCGTTGTCTATGTCCTGATCGCAATCGTGCTCGCCGCCGTTCTGGCCACGCTGGCGGCGCGCCGCCTGACGCGCCGGCTGTATGCCATCCAGTCGGTGGCGGATGCCGTCCAGTCCGGCCGCCACGAACTGCGTGCCAACATCGCCGGCACCGATGAGGCGGCCCAGCTTGCGCGCCAGTTCAACGGCATGCTCGACACCCTGGAAAAACACAGTGTTGCACTCGGCCAGGCCAACACGACCCTGCGCAGTGAAATCGAACAGCGCCGGGATGCCGAGGAAGCGCGCGACCGCATGATCAGCATCGTCGAGGCTTCGCCGGATTTCATCAGCATGGCCGACCTTGACGGCAATGTGCTGTATCTGAACCACGGCGGCTGGGCAATGATAGGACAGACCGAGCGCCCTCTCGATGAGCTGCGAATCCCGGACGTGCATCCGCAATGGGCGACCGACATCATCCTTGGCCAGGGTATCCCCGCCGCACTGCGCGACGGTAGCTGGACCGGCGAAACCGCGCTGCTGAGCATGCGCGACGGCCGCGAAATTCCCGTGTCGCAGATTATCCTGGCCCACCGCGATCCGCAGGGCGAACTGCTCTTCCTGTCGACGGTCATGCGCGACATCACCGAGCGCAAGCTGGCCGAAAAACAGCTCGAACGCCTCAACGAAGGGCTGGAGGAACGGGTAGAGCGGCGCACGGTAGAAATGAAGGCGGCCAAGGAGGAAGCCGAACGCGCCAACACGGCCAAGTCCGAATTCCTCTCCCGCATGAGCCACGAACTGCGCACGCCGCTGAATGCCATTCTTGGCTTTGGCCATTTGCTGGAAACCGAGCCGGACCATCCGCTGACGCCGACCCAGCTCGACGGTGTGCGCGAGATACTGCATGCGGGCGATCACCTGCTGGAACTGGTCAACGAGGTGCTGGACCTCTCCCGCATCGAAAGCGGGCGGCTGGACGTCAATCTCGAAGCGGTTGCCGTCTCGCCGGTCATCGAGGCCTGTCTGGCGCAGATCCAGCCACTTGCCGCACAGCGCGGAATCGACGTTGCGCTGGAGCTGGACGCCCCCCGTGCGGTGCAGGCGGACCGGACGCGGCTGAAGGAGGTCTTGCTCAACCTGCTCTCCAACGCCGTCAAGTACAACCGCGAAGGGGGCAGCATCCGGATCGCCTGCACCCCGTCCGGGGAGGGGCGCCAGCGGATCAGCGTGCGCGACAGCGGCCGCGGCATTGCCGCCGAGGCATTGCCTCGCCTGTTCAAGCCATTCGAGCGCCTGGAGTCAGCCTATGAAGGCATTCAGGGCACCGGCATCGGCCTGGCGCTGTCGAAGAAGCTGGTCGAGGCCATGCATGGCGACATCGGGGTGGAGACCGTGCAGGGAGAAGGCAGCACCTTCTGGTTTGAACTGCCCTTGGCCGAGGGGGACGTGGCCATCGCCGCGCCCGATGCCATCCCGGTCCCGCCGGTTGTCGCCGGCGGTAACGGCCGCAGGACGCTGTTGTGCATCGAGGACAACGCGGCCAACCTGCGCCTGGTGCATAAAATCGTTGCCACCCGCAACAATATCGATCTGCTCGATGCCGACACGGCCGAAGCCGGGCTGGAGATCGCCGCGGAGCGACACCCGGATCTCATCCTGCTCGACATCAACCTGCCGGGGATGGACGGCTTCGATGCCCTGCGCCGGTTGCGCGAAAACCCCGTCACCCGGGATATTCCGGTGGTTGCCCTGACCGCCAATGCCATGATTCGCGACATCGAGCGCGGCATGGCGGCGGGATTCGACGCCTACCTGACCAAGCCGATCGATGTGGCCGAGTTTTTCGACATGATCGATCGCTGCCTGCCAGCCTGCACGGAGAACAATGCATGAGCCCCTCGCCCAACCATGAATGCATACTCATCGTCGACGACGAACCGGCCAACCTCAGGCTGCTGGACAAGATGCTGCATGGCCAGGGCTACCAGAACCTGGTGCTGGTAGAGGATCCGCGCGAGGTTCTCGACCGCTACCGGGAGATGCGGCCCGCCCTCATCCTGCTCGACATCAACATGCCGCACCTGGACGGTTACCAGGTGATGGAACAGCTGAAGGCGCTGAACGATCCGCTGTTGCCGCCCATCGTCATCCTCACTGCCCAGCACGGCAAGGATTATCTGTTGCGGGCGCTGGCCGTTGGGGCGCGCGATTTCATCGGCAAGCCCTTCGACCGCAACGAATTGCTGATGCGGGTGCGCAACCTGCTGGATGCGCACCTGGCCCATCGCATGGTGCACAACCAGAAAACGGTGCTGGAGGACATGGTGCGGGCGCGCACCGAGGAACTGCATCGAACCCGTCTGCAGGTGGTCCAGCGTCTCGGCATGGCGGCGGAGTATCGCGACGAGGAAACCGGCAACCACATCCTGCGCATGAGCCATACCTGCGCGCTGCTCGCCCGCGCCATCGGCTGGAGCGAAGCGGGGTGCGACCTGATCCTCAATGCCAGCCCCATGCACGACATCGGCAAGATCGGCATCCCCGACGCCATCATGCTCAAGCCGGGCAAGTTCGAGCCGCACGAATGGGAAATCATGAAGACCCATGCCGCCATCGGCGGGAAACTGCTCGAGGGCGACGATTCCACCCTCATGCGCATGGCGCGCGAGATTGCACTCACCCACCACGAAAAATGGGACGGCAGCGGATATCCCAACGGGCTGGCGGGCGAGGCGATTCCGCAGGCCGGCCGCATTGCGGCGCTGGCCGACGTATTCGACGCGCTGACCTCCGTGCGGCCTTATAAAAAGGCCTGGACGGTCGAGGCGGCGGTGGGATACATCCAGGAAAGCAGCGGCAAGCACTTCGACCCGAGCCTGGTCGAGGTCTTCCTGTGCGAACTGCCCGGCATCGAGGCCATCCGCGAGCGCTTTGCCGAACCGGGTGATTCCGCGTAAGCGAGCCCGGCGGCACGCCGTCGCGTCGCGCCGGGGCAAGAAACCGGGCAAAGAAAAACCCCGGCCGTTTCCGGTCGGGGTTTGGGGTGTTGGTGGAGCCGGGGGGAATCGAACCCCCGTCCGCAAGCCCTCTACAGGCAGTTCTACATACTTAGTCCGGTGTTTTGGTTTTAAGCTCGATCACGCCCGCCGAACAGGCTGGATTTTGCCGAGTCGCCTTGGATTTAGCACTCACCCAAGCGACCCGGATGAACGCGATTTCATGAAAATTAACTCACTGCCGGTTTGACCCGGCCTAGCCCATGAACAGGCTAGTGTGAGTCCTGGACCTTAAGCGGCCAGGGCGTAGTTTTCGTCGTTTGCGACTAAAGTTTTTCAGTTGGATTTACGAGGTGCTCTGACCCTCGGTATGCCCTACGCTGCTTTGCGACCCACGTCGAAGCCAGGTCGGCCCCCATGTGTTGCTGCAACAAGTGTACCGCATAGAGAGGGGACCCGCGGGAAAGTTCCGGCAAGGGACAATTTTCTGTGGGATCCTTACCGGATGAAGGGGAAGGGGTCGTGCGCGAGGGCCACTGCGGCCATGTAGCCGAACACCAGCAGGGCGGCGACCCAGGCGGCGATGCGCCGGGCCCGGGTCTTGCCGCGCTTGAGCGCGATCGTGCCGAGCACGATGTAGGCGATCAGGGCGAAGAACTTGGCGGTGAGCCAGCCGTGCACCAGCGGGTATTGCTGGATCAGCACGGCCAGGGCGATGCCGCTGGCCAGCAGCAGGGTGTCGTTGAGGTGCGGAACGATGCGCACCCAGCGCGCCTGCAACTGCGGGGAATCCGCGATCATCCAGACGCCGCGCAGGACGAACAGCGCCAGGGTGAGGGCGATGGTGGCCAGATGCAGGTTCTTGAGCGCGAGGTAGGCCATCGCTCAGGCGAGATAGTCGAGGGTTTCGGCCGGGTGGCGGATTTGCGCGTGGGCGCCCCAGGTGTGCGGCGCGTCGCTGGCGTCGAGGTAGCCCCAGGCGGCGACCAGTGCCGGCATGGCGGCGGCGCGCGCGGCCTCGATGTCGCGCGCGGCGTCGCCCAGGTACAGGCACAGCGCCGGGGTGGCGCCGCACAGCTCGGCGGCGGCGAGCATGGGCGCCGGGTGAGGCTTGGGCTGCGGGCAGGTGTCGCCGGAGACGATGCAGGCGGCGCGCTCGGCGAGGTCGAGGATGGACATCAAGGGCTCGGTGAAGCGCGCCGGCTTGTTGGTGACTACGCCCCATTTCAGGCGGCGTGCCTCGAGCTCGGCCAGCAGTTCGAGGATGCCGGGGAAGGGGCGCGAATGGCGGCAGATGTTGTCGGCGTAGAGCTGCAGGAACTCCTCGCGCATGTGCGCGAAGCGCGGGTCGTCGGGATGCAGGTCGAAGCCGACGCGCAGGAGGCCGCGCGCGCCGTGCGAGGCCTGCGGACGGATGGCCGCGTCGGCCAGCGGCGGCAGGCCGTGGCGCGCGCGCTGCAGGTTGAGCGCGTGGCCGAGGTCGGGCGCGGTGTCGACCAGGGTGCCGTCGAGGTCGAACAGGACGGCCCGGATGTTCTCAAGCCTCACGTTGCGTCGCCAGCAGGTAGTTGACGTCGGTGTCGGCTTCCAGCCTGTAGACCTTGGTCAGCGGGTTGTAGGTCATGCCGATCAGTTCCTGGGTGTCGAGCCCGGCTTCGCGCGCCATGCGGGCGAGTTCGGCGGGCTGGATGAACTTGGCGTAGTCGTGGGTACCGCGCGGCAGCAGCTTGAGCACGTACTCGGCGCCGATGATGGCGAACAGGTAGCTCTTGGCATTGCGGTTGAGCGTCGAGAAGAACACCCAGCCGCCGGGTTTGACCAGGCGCGCGCAGGCGGCGACGACGGAAGCCGGATCGGGCACGTGTTCAAGCATTTCCATGCAGGTGACGACGTCGAATTCGCCGGCGTGCTGCGCGGCGAAATCCTCGGCCGAGACCAGCTGGTAGTCGACGCTCATGCCGGATTCGTAGAGATGCAGCTTGGCGACCTTGAGCGCTTTCTCCGACAGGTCGATGCCGCTCACCGTGGCGCCGGCGCCGGCCATCGCTTCGGCCAGGATGCCGCCGCCGCAGCCGACGTCGAGCACTTTCTTGCCGGCAAGCGGCGCCAGCCTGTCGATCCACTTCAGGCGCAACGGGTTGATTTCGTGCAGCGGCTTGAACTCGGAATTCGGGTCCCACCAGCGGTGGGCGAGCTCGGAAAACTTGGCGATTTCGGCAGCGTCGACGTTGCTCATGACAGTCCTTATGCGGTCAGTTTGCCGCGCCAGTAAGTGGCGCGGGCGGTCAGGTCGTCAGTGTCCAGATCGACCAGTCGGCGGTCATTCAGTTTCAGCTCGCCGTCGACCCAGACGTGGGTGACGTGCTCGCGCCCGGCAACGTAAACCAGGTGCGAGACGGGGTCAAACATCGGCTGGCAGATCAGGCTGCGCAGGTCGACCGCGACCAGGTCGGCGCGCTTGCCGGCGGCAATGCTGCCGATGCGGTCGTCGAGGTTGAGCGCGCGGGCGGCGTCGAGTGTCGCCATTTTAAGCGCGGCGGCGGCAGGAAGGGCCGCTGCATCGCCGCTGACCCCCTTGGCGAGCAGGGCGGTCATGCGCATTTCGGAGATTAGGTCGAGTCGATTGTTGCTGGCGGCGCCGTCGGTACCCAGGCCGACATTGACGCCTGCCTGCATGAGTTCGACGACGGGGGCGAGGCCGGAGGCCAGTTTCAGGTTGGAACTCGAGCAGTGCGCCACGTGGCAACCGTGTTCGGCCAGCAACTCGATCTCGGCCCCATTGACGTGCACCGCGTGGACGCCGATGAAATTCGGCCCCAGGAGGCCCAGCCTCGCCAGCCGTTCCAGCGGGCGGGTACCGTATTGCGTCAGGCTATGCTCGATTTCGTCGGCGGTTTCGTGGATGTGGATATGGACGGGCAGGCCCAGCTGCTCGGCCAGGGTGCCGATGCGGCCGAACGTGGCGTCCGCAACGGTATAGGGTGCGTGCGGCGCGAAGGTGAAGGAGAGCAGCGGCTCGTCCTTCAGCTCGTCGCGCAGGGCAAGGCCCTTTGCCAGATAGTCGTCGGCATCCGATGCGTAGGCGCTGGGGAATTCCATCACGATCATGCCCAGCGCGGCGCGCATGCCGGCCTGCAAAAAGGCTTCGCCCGCCGCCTGCGGGAAGAAATACATGTCGTTGCAGGTGGTGATGCCGCCTGACAGCATTTCCGCGGCGGCGAGCAGGGTACCGTCGCGTACGAAGGCCTCGGACACATGCTGTTTCTCGGCGGGCCAGATGCGCTGGTTCAGCCAGTCCATCAGCGGCAGGTCGTCAGCCATGCCGCGAAACAGCGACATGGCGGCGTGGCCGTGCAGGTTGACGAGGCCGGGGATCAGCGCATGGCCCGGCAGGGCGAGGGTCTGCGCGGCGTCATAGCGGGCCTGGGCGGCATCGGCGGGCAGCACGTCGAGGATCCGGCCGGCCTGCACCACCACGGCGTGGTCCGCCAGTGTTCCTGCAGGTTCGACGGGCACCACCCATTGCGGCAGGAGAATAAGGTCGGCGTGGGCTTTCATGGTGGCCAGCATTCTCACTGTTTGCGCGAAGAATGGCAAAGCGGCATCGCATGGGCAAGGCGATAAAGCCCTGAACCATCATGACATGTGGCAATTTGCCACACATGGAAAAACCGTTCCTGCTGCTAGCATCACCTCCCGTAATTAACTGGCTTTTCGCCCCAAATAAAAAGTTATTCGGAGGGGGTTTACATGCGAAAGGTGTTGTGCGCGGTGCTTCTGATCGCGTCCTTGTCGGTGTTTGCGCAGCATCACGGGGCTAGCCATCATGAGGCCAGCTTGGTGCAGACAGAGGTCAAGCCCAAACCCGCCAAGCCGACGATTGCCGTGGGTGCCGCGCTGGATGCGCAAGGCCGGATATGGCTGGCTCGAGTGGAGAGCCAGCATCTGCTCGTCGCTTATTCGGAAGACGGTGGCGCCCTTTTCTCGGCACCCGTTCGGGTTACGGCCGAGCCTGAAACGATCTCCGCGGATGGGGAAAACCGCCCCAAGATTGCCGTCACCGCCGATGGCGTCGTGCTGCTGACCTGGACCCAGGCGCTGCCCCGCAACTACACCGGCAATATTCGCTTCGCCCGTTCGGTCGATGGCGGCAAGACCTTCACCACTCCGATCACCCTGAACGACGACGGGCGCATCGCCAGCCACCGTTTCGACTCGCTTGCAATCGACGGCAAGGGGCGGGTGGCGGTGGCCTGGCTGGATGCGCGCGACCGCGATGCCGCCAAAGAAAAAGGCGGTACATTTTCCGGGGTGTCGGTTTATACCACGCAGTCAAGTGACAATGGCGCTCGATTCGGCGTCAATCGCCGCTTGGCGGAACACACCTGCGAATGCTGCCGCACCGCGATGACCTGGACGGATACCGGCCCGGTCGCGCTCTGGCGCAATCTGTTTGGCACGAACACCCGCGACTTCGCCATCGCAAGCCTTGATGACGGCGTGGTGCGCCGCGCCACCGATGACGAATGGCAGATCGACGCCTGCCCGCACCATGGCGGCGGGATTGCGGTTGATGGCCGGGGTGTGCTGCATCTGACCTGGTTTACCAACGTCAAGACCCGGCAAGGGCTGTTTTACAAGCAAGTTGATGGCGAAACCGAATCCCGGCCCATGGCGCTGGGAAACCCGTCGGCACAGGCCGGACATTCCAGCGTTGCGGCGGCGGGCAGCATGGTCATCCTCGCCTGGCGGGAATTCGATGGGCGCGCCTACGTTGTGCAGGCGATGCGCTCGGACGATGGCGGCACATCGTGGAGTGCGCCGATCCGGCTGGCGGAGACGGCAGGCGCGGCCGATTACCCGCTGCCGCTGATCGACGGCAAACGCGCGCTGGTCGTGTGGAATGCGGCTGCGGAAGGTTTGCGCGTGCTGCCGGTTGAATCCGAAGTCAAGAAATGAGGCGCTCGCTCGCTGGCATCGTGCTGTGTCTGGCGGCTTGGGCGTCGCCTGCCTGCGCGGTCGAACCGCAGCCCTTCACTGCAGACAGCCTGGCCGCAATCAAGGCGAAATACGCCGGGCGGCCGTTCATCCTCAGTCTGTGGTCGGTGAGCTGGTGCGGCCACTGCATTACCGAGCTGAGCATGCTGGGCAAAGTCGCCGCCGACTTGACCCCGCGCGGCAAGCACGCGAAGGCGCAGAAGCAGCTGCCGCTGGTACTGGTTTCAACCGATACGCCTGAATCTTCTCCATCTGTGCAAAACACACTGAAGCGTCTTGGCCTGGCAGGAATGGACAGCTGGGTGTTCGACGACGACATCCCGGAACGCTTGCGCCATGTGATTGATCCGGACTGGCAAGGCGAACTGCCGCGCACCTATTTATACGATGCGCGGCATCGGCGCGAAGTGGTGGTGGGGGTACTGAGCGAGAAGAAACTGAAGATGTGGTTGGAGCAGCATTAATCAAGCAAACCTGAAAACCTGGAAAGAAAAAGAATGAAGCTGAAACCTATTGTGTTCGCGCTGGCGAATGTGGCGATGCTGTCTTCGGCTGCTGCGGAGCAGGCATTGCCGGAGTTGACTATCAGTGCACCGCCGCTACCCGCTGTTGTGACTAACAATCCTTCGCCGACGGTGCAAGTGACGCAGGAACAAATCCGGGAAATCAACGTGATCAACGTCGAGGACGCGTTGAAGTACACCCCCAGCCTGTTCGTCCGCAAGCGTTATGTGGGGGATACCAACGGCATCATTGCGACGCGTACCACCGGTAGCGTGCAAAGTGCAGAGTCGCTGGTATATGTGGATGGGTTGTTGCTATCCAATCTGCTTGGAAATTCATACAGCTTTCCGCCGCGCTGGAACCTTGTCGGGGTGGAAGAAATCGATACGGTCGATGTGATGCATGGCCCATTCTCGGCGCTGTTGCCCGGCAACTCGGCGGGCGCAACGGTATTGATGACGACCAAAACGCCCGAAAAATTCGAAGCCCATGCTCGCGCACAGGTGTTCAGTCAGCCGTCGTACAAGGAATACGCCACCGACGACAGCTACAGCGGCCATCAGGAACAGGCGAGCTTCGGCGCGCGGGCGGGCAGTCTGACCTGGGCGTTCCTCGCCAACCATCTCGACAGCCACTCGCAGCCGATCAATTTCGCCACGGCAGCCGTTCCCGGCGCGCCGAGCGGGGCGGGAACGCCGGTCAACGGCGCGGTACCCTTCAACAGCGCGACCAACGTGCCGAGCGTTATTTTCGGCGCGACCAGCCTCGACCACGTGGTGCAGGACACCGCCAAAATCCGCCTGACCTACGATTTCACCCCTTCGACACGGGGCGCGCTGACATACGGCTATTTCCGCAACGACAGCTTTAACGACACGCAAACCTATCTCACCAACGCGGCTACCGGTGAGGAGGTCTGGGGCGGATCGGTCAACATCGACGGCTACAACTACAACGTCGGGACCAAACTTGCACCATCCGACAGCAACACCGAAAACACCTTGCTGGGGCTAAGCCTCAACAGCAAGCTTTCAGCGGTTTGGCGCGTCGAGTTCTCTGCGAGCGATTACCGCACGCCGACTGACGTGTCGCGCACGCCGACCACCAGCACGGCGACGGCTCAGCCGGGGGCAGCCGGCGGGACAGGGCGGATTGTCTTCGGGGATGGCACGGGCTGGCGCACATTGGACGCACGTGCGATCTGGAAATCGCCGCAGCGTGTGCATGAAGTCAGCTTCGGCTACCACTATGATCGTTATCACATCGAAAGCCAGACCTACACCGCATCGAACTGGAAAAACGAGGCCAGCATCGGCGTTGCACCGACCGGCGCATTCGAGGGCGACACGCGCACCGATGCGCTGTTCGTGCAGGACGTGTGGAAACTCGATCCGCGCTGGACGCTGACCGCGGGGGTGCGCCAGGAACGCTGGCAGGCGCTTGATGGCGTGCGCTACGGCACGACGGCGTTCAATGATCCCTCGGGTGTACCGGTGAATCAGTTCGAATACGCCGACCGCGACGAGAATTTCACTTCGCCGAAACTGTCGCTCGCCTGGCAGGCGACGCCCGAATGGCGGCTGCGTGCGTCGGTGGCGCGCGCGTATCGCATGCCGACAGTGAGTGAGCTGTTCCAGACCGAGACGCGTAGCGGCACAACGTATATCAGCGATCCCAACCTCAAGCCCGAGAAAGTCCTCGCCACCGATTTGTCCGCCGAGGGCGCGGCCTGGGGCGGCAACCTACGTTTGTCTTTGTTCGATTCGCATACCGACGACGCGCTATACAGCCAGACCGACAGTTCGGTTACGCCGAACGTCACCAATGTGCAGAACATCGACCGCATTCGCGTCACCGGCGCAGAAATCGTCTATGACGCGCAGAACTGGCTGATCGACCGGCTGGATATTTCGGGCAGCCTGACCTACGCCGATTCGGAAATTCTCGACAACGCGGCGTCGCCGACGAGCGTCGGCAAGGATGTGCCGCGCGTGCCGGACTGGCGCGCGAGCCTCTTTGCGACCTATCGCTTCGACGACCACTGGAGCAGTTCGCTGGGCGCGCGTTACAGCGGCCTGCAATATGGTCGGCTCGACAACCTCGACACGAATCACGATGACACGGGCGGCGTGGGCAGCTATTTCGTCGTTGATGCGCGCGTCGGCTACCGTTTCAACAAGCTGATGCGCGCATCGCTGGGCGTGGACAACCTGAATAACGCCAAATACTTCATTGGTCCGCATCCTTTCCCGCAGCGTACCTGGCATGCGGAATTGCGGCTTGATTATTAACAGGTGGGGCAGTTGAGAACGGAACACGCGGCGGGACTGGCGCTGGTGGTGGCGCTACACGCCGCTGCGCTCTATGGCCTGATGAAGCATCGGCTTGTTCCGTTGCCCGACAAGGTTGAGACGCTGTTCGTCAATTTTATTCAGCCGCCCGAACCGCCGAAGCCCGATCTGCCGAAACCGCCAGAGCCGCCCAAACCGGCCAGGCTGGACACGCCGCGTCCGCCTGAACCACAGCGGCATCTGGTCGTCGAGGCGCCCGCCGCACCGAACGACTACGTGATGCCGCCCCCGCCGCCGCGGCCATCCGAACCGGTTATTGAAGCGCCGCCTGCCCCGCCGCCCAAGCCCGTCGGGCCTGTTACCTTGTCTGGCGAACTGGCGCTGGCCTGCCCAACCCGCATGCCGCCTGCCTACCCTGTTTTGTCACGCCGCCTGGGTGAATCGGGCAAGGTGGTGCTGCGGGTTGAGCTCGATACTGACGGCCGCGTCGATTCGGCGCGTGTGAGCACCAGCAGCGGTTTCAAGCGCCTCGACGAGGCGGCGCTGTCCGCTGTGGGGGGCTGGCGTTGTAACCCACCCCTGCGCGATGGCCAGCCGGTGCGCGCGGTCGCGCTGCAATCGTTTCAATTCAATCTCGAATAAACAAGGTGAAAACAATGGAACAGGGTCTGGGGTTTGCCCATTTTCTCGGACAGACCGACTTGCTCGGTCGCATCGTGCTGGGTTTGCTGCTCGCGCTATCGGTCGCAAGCTGGTATCTGATCGTGATCAAGGGGCTGGCCAACTACCAGGCCGGGCGGCGCGCGGACGCGTTCCTCAAGCAGTTCTGGGCGGCCGATTCCGTGCAGGACGTGCGCACCGCACTGCATCAGCGGCCCGCCGACAGTGCGTTTGCCAAATTGGCGCGGGATGCGCTGGATGCTTCAGCCGATTCCGAAAAACACGGCATGCAAAAACTGGCGGCGGCGGGTGGCCTGAGCGAGTTTCTGACCCGGTTGCTCAGGAATGGCATCGATCAGGAAGCCGCTCGGGTCGAATATGGTCTGACCATCCTTGCGTCCGCCGGATCGGCCGCGCCCTACATCGGCCTGTTTGGTACGGTCTGGGGGATTTACCATGCTCTGGTCAACATCGGCCTGTCAGGGCAGGGCACGCTGGACAAAGTCTCGGGCCCAGTGGGCGAGGCGTTGATCATGACCGCGCTGGGCCTGGCGGTGGCGATTCCTGCCGTGCTGGCTTTCAATGCTTTCAACCGCCGCAACCGAGTCTGGCTGGCCAGGCTGGATGCCTTTGCGCATGACCTGTACACCGTCATTACAGTGGGCGAGAAGGCCAACAGCTCCGAGGGTGAGGCGCGCGCCGGGCGCGAAGCGCCAGTGAGACCCATCGCGCGGGTTGTGAGAAAGGGCTAAGCCATGGCCATGGGGAGTTTCGATTCGCGCAGAAATCAGGGGCCAGTGGCCGAGATCAATATGGTGCCGCTGGTGGATGTGATGCTGGTCTTGCTGGTGATTTTTATTATCACCGCGCCCTTGCTCACGCATTCCGTCAAGATTGACCTGCCCAAGGCCAGCAGCGCACCCAATGTCACCCAGCCTGAACATATTGAATTCGGCATCCGCGAAAGCGGCGCGCTTTACTGGAATGGCGCACCGGTGACGCTGGAAGAGCTTGGGGTGCGCTTTGCTGTCGAAGCAGGCAAACAGCCGCAGCCGGAACTGCATATTCGCGCTGACCGCCACGCGCACTATGAATCGGTGGCGCAAGTGATGTCAGTGGCTGCGAAATCGGGGCTGGTGCGCATTGGATTTGTCACTGATCCGTCGCGATAGGTCGCCAGGTAACGCTCCGCCCGGCCGGGCGGGTTGGCCATGCTAAAATCACGGGCTTTAAATCAATAAAAAGCCGGTTATGGAACAGTTTGCCAAGGAAACCCTCCCGGTCAGCCTCGAAGAGGAGATGCGCCGTTCATACCTCGATTACGCAATGAGCGTGATCGTGGGGCGCGCCCTGCCGGATGTGCGCGACGGCCTGAAGCCCGTGCATCGCCGCGTGCTGTATGCAATGAACGAGCTGGGCAACGACTGGAACAAGGCTTACAAGAAGTCGGCCCGCGTGGTCGGCGACGTTATCGGTAAATACCACCCGCACGGCGACACCGCGGTGTACGACACCATGGTGCGGATGGCGCAGGACTTCTCGTTGCGCTACCCGCTGATCGACGGCCAGGGCAACTTCGGCTCGGTCGACGGCGATAACGCGGCGGCGATGCGTTACACCGAAGTGCGCATGTCGAAAATCGCGCATGAACTGCTGGCCGACCTCGACAAGGAAACGGTCGATTTCGGCCCCAACTACGACGGCTCCGAGCACGAGCCGCTGGTGCTGCCGACCAAGATCCCCAACCTGTTGATCAACGGCTCGTCCGGCATCGCGGTGGGCATGGCGACCAATATCCCGCCGCACAACCTGACCGACATCTGCACCGCGCTGTTTGCGCTGCTGGACAATCCCGAGACCGACATCGAGTCGCTGATCGCGATCGTCAAGGCGCCCGACTTCCCGACTGCCGGCATCATC
>Ga0299912_10000176_pt1 | contig 66453 bp, 65 predicted proteins | sample RVTome_2_FD_207667 | JGI IMG/M metagenome (GOLD analysis project Ga0299912, IMG submission 207667) | Soil microbial communities from uranium-contaminated site in the Upper Colorado River Basin, Wyoming, United States - RVT95D214 (version 2) ... | reverse complement strand
TCAGGGTCGGGAGTGTGAATTCGCCGAAGTCAGATGCCGCCGTTCAGGAAGATTGGGGAGCGAGCGGCAGGTAACCGACGCATTGCCGCCCGAGGCTGGCCACAGACCCAAGGTCGGCTCAGGCCGAACAAGAGGCGGTCGGGTCCTCAAGCTGAACTTCCGCATCTGGCCGATTGTGTGAATTCGACGTGGTGCCCGTGGGCAGACAGTGGCAAATTTCGCTGTATGGCTCAAAGGCTGCTTCGGGGCGCGCCACCCCAAAAGGTAGCCCCGACCAAGAGCGGCCGGTCAAGAAGCTATCTGTGTAGGTCCGGTTTTCATCCTAATTAGTTTGAGTCGCCCCGTGCGGCTTTATGCGCGAGGGCCGCCCGACCGCTTGGTTTGGTCTCATTGACGGCACTAGCTGGCGCGATTGTCGAGATGCGAGGGCAGCCAGCCGACCACTACGATTTGGCTCTCGTCATCCCAGAAAAAGTAGAGACGAAATCCGTAGCGCCGATCCCGCGAATCGCTTCCCTTTAGGTGCCTATCTAGGGAACGGCGGGCTCCCCCGTATTGCACTGAGTAAAGATCGGCAGCAAATTTCACTCCGTCGCCGGTCGCACTGTCCTCTAGTTGAAGGCTTTTTAACGCCTCCTCATACGAACGCTTGTGCGCTGGCGTTCCCTCGACTCGCATCGGGACATAATGGTCGCGAAGCAGCAGCAGCGCACGGTAGAGAAATGTGGGGTCATGAAATTCCGATTTTCGGACGCCTTGGTATGCGCGATTCGCTAGCTCAACAGACCCAGCAAGATGTTCCTTGCACCAAGGCTCAAACTCATCCAACGTATCAGGAATAGGCGTTAACTGTTGAGCAACGGTCTCTGTGAACTTCTTCTCTAACTGCCGAATTCGGTGCAGTCGTTCCAGGGCTTGAGCCTTTGCGGCGTTCGCCTCTTGCAAGGCGGCTTCTCTCTCAGAGTCAGCTGCCAACAGTAAGCCGTCATACTGCTCTTTCTGCTCTTGGATGTCCTTTCGCAATTGCTCGTTGTCTTGCTCAAAAAGCCGAATCAGGTCAGCGTCGGTACCGCCAGTATTTTTGACCTTCTCGCGCTCTAGCTGCGCAGCTAGCTGACGAACCGTGTTAAAACCAGGAAGACGTTCCTCACGTCCCGGGGCGTGCGCCGAGTTACCGAGTGCTTGGTTAACCAGCCATCCCTCAAAAGCGCTGGATCCGGTTTCGCCCCAACTTGCAATTCGCTCGGGCAGAGCAAGGGGATGCCGAGATGGTTCATCAATCCAAGCCTGAAATCCCGGGCGATACGTGCGCACCGCTTGCCTGTATACCGAAAGCTCCCTGCCTACAAGTTCGGTCAGAAAAAAACTGGCGGGTCCCGAGAGAATAAAGACATGGGCTGCGCCAAGGGTGTTGTCATGCACGGCCTTGGCGGAGGCGGCGGTCTCTGATGGGTTGGTGGAGCCGTCGGGGAGTGCAAAAACTAGTACGTCAGCCTGTCGGCTCGGGTTTTCCAATAGTGCGACTAGCTGTGCTACCTCCTCAGAGGTTGAGAGGAGTGGTGCTTCGTGTGCAACTGGAATGCCGTCGAGGTCAGCCGGGCCGTCGCTCAAGACTGCTCTTACAAAGCCAGGAACACTTCTATGAAAGGGCTCGTCAACGCCACGCGTGACGCAGATCAGACGCGCGCCAAATAGGACGTCACCGTTGGCATCTATACCAATCCCGATTTCTGTAACCCAGGTGCGCAATGGCACGTTCTTGTCTGCGTCATCAAGCCGCGCTGCCCAATATTGGTGTTCAGGCAAGGCGATTGCGGCTGTACGTTGAGTGCCTATGTCAGTTAGCTCAAATGACTTACCTTGCCACGCATCATCAGGAAGCGTTCGGCCAGCCCTGCGGTTCATCCATCGGAGAATGTGTTTTATGGCGCCAGTAAATCTGTCGTGACCTTTCGCTGGTCGCAGCCTCAAGGTAACTTGACTTACGGGTCGAATTACCGAGAGGCCTTCTCGCAGCTTGGCAGCGATAGGAGCAAGCTGTTCTTTCATGTCATGTGCTTCGCGGTTCATAGGAGCGCTGGTGACGTTCAATGATGGTTAGCCACTTTTCTTCGCCGGCGGTGGCGGCGGAGGTGGAGGCCTCGACCCGGTTGTAGGGGGATTGACATTACCCTTCACGCCACCTTGGGTGGGGCTGGGGACTGGACGAGGCGGTGGGGGATTAGGCTGTTTTTGCGGCATTCTTTGGCTCCTCAATGTTTCTCAGTAGTTCCACCATTTCCACTTGCTTCGCTGGAATTAGAATCGAATCGTTGGTACGTAGAGCGGTCTCGTTGTTCTCCTCGTCGAGCCACGCGGCGTCGGTAAGCCGGAAATGGCCCGCCGTGGACTCCGTTGGCCACTCAATCGGATAACCGATGATTCGGCGTGAGCCCTCGAGGTGCAACACAACGTACTTTGGTGGCCTGGATGCGAACGCGCCGTACCACTCGGAGGGAAAGGCTGTTCTCGACGTAATCCCTAGACGGCGCGCCTGACGGAAAAAGGCATCATTCGTCATGAAGAAAGATAACAACACACCAAGAACAATAGCTACTGACGCTGATGTGATCACTTCGGCCGCGTGATCCCAGGTGCCGAGGCGTACAAATTGACCGACGAACAACAATGTCGGCTCAAGCATCGCAACCAATGCGGTGACAATGAAGCTGTAAATCAGTGCTTGGACTATTCGCTCAAATTGAGCCGGTTTCGCGTACGTCGTAAGACCATACACGACCCACGCGGTCAGGAAACCCGGCATCAACTGGGTTAGAACTGCGAGGACATCCTTCGAGACGTCCATGGCTTAAAAGTGACTAACGCCTACGTTCACCAGCGGCCCTGAAGCCCCCCCGCCAAGCGGCGGCAGGGGCGTCGGGTGGAACGCCATATTAGGCATGGTGCCTCTCGTGTGCCCTAGCGTCGATTTCAAACGGTGCATTGTTGTACCCGACGGTAACTATTTGCTGTAGGTAAACGGGAAGAAAGGCAGCGATGGAACCGGCTTGTTCGTATTGATGAACGTGCCGAAACTCATGGGATAGCAGCCTGACACTTCCGTGCCCATGGCAGACGTAGACCCCGTACCCAAGAGTTAAACCAACCATGCCTGGGCCGAGCAGCCCTGTGGCGAGGGCAGCCTTCTTCAGTTCAGGGTCTTCTGGCAATGGCAGAGAAGGGACTTCAGCGACACGAATAAGCTCGGGGTGCAGTACGCCAACACTTCTTGCCACAGTAAGCAGAACCTCGTTCAGCGGTTGGCCTACCTGTGCAATGGACGAGCACTGAGCCTCGGCCCACGCAATAGCTTTGGGGCCAAGCACAGGTAAAGCGGCGCGGAGATCAAATGTCATGGGAATGCCCCATCGTGGCGTGAGACCCTCATGAAGAGAAGCCCACGGTCCGATTATTGCGTTATGAAAAAGGAGACCGATGGCAGCCCAATTATGCACCAGTTTTAACTGGCCAACTAACGGTGCGAGGCGCGAGAGGTGGACTGATAAATTACCACTTTTTGCAGTCCGAACAGACGTTGAGTTACCAAACCCAGAGGGTCTCTTCAGGGTGGGGACTACGCATTCGCCGAAGTTGAAAGCGGCCATTCAGCGGCATTTCTAGCCAGTGGCCGGTGTGTAGTGCGTAGCTGACCTAGGTGGCGCAGTACGACAATGGCGCCTTAGGCCGAACATGAGGCGGTCGGACTCCCCAAGCTGAACTACCGCTCCTGGCCGGTTGCCGCCCTTGAAGCTTGATACGTTTTTGCACGGCCTCCATTTTTATAACTCCGTCCCAATGAGCAAGAGCCCTGGTTTGAGCATGGGCTTGTGTCCGCGTTTACTTCGCTTCCGGCAGCGCCCGTTCCAGCAGCGCGTGCACGTACTTGACCGGAATGGCGTAGCTGATCCCGCTGGGGGCGGAGAGCGCGGCTTCCTTGGCGCCTTTCACGTAGACCGAGTTGACCACGCCCAGCACCTCGCCGGTGTCGGGGTGCCACACCGGGCTGCCGCTGTTGCCGGGGTAGGCGATGGCATCGAGTCCGAACACTTCATAGGCATCATTCGCCTGCTTGAGCGTGCGCGCATTGAGTTGGGACGCGGCCGCAAGCGGGGTGAAGATGGGGATGATGGCGGCCAGCCCGGCGCGGTGGGTGGAGGGATTGAGCCCCAGCACCGAGCCGATGGGATAGCCGGTGAAATACAGTTGCCAGCCTTCGCGAACACGGTCGGAGTCGCCCAGCTTGAGCGGCTGCAGGGGGTCGCCCTCGATTCTGAGCAGGGCCAGGTCGCGTGATTTGTCGGTGGCGACCAGCTTGGCGGAGCGCACCGTCATCTGGCGGTCGCGCCCGATGAACACGGCGTGGGTTTCGTTTTTCTCGCTGTTGAGCTCGGCGGTGAAGATGTGCGCGCACGAGACGACATAGCGGCCATCCAATACGGCGAATCCCGTACCCTGCAGGCTGGCGCGCGGGCTGCGGGTGGGATGGAAGGTGCCAACGCCCACCACCCCGGGCTTGATCGCAGCCAGCGTGTCAGCCATGTCGGCGAGAGCCGGATGACTGAAAATCAGCATCAGCAGGGCCAGGCTGGTATGCCGCTTGCTGAACCCTGTGGCAGCAAGCCGCCAGAGAAGACCGGGCAGCGTCACGCAAATTCGATACAATCCGGGCGGCAGCAAAGACTTTCTATTCATAGGGGAATCCAGGTATGAGCGTTGTTGCGGTTGTCGGGCTGGGCTACGTGGGCCTGCCATTGGCGGTGGAATTCGGCAAGAAAATGACCACCATCGGCTATGACCTTTCGGTTGAAAAAATCGAGGCGTACCGTCGATTCTGCGACCCCACCGGCGAAGTTTCAACGGACGACCTCAAGGCCGCCACGCAACTGACGGTGAGCACCGATCCGGCCGACCTGGCCAAGGCCGACTTCATTATCATCGCCGTGCCGACCCCGGTCGATGCGGCGCACATCCCCGATTTCTCGCCGCTGGTCGGATCCTCCACCACCGTCGGCAAATACATGAAAAAGGGCGCCACGGTCATCTACGAATCCACAGTCTACCCCGGCGCCACCGAGGAGGTCTGCATCCCGATCCTGGAAAAGCAGTCCGGCATGAAATGGCTGCAGGATTTCCACGTCGGCTACTCGCCCGAGCGCGTCAACCCCGGCGACAAGGAACGCACGATCACCAAGATCATGAAGGTGGTGTCGGGCGATGACCCGGACACGCTGGACAAGGTGGCGGCGCTCTACGGCAGCGTGATCACCGCCGGCGTGCACCGCGCCAGCTCCATCAAGGTGGCCGAAGCCGCCAAGGTGATCGAGAACACCCAGCGTGACCTCAACATTGCGCTGATGAACGAGCTCTCGCTGATCTTCCACCGCCTCGGCATCGACACGCTGGAGGTGCTGAAGGCCGCGGGCACCAAGTGGAACTTCCTGCCCTTCCGCCCGGGCCTGGTCGGCGGGCATTGCATCGGCGTCGATCCCTACTACCTCACCCACAAGGCCGGCATGCTCGGCTACCACCCGCAGGTCATTCTCGCCGGCCGCCGCATCAACGACGGCATGGGCGCCTACGTGGCGCAGGAAACGGTGAAGAACATGATCGCCAACGGCGTGCAGGTGAAGGGCGCCAAGGTCAACGTGCTCGGCCTCACCTTCAAGGAAAACTGCCCCGACCTGCGCAATTCCAAGGTGGTCGACGTCATCCGCGAACTGCAATCCTTCGGCTGCGACGTGCATGTGAACGATCCGCTCGGCGAATCGAGGGAAGCCGAGCACGAATACGGCATCAAGCTCACCGCGTGGGACGACCTGCCCGAGTGCGACGCCATCGTGGCCGCCGTTTCGCACACGGAGTATCTCGAAAAATCCTTTGCCGAACTCACCGCCACACTGAAGAAAGGCGGCGCCTTCACCGACGTCAAATCAGCCTACGATCCGGCCGTGGTGAGCGCGGCGGGCTTCACGCTCTGGAGGCTGTGATGACCGCGTTCGACGCGCTGAAAACGCAGCTCTGTGCCGAGCCCCGGACCTGGCTCGTTACCGGTGCTGCCGGCTTCATCGGCTGCAACCTGGTCGAAGCCCTGCTGCTGCTCGATCAGCATGTCGTCGGACTCGACAACTTCGCCACCGGCCACGAGAAGAACCTGGCGCAGGTGCAGGCCAGCGTCGGCCCCGAACGCTGGGAAAACCTCAGCTTCAAGCGCGGCGACATCCGCGACCTCATCACCTGCCACGCGGTGTGCAAGGACATCGACTATGTGCTGCACCAGGCCGCATTGGGCTCGGTGCCGCGCTCGCTCGAGGATCCGCTGTCGACCCACGCCGCCAACAACACCGGCTTCCTCAACATGCTGGTGGCGGCGCGCGATGCCGGGGTGAAACGCTTCGTCTACGCGGCGTCCTCCTCGACCTACGGTGACCATCCCGGCCTGCCCAAGGTCGAGGACGTCATCGGCAAGCCGCTGTCGCCCTACGCCGTGACCAAGCTGGTGAACGAGCTGTATGCCGACGTGTTCGGCCGCTGCTACGGCATGGAGTCGATCGGCCTCAGGTACTTCAACATCTTCGGCCGCCGCCAGGATCCCAACGGAGCCTACGCCGCGGTGGTGCCGAAATGGGTGGCGAGCATGATCCACAACGAGCCGGTCTACATCAACGGCGACGGCGAAACCAGCCGCGACTTCTGCTACATCGACAACGTCATCCAGGCCAACCTGCTTGCCGCCACCAGCCAGCATCCGGAGGCGGCCAACCAGGTCTACAACGTGGCGGTGGGCGACCGCACCACGCTCAACCAGCTGTTCGAAGCCATCCGTTCCCTGCTGGCGCCGAAGTATCCCCATCTCGCCGACGTCAAGCCGGTCTACCGCGACTTCCGTGCCGGTGACGTCCGCCATTCGCTGGCCGATATTTCCAAGGCGCGCACGCGGCTGGGGTATGAGCCGACGCATCGCATCGGCGAAGGTCTGGCCGAGGCGATGGACTGGTACGTGCGGGATCTGGGCTAGCACGTGGCGGCCATGTCCGTTTCTCCAGCGGGTATCCGCACCCGGTCCCGGGCATGACGAATAGCGACGAGCACGCCCTGCTTGAGGCGGGCGTCGAGGGCAAGGAAAGCGCGCTGGATATCCTGTTGCGGCGCATGCAGACCGAAAGCGATTTTCCCGCGCTGTCCGAAGCCATCGGCGACATCAACCGCATCGCCTCCTCCGACCGCGAGGGGGTCAATGAACTTTCCAACAACATCCTCAAGGATTTCGCGCTGACCAACAAGCTGTTGAAGCTGGTCAATGTCGCGTTCTACAACCAGGTCGGCGGCGGCTCGATCAGCACGATTTCGCGCGCGGTGGTGATCCTGGGTTTTGACGCGGTGCGGTCGATTGCCCTCAGCCTGATCCTGCTCGACAACCTGGAAAACAAGGCGCACGCGCAGCAGTTGAAGGATGAATTCATCAAGGTGCTGTATGCGGGCATGCTGGCGCGCGAACTGGCAGCCAAGTCGCAGGTGAAGGATGTGGAGGAGGCGTTCATCAGCGCCATGCTCCACAACCTGGGGCGCATGCTGGCGATGTTTTATTTCCCCGGGGACATGGCGGCGATCTATCAGCGCATCGGGGACGAAGGGATGAGCGATGCCCGGGCCTCGACCGAGGTGCTGGGCCTGTCGTTCGAAAACATGGGGATGGCCGTTGCCAGGAACTGGGGGTTTCCGGACCCGCTGGTGCAGAGCCTGAAAAGTCTGCCGCCCGGAAAAATCAGAAAAGGCACGAACAATACGGACTGGCTGCGGGTGCTCGCGGGTTTCTCCAACGAATTGTGCGAGGCCGTTCTTGCCACGCCGGATGCCGACCGTGGCAAGGCGCTGGCCGCGCTGACGACGCGCTTCGGCGACAGCGTCCCGGTGACGGAGAAGCAACTCGCCCGGCTGATGGAAAAGTCGATGCAGGACATCGCCCAGTTCGCGCTGGCGGTGAATGTGAACCTGAAGCAGAGCACCTTCGCGCAGCAGGCGTCGAAATGGGCGGGGATGGCTGCAGTGCCCGACGCGGTGCCTGCGCCGGAAGCCGGCAAGGATGCGCAGCAGGGCGAGGCGCCGGATGCCGAGGCCGCATTGGACGCCAGCGTGCTGCATGAACACGCACCCATCCTCGAGACGAACCCGGACGAAGACGCCCGTGCGCCACAGCAGCTTACCAGCGAGAAGTCGCAGTCCATCCTGACCTCGGGGCTGCAGGACATCAGCAATTCGCTGATCGACGACGCCGTTTCCATCAACGATATTTTGCGCATGATCCTGGAGGCGATGTACACCGGCATGGGGTTCGCGCATGTGGCGTTGTGCATCAAGGATGGCCGCCGCAACGCGATGTGCGGCAAGTTCGGATTCGGCGCCGACGTGCAGGCCCTGATCAAGGCTTTCGATTTCTCGCTGGCGGCGCCGCCGGATGTGTTCCTCGTCGCGCTGCAGAACAATGCCGACATTCTCATCACCGACATCGACGACCCCAAGATCGCATCGCGGATCCCTGCGTGGTACCGGCAGAACGTATCGGCGCGTACCTTCGTGCTGTTTCCGATCATCGTCAAAGGCAAGCCGATCGGCCTGATCTATGCCGACCGGCCCAATCCCGACGACATCATGATCCCGGAGAAGGAGCTTTCCCTGCTCAAATCGCTACGCAACCAGGCCGTGCTCGCCATCAGGCAGTCCCTTTAACCGGGATTGTCCATTGGCCCGTCATTCCGGACTTGATCCGGAATGACGCAATTTTTGTCTAGGGAAGCCCTGAACAAGTCGTCACCCCGGCGAATGCCGGGGTCCAGATGCTTGATTTGACTGGATTCCGGCGTGCGCCGGAATGACGTCGTAGACTTGTTCAGGGTCTCCCTAGTGGACAATCTCAATCCAGGCCTGAATTGAATATCTGACGCTGCAAATCGTCAGCGCAGAATTCGGCATAATGGCGCGATGCCGTCTGTACCAATCACCTTTCGATGGATTGCCGGCCTGCTGCTTGCAGGCCTGGCCATTTCCGCCCGCGCAACCGGGCTTCCCGAAGCCTTCACCGATGCGCTGAATCAGGCCGGCATCCCGCTCGGTCGCGTGGCCGTGGTGGTGCAGCCGCTGGATGCGGTGGAACCTGTGCTCAGCCACAACGCCGGGGCGGCGCTGAATCCGGCCTCGGTGATGAAGCTGGTCACCAGCTTTGCGGCGATCCATCAGCTTGGCCCCGGCTATGTGTGGACGACCGATGTCTGGGCCGCCGGCGAGATCGCAGACGGCGTGTTGAACGGCGACCTCGTCATCAAGGGGCATGGCGATCCCACGCTGACGCTGGAGCGGATGTGGCTGCTGCAGCGCGAATTGCGCGCGCGCGGCGTGCGTCACATTCGCGGCAATCTGGTACTCGACCTCAGCCATTTCGACCTGCCGCCGATCGACTCCGGCGCATTCGACGGCGAGCCGTTTGCCCTCTACAACGCCGCGCCCGGCGCGCTGGTGGCCAATTTCAATGCAACGACCTTGCGCCTGAAGCCGGACGCGGACCAGGTGCTGATCGTGCCGGATATCGCATTGCCCGGGGTGACGCTGACCTCGCGTCTGCTGCTGACCGATCGCGCAGACTGCAATGGCTGGCGCAGTACGATGACGCCCGCCTTTACCGAACCTGAGCGTTATGAGCTGGTGGTGACCGGGCACTATGCGCGCAGCTGCGGCGAACAGGCGTGGTCGCTCAGCCTGTTCGAGCCCGCAGCGACTTTCGATTTCATTTTTCGCGGGCTGTGGGCGGAGTCGGGCGGCACCCTGACCGGCGCAACCGTGCCGGGCACGGCGCCGCAATCCGAGCCGCTGCTGAAATTTCCCTCGGAAACGCTGACCGAAGCGCTCACCCGGCTCAACAAGCATTCCAACAACCTGATGACGCGCAACCTGTTTCTCACGCTGGGCGCGGAAAAAGAGGGGGCGCCGGCGACGCTGGAAAAAGGCGCGCGTGCGGTGCGCGAGGCGCTGACGCAGCGGGGGATCTCGACGCGCAAGCTGGTGCTGGAAAACGGCGCCGGCCTGTCGCGCATCGAGCGCATCAGCGCGGAGGCATTGAACCAGCTATTGCGTGCCGCCTACCACAGCCCGCTGTTCGCCGAATTCCAGTCGTCGCTGCCGATCGTCGCCATCGACGGCACCTTGAAGCGCCGCTTCAACGGCAGCGCGCTTGCCGGCAACGCCCACCTGAAAACCGGAACCCTGCGCGACGTCAGCGCACTGGCCGGCTATGTGTATACGATGAACGGCCAGCGCGTCAGCTTCGTCATGCTGGTCAATCATCCCAATGCGCGGCACAGCGAGGCGGCGCAGCGCGCCCTGCTGGAGTGGGTGCAGCAAGGGGGTATCGAGAGGAATCATTCAGGGCAGTCTGGGGGCGCGTCGCGATGAATCCGGGCTGCCGCGTGATGGGTCTGTTCCTGGTGCTGCTGGCCCTGTTCCAGGGGGTGCCGGTGGCGGTGGAAGCTTGGCAGGCGCAGCAATGGCCGGGCACGGTGTCGGAATGGATCCGGCTGTCGCTGCTGCCGGTCGCGCTGTGGCTGTATCTGCGCTACTTCAGTATCCTCGGTTGCCGCCAGTGCGGGGACGAGGATAAAACGTAGGAGCGGCGCCTTTATGCCCTCCGGGTACTCGCCGCGATCGCCAGCACTGTTCGGCGGCCTGCAATCGGCCCGAGGGCGGGCCTCCTACAACGGCACGGGGCTGGTCGACGCTATTCGGGCTGCAGCAGGTCGATCCTGAAGCTGTCCTCGTAAGGCGGCACATTGCATTCGATGACGTCCGACGGCGCGACGTCCAGACGCACGCCGACGATGTCGGTGCGCACCGGCAATTTCGATGCGCCGCGGTCCACCAGCACCACGGTGCGGATTTCCTCCGGCTGCCTGCACGCCAGGTACTCCACGGCGCGCAGCAGGGAATGCCCGCGATACATCACATCGTCCACCACCAGAACCGTATAACCCGCGAGGTCCAGGGTGGCGTGGGTCGGGTTTTCCGTCAGTTGGGTTTCGGGATAGAGCAGCGTGAGATCGTCTGCATAGCGCTTGATCTGCAGGTCCAGTCGCACGCAGTCCGTCAGCCCCCAGGTTTCCTGCAGCCGGGCATGAAGCCGGTCGGCCAGGGGCGCGCCGCGCCGCAGGATGCCGACGATCGCCACCTGCGTGCGCCCCGTCAGCAGGCCCGCTGCCTGGCGGGCCATGTCGCTGACGATGACTTCGAGCTGTGAGGGGCTGTAGAGGCTGGTGCGCCTGCCCTGGGGTTTTTCGGTCATGTGGGTCATTCGTCCTGCTGGATTCGGAAAGGGTTCAGGCCGCCGCTTCGGCAACCTGGTTGGCCCAGCTCATGGCCTCGATTTCGGCCGCTGTCAGGTCCGGCAGCGAAAGCGTTCCGGCTTGCGCCAGAAAGGACAGCGTATGGTCCGGATCGTGATGCTCGACGCTTTCGACCAGTTGCAGCAGGGTGCCCAATTCGCCCTCGCGGCGCAGCAGGGCGCCAGCCAGGCGCGGGTTCAGGTTGAGTTCGCCGACGATCTCGGCCAGCGGCTTGGCGATGAGGGTCTCGATCAGCGACAGGATCCCGGCCATGAAGGCCTCGTCGCAATAGTCCGCGTTGCGCCGCTGCTTGAGGGCCAGCAGTTCCATCATCTTGCCGCGCGTGGCGGCGAGCGCCAGCAGCGGGCTGGGGTAGGCCGAGCCGGTTTGCAGCGTGAACAGCAACAACTGCAGCCAGCGCTGCAACTGTTTGCGGCCCAGCACCATGAGGGCCTGCGAAACCGAGGCGATGCTGCGCTGGGCGCCAAGCGCCACCGAGTTCACCAGCCGGATCAGGTTGTAGGTCAGGTTGGGATGCTGCTTGAACACCTGTTCGATCTGCGGAGTCTCGGCGTCGCGCATCACCAGCCCCAGCATCTGGATGAGCGCCATCTGGCTGGGATCGGTGCGTTTGGCGGTAAGCACCGCGGGACGCGCGAAGAAATAGCCCTGGAACAGATCGAAGCCGAGCGCATGGCAATAGGCGGCCTGCTCGGCGCTGTCGACTTTTTCGGCCAGCAGCTTGACCGGCCATGGCTTGAGCTGGCTGACCACGGCACGCAGTTCGTCCTGGGTATGCAGCAACAAATCCACCTTGACGATGTCAACCAGCGCCAGCAGCGGGCGGTGGCTGTCGGCGAACACAAAGTCGTCCAGCGCCAGCGTGAAGCCCTGCTGCTTGAGCGCGCGGCAACGCTCGATTACGGCCTCGGTGACGATGATGGTCTCAAGCAGTTCCAGCACCACCTGTTCCCTGGGCAGCAGCTCCACCAGGTCGGACAGCAGCATGTCGGCGCTGACGTTGATGAAGCCCAATTGTGAACCCAGCACGGCCTGCACGCCCATCTCGCTGAATGCGTGATGGATCACGCTGGCGGTCGCCTGCATGTCGTCGGTGATGGTCACGCCGGGCGTATTGCCGGAACGGAACAGCAGTTCGTAGGCGACGATGCGCTGGTCGCGGTCGAGGATGGGCTGGCGGCCCAGAAAAATATCGCTGGTTGCCATGCCTACAATCCCAGCTCGTCCCACATCGCGTCGACCCGCGCCTTCACTGCCGCATCCATCACGATCGGCGTGCCCCATTCGCGGGTCGTCTCGCCCGGCCACTTGTTGGTGGCGTCGATGCCCATCTTGCTGCCGAGTCCGGAGACGGGGCTGGCGAAGTCGAGATAATCGATCGGCGTGTTTTCCACCAGCAGCGTGTCGCGCGCCGGGTCGACGCGCGTGGTGAGCGCCCACATGACTTCCTTCCAGTCGCGCACATTCACGTCGTCGTCTGTGACGATAATGAATTTGGTGTACATGAACTGGCGCAGGAAACTCCACACGCCGAACATCACCCGCTTGGCGTGGCCGGGGTAGGCCTTCTTCATGGAGACCACCGCCATGCGGTAGGAGCAGCCTTCGGGCGGCAGGTAGAAGTCGGTGATCTCGGGAAACTGCTTCTGCAGCAGCGGCACGAACACCTCGTTCAGCGCCACGCCGAGAATCGCCGGCTCGTCCGGCGGCTTGCCGGTGTAGGTGCTGTGATAGATCGGGTCGCGCCGCAGGGTGATGCGAAGGACGGTGAACACCGGAAAGGTTTCCTGCTCGTTGTAGTAGCCGGTGTGGTCGCCGTACGGCCCTTCCAGTGCCGTCTCGCCAGGATGAATGACGCCTTCGAGCACGATCTCGGCGGACGCCGGCACCTGCAGGTCGCTGCCGAGGCACTTCACCACCTCGGTCTTGGCGCCGCGCAACAGCCCCGCGAACTGGTATTCGGACAGCGAATCCGGCACCGGCGTGACCGCGCCGAGGATGGTCGCCGGATCGGCGCCGAGCGCGACGGCGACAGGAAACGGCTCGCCCGGATGCGCCAGCGTGTGCTCGCGAAAATCCAGCGCGCCGCCGCGATGCGCCAGCCAGCGCATGATGAGCTTGTTGGGTGCGATCACCTGCTGGCGATAGATGCCGAGGTTCTGCCGTTTCTTGTGGGGGCCCTTGGTGACGGTCAGGCCCCAGGTGATCAAAGGCGCCACGTCGCCCGGCCAGCAGTGCTGGATCGGCAGGCGGCTCAAATCGACGTCGGCGCCCTCCCACACGATCTCCTGGCACGGCGCACTGCGGACTTCCTTCGGTGCCATGTTCAGCACCTGCTTCAGCACCGGCCACTTGTCCCAGGCGTCGCGCAGACCCTTCGGCGGTTCGGGTTCCTTCAGGTAGGCCAGAAGCTTGCCGACTTCGCGCAGCCTGGCCGGATCGTCCTCGCCCATTCCCAGCGCCACGCGCCTGACCGTGCCGAACAGGTTCGCCAGCACCGGCATGGTGTGCCCCTTCGGATTCTCGAAAAGCAGCGCCGGGCCGCCGGCGCGCAGCACGCGGTCGGCGATTTCGGTCATTTCGAGCTTGGGGTCGACTTCGACGGTGATGCGTTTCAGCTCGCCCATTTGTTCGAGTTGTGCGATGAAATCGCGCAGGTCGCGATAGATCATGGGCGGCCGATCAAGAAGGGATGCGTTCGAAGCGGGCCCGCGGCATCAGTTGATGGTCTCGAACAGGGTGACGACCTTGGTCACGCCCGACGTGGTGCGAGCGATCTCGGTGGCGACGTCGGCTTCGGCCCGCTTCACCAGCCCCATCAGGTAGACCACGCCGGCTTCGGTCACCACCTTGATCTGGGTGCCGGGCACGCGTTCGTCGCGCAGCAGGCGGGTCTTGACGTTGCCGGTGATGGTGGCGTCGTTGGCCCGGGACGTGAATGAGGTGACGCCCGAGATGCTGAGTTCGTTGAATACGGTGCGCACGTCGGGCACGCCCTTGACGACCTCGGTGGCGCGCGCGCGGGTCGGTTCGTCCGGCACCTGGCCGGTCAGCAGCACCTGGCGGTTGTAGCTGGTGACGGAGATGCTGCCGGTTTTTTGCGGCAAGGCTTCGCGCAGGCGGCTCATCGCGCGCAATTCGATTTCCTGGTCGCCGACGAATACGCCGGCAGTGCGGCGGTCGGTGGCGACCGCCGCCCCGGTGGCGGCACCGCCCACGACGACTGCGGCGCAGCCGTGCAATTGCGACAGCGCCACACCCACCAGCGCGATTTGGATCAGTTTGTTCATTCCTCGACTCCTAATAAGACGCTGTCCACCGCATCGCACAGGCAATGGATGACCAGCAGATGGACTTCCTGAATGCGCGCCGTGGATTCGGCAGGCACACACAGGAAGACGTCGTCTTCCTGCATTCGTTCCGCAAGGCCGCCGCCGCTGCGCCCGGTGAGCGCGATCACCGGCATGCCGCGCGCGTGGGCGGCGGCCACCGCCTGCAGCACATTGTGCGAATTGCCGCTGGTGGAAATCGCCAGCAGAATGTCGCCCGGCTGGCCCAGTGCTTTCACCTGACGCGCAAATACCTGTTCGTACGCGTGATCGTTGGCGATCGAGGTCAGGGTGGAGGTGTCGGCGGTGAGCGCAATCGCCGCCAGGCCGGGACGCTCCTGCTCGAAACGGTTGATCATCTTGGATGCGAAATGCTGCGCGTCCGACGCCGAGCCGCCATTGCCGCAGGCGAGGATTTTGCCGCCCTGCGCCAGGCAATGCACCATGTGGCGCGCGGCTTGTTCAATCGGGGAAGAAAGCACCTCGGCCGCATTCAGCTGGATTTGCGCCGAGGCCTGAAAGTGGCTGGATATTCTGTCGAGTAGGGGCATGGTTAGCTGTAATTATCCCATATCGTCGAACGCGTTCTTGATCCAGTCGGGCGCGGTGTCGCCGGTGAACGCCACCACGTCGAAACGGCAGGGCGGCAGCGTTTTCAGCGTGGAGAGGTACTGGCGCGCGGTTGCGAGCAGCTTCTTCTGTTTGCCTGAAGTCACGCTGGCGGCGGCGCCGCCGAAATCGCTGCGGCTGCGCAGCCGCACCTCGACGAACACCAGCGTGGGCCCGTCCTGCATGACGAGATCGATCTCGCCGAAGCGACAGCGCCAGTTGCGCGCCACCAGCTTCATGCCGTGCGTTTTCAGGAAGGCTTCGGCGCGTGCTTCGGCGGATTGCCCGAGGTTGAACATCTGCGACAATGACGGCCCATGAACGAATCAGTCCATCATACCCGTCTGCCGCCCGCGCTCTATGTGGTTGCCACGCCCATCGGCAACCTCGGCGACATCACGCTGCGTGCGCTCGACACGCTGAAATGCGTCGACCACGTGGCGGCGGAAGACACCCGCGTTTCGGGACAGCTGCTGGCACATTTCAGCATTTCGAAGCCGCTGGTGTCCATCCGCGAGCACAACGAGCGCGAAGCCGCCAACAAGGTGATTGCGTGGATTGTCGCCGGCGAGGCGGTGGCCTACGTGTCGGACGCCGGTACGCCCGCGGTGTCCGATCCCGGCGCGCGGCTGGTGGCGGCGGTGCGCGCGGCGGGGTTGACGGTGGTGCCGATTCCGGGCGTCTCGGCGGTGACCACGGCGCTGTCGGCCGCGGGTATCGAATCGGGGCAATGGCTGTTTCACGGCTTCCTGCCGCCCAAGTCCGGCGCGCGCCGCGCACAGCTGCAGGCGCTCGCGGCACTGCCGGTGGCGCTGGTGTTTTACGAGGCGCCGCATCGCATCGAGGAAACGCTCGCCGACATGGCGGCGGTGCTGGACACTTCGCGCCCGGTGACGCTGGCGCGTGAACTGACCAAGCGATTCGAGAGCATCGTCACGTTGCCGCTCGCCGCCGCCTCGGCCTGGCTGGCGGCCGACCCCAACCACGTGCGCGGCGAATTCGTCGTCATCGTGCATCCGCCCGCGGCGGCCGCAGCGATGGTCGATACGGAAGCGATGCGCGTGCTCGCCGTGCTGCAGAGCGAGCTGCCGCCGACCCTGGCCGCCAAGCTGGCGGCAAAGATCACCGGGCGCAGCAAGGCCGAACTCTATAAAATGTCCCTGGCACTCAAGCCGCAAGATCAAGACGACGCATGACCGACACCCTCACCATCACCCGCCCCGACGACTGGCACATCCACTTCCGCGACGGCGCCGCCATGCAGAGCGTGCTGCCCGACACCGCGCGCGTGTTCGGTCGCGCCATCGCCATGCCCAACCTCAGGCCGCCGGTGGTCAACGTGGCCGACGCGGCGGCCTACCGCGCGCGCTTGCTGGCCGCTGCCGCCGGTACCGCGTTCGAGCCGCTGATGACGCTCTATCTCACCGACAACACGACGCCGGAGGAAATCCGCCGCGCGCGCGAAAGCGGCTTCGTCCATGCGGTGAAGTATTACCCGGCGGGTGCGACGACCAACTCCGACTCCGGCGTCACCGAACTCACCAAGGCCTACAAGGCGATCGCGGCGATGGAAGAAGTCGGCATGCCGCTCTTGCTGCACGGTGAGGTGGTCGATCCCGAGGTCGACGTGTTCGATCGCGAGGCGGTGTTTATCGATCGCCATCTCACGCGGCTGATGAAGGATTTCCCCCGCCTGAAAATCGTGCTGGAACACATCACCACGCACCAGGCCGCAGCGTTCGTCGCGGCAGCACCCGCCAACGTCGCCGCCACGGTCACCGTGCACCACCTGCTGTACAACCGCAACGCCATGTTCAAAGGCGGCATCCGTCCGCACATGTACTGCCTGCCGGTATTGAAGCGCGAACAACACCGCCAGGCGCTGGTGGCCGCGGCCATTTCCGGCAATCCCAAGTTCTTCCTCGGCACCGATTCAGCGCCGCATGCGCTGGGCGCCAAGGAAACCGCCTGCGGCTGCGCCGGCATCTATTCCGCGCATGCCGCGATCGAGTTGTATGCAGAAGCCTTCGAGGACGCGGGCGCACTCGACAAGCTGGAGGCTTTCGCCAGCTTCTACGGCGCGGATTTCTACGGCCTGCCGCGCCACACCGACACCCTCACCCTCAAGCGCGAAAGCTGGACCATGCCAGCGAGCCTCCCGATGGGCAGCGAAATCCTGGTGCCCTTGCGCGCGGGCGAAGCCATCCGCTGGCGCGTGGCCTGACATAAAAGCGGCAGACCGGGGGAGTCTGCCGCGTGGAAGCAAGCCCGTGTTGATGCTTTCTGGGCACTTCCGAGAGACGCGCAGCGTTGCGCTGCGCGGGAGGAGAGGGTTACGGGAACGCCGGAATGGTGGGCTCGGTGCCGGAACTCATCGCTTCGGGGTGGCGCGAGGCAATCAGTTTCCTGATTTCATCGACCCGCCCGGAGGGGGCGTCCACCATCATCAGGATATGACCGGCGGCAATGGCCGATTCAAACGCCTTGAGCCGCGAGTTGGGAATCGAGCTGGCGACCATGCTGGCGACCCAGGCGCCAAACGCGGCGCCGATCAACGCGGTCAGCAGGATGGTGACGAGTTGCAGGTCCATGCCGGCGGGCGGGAAGAATACCGCCACCAGCCCGGCCACGATGCCGATGCCACCCCCCACGGCCAATCCGGTTTCGGCGCCGTGGACAAAATCGGAGGTTTGCAAAACCGAAGCTTCGTTCAGGCCTTCAAGCAGCAAGCCGTCTCGGGCCATGACGTGAATATGGCCATCCTCGATGCGGGCAAGCAGAAGCTCGTCGCGGATTTGTCGGGCGCTGCGGACGTCCGGCACCATGAAATACAGACGTCTTCTCATGATGGGTCTCCTGGTAAGGCCGTTGCCGGCCTGGGAACCTTTGTGTAGCAAATTCGGCGCAGCAGTCAAGCAAGGACTTATAATCACAAGCGGGAAAGCCGGTCAGACAACCGCTGCCACGCGAGTGGGAGAGGAAAGTCCGGGCTCCATAGAGCAGGATGCCGGCTAACGGCCGGACGCCGCGAGGCGAGGAATAGGGCCACAGAGACGAGCGTATTTAGTTACGGTGAAACGCGGTAACCTCCATCCGGAGCAACACCAAATAGGCAGGCGATGAAGCGGCTCGCTGAGTCTGCGGGTAGGTGGCTGGAGCCGGTCAGCAATGACCGGCCTAGAGGAATGGTTGTCCACGACAGAACCCGGCTTATCGATCGACTTTTCCACTTTTCAAGAAATTCAAGCACTTAGCGTTTTTATCTAAAAATATGGGCAGAATTACCCGCTAAGCCCCGGTTTTTCCAGAAACTTATCCACAACCCAAAACCACCCCTAAGTCCTTGAGGCATAGGGGTTTTTTTGCGTCTAGCGCCTTGACCCCCACAAAACTATCCCCTATAGTGGGTGCAAGTGGTGATTGGTGGGAGCTTGTGGGAGAATGCGCCCAATCAATCACGGCCCAATCCGGCTGGATTTGAATTCAATAATTGGGGGGAGCGCATGTTTCGGGGGGTCGCAACAGTCAGTCTGGATAGCAAGAACCGGCTCGTGGTGCCGGCGCGCTATCGTGACGCCCTCCTGGTGAATGGCGGCGGTCGCGTGGTGATCACCGCCGACCCCGGCCAGTGCCTGCTGCTTTACCCCTTGCCCGAGTGGGAGCCGATCGAGAAAAAACTCAACGGCCTGTCCGACTTCAATCCCCGTACCCGCAGTCTCAAACAATTGCTCGTCGGCTATGCCCATGACATGGACATGGACAGCGCCGGCCGCGTGCTGCTTCCGCCGATGCTGCGCAAGTTCGCCGAACTCGACAAGAACGTGGTGCTGGTGGGGCAGGGCAGCAAGGTGGAGTTGTGGAACGAGGCGCGCTGGGAGGCGCAGGTGTCGCAGGCGCTGACGTTCAGTCACGATGCGTTGCCGCCCGAACTGGAAGGCTTTACCTTGTGATGGAAACCGCCCATGTGCCGGTGCTGGCACAGGAGGCGGTGGCGGCGCTGGCGATCAGGTCCGACGGCATGTATGTCGACGCCACCTTCGGGCGCGGCGGTCACAGCCGGCTGATCCTGGCGCAGCTGGGGCCGGAGGGGCGGGTGATCGCACTGGATCGCGATCCCGACGCCATCCGTGCCGGCGCCGCCGTGAAGGATGCCCGGCTGACGCTGGTGCAAAGCCCGTTTTCGAGGCTGGGTGTGGTGCTCGACGGCATGGGTGTGACGCAGGTGGATGGAATTTTGCTGGATATCGGGGTGTCGTCGCCGCAACTCGATGACGCCACGCGCGGATTCAGCTTCCGCTTCGATGCGCCGCTCGACATGCGCATGGATCCGGGAAGCGGGCTGTCGGCGGCGGACTGGCTGGCGACGGCGGAAGAGGGGGAGATCAGTGAAGTCATCCGCACCTATGGGGAAGAGCGGTTTGCTAAATCGATTGCGCGCGCGATTGTTGCGGCACGCCAGGAAGAAGCCATCCGCAGCACCGGGCAGCTGGCGAGTCTCATCGCCGCAACAGTCAAAAAGCGCGAGCCGGGGCAACACCCGGCGACCCGCAGCTTCCAGGCTATACGGATTTATATCAACCGCGAACTGGAAGAACTGAGCGCCGTGCTGCCGCAATGCGTGGACAAACTGAAACCCGGTGGGCGACTCGCGGTCATTAGTTTTCATTCGCTGGAAGACCGTATCGTCAAACGCTTCATGCGCGACGAGGCCCTGGGTGAACAGGCGCCACGCCGGCTGCCGATTCCCGCCGCCATGCTGAAGCCGGGCCGGCTGAAACTGGTGGGTCGCGCCCAGCGTGCGACCCACGCCGAGGTGGCGGCCAACCCACGCGCGCGCAGCGCTGTGTTGCGGGTGGCGGAACGCGTGGAGGGGGCGGCATGAGCTGCCCGGCGAGGGCCCCGCGAAGCGGGATCGACGGCAAGGCGAATGCCGCCAGCAGTCGATTCGCAGTCGGTTGCGCCGTGCCGGGCGCGAGTGAGGCCGCGGCGTGAGCCGGTTGAACGTCGTGCTGGCGCTGTTGCTGATGGCATGTGCACTGGCCTTGATTCAGTCGCAGCATCGTTCGCGCACCTATTTTGTGGAACTGGAGCGCCTGAAAAAACAGGCGCATATGCTGGACGAGCAATGGGGACAATTGCAGCTGGAGCAGAGCACCTGGGCCAATCCGGCGCGGGTCGATACGCTCGCGCGTACCCGGCTCGGCCTGATTGCGCCGCCGAATGATCGTGTGCGAATCGAAACGCTGACCGCCGCGCCATGAACTACCACTCGCGCAAGCTGCTCAAACTTAATCTTGCCCCCTGGCGCATGGCGACGGTGGGCAGTTTGATGCTCGTCGGGCTGACGGTGGTGGCGGGCAGGGCGTTCTACCTGCAGGGGCTCAACACCGATTACCTGCAGGGCAAGGGCGATGCGGTGGCCAACCGCAACCTCATCCTGCCGGCGCAGCGCGGCCAGGTGACCGACCGTCACGGCCAGTTGCTGGCAATCAGCACGCCGGTCGAATCCCTGTGGGCGCGCCCGGGCGAACTCAAATTGACGGCTGCGCAGCAAACGCAGCTGGCCAGGGTTCTGGGCATGCCGGGATCCGAGCTTGCGAAAAAAATGGCACGCAAGACGCGCGGCGAATTCAGCGTGCGGCGTCCCGTTACTCCGGAGCAGGCTGTCAAGATTGCCGCCATGGGCGTGCCTGGGCTGCATCTGCGGCGCGAATTCCGCCGCTATTACCCTGCGGGCGAGGTCGCCGCGCATGTGGTGGGCTTCACCAATGTGGACGACCTCGGCCAGGAAGGCGTCGAGCGCGCCTATCAGGACTGGTTGGCTGGACGCGAAGGCCAGCGCCAGATCCAGCGCGACCGCCGCGGCAACACCATCCGCGACCTGGCCCCGATCAAGACCGCACAGCTCGGCGGCAACCTGGCGCTGGCGCTCGATCTCAACATCCAGTATCTGGCGCACCGCGAACTGGCAGCGGCCATCGCCAAGAACAAGGCCAAGGGCGGCAGCGTGGTGGTGCTCGATGCCAAGACTGGCGAGATTCTCGCGCTGGCCAACCAGCCGATCTTCAATCCCAACAACCGCCGCAACTACAAGCCGGGTCCGATGCGCAACCGCGCCGTGATCGATACCTTCGAGCCGGGCTCCACCATCAAGCCCTTCGTCGCGGCGGCGGTGCTGGAGCGCGGCCTGTTCCATCCCGACAGCGTGATCGACACGCCGGAAACCTGGCGTGTCGGCGCCAAGCTGGTGCGCGACACCCATCCGCATCCGCAGTTGACGGTAAGCGAAATCATCCAGAAGTCGAGCAACGTTGGCGCGGTGAAGATGGCCATGTCGCTCACCCCGCAGCAACACTGGGAAGTGCTGCACCGTTCCGGTTTCGGCCAGCTGCCGGGCTCGGGCTTTCCCGGCGAGAGCGCTGGGCGGCTGCGCGATGCGGGCACCTGGAAGCCGGTCGAGCAGGCGACCATGGCCTATGGCTACGGCCTGTCGGTCAGCCTGCTGCAGTTGACCCGCGCCTACATGGCTTTTGCCAACGATGGCGAGGTGATGCCGCTGTCGTTTCTCAAGCGCGAGCCGCAGGAAATTGCCGGCGTCCGGGTCTTCTCGTCAAGCGTGGCGCGCGAAGTGCGCGCCATGATGGAAACGGTGACGCAGGAAGGCGGCACCGGCATGCGCACGCGGGTGCCGGGCTATCGCGTGGCCGGCAAGACCGGCACCGCGCACAAGCTGGTCGACGGCCGCTACGCGCCCGACCGTTATCTGTCGTCCTTTATTGGCATGGCGCCGGCATCCAACCCGCGCCTTATCATCGGCGTGGTGATCGACGAGCCGTCCGGCGGCGTGTATTACGGCGGCAGCGTGGCAGGCCCGGTGTTTGCCCAGGTCATGGCGGCCAGCCTGCGCCAGTTGGCGCTGCCGCCCGATGCGCCGGAAAGCGCGACCCGGATGACGCAGAACATGCTGCCTGTGGTGGCACGGGCGGGGGGAGGCGTGTGATGGCGCGGCCGCAAGCCCCATCCGGTTTTGTTGCGGAAGTATCCCGCGAATCCGTCCCGCATATCCTGGAACGTCTCGGCACCCGGGTGAACGCGCTGGTCAGCGACAGCCGCCGGGCCGGGCCGGGCAGCGTGTTTGCCGCCTATCCGGGCGAGACGCGCGACGGACGCGACTTCATCGAGCAGGCCGTGGCGCAGCGCGTCGACGGCGTGTTGTGGGAGGCCGACCACTATCAGTGGGATCCCGCCCTCGGCGTGCCCAACGCCGGTGTGGCCGGCCTGAAAACCCGCATCGGAGAAATCGCCGCGCAGGTGTATGGCGAACCGTCGCGCGCGCTGCACATGGTCGGCATCACCGGCACCAACGGAAAAACCTCGGTGGCGCACTGGCTCGCACAGGCCTTCACCGCGATCGGGCGCAAGACCGCAGTGGTCGGCACCGTCGGCAACGGCTTTCCCGATGCACTGACGCCCGCGCTCAATACCACGCCCGACGCCATCGAATTGCAGCAGCGCCTCGCACAGTACCGGCAGCAGGGTGCGGCCGCGTGCGTGATGGAAGTGTCCTCGCACGGCCTCGCGCAGGGTCGCGTCAACGGCACCTGCTTCAATGTCGCGGTCCTTACCAACCTGTCACGTGATCACCTCGACTACCACGGTGATATGGAAAGCTATGGGGCAGCCAAGGCGCGGCTGTTCAACTGGCCGGGGCTAGAGTGGGTTGTCATCAACGTCGACGACGCCTTCGGCCAGCAACTGGAAAGCGAGACGCGGCCGGCGCGCGTCGCCGGCTACGGTTTCCAGCGCGGCGCCGTGGTCGGCGAAAAGCTGTGCCTGTCGCAGGCCGGCCTGCATCTCGCGGTGCGCACCGACTGGGGCAATGCCGAGCTCGACGCACCGCTCTTGGGCCGCTTCAACGCCGCCAACCTGCTGGCGGTGCTCACCGCCCTGCTGGTCTCCAATGTGAAGCTGGACGACGCCTGCCGGGCGCTCGCGCACATCGCGCCGCCGCCGGGGCGCATGCAGACGCTCGGCGGCAACGCGCATCCGCTGGTGGTGGTCGATTATGCCCACACCCCGGACGCGCTGGAGAAGGCGCTCGCCACGCTGCGCGAAATCGTCAGCGGCGGCCGCCTCATCTGCGTGTTCGGCTGCGGCGGCAACCGCGACAAAGGCAAGCGTCCGCTGATGGGTCAGGCCGCCGCTGCAGGCGCCGACGAAGTCTGGGTCACCAGTGATAACCCGCGCAACGAGGACCCGCGCCACATCATCGACGACATTCTTGCCGGCATGCAGAGCAAGCCGCATGTCGAGCCGGATCGCGCGCGCGCCATCTTCGAGGCGATCGGCGGCGCGCACCAGGGCGACGTCGTTCTGATCGCCGGCAAGGGTCACGAGGAGTACCAGGAAATCGCCGGAGAGCGGTTGCCATTCTCCGATGTGGCGGTGGCGAAGAAGGCGCTGGAGGCGTGGACATGAGCGCTCCGATGATGCGTCTCTCCGAAGTCGCCGCCATGCTCGGCGTGTCGTTCTCCGGAACCGATGCCGACGTGCTGCGCGTCTCCACCGACAGCCGCGGCATCCGGCCGGGCGACCTCTTCATCGCACTGCGCGGCGAGAGATTCGACGGCGGCGCTTTCGCCGCACAGGCCGTGCAGCAGGGCGCGGCCGGCGTGGTGCTGGACGCCACGCAGGCGCCCGACATGACGGCGGCCATCCGCGTCGACGACACCCGGCTTGCGCTTGGCAGGCTGGCGGCCGCCTGGCGCCGCCGCTTCGCGATTCCGGTCGTCGCCATCACCGGCAGCAACGGCAAAACCACGGTGAAGGAAATGCTGGCGGCCATCCTGCGGGTGGAAGCCGGTTCCGATGCCGCCGTGCTGCATACCGAGGGCAACCTCAACAACGACATCGGCCTGCCGCTGATGCTGCTGCGCCTGTGCGACACCCATCAATTCGCTGTGCTGGAAATGGGCATGAACCACGCCGGTGAAATCGATTATCTGACGCGGCTGGCCCGGCCGGATGTGGCGCTGGTCAACAATGCGCTGTCTGCGCACATCGGGTTTCTCGGCTCGATCGAAAATATCGCGCGCGCCAAGGGCGAAATCTTCAACGGCCTGTCGGACGCCGGCATTGCGGTGTTCAACGCCGACGACGCGCACGCCTGGCTGTGGCGAGAAGCCAATGCGGGGCGCTGCATTATCGACTTCGGCATCAAGCAGCCGGCGTCAGTGCGTGGGCAATATCGGCCCGGCGCCTTCGGTTCGGCGATGACCCTGACCCTGCCCAATGCCTGTCTCGACATCGCGCTGCAGGTGCCGGGCGAACACAATGTGATGAACGCACTCGCCGCCGCCACGGCTGCATTCGCCCTCGACGTCAGCCTGCGCAGCATCGACGCCGGGCTGTCCGGCTTCAGCGGCGTCAAGGGCCGCCTGCAAAGAAAAACTGCCCTGCATGGCAGCACCTTCATCGACGACACCTACAACGCCAACCCCGACTCGGTGAAGGCCGCGCTGGCGGTGCTGGCGCAGCAGCCCGGCAAGAAGGTGCTGGTGCTGGGCGACATGGGCGAACTGGGTGCGGACGCTGCAGCCATGCATGCGCAGATCGGTCTCGCCGCGCGCGAAGCGGGCATCGACCGGTTGCTGGCACTGGGCGAGTTGAGCCGCGAAACCGTCGGTGCCTTCGGGGCCGGCGCGATGCATTTCGAGCGCATCCAGGAACTCCTCGCCGAACTCGAAAACGAACTCACGCCCGACACCACCGTGCTGGTGAAGGGCTCGCGCTTCATGCAGATGGAACGCGTCGTGCAAAGCTTTACGGAAGCACCCGTCGGCCAGGCGGCCGGGGCACAAGGACACTGATATGCTGCTTTGGTTATTTCAACAACTCGGCCAGGACATCCGGGCATTCAACGTCTTCAATTACCTGACGTTGCGTGCGGTGATGGCGACGCTGACCGCATTGACGATTTCCTTCATCGTCGGCCCCGCCGTGATCCGCAAGCTCACCGCGCTGAAAATCGGCCAGTCGGTTCGCAGCGACGGCCCGCAGACGCACCTGGTCAAGGCCGGCACGCCGACCATGGGCGGCGCGCTGATCCTGGTGTCGGTCATCGTCACCACCCTGCTGTGGGCGGATCTTTCCAATGATTACGTATGGGTTGCGCTGCTGACCCTGGTTGGCTTCGGCGTCATCGGCTGGGTCGACGACTGGCGCAAGGTGGTCGAGAAAAACTCGCGCGGCCTGCCCTCGCGCTGGAAGTATTTCTGGCAGTCGGTGATCGGCTTCGCGGTCGCGGTCTACCTGTGGCACAACGCCAGCCTGCCGGCGCACACCGAACTCATCATTCCCTTCCTCAAGCACGCCACGCTGACCCTGTCGGCCGCGGCCTTCATCGCGCTCACCTACTTCGTCATCGTCGGCTCCAGCAATGCGGTCAACCTGACCGACGGCCTCGACGGCCTGGCGATCCTGCCAACCGTGATGGTGGCTTCCGCGCTGGCGATCTTCGCCTACGTCGCCGGCAATGCGGTGTTCTCCAAGTACCTCGGCGTGCCCTTCGTGCCGGGCGCGGGCGAACTGGCGATCTTCTGCGCCGCGATGGCCGGGGCGGGGCTCGCCTTCCTGTGGTTCAACGCCTATCCGGCCGAAGTCTTCATGGGCGACGTCGGCGCGCTGGCGCTGGGCGCCGCGCTCGGCGTGGTCGCCGTCATCGTGCGGCAGGAAATCGTGCTCTTCATCATGTGCGGCGTGTTCGTGGTGGAAACCCTGTCGGTGGTGGTGCAGGTCGCCTCGTTCAAGCTCACCGGCAAGCGCGTGTTCCGCATGGCGCCGATCCATCACCACTACGAACTCAAGGGCTGGAAGGAGAATCAGGTGGTGGTGCGGTTCTGGATCATCAGCATGATGCTGGTGTTGATTGGCCTTTCAAGTCTGAAACTGAGATGAGCGCAACCAGAGTGAACCGCACCACGGGAAGATTCGGGGGAGACTCACGTGCAGGCGCAGCCTGCACGTTATGGCGACACCAGAATCTGCCCGTGCGTTTCTGGATCATCAGCATGATGCTGGTGCTGATCGGTCTTTCGAGCCTGAAACTGAGATGAACCTCGATAGCCTCCAACTTTCCGGCAAAAACATCCTGGTGCTCGGGCTGGGAGACACCGGCCTGTCGTGCGCGCGCTGGCTGGCCGCGCGCGGTGCGCAGCTGAGCGTGGCCGACAGCCGTTCAGCGCCGCCGCATGCGCAGCGTCTCGCCAAACTGCTGCCGCAGGTGCCGCTTCACACCGGCCCGTTCGACGACGCGCGGCTGCAGGCGGCCGACATGCTGGTGGTCAGCCCCGGTGTGCCGCTCGCCGACCCGGCCGTGGCACGCGCCGTCGCCGCGGGGGTCGAGGCAGTAGGCGACGTCGAACTGTTCGCCCGCGCCATCGCAGCGCTGAACACACAGCGCGCCACCTCTTCTGATTCACATGGCCCGATGCGGGTGATCGCCATCACCGGCAGCAACGGCAAGAGTACCGTCACCGCGATGTGCGGCGACATGTGCCGCATGGCGGGGCTGGCCACCTGCGTGGCGGGCAACATCGGCCTGCCGGTGCTGGACGCGCTGCTGGATATCGAGTTGGGATTTGCACCCGTGCCCCAGGTGTGGGTGCTGGAGCTGTCGTCGTTCCAGCTCGAAACGACCTCCAGCCTCAATGCCGATGCGGCCACCGTGCTGAATCTGTCGGAAGACCACATGGACCGCTACCCCGACATGGCGGCCTACGCGGCGGCCAAGGCACGGATTTTCAGCGGCGACGGCGTACAGGTGCTGAACCGCGACGATGCCCGAAGCATGGCCATGGCCATGCCGGGGAAAACGATCGTCAGCTTCGGCCTCGACCGCTGCCCGAAAGATGCGCACTTCGGCTTGTGCGAAGACGAACTCTGTTTCGGCGGGGACATGCTGATGCCGCTGTCTGCCCTGCCGGTGGCAGGACTGCATAACGCCGCCAATGCCTTGGCCGCGCTGGCGCTGACGCACGCGCTGGGCTTGCCGATGGAAGCCCTGCTGCGCAGCCTGGTGCATTTCAAGGGCCTGGCGCACCGGGTGGAAAAGGTCGCCGAGATCGACGGCGTGACGTATTACGACGACTCCAAGGGCACCAATGTCGGCGCGACTGAAGCCGCGCTCTACGGCATGGGCAAGCGCCGTGCCGTGGTGATTCTCGGCGGCGACGGCAAGGGTCAGGATTTCAGCCCGCTCAAGGCCGCGGTCGAGGCGAATGCCCGTGCCGTGCTGCTGATCGGCCGCGACGCGCCGCTGATCGACGCTGCGCTCTCGGGCAGCGGGATCGAGACCCTTGGGGTGGGCAGCCTGCAGGAGGCCGTCGAGGCAGCGCATCGCCTGGCCCAGCCTGGCGATGCCGTTCTGCTGTCGCCTGCATGTGCCAGCTTCGACATGTTCCGCAACTACATCCACCGCGCCGACGTCTTCGTGGAAGCCGTGAACGCGCTGGCGACGAAAAGGACGGGCGGCTGATGCTGTATACCGCGCGCGCCCCCAAACCCAGCGGCGAGCTCGACTTCAGCCTGCTGTGGCTGGCGCTCGGCCTGCTGGCGCTCGGTCTGGTGATGGTGTATTCCGCCTCCCTCGCAATCGCCGAGGCGGCCCGATACACCGGCCACAATGGCGAATATTACTTGCTGCGGCAGGGCGTCTTCATCGCCATTGGCCTGGGTGTCGGCGCCACTGCCTTTCAGGTGCCGATGCGCGTCTGGCAGCAGGCAGCGCCCTTTCTGTTTCTGGCCGGTCTGCTGCTGCTGGTGGTGGTGCTGATCCCGGGCATCGGACGCGAGGTCAACGGCAGCCGCCGCTGGATTCCGCTCGGCTTTGCCAACCTGCAGCCGTCCGAGTTGATGAAGTTTCTTGCCGTGCTGTATGCCGCCGACTACACCACGCGCAAGGCCGCCTTCATGCACGACTTCAGGAAAGGTTTTTTGCCGATGGCCGCGGTGATGATGCTGACCGGCATCCTGCTGCTGAGCGAACCGGATTTCGGCGCCTTCGTGGTCATTGTTTCGATCGGCATGGGCATCCTGTTCCTTGGCGGACTCAACTGGAAAGTCTTCGCCGCGCTGGTGGTGGTGCTGCTGGCCGGTTTTGCCTTGCTGATCTTCACTTCTGAATATCGGATGCAGCGCATCCTCGGCTTCCTCGATCCGTTTGCCGATCCCTACGGCAAGGGCTATCAGTTGTCGCATGCGCTGATTGCCTTTGGTCGTGGCGAATGGCTCGGCCTCGGGCTGGGCGGCAGCGTCGAGAAGTTGTTCTACCTGCCCGAAGCGCATACCGATTTCCTGCTGGCCGTGATCGCCGAGGAATTCGGTTTCATCGGCGTTGCGGTGGTGATCGGGCTATTCGCCTGGCTCATCGTCAAGGCCTTCATGATCGGCCTTCGCGCAGCCCGGCTTGAGCGCAACTTCTGCGCGCTGGTGGCGCAGGGCATCGGCATCTGGCTCGGCGTGCAGGCGCTCATCAACATGGGGGTGAACGTCGGCCTGTTGCCGACCAAGGGCCTCACCCTGCCCTTCCTGTCGTTCGGCGGCAGCGGCATCGTAGCCAACTGTCTGGCGATCGCCGTGCTGCTGCGCATCGACTGGGAACACCGGCAGCTGATGCGGGGGAAAACGTTCTGATGGCTGCCGTGAATCGCACCCTCATGGTGATGGCCGGCGGCACCGGCGGCCACGTCTATCCTGCACTGGCGGTGGCCGACGCGCTGCGCGCGCGCGGCTGGGACGTGTTCTGGCTCGGCACCCGCGCCGGCCTCGAAGCGCGCGTGGTGCCGGCAGCCGGCATCGACATGGTGTGGGTGTCGATGGGCGGCATGCGCGGCAAGAGTGTGCTGAAGAAAGTGCTGCTGCCGGCGATGCTGCTGGTCGCCTTCTGGCAAAGCCTGCGGGCCATCCTGCAGCGTCGCCCCGACGTCGTGCTCGGCATGGGCGGCTATACCGCCTTTCCCGGCGGCATGATGGCGAGCCTGCTCAACAAGCCGCTCGTCATCCACGAACAGAATTCGGTCGGCGGCCTCACCAACCGCGTGCTGGCCTGTCTGGCCGATCGCGTGCTGACCGCCTTCCCCAAGGTGTTCACCCATGCGAAAGACAAGCCCATCCCCTGCCGCAGCGTCGCGACCGAATGGGTGGGCAATCCGGTACGGGACGACATTGCCGCACTGTCGGCGAGCGCGCGCGCCGACCGCACGGGACCACTGCGCCTGCTGGTCGTCGGCGGCAGCCTCGGCGCCTCGGCGCTGAACACGCTGGTGCCGCAGGCGCTGGCCTTGCTGCCGGCCGACCGGCGACCGCAGGTGGTGCACCAGTCGGGCCGCCAGCATCTGGAGATGCTGCGGGCGAACTACGCCACGGCCGGGGTGGAAGCCGAGGTGCGCGACTACATCGAGGACATGGCCGCCGAATATCGGGCGTGCGATTTCGCCATCTGCCGCGCCGGCGCGATGACGGTGGCCGAGCTGGCTTGCGCTGGCGTGCCGGCCGTGCTGGTGCCTTTCCCGTTCGCGGTCGACGACCATCAGACCGGCAACGCGGAATTCCTGTCCGAGGCCGGTGCGGCCTGGCTGATGCAGCAGCGCGACCTGACCGCAGAAAAACTGGCCGAACTGATCGCCGGGCTCGACCGTGCCAGCCTTGCCGCGATGTCCGACAAGGCGCGCGCGCTGGCCAAACCTGAAGCGACCCGGCAGGTCGCCGATATTTGCGAGGCCCTGGCGAAATGAGACACGCCGTCAAACCTATCCACTTTGTAGGTGTGATCGCTGCGAGCAGGGAGCAGGGTTCCCGCTTGCGGGATGCGACCGGCCGCGAGCAGCGCCGGATGCCGGCCTGCAGCCAGCGGGCGTGGAGGACGCAGCGATGAGACACGCCGTCAAACATATCCACTTTGTCGGCATCGGCGGCGTTGGCATGAGCGGCATCGCCGAAGTGCTGCTGAACCTGGGCTACGCGGTGTCCGGTTCCGACCTGGCCGACAACGCGGTGACGCAGCGGCTCGCCAGGCTGGGCGCACGCATCCATCGCGGCCATGCTGCAGACAACATCGCCGGTGCCGACGTGGTGGTGACCTCAACTGCAGTGCAGGAGGCGAATCCCGAAGTGATCGCGGCGCGCGAGAAGAAGATTCCCATCGTGCCGCGTGCGCTGATGCTGGCTGAACTGATGCGCCTGAAGCAGGGCATTGCCGTCGCCGGCACCCACGGCAAGACCACCACCACCAGCCTGGTCGCCAGCATCCTCGGCGAGGCGGGCATGGACCCGACCTACGTCATCGGCGGCAAGCTGACCGCGGCCGGCACCAATGCGCGGCTGGGCAAGGGCGATTTCCTGGTGGCGGAAGCCGACGAATCCGATGCCTCCTTCCTCTATCTCACGCCGGTGATTGCGATCGTCACCAACATCGACGCCGATCACATGGAGACCTATGGCCATGACTTCGAGCGGCTGAAAACGGCCTTCGTCGACTTTTGCCAGCGCCTGCCCTTCTACGGCATGGCCGTGCTGTGCATCGACGATCCGCACGTGCGCGAAATCCTGTCGCGCATCACCAAGCCGATCACCACTTACGGATTCGACGAAGCGGCGCAGGTGCGCGGGGTGAATCCGCGCTTCGAGCACGGCCGGATGCTGTTCACCGTCAAGCGTGAGGGCATGGCCGATCTCGACGTGGTGCTGAACCATCCCGGTCTGCACAACGTGCTGAATGCACTGGCGGCCATCGCGGTGGCGACCGAGGTCGACGCCCATGACGCAGCCATCGTCAAGGCGCTGGCCGAATTCCACGGCGTCGGCCGCCGTTTCCAGCGCTACGGCGAACTGGATGCCAAGGGCGGCGGCCACTACACCCTGGTCGACGACTATGGTCACCACCCGGTTGAAATGGCGGCCACGCTGGCCGCCGCGCGCGGTGCCTTCCCCGGACGGCGGCTGGTGCTGGTGTTCCAGCCGCACCGCTTTACCCGTACCCGCGACTGCTTCGAAGATTTCGTGAAAGTCCTGTCGGAGACGGATGTGCTGGTGCTGACCGAGGTCTATCCGGCCGGCGAGGCGCCGATCGTCGCTGCCGACGGCCGCGCGCTCGCCCGTGCCGTGCGGGTGGCGGGCAAGGTCGAACCGGTGTTCGTGGAAAACGTCGCCGATGTGCCCGCTGCAGTGCGCGACCTTGCGCAGGCGAACGATGTGGTGCTGGTGATGGGCGCCGGCAGCATTGGCCAGGTGGCGCCGGTCCTGGGAGGGCACGATTCCACAGGCGCTTCAGCGCCTGGTGGATCGCAATCCCCTTTAGGGGGCAACCATGCGGCATGATTACCGGATGAGCGAGCTGGATCTCGGCGGAGGGGGCACCCCGGTGCTGCGCGGGCGTTTCCTCTACAACGAGCCGATGAGAAAGCACGTGTCCTGGCGCGCCGGCGGCGCCGCCCAACGCGTTTATATTCCAGCCGATCTGGAAGACCTGTCCTGGCTCGTGCGCTCGGTACCCGCGCACGAGGACATTCACATGGTCGGGCTGGGCAGCAACCTGCTGGTGCGCGATGGCGGTGTCAGGGGCGTGGTGATCCTGCTGCATGGCGTGCTGAGGAATCTGGCGATCGAAAGCCGCACCCACGGCCTGCCGCCCGCGCCGCAGGCCGCCGACACCGCTCTGGTGTATACCCAGGCCGGCGTCGCCTCGCCCAAGCTGGCGCGCTTTGCCGCCAACCACAACCTGGTCGGCGGCGAATTCTGGGCCGGCATTCCCGGCACCGTCGGCGGCGCGATGGCGATGAACGCGGGCTGCTACGGCGGCGAAACCTGGAACCTGCTGGTGCAGGTGCAGACACTGGATCGCCAGGGCCAGCTGAACGAGCGACGGCCGGAAGAATACGTGATCGGCTACCGCCACGTGGCGCTGAAGCATCCGCAGGAAGAATGGTTCATCGGCGGCTGGTTCCGGCTCGCCCACGGCGACGGCCTGGCCTCGCGCGAAACCATCAAGGACCTGCTGAAAAAGCGCATCGCGGCGCAGCCCCTGGGGCAGCCCAACGCCGGCTCGGTGTTCCGCAATCCGCCCGGCAATTTCGCGGCGCGCTTGATCGAGGGATGCGGGCTCAAGGGTTTCCGCATCGGCGATGCGCAGGTGTCGACGAAGCACGCGAATTTCATCGTCAATCTGGGCCATGCCACGGCAACCGACATCGAGCGCCTGATCGAGCATGTGGAAGACACCGTGGAGGCGCGCACCAATGTGCAGCTGATCCGCGAAGTGCGCATTATTGGAGAACGGCAGTGAGCAAGTTCGGCAAAGTGGCAGTGATGCTGGGCGGCACCTCCGCCGAGCGGCCGGTGTCGCTCAACAGCGGCGCGGCGGTGCTGGCGGCATTGACCCGGCAGGGCATCGATGCACACGCATTCGATCCGGCCAACCGCAACCTCGGCGACCTGATCAGCGGGGAATTCGATCGTGTGTTCATCGCGCTGCACGGCCGCTACGGCGAGGACGGCTGCATGCAGGGCGCACTCGAGTTGCTCGGCATTCCCTATACCGGAAGCGGCGTGATGGCCTCGGCCATCGGCATGGACAAGTGGCGCACCAAACTCTTGTGGCGCGCCGCCGGCCTGCCCACCGCCGACTGGGCCATCCTCGATGCCGCCTGCGATTTCTCTGCAGTGGAAAGAAAGCTCGGCCTGCCGATTTTCGTCAAGCCCGCACGCGAAGGCTCCAGCATCGGCATGAGCAAGGTGACCGAGGCCGGCACGCTGGCGGCCGCGTATGAAACCGCCGTCGAACACGACGCCCTGGTGCTGGCGGAAAAATTCATCGACGGCGCCGAGTTCACCGTCGGCATCCTCGGCGACGCCGCGCTGCCGCTGATCCGCCTGCAGCCCGCCACGGATAAGGCCTTCTACGACTTCGAGGCGAAATACCTGCGCGACGACACCCAGTACCACTGCCCGGCCGGCCTGCCCGACGCGCAGGAAATGGCGCTACGGCAGCTCGCGCTGGACGCCTTCCGCCTGGTGGACGGGCGCGGCTGGGGCCGCGTCGATCTGATGCTGGACAGCCTCGGCAATCCCTATCTGCTGGAAGTGAACACCTCGCCCGGCATGACCGACCACAGCCTGGTGCCGATGGCCGCGCGGGTCGCCGGCATGGATTTCGACACCCTGTGTCTGAAGATACTGGAGCAGACGCTGGCATGAGCGCATCGCCCGAACTCGCCAACCATCCGCTGAGCCAGGTCGCCCGTGTGCTGACCTGGGGCGCGCTCGGCCTGCTGGCCTATGGCGCGGCCAGCTGGGTGGTGGCGCAGCCGTGGTTTGCGCTCAACAGCATCGAGGTGAAAACCCCGGTGGCGCACGTCACCGAAACGCAGATCCGTCTGGTGGCCGAGCGCCAGGTGCGCGGCACCTTCTTCACCGTCGATCTGGAGCACGTGCGCAACAGCCTGGAAAAGCTGCCGTGGGTGCGCGAGGCGCGGGTGGAGCGGCGCTGGCCCGACACCCTGGTGGTGTCGCTGGCCGAGCATGTGCCGCTGGCGCGCTGGAACGACAACGCGCTGGTGAACGAGGCGGGCGATGTTTTCGTCGCTGCGCTGGATGCGCGCCTGCCCCGCCTCATCGGTCCGGAAGACAGCAGCGCCGAGGTGGTGGCCGCCTATCGCCGCCACCAGGAAGTGCTTGCCCCGCTGGGAATGACCATCCGCGAGTTGCGGCTGTCGCCACGTCGGGCCTGGCGACTGCAACTCGAAAACGGCATGCAGCTCGCGCTTGGACGGGACCAGACCGACGCGCGGCTGGCACGCTTCGTTGCCCTGTATCCGCGGCTGTTCGGCGCGCAGCCGTCGGCATCGGAAAGCGCAGCGCAGGACGCCGCGCCGGTTGTCGCGCTCACCCCCCTCACTGTCGACCTGCGCTACCCGGACGGCTTTGCCGTCCGCCTGCCCGGCGGCACCGCGCCTTACGGCTTTGCCGCGCGCACGCCTGCCGGCGTCCCCCTTATGAAACCGAGTGAAACATGAGTAAGCCAAGAGATCCCAAAAACCTGGTTGTCGGCCTCGACATCGGCACTTCCAAGATCGTCTGCATCGTTGCGGAAATCAACGACGAGGGAGAACTCGAGATCATCGGCATGGGTACCAGTCCCTCGCGCGGACTGCGCCGCGGCGTGGTGGTCAACATCGAGGCCACCGTCAATGCCATCCAGCGCGCGCTGGAAGAAGCCGAACTGATGGCCGACTGCAAGATCCGCGAGGTCTATACGGGCATCGCCGGCAGCCACATCAAGAGCTTCAACTCGCACGGCATGTTCGCCATCAAGGACAAGGAAATCGGCCAGATGGACGTCGACCGCGTGGTGGAAACCGCGCGCGCGGTCAACATTCCGACCGACCAGCAGATCCTGCACACCATCCCGCAGGAATTCATCGTCGACGGCCAGGAAGACGTGCGCGACCCGCTCGGCATGAGCGCGGTGCGGCTGGAAGTGAAGGTCCACATCGTCACCGGCGCGGTGTCGGCGGCGCAGAACATCATCAAGTGCGTGCGCCGCTGCGGACTGGAAGTCAGCGACCTGGTGCTGCAGCCGCTCGCCAGCGCGATGGCGGTGCTGACCGAGGACGAGAAGGAACTCGGCGTCTGCCTGGTCGACATCGGCGGCGGCACCACCGACATCGCGGTGTTCACCAACGGCGCCATCCGCCACACCGCGGTGATTCCGGTGGCGGGCGACCAGGTCAACAACGACATCGCGGTGGCGCTACGCACCCCGCCGAAAGAGGCCGAGGACATCAAGATCCAGTACGGCTGCGCGCTCAGGCAGCTGGCCGACGCGCGCGACATGATCGAAGTGCCCGGCATCGGCGACCGCCCGCCGCGCACGCTGTCGCGGCAGACGCTGGCCGAGTTCATCGAGCCGCGCATGGAAGAGCTGTATTCGCTGGTGCAGGCGGAACTGCGCCGCAGCGGATTCGAGGAGCTGCTGTCGTCCGGCATCGTCATCACCGGCGGCTCGGCGGGGATGCAGGGCATGGTCGAGCTGGGCGAGGAGGTCTTCCACATGCCGGTGCGCATGGGCTGGCCGCGCTACACCGGCGGGCTGGCCGACGTCATGCGCAACCCGCGCTACGCCACCTGCCTGGGTCTCTTGATGGCCGGGCTGGAAGCCCGCGGACGCGATGCGCCGAAGCTGACCGGCAACAATTTGAAAGACATATTTGAACGCATGAAAAGCTGGTTCAAGGGGAATTTCTGACGCCGCCGCGCTGGGCTTGAGCGCGCGTCGTCGAAACAGGATTTGGCGGTGGTGCCGGATGCGAAACACATCGCGGCAGACACGCCAAAGGAATTTTGAGTGTGGTTTTGTTTTAGGCAAAAGAGGAGAGCAACATGTTTGAACTGATGGATGTAGACACCCAGGATGCAGTGATCAAGGTCATCGGCGTGGGCGGCTGCGGCGGCAACGCAGTCGATCACATGATCACCTCGGGATTGAGCGGCGTGGAATTCATCGCCATCAACACCGACGCGCAGGCGCTGAACCGCAACCAGGCCAAGCTGCAACTGCAGCTGGGCAATGGGGTGACCAAGGGCCTGGGCGCCGGCGCCAACCCCGACATCGGGCGCGAAGCCGCGCTGGAAGACCGTGAGCGCATCGCCGAACTGATCGACGGCGCGGACATGCTGTTCATCACCGCCGGCATGGGTGGCGGCACCGGCACCGGCGCCGCGCCGGTGGTGGCCGAAGTCGCCAAGGAACTCGGCATCCTCACCGTGGCCGTGGTCACCAAGCCCTTCATGTTCGAAGGCAAACGCGTGCGCGCCGCCAACGCCGGCATCGAGCAGCTGGCGCGCCATGTCGATTCGCTGATCATTATCCCCAACGAAAAGCTGATGCAGGTGCTGGGCGACGACGTCTCCATGCTCGACGCCTTCAAGGCGGCCAACAACGTGCTGCACGGCGCGGTCGGCGGCATCGCCGAGGTCATCAACTGCCCCGGTCTCGTCAACGTCGACTTCGCCGACGTGCGCACCGTGATGAGCGAAATGGGCATGGCGATGATGGGCTCGGCACAGGCCAGCGGCGAAAACCGCGCGCGTATCGCCGCCGAGCAGGCCGTCGCCAGCCCGCTGCTGGAAGACGTGAATCTGGCCGGCGCGCGCGGCGTGCTGGTCAACATCACCGCTTCCTCCACCGTGAAGATGCGTGAAATCCACGAGGTGATGAACACCATCAAGAGCTTCACCGCCGAGGAAGCCACCGTCATCGTCGGCCAGGTGCTCGACGACAGCATGGAAGACGCCCTGCGCGTCACCATGGTCGCCACTGGCCTGGGCAGCCCGGTTGCCCGTCAGCAGCCGAAGCCGATGCAGATCATCCGCACCGGCACCGACGACGCCCCCATGATGATGGGCAACAGCGAAGACGTCCCCAACGTGATGACCAACCGCCGCAGCCGCACGGTGCAGGCGATGAGCGATTCCGGCATCGATACGCTGGATATTCCGGCCTTTCTGCGTCGTCAGGCGGATTGAGGCCGGGTCGTGGGAACGGGTGAACCTTTGCCCGGGAAACGGACACAGTCCGTTTCCCGGGCAGGTGGCTGTCCGTCCGTTCGAGCGGTTAAAATGGCAGGATGATCAAGCAACGCACCCTTAAAACACCGGTCAAGGCGGCCGGTGTCGGCCTGCATTCCGGCGTCAAGGTCGAGATGACCCTGCGCCCGGCGGGCCCCGATACCGGCATCGTGTTCCGGCGGATGGATCTCGATCCGCCGGCCGAACTCAAGGCCGATCCCTATCTCGTCACCGATACCCGGCTGTGCTCGATGCTCGAATCGGGCCCCGCCAAGGTGTCCACGGTCGAGCATCTGATGTCCGCGCTCGCGGGCCTGGGCATCGACAACCTGCTGGTCGACCTCACCGGACCCGAAATTCCCATCATGGACGGCTCCTCGGCGCCGTTCGTGTTCCTGCTGCAATCCGCCGGCATCGTCGAACAGGATGCGCCCAAGCGCTACGTTCGCATCAAGCAGCCGATCGAGGTGCGCGACGGCGACAAGTGGGCGCGCTTCCTGCCGCACAACGGTTTCAAGGTCGAGTTCACCATCGATTTCAAGCATCCCGTGTTCGACAAGAGCAGCAAGACCGTCAGCATCGACTTCGCAGACACCGCCTATACCAAGGAAGTCGCGCGCGCCCGCACCTTCGGCTTCATGCATGAGGTCGAGGCCCTGCGCAACAGCGGGTTGGCATTGGGTGGATCGCTCGACAATGCCATCGTCATGGACGAATTCCGTGTGTTGAACCAGGACGGCCTTCGCTACGACGACGAGTTCGTCAAACACAAGGTGCTCGACGCCATCGGCGACCTCTACCTGCTGGGCCACCCCATCATCGGCGCCTTCGAGGCCTACAAATCCGGCCACGCGCTCAACAACGCCCTGCTGCGCGAACTGCTGCAGCACCAGGAATCCTGGGAATACGTCAGCTTCCAGCACGACGAAGACGTCCCGCCGGCTTTCCTCCGCCTGCATCCTCTCGCTGCATGATCTCGCTCTGATGATAGTGGCCCGCCTGCTGATCGTCGCCCTGCTCATCGCAGTGGTGGCGCTCGGGCTGGCGTGGCTGTTCACCGGCAACCGCACATACCTTGGCCATCTCGGCCGCGTGCTGCGCTTCGCGCTGGTCGTCGGAATCGTCGTTGCCCTGGTTTATGTGGTCGAGCGGGTGGTGCTGCGCTAGGCAGGCTGGGTGCCGTCTGTAGGAACACCGAGTTCGCATTAGATTGCAGGATTGTTTTGGTCACATGGCAATTTTGCCGTTGAATTAACGTTAGAACCTTTCTCGTGGATATACAAATGACCTGGCTGCTCGTCATGTCATTAGCAACGCCGGTTGCCGGTGTGGTTGGATTTGCCATCCAGCTTCGTCAGGTCAAGAAGGCTCGCTTGGAGGCGTCCTCTTCCAACAGCGGATCGCCACGCGTCGTCCCACAGTTCGGAACCCGCTTGCTCGATCAGTTTGCGGATGAGCCGTTTGCGCTGTTCGTCTTCGTCGCCGGTGTCCATCGCCTGCGCTTCAAGCGCCATGGTGTGGCGCGTGGAAGCCAGCCGCTTGTCCGCGAGACGCGCCGCGCGCTCTTCGACCAGCGCGTCCAGGGGCTTGCGGGGCAGCGCGTGGGCTGCACGTTCGAGGCTGTTCAGGGTGATCGCGCCTTTCGCTTCGGCCTGTTCGATGCCGACCACGCGCGGCTGACTGACGCCCAGGCGTTTTGCGAGCTGGGCGGTCGTCATGCCGAGCTGGATATTATGTATAAAACGAAGCAGGTTTGCTGATCCAGGGGAAGACATGATCAAGCTAGAACAAAATGAAGTACAGGCGATACTGAAGCAACTGGATCAGGCGATCTACAGCCACGGAGAATGGTTCGACTCGATTACCCGCACGCTGGTGTGCCGCCTGCCGCACGACCACCGGGATGTGGCCGATGATGCTCATCGCCAGTGCCGACTTGGCCAGTGGTACTACGGCACTGCGCCGGACAAACTGCGCGTTCATCCCGGCTTTATTGCCCTCGAAGCCGAGCACCAGAACATGCACCAGCAGGCGGCGAAGCTGCTGCAAACGGCCGCCTCCGGCGGCGCCATTTCACCACTTGATTTCGACAACTTCGCCAATGCACTGGAGCGCCTGCGCCTGCAGCTGTATACGCTGAAACGCGAAATGGAAGATGCGCTCTACAACCTCGACGCGCTCACCGGCGCCAACAACCGGATCGGGATGCTGACGAAATTGCGCGAGCAGCTGGAGCTGGTCAAGCGGCATGTTCAGGTCTGCTGCATCGTGATGATGGATGTGGATCACTTCAAGGATGTCAACGACACCTATGGGCACGTGGCCGGAGACCGGGCACTGGCGGCGGCCACCCGCTATGTGATGGCGAACCTCAGGCCATACGACAAGCTGTTCCGATACGGGGGCGAGGAATTTCTGCTCTGCATGCAGAACACGGATGCGACGGCCGGCTATGAGATCGTGGAGCGGCTGCGCCTGGGGCTCGCAGCGATGCCCATCCATTATGACGGCAAGGCCACGCTCCAAATTACGATGTCGTTCGGTCTTGCCATGCTCGATCCCACCGTCAGTGTCGAGCAATCCATCGACCGTGCCGACAAGTCGATGTATGCCGCCAAAGCCGCTGGCCGCAACTGTACGCTCATCTGGGATCCGTCCATGTGAGGGCAGGTGGCGGGCATCGTGTTTGCGCGTGGCTTGGGAATACAGCGCCCGTAGCCGCTCAGCCAGCCTCGAACCGGCGGGCTTGCCGTTTCCGACGCCTGTCCGGTATGTTGCTGGAATAACCCGAGCGAAACCCGCCATGTCCTTTGCCCTGCCCATTGAGTTCCAGACCCTGCTAGATGATGGGCTTGCCCTGATTGGCGACCCCGGGCTCTGGTGGGAGGTCGGGGTGCTGGTGCTGGCGGCGGTGGGGGCGCTGCTGGTACATCGCACGCTGGGCCAGGGCCTGGCGGCGCGTACGGAAGGCGGCGATGAATATGCCGTCAGGCATCTGGCGCTGAAGACCCTGCAGCGCATCCTGTTCCCCCTCAGCATGCTGCTGGGGGTGCTGGCCGGGCGGGCGCTGCTGCAGCATCAGGGCAACCCGGTGAATCTGCTCGACCTGGCTGTGCCCTTGCTGACTTCGCTGGCCACGATCCGCATTCTCATCTATTTCCTGCGCAAGACATTCCGTCCCGGCCCCGTTGTAAAGGCCTGGGAAAATCTCATCGCCATCTCGATCTGGATCGTCGTTGCGCTGCATCTGCTGGGCTGGCTGCCAGCTGTTTTGAAAAGCCTGGATGACGTGGCCATGCAGGTGGGCAGCAGCAGGATTTCCGTGCTGGCAACGATCAAGCTGGCCCTGGCCCTGGCCCTGTTGTGGCTGCTGGCGCAGTGGCTGGGCCGCGTCATCGAGAACCGCATCAGCCGGGCCGAGTATGTGAATGCCGGGATGCAGGTGGCGCTGGTCAAGCTCAGCAAGTTCGTGTTGATGGTGCTGGTCTTCCTGCTGGCGCTGGATGCGGTGGGGATCGACCTCACCGCGCTGACGGTGTTCGGCGGCGCGCTGGGGGTGGGCCTGGGCTTCGGGCTGCAGCGTATCGCCAGCAACTTCATCAGCGGCTTCATCGTGCTGTTCGACCGCTCGATCCGGCCGGGCGACGTCATCACCATCGACAACAAGCTCGGCTGGGTGCAGGAACTGCACGCACGCTATGTGGTGGTGAAGGACCGAGACGGCGTCGAGCGGCTGATTCCGAACGAGACCCTGATCACCAACGAGGTGATCAACTGGAGCTACAGCGACCGCAATGTGCGCTTGAAAATTCCGGTGTCCATCAGCTATGACAACGACCCGGAGCAGGCGCTGGCGCTGCTGGACGAAGCGGCCAAGGCCAATCCCAGGGTGCTCGCCGACCCGGCGCCGACATCACGCCTGATGGCCTTCGGCGACAGCGGTGTCGAACTGGAGCTGCGGGTGTGGATCCAGGACCCCGAGGCCGGCCTGGGAAGCGTGCGCTCGGACATCAACCGGGCAATCTGGCATGCCTTCAAGGCTGCCGGCATCGTCATCCCCTACCCGCAGCGCGACCTGCATATCCGCAGCGGGCTGGAGACGTTGAAGCCATAGCGGCGTTTGCGGCGGGAGGGGCGCCGTTTTGATTTCGTGGCAGGGGTGAAAAGGGAGAAAAGATGACTTCAATGTTTGATGTTCGAGCCCTGTTTGCGGGCGGGGCTTTCCTGGCAGCCATGATCGGCACTCACCCTGCCCAGGCGAACGACGCGGCATGGAAAATCCTGGCGGAAGGCGGCAAGGTCGTGCTGATGCGCCACGCCGCCGTCAATGCGGGGCGCGGGCAGGGGAACTCCCTGCTGCGCGACCCCTCCTGCAAACAGGAACGCAATCTTTCAAGCGATGGGGAACGGGCGGCGGCTGAAGTCGGAAAACAGTTTCGCGAACGCAATATCCCGGTTTCCGAGGTTCGCCACAGCCCATTCTGCCGCACCGCCGATACGGCCAGAATCGCCTTCGGGCAGGGGGTCCCGGCAGCCTACCTTTCGCTCCTCGAAATCCTGGGTCCCGATGAGGCTGCCGCGCAAACCCGGGAACTGTCGGAAGTCATCGGCGGCTACACGGGCGCGGGCAATCTGGTTCTGATCACACATGAGCCGAACCTCAATGCCGTGTCCTTTGAAATGATGAAGCCCTCGGATTTTCTGGTGCTGCGGCCCTTGGGCGGCAGCGAATTCGAGGAGCTGGGCGTCGTGCGGTGGCGTGGGCCGGAATAGGCAGGTTTCCTGCATCCGTTTCCCTTTTTTCCTGGCCGCATGGCCGTAAAAACCGGAACCCGGTCAAACAGCGTTTGACCGTATAGCTATAAACAGGGGAGTGAGGCGTGCAGGCAAGCACGCCTTCGACCCTGTGCACGGCTTAACCCTGGATTGGGGAGGTTCCATGAACGACCTGCAACGAATCTGGCTGATCCCCCTGCTGTTCCTGCTGGCCCTGTCCGGCACCGCTGCGCTGGCAGCGGATGACGACGAGGCGTGGGCGCCCACCCCGCCGCGGCTGAGTTTCATCGACGGCGAAGTGTCGTACTGGCGGCCGGGCGCGGACGATTGGGCGCGCGCGGTGCCCAACCTGGCGCTGGCGGAGGGCGACGCCCTCTATACCGGTGCGGGCGCCAATTTCGAGGTGCAGTTCGGCAGCCGCAGCTTCGTGCGCGGCGACGAACACACCCAGCTGTCGCTGCTGCAGCAGGAAGCGAGCCTGATCCAGTTCAAGGTCGCCAGCGGGCGGGTGTCGTTCGACATGCGCAGCCTTGAGGTGGGCGACAGCGTGGAAGTGAGCACGCCGAACGCGGTGTTCGTCATCGAGCATCCCGGCTATTACCGGGTGGAGGTGAATAGCCGCGATTCCCATTTCATCACCCGTCGTGGCGGCGAGGCCACGGTGATCACGGCTGACGGTCGCTCGCTGAGCATTTATCCGTCGGAGGACATTGTCATCACTGCGGGCAATCCGGTGAAAGTGGCCACGTATGCCGCGCCGGCGCCCGATGCCTGGGACCGCTGGAACGACGCCCGCAGCGACCGCATCGGCGATTCGGTCAGCGCGCGCTATCTGCCGCCCGACGTCTACGGCGCGGAGGAACTCGACCACTACGGCCACTGGCGCGTGGTGCCGACCTACGGCGCGGTGTGGATTCCCTACGGCGTGAGCGTCGGCTGGGTGCCCTACAGCACCGGCTACTGGGTATGGGATCCGTTTTACGAATGGACCTGGGTCGACGACTCACCCTGGGGCTGGGCGCCCTTCCACTACGGCCGCTGGGTCACCATCAACGGCTACTGGGCGTGGGCACCGGGGCCGGTGGTGCGGCGCCCGGTGTATTCGCCCGCGCTGGTGGCCTTCATGATTCGCGATGGCGACGTGTCGGTGCGCCTCAGCATCGGCCTGCCCGGGGTGTGGTGGGTGGCGCTGAGCTGGGGCGAGCCGGTGCTGCCGTGGTGGGGTCCGCCGGCCCGCCGCTGGCAGCCCTGGTGGGGCGGCTGGGCCGGGCCGCGCATTGTCAACAACGTGGTGATCCAGCAAACCACGGTCATCAACGTGCGCGACATCCGTTATCACAATGCCAGCCAGCCGCGCGCCATCCTCACGGTGCCGGCCGACAAGTTCGGGCGCGAGCGGGTGCAGGCCACGGTGGAAACCCGTTATCGTCCCACCGAGTTCGCGCCGGTGCGCAGCGAGCTGCCGGTCAAGCCTTCGAGCGCCAGCCTGTCTGGCGGCGCCCCCAAGGGGGTGGCGCCGCCGCGCGAGATTCTGACGCGTCCTGTGGTGACGACGCGTGCGCCGCGCGAGCGGGCGCCCGCCCTGCCGGACGCAGTACCGCGCGTCCGCACGCAGACTGCCCCCGAGCCCCGCTATGTGGTTCCGCCGGCACCTCGCACCGAGGGTGCGCGCACTGTGTCGCGGCCGCCTTTCGGGGCCGATGCGGGGCCGGAACGGGCGCCGGAACCGCGGCCGCCGCGCTACGAGGAGGTGAAAAAATCGGTGACGCCGCCGGTCACCACGCGCAGCCAGACCCCCACGCGTGAGCAGCCTGCGGTGCGCAGCCAGACCACGACACGCGAGCAGCCCGCCGTGCGCCAGGAGGTCAAGCCTGCGACGCGGCCTGCGCAGCCTTCGGTGGCCGCGCCGCCGGCCTCGCGCCCCGCCGAGACCGCGCCGCACCGCGGCGACGCCCGGCAGGAAGAAAAGGAACGGCCACTGCCGGGCCAGCCCGCCAGCCAGACCCATCGGGGGCGTGATCGCGACATCCGGGATGCGCGGTGAGCGGCGCCCGCGGCAAACCCGGGCAGGCCGTGTGACGGCGGGCTGAGCAGCCCGCCGGGGGGGTCAGGGCGCTGTTCCGACGCAGACGCGGTTGCGGCCCGCGTTTTTTGCCGCGTAAAGGCCCGTATCGGCGCGGCTGAGGGTTGCTTCGCAGGACTCCACGCCATCGTACTGGCTGATGCCGATGCTGACGGTGACCGGGACCGGCTGTGTGCCGGCCTTGAATGGCGACTGTTCGATTCCCGCACGCAAGTGTTCGGCGATCCGCTGCGCATGATCGAGATCGCAGCCTTTCAGCACGAGGAGGAATTCTTCGCCGCCCCAGCGCACGGCAATGTCCGCAGCCCGCAGCCCTTCGTGGAAGCGTGCCGCGACCGCTTTCAGGATATGGTCGCCGACGACGTGGCCGTAGCGGTCGTTGATCGCCTTGAAGTTGTCGACATCGATCATCAGGATGGAAATGGGGCGGGGGTCGCGCCGGTAATCGGCGAAGGCCTTGTCGATGAGGATGCCGAAGGCCTGGCGGTTGAGCAGGCCGGTGAGCTTGTCGGTGGCGGCCATTTTCTCGATGCGCTGCTGGTAGCGCCTGAGCGCGATATGGGTGAGGAACAGCGCCAGCAGGGTGATGCCCAGGCAGACCGCGAGGTTGATGTAGAGGGTGTGGCGGATGTCGGCCAGCGCGCTGTCCACGCCCTTTTCCACGAACAGATACCACTTGAGCTCGGGGATGTAGTTCACGTTGAGCAGGTGTTCGCTGCCGTTTGCATGGAACTGATAGGAACCGGACTTTTCGCGCAGGATGCGGTCGACCAGGTCGCGCAGGCCCTCGGTGGCGCGCAGGTCGGTCTCCTGGCGCCCCGACTGGTTGCCGAACAGGACGATCTTGCCCTCGGCATCGACGAAATAGATGGTGCGCTGGTAGCGCTGCTGGTAGTCCGCGATGAGACGGCGCACCGCATCCACGGTGAGGCCGATGCCGGTGGCGCCGAGGAAACGTCCGTCGAAATCGAACACGCGGTAATTGACGAAGATGGTCAGGGCGTCCTGGTTGGCAAGGTCGGGATCGACGTTGATCTCGTAGGGTTCCTGCATGCTGCGCACGCGGTAATACCAGGCGTCGCGGGGTTCCTGCGGCGAGACGCGTTTGAGGATGCCTTCGCCGGTGTAGTAGCTGGCGCTGCGCTCGGAGACGAAGAAGCTGCTGAATGCACCGTAGCGCCCCTTGATCTCACGCAGGTAGCGGCTCATGGCGTCGCCGTCCTTTTCTCCTCCCAGCACCCAGTCGCGCAGGAAGGTGTCGTGCGCCATGGTCGAGGAAATGAGCACGGGCCGCACCAGATCCTTCTGGATTTCCGAATAGATGTTGCTCGACGTGAGCGGCAGCTCCCGGGCGACGATGGCATCCAGGATCGCCCGTTTCGAAACGTAGTAACTGCTGAGCGTGGTGGCGAAGAATCCGGTGACGAGCAGTGCGCTCAGCAGCAGGATCAGCGGCTGGCGCTGAAAAATCCGGTGGGTCGAGTACATGATTGGTATTGGTATTTGTCCTGGGGATGGGCGTCCGGTCCGGATCAGCCCTTGCGGTGGTGCTGCAGCAGGCGGTCGATCGCATCCTTCAGCGGCCCGTCTTCGATTTCCGTGTTCAGGTGCGCCAGTCCGTCCAGCGCGGTGGGCGGCAGGCCGTGTTTTTCGACCGGGTGGACATAGCGTGCGTGCAGCTCGGGGTTGACGCTGACGCGCACGCTGGTCACCGCAATGCCGTGCTTGCCGAGGCTGGCCATCAGCGCGTCGGCCTGCTGGCGCAGGCGGCTGGCCATGGCGCCGCTGTCACAGGCGAGGCTCAACACGGCGTTTTCCAGCTGCATCACGCGCACGTGGCCGGCCAGCGCGGCGGGCAGGGCACGCTCAAGCGCGGCCTGGGTGCCGAGCAGGGCGCGGGCGCGCACGGCCAGCCCGTTCGGCAGCTGGCTGGCGAGCAGGTCGGCGAGGCTGGAGGCACTCATGGCCGTGCCACACAGCCGCCACGGGAAGCCCGTGGCGCTGTCTTGCTGGCGTCACAGGAAGCCTGCGACGCTATGTTAAAATTCAGCGATTTACCGCGTCCTGCGGACATTTCGGATTCCTCATGCTGCAATCCCTGTTCAAAAAAGTCTTCGGCAGCCGCAACGAGCGACTGGTCAAACAATACCTGCAAAAGGTGAAAGCGATCAACGCGCTGGAGCCGGCGATGGAAAAATTGTCCGACGCCGAGCTGGCCGGCAAGACCGCCGAGTTCAAGTCGCGGCTGGGCCAAGCCGGAACGCCCAACGCGGGCGAGACGCTCGACAAGCTGCTGCCGGAAGCCTTCGCCGTGGTGCGCGAAGCGTCGAAGCGGGTGCTCGGCATGCGCCACTTCGACGTCCAGATGGTGGGCGGCATGGTGCTGCATGACGGCAAGATCGCCGAGATGCGCACCGGCGAGGGCAAGACGCTGATGGCGACGCTGGCCGCGTACCTGAACGCGCTGACCGGCAAGGGCGTGCACGTGGTGACGGTGAACGACTACCTCGCCAGCCGCGACGCCGAATGGATGGGCCGTCTGTACGGCTTCCTCGGCCTCACGACCGGAGTCAACCTGTCGCAGATGCCGCACGACGCCAAGCAGGCCGCCTATGCCGCCGACATCACCTACGGCACCAACAACGAATACGGCTTCGACTACCTGCGCGACAACATGGTCTACCAGATGAGCGAGAAGGTGCAGCGTCCGCTGGCCTTCGGCATCATCGACGAAGTCGACTCGATCCTGATCGACGAGGCGCGCACGCCGCTGATCATTTCCGGGCAGTCGGAAGAAAACATCGCGCTGTACCAGCAGATCAACCTGGTGCCGCCGCGCCTGACCCGGCAGAAGGACGAGGAGTCCGAAGGCGATTACTCGGTCGACGAGAAAACGCGCCAGGTGCTGCTGTCCGAAGCGGGGCACGAGAAGGTCGAGGAAGTCCTCACCGAAATGGGCCTGTTGCCGCCCGGCGGCAGCCTCTACGACGCCGCCAACATCATGCTGATGCACCATGTGTACGCCGCCTTGCGCGCACATGCGCTGTTCTTCAAGGATCAGCACTACGTGGTGCAGAACGGCGAAGTCATCATCGTCGACGAATTCACCGGCCGCCTGATGAGCGGGCGCCGCTGGTCGGAAGGCCTGCACCAGGCCGTCGAGGCGAAGGAGGGCGTGGCGATCCAGAAGGAAAACCAGACGCTGGCGTCGATCACCTTCCAGAATTTCTTCCGCATGTATCAAAAGCTGTCGGGCATGACCGGCACCGCGGACACCGAGGCCTTCGAGTTCCAGAGCATCTACGGCCTGGAAACCGTGGTCGTGCCGACGCATCGCCCGATGATCCGCAAGGACGAGCACGACCAGGTCTTCCGCACCGCGCGCGAGCGCGACCAGGCGGTGATCAACGAGGTTCGTGCCTGCCATGAGCGCGGCCAGCCAGTGCTGGTGGGCACCACCTCGATCGAGGCCAACGAAAAACTCTCCGCCGAACTGAAAGCCGCCGGCCTGCCGCACAACGTGCTGAACGCCAAGCAGCACGAGCGCGAAGCCGAGGTGATCGCGCAGGCGGGCATGACGGGCGGGATCACCATTGCCACCAACATGGCGGGCCGCGGAACCGACATCGTGCTGGGCGGCAGCATCCAGAAGGAAATCGACGCCATCCAGCAGGACGAAGCGCTGTCCGACAGCGAAAAGGCCAGTCGCATCGCCGCGCTCAAGGCCGACTGGCAGGTGCGTCACGATGCCGTGCTGGCGGCGGGCGGCCTGCACATCGTTGGCACCGAACGCCATGAATCGCGCCGCGTCGACAACCAGCTGCGCGGACGTTCCGGACGCCAGGGCGATCCCGGCTCCAGCCGCTTCTTCCTGTCGCTGGAAGATCCGCTGCTGCGCATCTTCGCGTCCGACCGCGTCGCCGCGATCATGGACCGCCTGAAAATGCCCGAGGGCGAGGCGATCGAGCATCCGTGGGTGACGCGCGCGATCGAGAATGCGCAGCGCAAGGTCGAGCAACGCAACTTCGACATCCGCAAACAGCTGCTCGAGTACGACGACGTGTCGAACGATCAGCGCAAGGTGATCTACGAGCAGCGCAACGAGATCCTGGCAAGCGCCGACATCGGCGACACCGTTCGCGCCATGCGCGATGACGTGCTGAACGACACCATCGACCTGCACATCGTGCCGGGCAGCATGGACGAGCAGTGGGACGTGGCGGGTCTGGAAAAGGCCCTGGCCTCGCAATTTTCGCTCCACCTGCCGCTGCAGCAATGGCTGGACGAAGACAAGACCCTGAACGAGGAAGCGCTGCGCAAGAAAATCATGCAGGCCGCCGATGCAGCCTACAAGGAGAAGGAAGCACAGGTCGGCGCAGACGGCCTGCGCCAGTTCGAGCGCGCGGTGATGCTGCAGAGCCTCGACACTCACTGGCGCGAGCACCTGTCGGCGCTGGATCACCTGCGCCAGGGCATTCACCTGCGCGGTTACGCGCAGAAGCAGCCCAAGCAGGAATACAAGCGCGAGGCGTTTGAGCTGTTCTCCGGCATGTTGACCGCGATCAAGGCCGAGGTCACGCAGATCACCACCACCGTGCAGATCCGCGCGCCCGAGGATGTGCAGGCGGTCGAGCTGCACGAAGAGCCGTCCAACGTGCAGTTCCAGCACGCCGGCTACGACGAGGCGCAGGATTTTGCCGAGGCCGCTGCCGCCAGGGCCACGCCGGCTGACGCCTATCCCAAGGTCGGCCGCAACGATCCGTGCCCGTGCGGATCGGGCAAGAAGTACAAGCAGTGTCACGGCAAATTGAGTTAGGAGCGATCATGCCTTACTACGTTTTCCGGATGGGAATGTTCAAGGTGCTGGAAAAGCAGGGCGAATGGGCCACCTTCAAGGAGGCCAAGGCGCACACCAACGAATTGCGCAAGACGCTCGATCCCAAGACCGGCGACAAGTACAAGATGGTCTTTGCCGAGGACGAGATCGCCGCGCAGGAAACGCTGACCGCCGAGCGCGAACTGGAGAAGACCCTCTCCGGCGACGACTGGTAGCTTTTGAATCCCAGGCCGCTGATTCAGCAAATTTGACGATAGCGCGGAATCATTGAGTAGAGGGTTGTCATGAAGGGTGATATCGCTTCGTTACGAAACCAAGCGAATAAAATCGATGACATCGAGCAGCGCGGTGAGGTTCTACGCGATTTGGCCGAGCTTGAGAAAGCGGATTTTGACCTTCAGCGCAGGTTGGCCGAAATTGATTGTGAGCACTGGAAAAAATGGCGTGCCTACAAGCCGCCATCAAGACTCAGACTGCTATTTTTTGCGGTTTCGAGTGCGCTGCTCAGTATTCTGTCGTTTTTCTTTCTAATCGATGTCTTGGAATCAGGGACTCTCAGCCCACCAAAATCTGGTCGCATCATTACTGTGGCTGCAAGTCCAACTGAATATTGGCTGTATCTTGGCCTATATGTTTTGGGCGAAGTGATGTTTGTATTGGGGGCAATAGGCTGTGTAGTGGCGTTAGTGAAGTACCCTCACCCGCCTTTTAAATGGATGTCGCGAAAACCGGCGTCTTGTAAATAAATGGCTGAATACAACGAAGGCGCCTATAAACTCGCCCGCAAGGCCTACATCGAGCACATCTGTCCGTTCGAACGTGCCCTGCTGTCGCGTTGCGTCGCCTGCGGCCGTTCGCGCAAGCTCAACCTGGCCGAGCGCGAGGCCATCGCCTGCGGCGATGCTGCGGTGCGCGAGCACTGCCTGACGTTCTATCAGGCGCTGCACGAGAACGCGCAGTTCGCGCTGAAGATCAATCCCGATGCGCCGTGGCCGTTCGGCAAGGAAATCCGCGCGCAGTGCGGCGGCGTGCGCGGACTGGCCGAAGCGATGGATAGCGCGGCGGATGAAACCACCGACATCGCCGCCACCGTGCTGCAGGGCAGCCAACACTTCGGCGACGGCGCCAACTTCCCCTATTCCGAGATCATGCGCGCCGTGGTGCACTACGAGCCGCGCAAGCGGCGCTCGTAGTGTATTTTGGCCGGATCAGGAACCCGAACGGCCCATCCGGGGTCTCTTGGGCTGTCTGTCTTTTTTGATTACACTGCTGGCGTGCGTATCCAAGTTCAACGATTCCTGCTGTTGCTGCTGATGCTGGCCCTGCCGGTGCAGACCTTCGCGTCTGCCGCCATGCTGGGCTGCGCGTTGCCGCATCAGGCCGCGATGGCGCCGATGGCCATGGCCGAGGAAGGGATGGCAGGCTGCCACGAACCCGAACAGTCGGCGCCCACCTCCCACAACTGCAAGCATTGCACGGCCTGCGCGCTGGCGTCCGCGCTGCCGATCCCGTCTTCCGACACCCCGGCGATCGTGCCGTCCCCGACCCGTTATTTCCCGCACCCTGCCGCGTCTTTCAGCGGCTTTGTCCCCGAAGGCCCCGAGCGGCCACCCCGAACCAGCCTCGCCTGAATCCCGCGCCGTATGACGGCGCGTCTATCGATTTTGACCGCGGCGCGTGTGCCGCGTGACTGGCGAGGTTCAACATGTTGAATGCATTATTCCGACGTGCGGCGCGGCTGGCGCGCGCACCGTTATTCAGGGTGGCGGCGCCGTGCCTGTGCGCCTGGATCGCGTGGGCACCCGTGGCATCCGTGGCCGAGCCCCCGGCGGCTGATCAGGCTGCAATCGACCCGTTCAAGCAGTATCAAGGCTGGCGCGACGAGCCGCTGCAGGACTGGCGCGCGGTCAACGAACGGGTCGGCGAAGTCGGCGGCTGGCGCACCTATCTGCGCGAATCGCAGCCGGCGGCTGGCGGCGCCGGTCAGGAAACACAGGGCCATCATGGCCACCATGGACATTGAGGGGATCACCATGAATACCGTGCCATTTTCCCCGCGCACGCTCGTCCTCGCCGTGCTGTCAGCGGCGTTGCTGGGCGGCTGCGCGAGCTTTTCCGAGGACGGCGGGTTTGACGCGATCCAGTTCGCCACCCAGTCGCGCCTCCAGAAAGACGTCGCCTGGGCGCGCGACGATGCCAGCCGCAGCCAGTCGCAGTCGCGCATCGATGCGCTGCTGGTCAAGCCGCTTTCGGCCGACGATGCGGTGCAGATCGCGCTCCTCAACAATCCCGGGCTGCAGGCGGCGTTCAATACCCTGGGCGTCGCCGAGGCCGACTGGATGGCGGCGCAGCGCCTGCCCAACCCGGGCTTTTCCATCGGCCGCATGACGCGTGGCAGCGAGGTGGAATGGGAGCGCAGCCTGCATCTCAATCTGGCGGCGCTCTTGACGATGCCGATGCGCGCCGGCATTGAGCAGCGCCTGTTCGAACAGACCCGGCGCGCGCTGGTGCTCGATGTGCTGCGGCTGGCGGCCGAGACGCGCAAGGCGTGGGTGGTTGCGGTGGCGGCCGGGCAGACTGCTGAATACCAGCAGCAGGCAATGGAAGCGGCGGAAGCCGGCGCCGAGCTGGCGCGCCGCATGGCGCAGGCGGGCAACTGGAGCCGGCTGAAGCAGGCGCGCGAGCAGTCCTTCTACGCCGATGCTGCCCTGGCGGTGGCGCGCGCCGGGCAGGCGAAGCTTGCCGCGCGCGAGCGGCTGGTGCGCCTGATGGGCCTGACGCAGGGCGACCGGGTGCAGCTGCCCGCGCGCCTGCCCGATTTGCCGGCGGCCGTGCCGGCTCTGCCGGAAGTCGAGCAGCAGGCGATGGACTCGCGCATCGACCTGCAGATGACGAAACTGCAGACCGAAACGCTGGCGAAAAACCTGGGCCTCACGCGCAGCACCCGCTTCATCAACGTGCTGGAGCTGGGCATCAGCAACAACAGCTCGAACGAGGAACCGAACCAGCGCGGCTACGAAATCGTCTTCGAGCTGCCGCTGTTCGACTTCGGGCAGAGCCGGGTGGTGGCCGCCGAGTCGCGTTACCGGCAGGCGCTGGAGCAGGCCCGCGAAACCGCGGTCAACGCGCGCTCCGAAGTGCGCGAGGCCTACGCCATGCAGCAGAGCCAGTACGCCATCGCGCGCCACCTGCGCGACGAGGTGGTGCCGCTCAAGCAGCGCATCTCCGAGGAGAACGTGCTGCGCTACAACGGCATGCTGATCGGCGTGTTCGAGCTGCTGGCCGACGCGCGCTCGCAGATCGCCTCGGTCAACGCCGCCATCGAGGCGCAGCGCGACTTCTGGCTGGCCGACGCCGACCTTGCGATGGCGCTGCTCGGCAAGCCGGACATGCGGCCGGTCGCATCTGCCAGCCCCGCCATGGCGGAGAGCGGGGGCGGACATTGAACACTCTGTTTGTCCGCGAAGGACGCGAAGAAACGCGAAGGAAATCCCTTGATGTTTTTGCTTCGCGCCCCTTCGCGTCTTTCGCGGATCAAGATTTTAAAAGGATTTCTTATGACTTCAAGACGTGATTTTTTCAAGTTCACCGGCGCGGCCGCGGCCACCAGCGTGAGTCCGGTGGCGATGGCTCGGCTCCCCGAGATTGTCAGCATGGACAAGCCCGACACCCAGCCGCCGCTGCTGCCGCCGAGCGGGCGCCCCTACAACCCGGTGGTGACGCTCAACGGCTGGACGCTGCCGTGGCGCATGAAGGACGGCGTGAAGGAGTTCCACCTGGTCGCCGAGCCGGTGGTGCGCGAGATTGCGCCCGGCATGAGGGCGCACCTGTGGGGCTACAACGGCCAGTCGCCCGGCCCCACCATCGAGGTGGTGGAAGGCGACCGCGTGCGCATCTACGTCACCAACCGCCTGCCCGAGCACACCACCATCCACTGGCACGGCCAGCGCCTGCCCAACGGCATGGACGGCGTCGGCGGGCTGACGCAGCCGCAGATCAAGCCGGGCAAGACCTTCGTCTACGAGTTCGTCGCCCGTCGCCCCGGCACCTTCATGTACCACCCGCACGCCGATGAAATGACCCAGATGGCGATGGGGATGATGGGCTTCTGGGTGACCCATCCGAAGGGCAGGCATCCGCTGATCGAGACGGTCGACCGCGATTTCTGCTTCCTCTTGAACGCCTACGACATCGAGCCCGGCAGCGCCACGCCGCAGGTCAACACCATGCTCGACTTCAACCTGTGGACCTGGAACAGCCGCGCGTTTCCCGGCATCGACAGCCTCAACGTGCGGCTCAACGACAAGGTCCGCATCCGCATCGGCAACCTCACCATGACCAACCATCCGATGCATCTGCACGGAGTGGAGTTCGAGGTGACTGGAACCGACGGCGGGCCGGTGCCGAAGGCCGCGCGCTGGCCGGAGGTCACCACCGACATCGCGGTCGGGCAGATGCGCCAGATCGAGTTTCTCGCCGACGAGGAGGGCGACTGGTCGTTTCACTGCCACAAGAGCCACCACACCATGAACGCGATGGGACATGACGTGCCGACGATGATCGGCGTCGACCACAGCGGGCTGGCAAGAAAAATCACCCGGGTGGTGCCCGACTACATGGTGATGGGCGAGCGCGGCATGGCCGATATGGCCGAAATGGGAATGCCGCTGCCCGACAACACCCTGCCGATGATGACCGGCCAGGGCCCCTTCGGGTCGGTGGAAATGGGCGGCATGTTCACCACGATGAAAGTGCGCCGCGAGCAGAAGCGCGGCGACTATTCCGATCCCGGCTGGTACAGGCATCCCCCCGGCACGGTGGCGCGCGAGGTCAGCGGCACCGTGGCCGAGCCGGTGCGCGCGCCGCAGGCCGCCTCGCCGCAGGGCACGCCGCGCGATATCGAGGTCACCGTACGCAAACCCACCGGCCATGCCGGCCATTGAATGAAACGAAAGGACAACCGATGAAATCCGCTCTGTTGTTGACGGCCCTGCTGGCCACTACGCTGCTCGCCGGTGCGCCGCCTGCGCACGCCCACGCCGAGAAGAAACACGCCCCGGCTGCCGACGTCGTGGCCGAACAGACCGCCTGGGGCATCGTCGGCAAGCGTGCCGAAGCCAGACGCACGATCACGATCGACATGACCGACGCCATGCGCTTCACCCCCGACGCCATCACCGTGCAGGAAGGCGAAACCGTGCGCTTCGTCGTCAGGAACACGGGCCGCATGCTGCACGAAATGGTCATCGGTACGCCAGACGAACTGGTCAAACACGCCGCCATGATGGCCAGGTTTCCCAACATGGAACACGACGAGGCCTACATGGTTCACGTCGACCCCGGCAAGACCGGCGAAATCGTCTGGACCTTCAACCGCGCCGGCCGCTTCGAGTTTGCCTGCCTGATCGCCGGCCATTACGAAGCCGGCATGCGCGGAACGATCACCGTCACCCCCAAACAAGGAACTGCAAAATGAAAACATGGATCCCCCTTCTGACTGCGCTGGCGATGTCCGCGCCAATCTACGCCGAGCCCGTCGCCGCGCCCGCCGCTGAGGTCGCCGCGATGAGCGAAGGCGTGGTGCGCAAGATCGACGCCGCGAACGCCAAGATCACCCTCAAGCATGGCCCCCTTGTTAACCTCGACATGCCCGGCATGACCATGGTGTTCCGGGTGCAACCGCCTGAACTGATGAACGGCCTGAAGGTCGGCGATACGGTCAAATTCCATGCCGAGAGCATTAATGGCGCCTTCACCGTGACGGCGATCCAGGCCGCGCCGTAGCGGCTTCCGGCATAAGCGATGGCTAAGGCAAGCCTGGCGAATTATTAAAATAATTAATCAGGCGAGGTCAGCGTGAGTGGATGAATTTCTTGTACTAGATTGAATCCAGCCGCAGACCATTGGAGTCAGGCATGCGGTCTTTCAAACCCTTTGCCAAGGAGTTCATGATGAAAATCTTTTCCATGGTGATGCTGACACTGGCCATGTCGGTGGCGGCTTCAGCGCAGGCCCAGGATCAGGTGCAATCTCGCGATCAGGTCCAGATGCAGGATCGTGAGCGTGTTTATGGCTATGACCTGATGACCCCGCAGGAACGCAACGAATACCACAACCGCATGCGCGAGATGAAAACCGAGCAGGAGCGCGAAGCCTTCCGCCTGGAGCACCACAAGAAAATGCAGGAGCGCGCCAAAGCCAAAGGCAAGACGCTACCCGACATGCCGCGTGAAGGCGTGGGGCCAGGCGGTGGGATGGGCCCGGGGGGCGGCATGGGGCCAGGCGGTGGGATGGGCCCGGGGGGCGGCATGGGGCCGGGCGGTGGGATGGGCCCGGGGGGCGGCATGGGGCCGGGCTATCGCCGCTGAACCGCAGCGGTTTTTCAGGCAGCCGCGCTGAAGCGCAGCGTGGCTGCCAAGCCGTGGCCGCCATCCGCGCGCGGCAGTCCGTTTCCCAGTTCCAATTGGGCATGCGACAGCGCTGCGATGCGGGCCACGATGGACAGTCCCAGCCCGCAGCCTTCGCCTTCGACCTCGCCGCGCACGAAGCGCGCGCTTAACTGCTTTCGCAGCGCCGGTTCCACGCCTGGACCATCGTCGGCAACCGTGAGGATGCAGGCCGATCCGTCACGCACCAGGCGCACTTCGATGCGCGCGCCTTCGCCTGCGTAGCGCTGGGCATTGTCGATCAGATTGCGCAGCGCGATCCGCAGCCATTCCGCTTTTACTGCGACCTGACAACCCGGGGCGGCTTCGACCCACAGCGTCTGCCCCTGGCGCTGGGCCTGCGGCAACAGCTCGGCACACACTGCGGCGACGATTTCAGAAGGATCCAGCGGCTGCGGCGTGACGTCCTGGCGTGCCGGGTCGACGCGTGCGAGCGTGAGCAGCTGCTCGACCAGGTGCGTCATGCGGTCGACGCCGACGATCACCTGGGTCAGCGCGTGTTGCCGGCTGTCGTTCGCTTGTGCGCGCAGTGCCACCTGCGCCTGCACTTTCAAGGCCGCCAATGGCGTGCGAAGTTCGTGCGCGGCATCCGCAGTGAAACGACGTTCGTTGTCGAACGCTTCGGTGACGCGGCGGATCAGCGCGTTGAGCGCATTACGCAGCGGCGCGATTTCGTTTGGCAGCAGAGCCGACTCATCGAGCGGTGCCAGTGCCTGGGCATCGAGTGCGCCCACCTGCCGCGCCACCACGTCCACCGGCCGCAGCGCGCGGCTGACGACCCACCACACGGCCAATGCCATCAGCGGCAGCGCCAGCGCGGCCGGCAGCAGCAACGACAGCCCGATCTCGCGTGCCAGGCGTTCACGTGCGGCGGAGGCCTGGCCGACCACCACGCGGTATTCCGCGTCATCATCCTGCGCCGTATAAAAACGCCAGCGGGTGCCCAGGTGCGGGTGTTCGCTGAAGCCTGCCGCCACGTCCATCTCGAACCCGGCGTGGCCGGGCGAGGCCACCAGGCGCCGGGTTTCGCCATCCTCGCTGAGCCACACCTCGAATGCGATCGGCACCGGATAGCGCTGCGCGTGTTCATGCAATTCCTTGACGAAGTCCTCCACCTCGCCACCCGCCACGATTGCCAGCAGGGTCTCTCCCACCTGGGTCAGCTGGTTGTCGAGCAACTCGTCCGCTTCGTGGTGGGCGCGCTGATAGACCACCAGCGTGGACAGCAGCCAGATCGCTGCCACCGTGCTGGTCAGCAGCCACACCAGCCGGCGGCGCAGCGAGTAGGACGGGGTTGTGCTCATGCGTTGGGCGCCGCCGAGGCCATGTAGCCGACGCCGCGCACGGTGCGGATCAACTCGCTGCCGAGCTTCTTGCGCAGATGATGGATGTGGACTTCGAGCGCGTTGCTGTCGACCGCGTCGTTCCAGGTGTAGAGCTGCTCTTCCAGGGCGCGCCGGGTCAGCACGCGGTCGGCGTTTTGCAGCAGCAGATGCAGCAGGTCGAATTCGCGCGGCGTCAGCTCGATGGCCTCGCCGGCGCGCGTCACCGTGTGCGCCGCCGGATTGAGTTCGACCTCGCCCAGCGTCAGCACCGGCTCCGGGCGCCCGTGGGCACGACGCACCAGCGCGCGCAGGCGCGCGGCGATCTCATCCAGGTCGAAGGGCTTCAGCACGTAGTCGTCGGCGCCCAAGTCGAGGCCGCGCACCTTGTCTTCCAGCTGGTCGCGCGCGGTGAGGATCAGCACCGGCGTCGCGTCGTGGCGGCCGCGCAGCCATTGCAGCACCGACAGCCCGTCGCGCTTCGGCAGCCCCAGATCGAGCACCACCGCGGCGAAGGTTTCGGTGGACAGGGCGGCCACTGCCGCTTCGCCGTCGCGCAGCCAATCGACCGCGTAGCCGGCCTGCGTCAGCCCGGCCTTGAGGCCGTCGCCGAGCAGGCGGTCGTCTTCAACCAGCAGGATGCGCATCGCGTCGTTTCATTTGGGAATCCTGACCATGTCTTCGTCGAATACGCCTTTTTCTGCCTGCCGGTGGCAGGCCGCGCAGTTGGCGGCCGAGCCCACCGACTTGCGCGCCCAGGCGGTGCGCGGCACTTCGTCGTGCTTCTTCACGAACCAGCGGGTTTCGGTGATGCGCAACGGCGTTGCCTTCGTGTCCATGCGCTGCATCACCTTGTCGCCCATCCGGCTGCGGCCGCTGTCGGCGGCGTTGGCTTCGAGAAAGCGCAGGATATCAGCCTGGGTTGCCGGATCAAGGCTGGCGTTTTCGCCGAAGTGCTGCTCGAGCCCGCCCATCACGCGCCGCCATGACGCACGTGGCAGCAGGGCGGGCGAGTAAGCGAGGTGGCAGCTCGCGCATTCCTGCTGCCAGTTGTTGTGGGTGAGGCGGGGCATCAGGTCGTCGCCGCCACCGTCGCCGCGCGCCTCGCCGCCCGAGGGCAGCGAAAACGCCAGCAGGCTGAGGGTGCCGACGGTCGCCAGCACGCCGATTCCGCGCAATACGTAGTTCATGCTTTAGCTCCTTATTGGATCTGGTTCAGCCAGGCGATGAAATCGCCCTTTTCCTGCGCGCTGCATTCGCGCGCGAGCACGTCGGTGCAGTTGCGGCGGAACCATTTCTCGACCTTGGCCGCGTCGGTGAAACGTGCCGGGTTGGCGGCCGGCGCCAGCGGTTCGATGCGCTTGCCGACGCGGGTCTGCCCCGCCTGCTTCGGATTCGCAGTGTGGCAGCTGGCGCAGCTCTGCATGGCGCCGTTTTTTCCGGGATGCTCGCCGCGGTAGAGCGCTTCGCCGCGAGTGGGCGACAGCGCAGTCACCGCCACGCCGGCCTCTTGCGCGTAGCGCGCCATGAAGCTTGCGGGGCTGTCTGCCGAAGCGTGGGCCGATAGCAGCATCAAGCCCGCCCATGCAATCCGCTTAATCATGATGCACCCCCGGCTCGGCATCAAGGTACTGCTTGCCGGTGACCATGCTCTGCGCCACGCGTTCGCCGCGCAATTGGTGGAACACCAGCGCTGCCATGTGCAGGCCGACGAAGCCCAGCATCAGGACAAAGCCGAATTCGTGCGGGTCTTCCGTCATGTCTTCGACCCAGCCGGCGTTGCCCAGCCAGGCGGCGAGCGGACCGGTGTTGAATTCGCTGGCGGCGAGCCCCAGGCCGGTGACGACCATCAGCGCCATCACGCCGTAGGCAAACAGGTAGGCGAGGCTGGCGATGGGGTCGTGGCCGACGCGATGCGCGCTCGGCAGGCGCAGGGTCTTCAGGCTGGCCTTCCACGTCGCGGGGTGCCACAGATCCTGCCAGCGCGCGCTGGCCGGGCCGACCAGGCCCCACAGCAGGCGCGTCAGCAAAGCCACGGTCAGGCCGTAGCCGGCGAGGATGTGCAGGTTCCAGATCGTGCTTTCCCAGGGGCCGTGCTCGAATGCTTCGGCCAGCTGGCTGCTTATGATGAGCGCAACGATGGACAGCGCGATGGCCCAGTGCAGGACCCGCAGCAGCGGGTCGTATACACGACGGACTTGAGTCTTGGAATGCGACATGTGACCTCCTTGTGGGATGCGATGAGGTCACTTTAAGGACGCATGCTTATCTCATCCTTAAGCCATCCGACAGATTGACGTGCTGCAGCAGACCGTCGCGTGCGCGTCGCGCGGTTTCCTGATAGGCATCGATTGCGCGTCCCACCAGCGTGTCCGGCTGGCGCACCGGTGCCGCGAGCCCCTGTTGCGCATCCAGCCGCCAGTCCTCGATCTGGCGGCCGGGACTCAGCACCACCAGTTGGTCGGGCGTCAGATAGCCCAGCTTCTGGTAGGTGGCGATGAAGGCGCGGCCACGATCAGGATAGGCATGCAGCACGCTGCGCCCCATGAAATTCGACTGCTCGGGCAGATCCAGCAGGTCGAGCACGGTGGGCACAATGTCGATCTGGCTGGCGAGCCGGGTGTCGGTGTGCGGCGCCAGATGCGCGGGCGAATAGACGATCGCGGGGATGTGGTAGTTCGCGGGCGGAAGGCTGGTGCGGCCCTTGCTCGACGCGCAGTGGTCAGCCACCAGCACGAACACCGTGTCCTTGAACCAGGGCTTCGCGCGCGCCATCTCGATGAAGCGGCCTACCGCATAGTCGGAATACTTCACCGCACCCTGGCGGCTGCGTTTCAGGTCGATGCGGCCTTCGGGGAAGGTGAAGGGCGTGTGGTTGGAGGTCGTCATCAGGTGCATCAGGAAGGGCTTGCCGCTGGCGGCGTCGCGATCCATCTGCTCCAGCGCGTAGTCGTACAGGTGCTCGTCGGCCACGCCCCAGATGTTGCTGAAGCCGCGATGCCGTTCGGGGAACTGGCTGCGGTCGGTCGGCTGGTAATGGTTGCCGGCGAAATAGGCGTCCATGTTGTCGAAACGCGCGTAGCCGCCGTACATGAAGCGATTGACGTAGCCATGGTCGGCCAGCACCGCGCCCAGGGTTTCCAGGTTCTGGTTTTGCTTGCGCCAGATGATCGAATGCCCCGGCAGCGGCGGGATGGCGAGCGAGAGCGCCTCCAGGCCGCGCACGGTGCGGTTGCCGGTGGCGCGCAGGTTGGCGAGGAACAGTCCCTGTTCGGCCAGTCGGTCGAGATTGGGGGTGAGGTTGCGGGTATCGCCGCCATGCGCCATGTAGCTGGACGACAGGCTTTCCATCGTCACGATGACGACGTTTTTCGGCGGCGTGGCGGACACGATGCGCGGCAGTGTGGCAGCCGGCGCGGCAGGGGTCTGCGGGCGCGTGGCGTAGAAGTCGAAATAGTCGATTTCATTGTTGCCGAACGCGTAGCCGAGGCTGAAGAGGCCGTTGGCGGAAAGTTCCTTCTGGTATTCATTGACGCCCTGCCGCACATCCATCGACCACGCGGCCGACAGCCCGAGGGCCGCCACGACGCTCGCCAGCCATACCGCGATGCGGCCGCGGCGCGTGGTGGAGGGTGTCGCGGCACGCACGAGCCAGCCGCGGCTCGCCCACACCAGTGCCAGTGTGAGGACGGCCACTGCACTGAGCAGCGTGCCGACCGGGAAACTCTCGCGGATGTTGCCGACCACTTCGCGCGTGTAGACCAGATAGTCGACCGCGATGAAATTGAAGCGCACGCCGAATTCGTCCCAGAAGAACCATTCGGCCATCACGCCAAAGCCCAGCGAAAAGAGGACGAGCGCCGCGATAGCCAGCACCAGCCCATGACGCATGCGCCCGGGCGGCTTGCGCGTGCCGAGCGCGCTTTCCAGCAGCAGCACGGCAGGCAGCAGCAGGGCGAGCGTCACCAGATCGAAGGCCAAGCCGGTGCCCAGCACCATGGCAGCCGAGGCAAACGTCAACTCGGCGGCGTGCCAGGTCTGCGCCATCAGCACGCCGCGCAGGCTGGTGTGCAGCAGCAGGAAGCCTGCTGCCAGCCATGCCGTCAACGGATATGCCGTGGCAAGCATGGCTCGAGTGCGAAAACGCGGACGCGGTTCAAGCACGTGAGTCCCCCATTAAAAGCCAGAAGCATGATGGGGCGAGCTTAAGCCAATCTTAAGACGCGGCGTCCAGCCAGCAGCATGGTTGCCAATGCGGATGGAATGGGACTTGCGGGCGTGGCTGCTTGGGGGTGCGCCGGAAAGTGGCTCATCCGTGAAACCGGAATGAATCAGGGCGTGACTGCGGGGGGGTGCGACCCGGCTGGAACAGCCTGTGCTGCGACCGGGGTAGACGAGAGCGTTGCGTGGCTCATCTTCCGTGCTTCTTCCTGCATCGCCGCAATCTGCTCGGGTTTCAATTGCCAAACCAGGCTGTCGCGCGCGCGGGCGGCCGCTTCCACGCCCTGTGCGGCGGCGAGGTTGAACCAGAGATAGGCGCGGGCCTTGTCGATCGCGGTGCCGGTGCCGTAACGATAGAGTTCGCCGAGGCTGTACTGGGCCTTGGCATAGCCGCGCTTGGCGGGCTTTTCGATCCAGTCGAAGGCCGCCTTGTAGTCCTGCACCACCCCGCGCCCCTGCAACAGAACCAGGCCGTACTGGTATTGTGCCTCGGCCAGCCCCTGCCTGGCGGCCAGTTCAAACCATCGGGCGGCTTCCTTGTCGTTCTGGATGACGCCATCGCCTGCGGCATAGCGCATGCCCAGCTGCAACTGGGCCTCGGGGTCGCCCTGCTCCGCGCGGGCATGCGGCAGGCTGGCGGGTGCCAGTGCAGTGGGGACGGCGGTGTGTGGGTCAAGCGCAAGCCAGGCCGTCACCCCCATCAGGGCGATGACTGCGGCCATCAGCAACAGGGGTTTGAGCGGATTGAATACCCAGAAGCGGTGGTGGCAATTTCGGCAGCGCAGCGGCGTGTGCAGCAGCAGTTTTCTCACGCCGTCGTGGGCATGCAGCGAACCGCTGCGGACTTGATCGCTTCCGCATTGTGGGCAGACAAGCGACATGGCAAAACCTAGTGCGACTGCGCGATCATGTAATCGACAGCGGCGTTGACGTCGGCATTGGTCAGGGACGGATTGCCGCCCTTGGCCGGCATCGCGCCCTTGCCACGGATGGCAACGGTGTAGAGCGACGCCATCCCCTGCGCCAGACGCGCGTTCCAGGCGGCAACATCGCCGGTTTTAGGCGCGCCCGCCACGCCGCGGTCATGACAGAACGCGCAGGCCTGGCGGTAGATTTTCTGGCCATGCACGAGATCGGGAGCAGCCGCGACCGGCGCAGGCGGGGCGGGGGTGGCAACGGGCTGGACTGCAGCAGGTTGGGTTGCCGCAGCGGGCTGAGCGGCCTTGGTTTCGGGCTGCGCCGAGGTGACAACAGGCGGGGCGGCCGGGACAGCTTCGGACGGCAGGGGCTCGACAACGGGGGTGGCCGGCTCGATCGTGGCCACGGGCGCAGCCTCGACTTGCGTGGCTTCCGCTACGGGCGGCTCGGTGGCAGGTGCGGCCACCTGTTCGGACTTGCCGCAGGCAAGCAGGGATGCGGCGGACGCGACGATCATAAAAGCAGTGATGAATTTCATCGTATTCCCCTGATTGGCCGCCGCGGCATGCCGCGGCGAAGCCCTTATTTGTTTGCGGCGGCTGCCGCAGGCGCGGCTGCCGCTTCCGGTGTTGCGGCAGGAGCGGCAGGAGCGGTCGCAGCGGTCGCTAAGGGTGCGGGGGCGACGGGAGCGGGCGCCTCCGGTTCCTTGAACGAGGCACCGGCCGAATTGGCCAGGTAAGCCACGGCGCGCGCCACTTCGATGTCCGAGAGATCGTCGTCGCCGCCGCGCGGGGGCATCTGCCGCAGACCTTCGGTCGCGTGCTTGACCAGGGTGTTGTAGCCCTGTCCGAGGCGGCCGGCCCAGTCGCCCCTGCTGTCAAACTTGGGTGCGCCCAGCGCGCCCGTGCCGTGGCACGATGAGCACACGGCGTCGTAGACTTCCTGGCCGGCTTTCTCGACCCTGGGGGCGTTGGCATCGACTGCGGCCAGATGGGCAAACGGCTTGATGCGCTTGAGGGTCGCTTTCTGGGCAGCTGCGCTGGTGGTGTCGGGCTGGTGTTCGGCCTGGATGCCGAGTACCAGCTGGACGATCAGGAAAATCGCCAGCAGGGGTGCGAGCAGCCCGGCAAGAACGGAAATGACGACTTCCTGCGGGGTGGCTTGGGTCATCTTGTTGGCGTGCGAATCGGCCATGAAAATTTCCTTAGTGGGGTGGCATCGAAAGCCGGGATTATAAGGAAAGCCACCCCGACAGGAAAGGGCGGCGGGCCCGGTGGATGGACGCCATTTTGCAAACCGGCTATGCTTCGGCCTCCCAGGAGCCGTCAAACTCCATGCGCCCGTAGCTCAGCTGGATAGAGTACTGCCCTCCGAAGGCAGGGGTCGTGCGTTCGAATCGCGCCGGGCGCGCCAGTTTCCAGATCATGATGAGCGTCATCCCCTTGTTCCGGCAGGGTTTAATCTCCGCGTTGCGGGTTTAAACTTCGGGCTGACGTTCATTTCGAGTGTTTCCATCATGGCCAACCCCACCCCGACTGAAATCAATCTTCATCAAACGTCGCGCAAGCTGGAAATCGCATTTTCCGACGGCACGCGTTTCGAACTGCCGTTCGAATTCCTGCGCGTCTATTCGCCTTCCGCCGAAGTGCGCGGCCATGGTCCCGGCCAGGAAGTGCTGCAGGTCGGCAAGCGCGAAGTGCTGATCAATGCCGCAGAGCCGGTGGGTTTGTACGGCATTAACTTCTTCTTCTCGGATGGCCACGATACCGGCATTTATTCGTGGGAATATCTCCACGATCTCGGCGTCAACCAGACCGAGTTGTGGAACGAATACCTCAAGCGCATGGAAGCCGCCGGCGCCTCGCGCGAACCCGGCATTTCCAAGATGTTCGAGCAGCGCCCAAAGGGCAAGTAACCGCAGCGATGGACTTCCGTTCAGCCTTGCTCGACGCGCCCCTTGGGGCGCGTTTTGTTTGGGCGGTTTGCAGTGGGCTGTGCACATGACGCTCGCTGCCGGCGTCTCCGAAGCAATCGCTGCCGCTACCGGCGCACCATTTTTCGCGGCAAAGGTGAGCGCGATCGGTGGGGGCGATATTAACCAGGCATTCAGCGTGAGCGATGGCACGCGCCGCTACTTCGTCAAGGCGAATAGCGCCGCGAGCTTGTCGATGTTCGAGGCCGAGGACGAGGCGCTGAACGCGCTCGCCGCCACCCACAGCGTCCGCGTGCCACAGCCGCTGTGTTCGGGTATGGCGGCAGGCCAGGCTTTTCTGGTTCTTGAGTACCTGGAGTTGCGTGGGAGCGGCAATGCTGCACTGCTCGGCACGCAACTGGCACAGCTTCATCGCGCACCGCAGGGACGGTTCGGCTGGGTGCGCGACAACTGGATCGGCAGCACACCCCAGCCAAATGGCTGGCAGAGCGACTGGATTGCCTTCTGGCGCGATCGGCGGCTTGGGCATCAATTGAGGCTGGCGGCGCAAAACGGCTACGGGGGCGTTCTGCAGCGCGACGGCGAAACGCTGATGGCGAGGCTGGGAGATTTCTTCGCGGATTACCGGCCAGTCCCCTCGCTGCTGCACGGCGACCTGTGGGGCGGCAACCATGGATTCCTGGCTGACGGAACGCCGATGATTTTCGATCCCGCGGCGTATTGCGGTGACCGTGAAGCCGACCTGGCGATGAGCGAACTGTTCGGCGGATTCGCCCCCGGCTTTTACGCGGCCTACCGCGAAGCCTGGCCGCTCGACGCCGGCTATGCCGTGCGCAGGACGCTGTACAACCTGTACCACATCCTCAACCACGCCAACATGTTTGGCGGCGGCTATGCCGCGCAGGCGCAGCGCATGATGGCGCAGCTGCTGGCGCAGATTCGTTGATCAATCAAGTCCGGGTGGCCCATTCGCGCCGGAGCCGGCGCTTGGGCTAGTGTGCCAGCGACCGCAGGGTCGGTACGGCGAGGCCAAATTCATCCGCGTGGGCAATCGCGCGCGCCAGCCGTGACGGCGCCGAGCGCCCGGTGCAGCCGTGATCGGGGTCGCCGTCGAAGGCTTCGAGCATGCCGGCGATGAGTTTGTCGCGATCGTGCGCAACGCCGGTCAACGCATCCTGGATGTTCATCACCTCGTTCGCTACCTGGCGCGCGAAGGCTTCATGCTGTGCCCACAACTGCGATACCGTGCCGCCGGTTTTGAGGCCGGCGATGTTGGTGGTGAGGATGTAGACGTTCTTCCTCACCTGTTCGAACAACAATTCGTTGCCCGACGCGATTTCGCGGCAGGGCAGGTCGATCGCAGTGAGCGCGCGGCACAGCAGCCCGGCGCCGGGGCCGGCCACGGGCGAGGCAATCAGCGGCTTGGCATCGGTGCCTTTTTTCTTTTCGAACCACACCGAGATCACGGTGGGGTCGGCGTAGCGGTATTGCGCCCAGTCGCGCGGCAGCAATTCGTTCTGGATCAACGCAACATGCGGCCGCCAGGCGCCGGGCATGGCGGCCAGCACGGTGTGGAGATCGTTCTCGGCGACCGCCACCAGCACCAGTGCGGGATCGGGGTGCGCGTGCGCAACGGTGAACAGGTCGTCGCCACGGTTGACCGGGACGACCGTGTGCCCGGTGCGCAGCAGGCCGCCGGCGAACACGCGGCCAAGCTGGCCGAGACCGATGACGACGACTTCGCTCATGCGTGTTCCTGGGAAAAAACCATCCGCGAAGGACGCGAAGGTGCGCGAAGAAATTCAATGCGCATTCCAGAACGCCTGGGGTTTTCTTCGCGTCTCTTCGCGTCCTTCGCGGACAAAAAGGTTTTACTCCAGACCCTTCGAATGCAGGTATTCGTCGTAGTCACCCATGTAGAACTCGACGCCTTCAGGCGTGATTTCGAGGATGCGGGTGGCGAGGCTGGAAACGAACTGGCGGTCGTGCGAGACGAAGATCAGCGTGCCCTTGAACAGGTCGAGCGCAAGGTTCAGCGACTCGATCGATTCCATGTCCATGTGGTTGGTCGGTTCGTCCATCACCAGCACGTTGTGGCGGCCGAGCATCAGCTTGCCGTACAGCATGCGGCCCTTCTCGCCGCCGGACAGCACGCGCACCGATTTCTTGACGTCGTCGCCGGAGAACAGCAGGCGGCCGAGGATGCCGCGCAGCACCTGCTCGTCATCGCCCGGCTGGGTCCACTGGTGCATCCAGTCGGTGAGGTTGAGATCGCTGTCGAAGTCGCTGACGTGGTCCTGCGAGAAGTAGCCGACGTTGGCGTTCTCGCTCCAGCGCACTTCGCCGAATTGCGGCGTGAGTTCGCCCATCAAGAGCTTCATCAGCGTCGATTTGCCGACGCCGTTGCCACCGATGACGGCCATTTTTTCACCCGCTTCCAGCGAAAAGGCCATGTTGGAAAACAGCGGCGTGTCGTCGTAGCCGAATTTGAGGTTCTCGACCTCGAGCGCGCGGCGGTGCAGCAGCTTTTCCGGCTCAAAGCGGATGTAGGGGTTTTGCCGCGAGCTGGGCTTGAAGTCCTCGATCTTGATCTTGTCGATCATTTTCATGCGGCTGGTGGCCTGGCGCGCTTTGGACTTGTTGGCCGAGAAGCGGCGCACGAATTCCTGCAATTCGGCTACCTTGTCCTTGGCCTTGGCATTGGACGAGGCCTGGCGTTCCTTGACCTGCGTCGAGGCCAGCATGTAGTCGTCGTAGTTGCCCGGGTAGACCTTGATGGTGCCGAAGTCGAGGTCGGCCATGTGGGTACAGACCTGGTTCAAAAAGTGGCGGTCGTGCGAGATGACGATGATGGTGGCCTTGCTCTCGTTCAGCACGTTTTCCAGCCAGCGGATGGTGTTGATGTCGAGGTTGTTGGTCGGTTCGTCGAGCAGCA